>Ga0184649_1067396_pt1 | contig 10961 bp, 6 predicted proteins | sample PLM4_65_FD_146311 | JGI IMG/M metagenome (GOLD analysis project Ga0184649, IMG submission 146311) | Metatranscriptome of groundwater sediment microbial communities from an aquifer in East River, Colorado, USA - PLM4_65 (Metagenome... | ecosystem: Environmental > Terrestrial > Soil > Riparian zone... | reverse complement strand
CCCCGCCACTCGGGCGGGGTCTTAAACCTCTGATCAAAAACCTCATGATTCCCATCATAATTGCGGCTTTAGAAGCCACTGCACTAGCTGAAGAGCTGGTATGGGTACGAACAGCCATCTCTGTTCTGAAAGAGTTGAACACAGTCGCCGACCTCAAAGGCTTGTTCGATTCAATGTCTAAGAAGGAATTGCCTTCAGACCCTAAATTGAGGGAGGTCGCTATTCAAGGTGAAGCTACCTTATTTACGACCCATGCATTATCCATTGTCAAGAAACTCAACAAAGACGCGGGTAGAGAGCAGTTCGATTCAAGCAAGCTAATTGATTTTGCTATGTTTATAGTGAAATCACCGAGACTTAAGTTTGCAAACGCGAACGCAGGTGACAGGACTAGAGCTTATCTTAAAGTACTAGACGATGCAATTTTGAAGATATTCCCAGATCAATATGAAGGTTTGGTACGAATGTCAGAAGAGGCCAGAAGACAATACTTCACAGCCAGTATTATGCGCGAAGTAGTATCCGAAGTCGTGTACGCCAATGTCATCAAATCAGTTTACATGTACGAAGTCGATGGTGCGGATCCTAAGACTACCGATCCGTCAGCCAAAACAGCGTCTGGTATAGCCGCAGCACATTTCATCGAACTGATGAAACATAATAATTCCAATCTAGGTAAGTATTTGAGTGACTACATTAAGAAGAATAAAAGGATAAACCATTCGCAAACTATACTCGCAAGTTTAGTAGGTTATTTACGCCAACGTTTATCCCATCAAAGCGGGATAATCACTTTCGAAGAGGGAACTCCTTTAACTATAAACACGGGAGTTTTACCTCCAGTAAATATATTTCCGCATAAACCAGTGAGCGTTATGAGTCAAGGATTAACTATGACTAAAGCTGACGTGGACGCCTATTCTAAGGAAATTGCTGAATTGAATCATAACGGCAGGAAATCTAAGTTACTACTTAATCCTACTGCCGATGAGACGGGTGAAGAGGATCGCCAAAAGGTGATTGTCAAATCTGACTCATATGGAAGGAAGAAATAATTAACAATAATTAAAACCAAAGCCATGCAAAACCCGAAAAATACTAACCCTCACCTCCTCGAACAGGATCATTTAAAGTTAGTGGATAACACGTTCACTTCACCTACTTTAGTTGGCGAGCCGAAGGATGTTCCCGTCATCAGAGACTATATCCCGACGGGAACAGGAGAAGGCACTTTTCGTCAGGTTTTACTTGACGGAGAAGGTCCACTAAAGAAAGCGGTTGACAGAATGGGTTTAGTGGCATCTATTTCAGGAATTAACATCCCTGATGAAGCCACTAAAGAAGTAGAAGCTAAAGCAGCTAGAATGAGGATTCAACTACCTAAACTCCTCAAAGATCCCGAAATCGCTTTCTTGGGCTCAGTAGTTTTATCAACCGATTGGTTCGCGGGTGACTCGATGGAAAGAACGATCTGGTTTAAACACTTCTTGGCCATCATGAAATCCGAAAGTGAATTCGTCCACGCCACTTCTGAATTGAGAAAGGATTCGCCAGTATCCTTAGCACAAGTTAAGCCAACTACATTCTCTAGAGACATAAGTTTGTTAAATGGAGATAACAGCTACAAAACTCTACTTAATTCCACTTATTTTCTCAGATTGATCAGACTTTACAGGCTACCCTACAATCTGTTCTTAAACGGATCTGGTTTCCAATCAGTTCCAGGATCACTGATAGCCGTCCCAGCGATGCATTTCATGTTTCTCAAAGATCTGCTAATGGACAAGTTCGTGTGGTATCAAGGGCGATGGACACCAATTAAGCAAGCTGACAGAGATTCAGCAGTATGGGTGGCCATTAGGGACAAAGCATACATGAAGTCTTATTATCTAGGGAGACAAGCATGTTTGACACTGCTTCATATTTCACCGAATTTCGCTATTCTGCAAAGATTCAAGTATCCAGGGCGATATTTAGAAGATATCGTCAACTTCCTATCTTTTGTTCATGCAACAAAGCTCACCATACCTGCGCAGGCTGGTGATGCTTTTTCTGACCTCGATGAGGTTAAGATTAAGGATGCCTACCATGGTAAGAAAACTAAAAGTCATCGCATCCATCTAGGATACGATCTAGTCGCCAAATCAGGTAGACCAGTCTATGCCATTCAACCTGGTACAGTTAAGGTAGCCAGATGGGAAAACGCTTCTGATCATAAGAAGGGCTGGGGGAGGTACGTTAGAATTGATCATGGAGACGGATTTCAAACGATTTACGGTCACCTTAAATCGTTCAACGTTCCAGAAGGTGGTAAAGTCAAAGAGGGGCAATTGATCGCGTTTTCAGATAATACTGGCCATTCATCCGGAGATCATCTTCACACGGAGCTATGGAAGGATGGAAAAGCCGTCGACCCTTCAAGCTACAAAGCAACCAAGTACGACGTCCGTAAAGCTCTTAAAACCACGATTAAAGCCATAAAAGTATGATAGTAAACATGTTTGGTGCAAGATGGCACGTAGTATCCCAAATTCCAGGAATAGCATCTCCTGGTAAGAGAGCGTACGCTGAAGCGTATTGGCTCCCTGAATTAATCAGAGCTTGGAGAAATGTTGAGAAAGTGACAGGTTATCGCTGGAGAAGCACTTCCTATTGGCGATTCTCTCCTAGTCACAAAAACGGTTACGCGCTGGATATTGCTCCTGATATAGGTCCTAATTCCTACCATTTGTATGCTGCTAACAGAGGGTCTGATCCTGTATTATACAAGCGGGAAAAACTCATCCGAGATTTACAACAACTTAATAATCTAGGTGAGACCAGTCCCTTTAACATCGGTATTTATATTGAGCCGGATCATCTCCACATGCACGTATTACAAAAGGAAGTCCCTCAAGTATATAGGATATTTAAATGGAAGGTTCCAAAACCTGTATACAAAGACTCCAATTCACGCATTCAATTACCATTAATAAGAACACAATAAACCGGTGTGCGGCTTACCGAATTAAGCAGCTAAACAACATACACATATGAACAAAAACAACTCCCTTAGAAGAGCTAGTGAACTAGGTTTTTCTAACAACCCACGCGCTGATAAAGCGGAAGTTACTAATGCCCCTGAATTATTCGGTGATGCATTCGGTGATATTAACGATTCAATGCTAAGCGCATTTAACGTAATGTCCGGAGATATCGACGACGGCGACATTGATGATGGAGACATCGACGATGGAGACATCGAAGATGGAGACATCGACATGGGCGAAGCGTACGGTGAAGCTTACGGCGATCCTAAAGCTACGAGAAAGAAATTGCTTCGTGCTCTGGGTCTCTCGGCCACAGCAGTAGGAGCCGGCCTCGCCACTAGCAAACTGGTTAAAATGTATAAAGCTCGCAAGGCCAGAAAGAACGCTATGCACGGCCAAGTGAACACCATGATTTCACGCCAACGCGGACGCCAAACTCTCAGAAACCAGAGGTTGGTTCGTGAGAACGCGGGTAAACTGGATCGCAGTAAGAAGCTTCCTTTCTTTTCTGTTACAGGTGCAAAAATGAATGCGTCGCCAATTGATCCATTAGAAGGTTTCATTGCAGATATGTTCAAATACATGTTGGATCGTCAGGCGGCAGAAACTCCTTTCCAGCAAGATACCGCCATCGGAGTATTCGCATTAGGAACTTGGACAGCTACAGCTACGGGAGTTGCGACCAACCGTTTGTTCCACGCTCTTATCATCCAATTAGGTATCAACCAATTGAACGCCGCTCCTGGAACGGTATTCAATGTTACAGCAACGATTCCCACTATAGCAGGAGTTCTAACGATCGCAGCTCAACCTTTTTTATTCACTATAGAAAAAGCGTTCGATGTAAGGTTCATGTTCTTCCCTTGGCAATTGGTTCAAAACCGTCCTCTTCCAGTTTTGGGACAGTATAGCAATGCTGCTCCTATTATTGTGAACGTGACCGGCCTTCCTGCTGCGTCCACAGTGAATTTAATTGTGCCTGGGTCGTTACACCCTTGGACTGTTGGAATGCGTAACGCCTTAATGCGTTAATCGCATCTTCAATAAATTAAATCATTTAAAATAAAATAAAAGTGGATAATACATATTTCTCAAACGACCCTGTTAGCAACAGAGCCGCACATTACTTATCGCTATTTAGTCCTCAACAGGTAGCTGATATAATCACGGCTTGCAACAGGCAAGGAATGACAATGTCAAGGACATTGTTTTCCGGAAACGGCACCGGTCCTCAGGGACAAACTGGAGCCATAATGCGTCCTTTAGCGGCATTCTCATCCGAATACGTGAACGACGATTATTTAAAAGACGTATTGACAGGATTCTCAGCCATGGTTATCGCAAGGTTCCGTAAGCCAGCTGCTGACGATGATGCATACAACAAAATTCTTAAAGACTGCTTCGGCCTGCCCGATGAACTGAGTTCAGTTCTGGCACAGAAGATTGAAACCTATGATGTAATAGGGGGAGGTAAGGATCTTGAATGGTACAATTCATGGATAGCGAATATTTCGGAAGGAGTACGTCGCTTAGCCAACTGGATTCCTTCAGTTCTTCACATCCCTATTTCGAATTCACAAGATCAGACTTACGATATTGATTTCCTCTATGAGATGAGGAATTTAGGTAAGGTAATTGACGACCTCAATGCACGAGCATCTCTAATGTCATCGCAAGCTATGATAGTAGGACAACTTGGTATGTTTCAAACAGGCGATGCCTATGGAGATATTGAAGATGCAGGAGACGCAGAACTAGGCGACTTAGTAAGGTTATCAAGATTGCGCTCAATGCCTGCTAACGTGGTAGGAAACACGGGTGGTATCATGAATTTAGGAAAGGCGGCCACCAAAGCGAAAGCTGAACACGTAGCCGATGGAATAGGAATGGTTAAGCACGGCCGCCACGCTGGAAAGATAGGTAGGCAAGCCAAACATCCGGGAATGAAGAAGGCTCTCGACAAAGTACTTTCAGGCAATCCCGCAACCGCCTTCTTGTTGGCAGCTTTAACGGGTGCTGGTGCTGGACTTTTACCTGGGATAATAAGCAAAATCAAAGGTATGCGTCATCAGGGCGATGCCGATATGGGTGATGCTTACTCAACAGTTAAAACCATGCTAGGCGACGATGCAGCTACTGCTTGGATGGCTGGTGATGTTGACGGATTGGCGAAGGAATTCGCTAGTCTAGCGGCAGATGATCACTCTACCGGAGATCCTGACTTAGATGCGGCCATAGAAGCTGATATGGGAGACGTGGAGCATGAAGGTGATATGACTCCTGAAGCGGGAGGTTTATTCCACCGAATTCGCGTTAACGTTAACAGAAAAATGGCAGGGAATAGATCTCGCCGGCAGTTCAAGAAAGGTCAAAAGCAGATCCGGAAGAACAGAGCTGCAACTGAACTAGCCCAGTCTAAAGACGAACGATCTGACATGGGACCTTCGTGGGAACGAATGAATTCCGGACAAAACGATGATTCCAACGATATGGGATCCAGTAACGATACGTCCGACATGAATGAGTTCGAGATTCCTGGTGGGTAATCCAGATACAAATTATTAAATTCGCACAATAACATTCCTACCGGGGAGGGCGACATCTTCGTGAGAGGCCTCCTCAGTAGAATGTTTGTTGTTAAACCTCAATAAAACAACTTAAACAAATAAAATAAACACCATGCTACAACTCAAAAACCTCGAGTTACCAAAGAAATTGGTAACATTCACTGACTTGCAGTCTAACGTTGAGTACGCGTTAAAAGCAAGAATTCTATCAATGAGCAACTACTCAGGCTATCCCATAGCTTCTAATGTAACGGGACGATTGCAGAAACAATTTGATTTTTCCTCGGTAAAAAATTTACTAGAATCTGCAGTTCGGAACCGGAACCTTGTTAAGTTTGCGGGAGACGTCCTCAATTTAGTACCCATTGCAAGTATGCAAAAGTATCAAATGTCAAGAGCGGATGTAGGCGCTTTCATCACTAATCATGCTGCTGCTCACGGAATGACGGAGCTGTCTACTGAAGAAAAAGATTTCGTATCCTATCTCATGACTAGTTCTGAATCTATGGCTTCTCATTGGTTGTTAGAACATTCTAGTTCACCTGAGTCTAATTTGCATCTTAAATTTGCAAATATGTACTCCGAATTACTTATGGCGTTAGGTACAGATCACGTAGCCGAGATCAGTTGTTATGATGCTGATTCAGATAAAATTTCGACACTTTTGGATACTCCCAGGGGTTCATTATTATCTGCTGACATCAGTAAGAAGAAGAACGACAAGAAGAAAGGGGAGAAAATAGACGATTCAGAATTAAGACACATGATAACGGTAGAAGTTCTATCCACAATGAGAATTCTGGATCATTTCCATGCTCTATTTATGTCTATGGAACCATGGCATATGTTTATTTCGCCGAGGACCACAGCTGAAACCAACACTAATGTAGCACGAGCTGGCTCACTGCAATTAATGGCTGGTTACATGCACTCGTTGCTTCTATACCCATATCATCTTAAAGCTGAAATGTTTTTAGGGCTGTACGAAAAAGTACAAAAATGGCTTGTTCCACTTCCTGCCATGCCTGCTCATCTCAAAACTCAATATGACGAAACCATTCGTCATACTGATACACTAGGAGCTGTAGCCGATGCTCATGAAGTGATTAATGCCAATGATTTCGAATCCGATGATGTAATTAATTCCTCACTTGTCAATTTCTACAGAGAGCAAATTGGTTTACTGGGCATGGGTAAAATAGATACCGAAGCAGTATTGGCGGCGGCTAAAGCCGTTGGATTCTCTTTAAACGACCTCAAAACGTTAGGAGATCCTCAATATCAGAATACATTGTTAGCACAGCCTATAAGACAGTTAACCATAATACCATCGGTTATTCAAGCTTTAATGGTCGCCGATGTAATGGAGAATTTCGTGATGAATTGTTCTTCGTCCATCGCGGGGCTATCATCTCGTTTTCACTCTCCGGTGGTACTAGATAAACTGAAAACTATTGCTTTCAAAGTGCATGTCACTTTTCTACCTAAACTAACGCCAGTGTTAGATCCTAAACAAGTGAGTGAAAATGTAATGGACGGAGGTAAGCTATCTTTTGCCGCTCATTTGCCTGGTGCAACTCGCAGCTACGATTTACACATTCAGCGCGATTTAATTAATACTGTATTCACACCGGGACGTGCGATAGAGAAATTTAATACCCAATTTATTATCAACGAAGATATTAGATCAGGGTTAGAAAAACTTTTACCTCGTTTCACACAAACTTTGATGCCAGAGTCACTGCACTCAGGATTCCACAGTATATCCCGTGAAGCGATAATCGGTTCTGTAGAAAGTAGAAGATCACTTTTTGAGAATTTAACAGGAATGAGCTATCCTTTAATGGCTAGAGCGGTCGTGTCTAATCTCTTTTTAATGGATTTCGCCACTACCATGTCATCATTCTGTTTTGTATTCGAAAGTCCGGGTCAAGTAGGTGTAGGAGATATATATAAAATACAAGCTAACAGGTCTGGGCCTAGTGATTACTCCCTCGTTCAGGGGTACGGCTCACCGTTTGGTACTTCTTACGAAGGATTGATGAGTATGCAAAACGATCTTAAACCAGAAGATTACTTGCCAATTGCTCCTGGCGTGGCTATAGTATTGCTAAAGACGATTCCAGCTCTCACTTTCAACTTGAAGGTAGAAGAGGATTTCATTAACCAACATCCTTACCCATATTTCGCGTCTAATGGTGATTCATTTGCAGTCACGGATTTCGTGTACGCCAAGCCCTTAGTCAATTTTGCTCTAATGCCCGCTCCTGCATCTAAGTACCACCCTGCCAAGTTTTTCTTAGATAAGAATTACGTATACGCTAATCAACAGGTATACATTGAAGTTAACTTGAATCAGATCGCCACACCCGCTAAGAGGCATGACGGCTTTAACGCTCCCTTTACTAAGAGGAATTGGTCTTTCGAGAAGTATCAATATTTCGCTGAGTATGTAACACCTGGTGACTACGGTCCAGCGGGAGTCGCTACTTCGCTGCACGAAGGAGATTCCGCTGCTTCCACAGAAGCTAAAAGGGTTTCCGACATGGTTAAAGCAGCTGAAGAGAAGATGAAGGCTATGGATGTGGATAAACCCCAAGACAAGATCGTGGATGCTGATCCTAGTTTAGTGAAGGAATCGCAAATTAAAGAGTTGAACACAACTACCACTACTCATCAAAAGGCGGAAACTTCCAAAGAAGACTCAGAAGCCAAAAAGAAAGATGCCGAAAAGAAAAAACTAATAGAAGATGAAGCAGCTAATAAAGCAGCGGATTCTAAAGGCGATAAAGCGGATGACGAGACGGAGGATGATAAAGATAAGGATAAAGAAAACAAGTAACTCATCTATTTAATAATCGACAATTAATAATGCCTCCATTCATTCGAAATGTGAATGGGGGCGTTTATTTCAGTTCCCGGTAGAACGAAATTGGTTGTTACGTAAAACAAAAACCTCATGTTAATTAACACACATTTAAATCCGAGTGATAAGATGTCACCTTATCCTTTTCGTAAATTACCTTTTAAAGCGATCAACTCAAAAGGTACGGAACTGACTATTCCTCCAGGGACAACAGTAGTTGACCTATTGAAAATATTCTATGGTGAAATACCCGTAGAGTCGGCTCGTTTGAGCTACGGGTTCGTCTCTAGGGATGATAAAGAAAGAAACTACTCACCTAAAGATGAAGATCCTTTCATATTCAGAGGCGAAGGCTCCAAGCATGAGTTCTTCAAATCGAGTCTGGAATTAAGGCAGATTTTAATAGATTTCTGGAAAGCCATGGATTTGCCCCTAAAGAAAGATGACAAAAGAGAGTTGCCATCGATGGACACAGAACCTCTTATTAATCAAGGATTAAAGGGAGATTCTAAGGCCCTAGCTCAAATAGAACATCATTACGATGACATTGTATTCGCGACTTCTAATTTAGACATAGCTAACAAATTTTGTTTAGTAAGATCGGTTTCGCCGGGTTGGTGGTGCCACTCATATGCAGGAAAACAACCTCCTGATTTTCAATATTTTAAGGCATCGATAGAAGCTCATATGTACGCTATCCAAGAAGGTAGAAAGCATGGACATTACAAAAGTAAATTAGTCAGTCTAACTTCGAGTAACGGAGATCCATTAGAAACTAACCCAGGTTTTTGGAATTACAACGCCTCAGGAACGAAAGAACAATTACCGGCAGGTAAGTTGGACTTAATAACAGCATTATCGAATGTGGGGACTCAAGGCTATGATTGGGATAAAGTAGTTGATTTCGTTCGGAAGAAAACTCCTGAAGGACCCCTAAAGAATTACCCGTTCGCCGTTGCTTTGTTGCGACGTATGCAAGCCGGTTATAAGGCTGATACCCACTGTTTCGATATCACAGCTACGGGCATGGTTTCAAACTGTGATGTGCAAGGGATGAATACGGTAAGGATTGCTTTCATATTCCCGTACATCCTTAACTTAATGCTCACGCCACTCCAATTGCGTCTTAAAACTGCTAGGTATTTTCTTCCAGGTAGTTATCACGACGCGGACATTAAGAACGCGAGAAGTGTAGGATATTATCAGAGTAACAAGGCTTCTAACAAAAAGTTATACATGGCCGAGGCTGATTTCTCCAACTATGACAGATACTTGTGGATAGGTGTGATGAACTACATTATCGCGAGTTGTTATAACGATAAAACTAAACGAGATTATTACACCAATATGTTTACGCACACGTATACGAAGATGCCACTCATCTATCCCGATTACAATACAGGTAGTGGATCAGTAGCTCATATCGTGGTTCCTCGATCACTAGGGTTACTATCGGGAGGAAAACCTACAGGTGAAGTAGGCACGTTCTATAACAGCATAGTAACAGGAGCTGGATTGTTGAATAAAAACATCATTAGTCTAAACGATTACAAAGATTATCTACTAGAAGGTATGTTGAAAGGAAGGCCTGGACATGCTTTTGAACATAATTTATTTCAATCTGATGATAACTTGATCCAAGACCACTCAGTTAAAGGATTACTACTTAAAATGGAGAGTTTCAAAGAGTCCGTTACCAACGCAGGACTTAAGGCGTCCATAGAGATCGGCGATCGCTTCCTGATGCGTCATTGCTCCAATAATAGCGACTTGCCCGTTCCATCTAGGGTATACCAAAACACTCTATCTGGAGAGGACGGCATTAAAGAGCCAATTAAATTCTCAGTGGGATTCGCGATGAGAACCGACGGTATGATGGGTATTAAGTCGATTGACCCATTCAAAACAGGACAGATCCACACAGTGCCAGCTATTCAGGTAGTATACAGCTTGGCGATTGTTAAGAGGCTGCTAAACTTCTTCAAGACGGCTGCTATCCCGGTTAGAGCTTGCATAGATTTGGCCGAAATGTTAGTTAAAGCGGGAGAAGCCAGTTTATCAAAGGCTAACCTCACATACTCCGAAACGAACCTGAAGCAGTACGTGCACGTGAAAGTAACGGGCGTGAGATCTTTCTTAGACCCATTAACGGAAATGAGAACTCGCCTAGTTCATATTCTAGCTCAAGAAGAACTGAATAAAAGGCAAGCTCAATTATTCAACACAAACAAAAGTCTGATAAGTACACTGAAGTTGGATTCAAATGTCCCAAGCCAGGCCTATCTTATGGAGCAACTTATTAAAATTGACAGTAGTTACGCTTCAGCCGTCACAGCGATGGATGAAAAAGAACATCGTTTCTTTAAGTTCGCTATGAAAACCATGAATCTGGATCAAGAACTAGACTACGTTGACTAAAAAAGAAGGCTTAGACAATAAAAACACGACAGAGAGACTCTAATTAAACAGAGTTTCTCTGTCTTATAACGTATAATAAAT
>Ga0184649_1105949_pt1 | contig 11038 bp, 14 predicted proteins | sample PLM4_65_FD_146311 | JGI IMG/M metagenome (GOLD analysis project Ga0184649, IMG submission 146311) | Metatranscriptome of groundwater sediment microbial communities from an aquifer in East River, Colorado, USA - PLM4_65 (Metagenome... | ecosystem: Environmental > Terrestrial > Soil > Riparian... | reverse complement strand
CGTCATACTGCCCCGGACTTCCTCTGCTCCAGGTCGCCTTGGTCAGTGGCGCCGCGCCCTGACGGCATCAGGGTTGTGTCACTCGCCGCCGCCACGTGTCTCCTCCACGTGGCGGCGGTTGGGCGCACGACAGGAGCAGCAGGATGAACATCGCCTTTTACTCTCCGTTCTATTTTTCAACTGCGGGACATCGTAACATCTTTCGCATCGTGCGAGAAGTTGTGACTGACATCATGCAGTGCCACTTTACACCACTCTACAGCGATCGGATGCTGTATAAAGCAGCGATGAACGCACACAAGGCGCCTATCGACTGTCTGCTCGTCGACTTTCCGGATACGGGACACCGACGGCAAATCATCGAGGCACTAGCCTTCGCCCGAGGATCGATTAAGCGCACAGCTTATCTATCGATGTACGCGCCAGCTAAGGACATGGATCCACACGCACGGATCGCGTACGATTGCGTTATTGGCGTCGAACCCTACTGGTCCGCAACTGTGGACGGCGATCGCATGCCGGACACGGTAGCTGCGCCTCTGTACAACAGCACGGTGCGGCAGTGGCAGCGCGTCGCAACGCCGACCATCGACGAAGTACTCGTGTGTGAGACGGGCACGGTGCACGAACGCGACCTGACACGCATCTACGCTCGCGAACACTTTCCTGACAAGACGCTCTGCTTCTCGCGTTCGCTGCTGCTCGACAGCGGCGAGCCATTAGCAGCACGGGCCGGTGCTTACACGCAAGTATTGTGCGCTGGCGGCTATTCCATGACCTGGGAGCTTGCTCTTTTCGCATCACTCAAGAACGTATCTTGGGCAATGCTGCCACGCGACGCGGAAGATGTGAGTCGGCGAATCATTGTCGCGAACGCGGTGCAGGCCGCCCTGTCTGGCTCGATCAGCCAGCCGCCGTTACGCTCCCTCCCTAATGGGGAGGAGATCGCGCAACGCGGCGTCCACGCCCTCGCAAGGGCACTACGGGAGCTATACTGATGCAAGAATTGTTCCAAAGCTACGCGAACTTGATGTCAACGCCAGCTAAATTTGCAGCCGCACTCGAAGCTGGCCGACTCGCGGTCGTGCACGAGGTTGGAGAGGCAGCGGACAGCTATCTGCAAAGTGCGATTCCAGCCTACGGCGTCGCCGTTTCTGCATGCGCACAAGCCGACGTCGCGATCGATTGCACCGAGACGCGGATACGGTTACGGGACACGGGATTGAACGAGCTCGTGTCGTTGGTTGGGCTGGGCGCTATCATCGATGCCGCAGTCGATCTGTGGCATGCGATTCCTGCGGCGGTGCGCGCAATCGCGATTCGAGGCGCCGCGACCGCACAAGCGTGGGCCGACGCGCTGAAAGATCCCAGCATCGGCAGTGTTGTTGCTGCCATCGGCGTAACGGCGGAGTTGGCCAGTGAAATCATCGGTCCGGTCGCGGATAAGGTGATGGAGATAGCCGAAGACGGGACGAAAGCCGCAGCGTGGCTGGTGAGCAAGGGATCAGCTGCGGTAGAGGCTGTAGCTGCCGAATTGTTTCAGGCCGGGTACGAAGCGATTGCTGTCGCAGTCGAGTCGGCACTGGATCTGGGAAAGGATGTGCTAACACTACTGAAAGATGGCACTCTGACGCCGTTGTTCAAGGTAATCAACGGCGGACCTGAAGCGGTTCTCGAAGTACTCGGCGACCTTGGTGGCTCTCTCGTTGAAGGGGGAGAGGCCGTCATCGGCGCAGTGGAAGATACACTAGGCGCAATCAACCCCTTCAATTGGTGAACATCATGACAAACGGAAATGGTAACAACAACAGCGGTCTCTCGCTCTACCGTGGCACCTCGCCAGAGTGGAGGCCGTCCATTCAGTCAATCGAGCAGCAGGTTGGGCAGACGCAGTTTTCGATTCCTAACGTCGGTCGCATCCAGTCACCCGAAGACGCGAACGCTGACGCGGTGATCTTCACGCCTGAGCAGTTCCAGAAGATCGGCATCTATCAGGTGCCGCCGGCCATCATGCTGGACGGTCGGATGACACTGCTCGCTGCAGACTACAACGTCATGGCTAACTACCAGTACGTTCGAGCTGCCGCAGACGTTGTCGGTGCAGAAGGACGCAATGATCAGACGGACTACGAGTTCCTCGAAACCGCGACTGCCGGTCTGTTCATCAGCGGGCACGGCAACGCGGTGACGAACATTTTCTCGCCGCCAAACCTGCTGCTCGGCTTCCAAATCGAGTGGGGCCTGTCTACGCTCCAATTCGCTCCCTTCGTCATGCGTGTGCACACGCTCGACTTCAAGGGCCGCTCCTACCAGTCGGTCGACCGGGATGTCAAGTTCCGAGTCGAGTCGAATGGCGGATCGGGTGGCGTGCTGCAGTTCCTGTTCGGACAGCGCATGACTACCGCTCAGACATGCGGATACGGCGCTGCGCCGTACTATACCGCTGCCGGTGGCATGAACAAGGCGATCGTCCAGCCAGCGGTGCTGCCTGTCATCAATGACGGCGCGGACCTCGAGTACAGGATCGTACCGTTCGAAGCTGCGTCGGTCGAACAGCCTCGCATCTTCATCACCGTACCAGCAAACTTGGCAGATAACTTCACTGCCGTCTGCCACCTGCTCACTGCGGGGTCACCGTTTCTGGCGGCTACGCGCGAAGCGCTCTTCTTGGACGGCATTCCCGCGAACGCGAGCCAGACCAACCTTTCGGGGGTCTAAGCTCGCCTGACGTAGCCGCGACCCACCGCGTGCTTCGTCGCTGGGGGGTGGTTTCCACCCCCCTTTACGCGTCATGATTGAATCGTTTCACAGATGGAGGACGAGATGGATACGCTACAGTACTCAGAAATCAACGCTGCCATCACATGCGGCGAGTATGACTGCCTCAAGGGCTGCTGCTCCGCCGGGCAGCTCGCAGCCGTTGCTAGGCTGCTACGGAACAAGACGGACTCGGACATCGCACTCATTGAAAAGATGTTGTGCGGATGTGCCATCCCAAAAGGCCTGACCCAGGCACCGTAACTCCGCCCGTTGGAAGTTGCGTTAGCCTGGTTCTGGACTGGATCAAAGAAAATCGGATAAGCTTCAACGTGATCCAGGGGTTGTTGGAGGCCGCGGAGGCGGTGGTGCGCGAACCACGCTTGCTCATTCTCATTTCATCACTCTCGTCCGTGCTGGAGATGATGGAGGATTGGGTGATCTCACCTGATGGCATGCCGCTTGATGAGGTAGGTGACATCTGGTGCGGATTCGTGCGCACGAAAGCCGAAGTGCGGGAAATGATCCTGCAAATGATCCCACTCGTCGGCGAAGATCTCGCAAAGGCGCTTGATGCTATCGACGTCGATCAGGCAATCGCGAACGCATGCTGCAGTCCAACCCCAACCGCTCCACCTCCGACCGCGCCTCCGCCGACCGGATTGCCGCAGCCGCCTCCACCGACAGTGCTGACAGGCTTCCCGCCAGGTGGCGGCTCACCGCTACCTCCAGATCCACCGCCACCGACAACGTACAATCCGAACTGCCTCAAGATGTCGGTGAACGGCTACCCCGTCTGGGATGTGGCGACGTGCGGGCCGTGCCCATTTCCGCCAGTCTCCACGTCTTACGGACCTCGCAGCGATTCGCGATGCGCGAACGTCCCCATTGCGGGACAGGGACCCACCATGACGGTTGGCGACGTGCGAATGCTGCCGTCAAACACCATCGCGCAACAACCTGCTTCCACGGGTGGCTCAAACTGCCCGTATCCACCGATCCGAACCGCGTTCGGAATGCGCACCGATCCGCGCTGCACTGTGATTCGATAAGGAGACAACATGGCCGAAATTCCAAGCAACGGAGCGATCGCGGTTCTAACAAGCGGCGATCTCGCTTCGGTCCTAGTAGAAGCGCAGTGCGGGCGGTTGGCCTCACTGGCGTGCCTCTGCGATCCAGCGGTACTGGACGCAGCGCGTCTGCTGCTCGAACGCTATTCCCGTCGAGAGCGAGACGTGATCCTGAAGACAATCTGCGGATGCGGGATACCCGTCGCCCCGCCTCAGAACGTGCCGACAACGGTGATCGTCCCGCCACCGCCGATCACCGTCCAACCCCCTCCTCCGGTGGCGCCACCTCCAGTCGCACCTCCTCCGCCGCCGGTGGTACCACCACCCGTCGTCGTGGAAGTGCCCGAGCCGCCGCCACCGGCGTGCGACCCGTACAACTTGCCAATTGAAAGGAGCCTACCATGACGGTGACAGATAGGTTGTCGGAATTCTTGGCCGTCTCAGCCTTCGCCGAGATTCCATGGCGCAAGACAGCCATCGTCGCGACTGTCTCAGTAAACGAGTCAGCTGCGACATTTCTCATGCCCCGCGCGGATGTACTGCCCTTCAAATGCATCTCGAATCGTCAGATTCTGATCATGGAAGAGGGCAACCCATCGCTCGGCACGATGTTCAAGTCGGCGTGGCAGAACGACGCTGAGATCATGGATGAACTGGAACGACGCGATCTGCTGGCGGCCAATGGTCGCCAAATGGTGCAGTCAGCGATGGCGACCGATTCACTCGACAACCCCAACAACGCCATTGCTGGGCTGTTCGAGTGGCTAATCGACAGGCGGAAAGCCTTCGCGATTGGCGCGTTCTCCCTTGGACCGACGCAGATGTACCTGCGCCAGTCCAGGCTCGCGACACCGGAGCCGGGATTCGCGATTCCGTCGTTCCCGAAGACATGGGAAGCACTGTGGAAATTCTACGCTGCGCCGAACTCGGAGGAACAGTGGAACTCTGGGTTTTGGGACTACTTGCCCACATCTGCTACGGGATACCCAACGCCGTCAACGCCGGTTTGCGGATCGGCGGGGGGCAATTGCATCGAGACCTATCTGCAGAATCACCAGACCGGTACCCGTGATTGGGCTGATCCGGTTTGGGCTAGCTATGCGAACAGGTTCAAGAACAACGTGAACCTGGTCTGGAGCACCGGCCAAGCGATGGGCTATCCGGGCATCGGCTGAGCGATCGGCTTCCTTATCTTATAAACGACGCGCACAAACACTGGACATGTGGCTGAAGAGGAGACTGAAATGCAAGGTATCAAACCGCAGATTATGGAAATGGCTGGCTTTGTGGTGCAGCCAATCGACCTCGCAATGACGTTCGGCAACGTGCTGACGGCTATCACGACTTGCAACCATCGGCCGTCAATGCTGCCGCCATTCACTACGACCGCTCTGGAATCCTGGCGCAGCGCCGCTGTCGCTGCAACCAAGGCGGACGACGTCACCGAGATGGCCAAGCAGCTAACCGCCGCGAGAGGAGGCGATGCCTTGCGATCGCCACTCGCCCTATTCCTCAAACACTACGAGGACGTAGCCGCGACTCTGATATCTGCGCCTGTCTACGTCGCTGACATCGGAGCTGAGGTAGCGGACACACTGCTGCGTGACGGATCATGGAGCAAGCAGTGGGTCAGCTCACCATCCTTGGGCTATGCGCGTGAGTACATTTCACCGAGCGCAGGCATCCCCGCTTTTCGCCCGACAGGCTTGCCAAACTGGGAGGACGACGTGGCGGACGTCGAAGGCGCGCAGAGTGCACGTAGTATGATGGCAACGCTAGCGATGGTGTTCGACCGGCCGATGCTGACTGACCGGCTGATTCCAGACGCTAAGACGCTGACAACGCGCGACAACCGCGAGCCGTGGTGGGGAACAACAAAATCAGCCATGGCGCAAGCTGACCGCCTGACAGCGGTTGGACTGCTGTACGAACGGCAGCTGGACGCTTTCTGGATGCATTTCACGACGCCGTTCATAACGATGGCAGCCAGTCTGGCGCGCGCGGCGTATCCAAGGGAAGCGCCTATCCTCGACTTCAAACTCCGGTTGATCGAGGAGATGAAACGGCAGCTACCCTGTCACCCATTGCTGCGCAGCATCGCAGAAATGTACTCGAAAGTAACCGTCTCGACTTATTACGGAGACAAGCAGCTGGTATACAGGCACGGCCCCGCCGAGTACACGCCAAGCAGCAATTCGACCGAACGGTCACGTGGTCGGTCCCAACTCGCGCAAATCATCATTGCCGAGGCGATCGCAGACGCCGCGCGGTTGCGAGCCTTAGCGGTGGACAACGCGTGGCCCGGCGAATTGCTGCGCGACATTGCTCCGGGTGTGAAACCAGGCGTGACGGCTGCGATCCTATCCGCTTCGGGTGCGCACTACGGGCTCGCGGAGTGGTTGCACGACTATCGCCGCTATGTTGCGCACTGGCCTGAGCTCGTGCGCGTACTGGGTTGGGGTAGCGGCGTCTCAGCCCAGGCGTTTCATGTCGACCAGTCTTGCGCGGATTTCTTACTCACGGACGGCGACTACTACAGCGGCAACCCGTCCGCCGCATTGGCTGGCGTGCGGCCTACGCTATCACTAGGGAACGTCAAAGCATCCGGCTTCACACGTCGCTTCCAAGCTGATTTCAACACCGGTCCCGTGCCTGGAACGGCCGCTATGCCAACTGATGGGACCGACACTCCGGTCAGCATGATGTGGAGCACACTAACGGCTAAAGGACACATGGCTGCCGTCGGTGGACCGCTCGCGCTAACGCGTTTCTTCATTCCAACAGGGATGTCGATGGGCGAGACGGGCGCGGAAGTGCGGTTCTACGACGGGCGCGTGGCTGACCCAGTTGGCGACGCGGTGCTGGCTGTGTATCGGCAAGCGAGCAGTAAAGGCTACGTCACCCACTGGTACGCGGATCCTGTGTCGCGTACGTCTCGCCAACTCGCAAACGGCAGCTATCTACGTACGGACTGGGACACGTGGACACATGCTGGGCAGCCAACCGCAGCTCAAGAGCTACTGCTCGCCGGCTACGGCGCACAGAACGTCGACGTATCACCGGTCAACCAGTACCTGTACCGCGAATCAGGCTGGCCTCTACGCTTCCCGGTGGCTATCGCTACCATCGGCGATTTCGAATGGTACGACGAAATGGGTGAGTTGCGCGACATGCTCAAACGCGACGGGCACGTACTTTTCGATGACCAACTGACGCTCCCGGATAGCTACGGGTCGATCGACGCATACGTCAACTTGCTGGTACCTCAAGCGCCGGCGCTGCCAACCGCTATCGACGAAGAAGTCAAGAAACCAGTAGCCTCCTGACATGAAAGGAAGGGTGGCGCGGTTGTCAAGCCGCGCCATCCTCTATTCCTATGCAAACACGTTCACTCGCCAAAGACAGGCTACCGCGTTCACTCGTGCAGACGTATGCCGACTACTCCTTCACGGCTGAGGATCACAGCTTCGCCTTCGCTTACGATTCGACTTCAGACTGGTCGACCGTCACGCAGCACGCTCAAGCGCTGCTTCAGGACTGGATCAGCCCGCTAGAGCGACGCGACACAAGACTAGCTGCCCAAGAGATGGAGTTCATGCGTAAGCTGGGCGTGTGCTGGCGCGATCGAGGACTAGGAACGTTATACACAGCAGACCCAGCGACGTTGAGCTGTTCAAACGCAGCGCAAGCACGACATCTGCGTCCGTACCTCGCAAACATAGGTCGGCGCTACGCTTCAGCGGTCGCTGCTCTCGACGATAGCACGCTGAAGAAGCTGTTCGATGGAGGCCGGGTCGTTATCGCAAAGGGAAAGGGCGCGCCGTACTTCTTCCCGGGTTCGGATCGCGTCGCAGCATTCGCATTAGCAAAGCTAGCAGAAGGCGCGACTAGCTACGATGACATCGCAGATCGAACTCAAAGCGCGGGATCTGCTCGGTTACCATTCTGTCAAACGTCGTATATTCGCATCCAGAGCGCGGCGAAACCGACGCCAGCGTATGCGGTTGTAGGAGGTGACTTACAAAGCGTAGGAGAACGCTACGGCCCAAAAGTGCGCCGCATCGGCGCGCAACCATTCGTAATCAACCATCTTTGGGCGCCCGCGGGAGCGGTGCTGCGAGCTGTAATGACAATGATCGACGACCGGAACACAGGAACGTTCGAGCCCGCTGCGCGGCTGGGGAAAGCGTACCGGTACGCGATCGCTCTGGATCTCGCTTCATACGACACAACCGTCGCGCTCGAAACATTGCGAGCATTCACGGAAGTGGTGACCGCTCCATTCCTGCACGCGCTCGTCATACGTGGAATGATGTCACGCGCGTCCGCAAGCTTACTTCTCGACATAGCGCACCACACGGACACGATGCCCATTCTCATGCCTCCGAGACGTACCAGTGAAGCCGCATACCTAGCTGATGCGGCGGGACAAACGCGTAGCGGAATCAACTGGACGAGCATTATCGGTACGGTGGTCAACAGATGCTTGTGCGACTTGCGCAGGAAGGAGACCGCGAGCGGCGGCGAGTTCATCAACTATGGCGACGACACGATCGGGTTCACAAACGACGCGCGCGACATTCAGCGTTGGGCGGATGCACCGACGCTTGGCGGCTTCAACGTCACGATAGCGCCGGACGCTACTTTCCTAATGCGACGAGTGCCTGACGGTTATTCGTATCTCGGGCGCATGCTGATGGGATGCATCGATCGTGAGAAGGCGCATGAACCTCAGTCGATAGTGGCAGCGACAGCCGCTTTCGCGACTCGCGCCGCGCTATTAGTCGGGCACCCAGCATACGCTGCGTTCGACCAGTGGCTGGCGTCAACTCCAGGGCCAGCCAGACTACGCCAGGCCGCGCTGAGCGCTCGGTCAGCAGGGCCTACGCGCGCTGTCGCGCTAACGAGCATGGCGGCTGCACTGACACGGGGCTTGCCGTCAGCACTAGAAGACCAGACGAAGGCGATGCAATCGCTGGTGGCGAATCCAAACATCCCAGCGTCGCTGCGTAACGCCGCAATCGCACTTGAAGCACGCTTGGAGGCTCAAGCGATCACCGAACGAACGAACATGACGTGGGTCACCTTTCAGAGCGAGGTAAAGTCCATGTCACGCGACGCCGCTATCGGCTACATCAGAAGTCACGCATACTAAGGAGGAGTCATGATCAAAAGAGGAATAGATGCCACGAGCACCGGTGCATCGGAACCGGACGCAGAGGTAACGCAGCCTGACATTCCATCTGCACTACAGCATGTCGTGCAGACTGAGATGGAAAAGGCCGCGGACACGTCAGTACATGAGCCACCGCCGATCGAAATGCAACCGTCAGCGCTGCCGTCTGCCACAACCGCAGAAAGCGCCGCTGGCATCAAGGAGCGCGTCGGCCCATTCCTGATCTCCGGAGAGGGCGAGACGCTCGTGATCCGGCTCTGGCACGAGGCGGATGGCAACGTGCCTCGCGCGCCAGGCGGCATGCTCATGGCGCGCTTTCCAAATCTGGATGAAGCCGTTGGCCTCCTGGTTTGCGTGATGCTCAACACTAAGGACGAAGTCAACCACGAGCCCGAGCCGGCTCTGGATACGGCAGCTGCACCCGGCCAGGAATCGTTGACGGACGTGCGTGAGGACGCAGACCAATGAGCGCGGCTCTCCCGGTCTTGTCCGCCACGGTGCGGAACTCATCCGCGCCAACCCGACAGTCGTATCGGCTGACAGGCGCGCCGGCGTACAGCCTAGCGCTACGGCTCGCGCGGGCCTTACCTGACGGTACGAGCATTGCCGCGGGCCGACCAATAACTGGCGGGCCACTGTCCGTCACATTCAATTATGACATGCACGCGTCGCGAGCAACCGGTTTGACGTTGACGCTAAATGGCGTCGATTGTGGATGCGCTCACAGAGAGGCAGCTCGATGATCACGATGCCTCCAGATCCTCGCGACATCTGGGCCTCGTTCACGCTAATCGCGGGCAGTTTCGATGTGAACAACTTGTTCCATCTTATTGACGCGCTCGGCATCCCAGGTGTTGGTCAGCCGTTCAACGTAATGGTCGTGAAATACGTGAACGTATCACTCGCTATCACAGCAGGTGCAATTGGTACGGCGCGCATCGGCCAGCAGGTCGGTACTGTCGTGTCTGGCCCAGAGTTCACATTCGCGCTCAGTAACACAGCTGGCCTGACGTGGGATTTTCTGGGCAACATGTTCGTCGCGTCACCAGACGGTTTAGCCATAGCAACCATCGGAGCGCCTCCCGCGACAGGCGTTTGGCAGGTTACCGTGTGCTACAACTACGCACACATATCTGCGGAGTTCATTCCATGAGCGCAACAACTTGGCTACCGAGCTCGAAACCACGTCGGTTCCAGCAACTGCTCGAGACGTCTGACCTCGTGTTCGAAAACTACGTGCAGTTCCTGCTGATTGCTCCACCTGCCGACGCGAGCGCACGACAATCGATCGCGTTGCTCGAACTCTCCGTTACGATGCGCAGTAGCGGAGTCGTGCTATTATACGCGTACGACCTGATCGACCCAACAGCACGCGTCACGCAGCATTATGCCGCGTCGCTCGGTTCCGACATCCCGTACTTGGGCTATCAGACGCATGAGCGGCGTCTTTCAGCTCCTATCTTGCTGCCGACCGATCGCGGCCTTCGCCTTGACATCCTCTTCGACAGCATCCAATCAGGATCGTTTCTCTTCGTGTCTGGCGTGTGGCACTACGTAGACGCGTACACCGTGCCTGAAAGCCCTGCACCATGAAACGACGCCGGCCGCAGAGCAAAGCGAAAATTGCCGTCAATGACGGTTCTCTCCCACACAGCGTGGGCAGGTTTCACTCGCCACGCGTCAACAAAGAAGTACACGTCTTTGCGAAGCACGGCGAGTCGAATGCTGCAGCTATTCAGCGCGTTAGGAGGAAACATGGCCTTGGATGATGAGGACACCGATCCACATGGATCACTACATCGCTACTTGCAGCCTTACAGCGATTCGGAACTAGCTGAAACACAGCGCGAACCCATTTCCGAAATAATCGTCTGCGACCATTGGCCACGTAAGCCCGTGGACCTGACCTGGCCAGACGGAACCAGCGACACGCTACTCATATGCGCTTCGTGCGCGACTGAGATCGAGTCGATCTGCAGAACGATCCTAGACAACTAGGATCAGACGACGATGCACGCCGCAAGGCGAGCATCGT
>Ga0184649_1521107_pt1 | contig 11063 bp, 15 predicted proteins | sample PLM4_65_FD_146311 | JGI IMG/M metagenome (GOLD analysis project Ga0184649, IMG submission 146311) | Metatranscriptome of groundwater sediment microbial communities from an aquifer in East River, Colorado, USA - PLM4_65 (Metagenome... | ecosystem: Environmental > Terrestrial > Soil > Riparian... | reverse complement strand
CACCGAAGCAGTTGTTACTGAACGATCCCTCACAGTACGAGTCGAAGCTCGTGTGGGGTAACAAGATCGAAGCGTTGATGGCATCCCAAGCGAGCGTTCGTGGACCACACCCACAGAGACTGCGCTTAGACGAGGTAGACGAGATGAAACTCGCGATCTTAGATGCCGCCCAGGGACAACCGATGATGGGTGACACAGGCATCGCTGTGCAAACCGTCATGTCGTCCAAACACCAGTACTCGAACGGTACAATGACCGAGATACTGAAACGTGCGAGTCTGAGAGGGTGGCCGGTATACGAGTGGTGTTACAAGGAGACGTCGAATCCTGTAGACGGATGGCTCTCACAGGCAGAGATCGAGAGTAAGCGTACAGTGGTTACTGACCAGATGTGGGAGACCGAGTACGATCTGCAAACACCACAGGCTGGATCACATGCGATCAACCCAGCCAGTGTGAAAGCGATGTTCTTGACTGCACTTGGTGAGTACGCTGGGGCAGTTGGTGAGTACATCGAGATCGAAGAGCCGAACGACAACTACTGGTACTTCACAGGTGCTGACTGGGCTCGGAAGGATAACTTCACCGACATCTTCACTTGGCGCTGGAAACCAGGCGATGTACGGTACCGGTGTGTCGCCTATGAACGAATGAACCGACTCCCATGGCCACACATGATCGGACGGTTCATCACGAGACTGCGAAGGTTCGGTGGATGGGCAGCCCACGACATGACAGGTATCGGTGACGTAGTGGATGCATACCTACCCGCCATGCGACAAACCATCACTCCGGATGGGAGTGTAGTGTTCGAGTCGAACGATGAGTACATCTGTGGTGTGATATTGACAGGCAAGCCGAGAGCGACAATACTGTCTCAGTACATCCTCGCGATCGAACATGGACAGTTAGAGTCGCCCATGATCAAAGCTGTGTACGACGAACATGCGACAGCAAGTGTGGATGCCTTGTTCGGTGAGAAGCATCCCCCAGACAGCATCATTGCGAGTGCGTTGGCAATGTTCGCTGTCGGATGGCAAGCCGCAAAGCGGAAGCCGAACGATGAGAACCGCGATGAAGGTGTGCGAGTATCACCCGTGTAGGAACCTATGGCGAAACAAACAAACACATACGCGAACGAGATGAATGTGATGCTTCAGGAGCGAATCGAGGAACTCGAGCTCGCACTGGAAGACATCAACTACATCCGACTGATGGCAAGCTCGGAGCAAGAATTCTCGCTGCCTGGGTTGCATCGCATTGCTCGGTTAGCGAGAGTGATGGCACTCAAGAACCCACTGATCAAGCGTGGCATCCAAGCCATGCAAGTGTACACGTGGGGTCAGGGGTTCGGCTTCACCACCAACCGTGACGAAGTGACTGAGTTGCTGAAGGGGTTCTGGGACCATCCGGAGAACCAGAAGGAACTGACGAGTCTGCGAGCTCTCGTCGACAAAGAGAAGGTTCTCCACACCGACGGCAACATCTTCCTGGTGTTCGTGGTGAATGCGGTTGTCGGTAAGGTGATTGTACGTCATCTGGCGTTCTCCGACATCAGCGACACCATCACCGATCCCAACGACAAGAAGACGGTCTGGTACTTTGTGAAGAAGGGGAACGGGAAGGGAAAGACTCGTCTGTACCCGAACTGGGAGTTCTTGTTGAAGGGACCTGCCAACACAGTCAAGCTTCCAGCAGTACCAGAGGACATCAAGAAGGCGTTGGGTGAGCATGAAGTGGTTGCGGATCAGTTCGTGTACCACGTTCGCAAGGGTGGGTTCTTGGACTGGAAGTTCGCTGTGCCTACTGTGTATGCTGCTATCGACTGGGCGAAGGCGTATAAGGAGTTCTTGGAGGACTGGCTGTCGATCGTGCGTGCGTATCGCAAGTATGCATGGAAGGTGAACACCCCCGACAGCAAGACACAGAAGGCAACACAGAACGCACTCTCCAACGTTGCAAGCAAGCCGCCCGCAGTTGGAGTCGAGTCTCTCACCCAACCACCGTCCTATCCCTTTATGCCTGGTGCGACAGCTGTCACACGTGACGGGAACTCGATCGAGCCAATGCGCACTAGTGGTGCTACGATTGGGATTGAGGATGGACGACGTGTTCTCCTGATGGTGTGTGCAGCATTCGGTCTTCCTGAGACGTTCTTTGGAGATGTGAGTGTCGGTTCACTCGCAACTGCAGACTCTCTCGACCGACCCACAGAGCTCATGTTCAAACTCGAACAAACTGATTGGGTGAGTCGGTTCACTGATATCTTCAAGGTCGTAATCGCGGTTTCCTACTACGCACAAGCGACTGCAGGCATCATGAGCTCGATCCTCAAGATCGACACCGAGGGCAACTTCGTATGGTCGGTGGATCCTGAGTTCCACATGGACATTGAGTTCCCACCCATCGTGGTTGGCAAGAAGTCCGAGGAAGTGAACGCCATCACGTCAGCTGCTCCCTACCTAGGAGATGCACGTACCGTGCAGAAGATGCTGCTTGTAGCACTCGGAGAGGACGATATCGACGAGATACTAGACTCCCTGCCAGAAGAGGTGCAACCGTTTGCTCCTCCGCCAGTCCCAGTGGTAGCAGGAACACCTGAGGCCGCTGCGGCTGTAGGGAAGACAGTACCCCTGAAGAAAGCCGCATCCAAGACGACACAAGAGACGCTGCAGTACGTAGTAGCGCAGCTCGCGGAGGCTCTCGGTGGCAACTAAGGGACAACTCTCGAAGGCAGTGGTTGCTCTCCGGATATCTCGTCTGGAAGCACTGGAGAAACGGTTCATCCCAGACATCAAGGGAGTGTTCACCAGTCAAGAACGCCTTTTCCTAAAAGCGCTCCGGAACACACCGAAGGTTCAGATGGAAGGGTACAAGCGTACGGTGAGAGAGCTAGATGTACCGTCGTGGTGGGCAGAGGCTTGGCAGAAAGTCGAAACCAACACTGAGTTGAACTGGAAGAAGGTGTTGGTGGAGATGCAGACCCCAGCCATCATTGCAGGTGCAAACGACGCACTGCAGATAATGCGTATGCAAGCGGAGCTCGCTGTTCAAGACCCACGTGTGCTAACGTATCTGCAGACAAACTCTGCCACACGCATCTCAGCCATCAACGAAACCACACGAGAGGCAGTCCAGTCGATCATCATGAAGGGGCAAGAAGCAGGCTGGTCGTATGAAGAACTGGCAAAAGCGCTTCACCAACGTTTCGAAGAGTTTCGGGTGGGTACACCACAGGCTCACCTACGTACACGCGCTGAACTCATTGCAGTTACGGAGGTTGGTGACGCGTACTGCGAAGGACCTCTGCTCGCTGGACGAGATCTAGCTGCTGCGGGGTTCAAGATGACGAAGTCGTGGTTGACAGTTGGAGACGATCGTGTCTCCGCTGGCTGTAATGAGAACGAGAGTGCAAGCGCTATTGCACTCGAGTCTCAGTTCCCGAGTGGTCATATGCGACCGTTACGTTTCCCAGGTTGCAGGTGTTCACTACAAACGTACGCCGACTGACGGCGAAAGGAGTAATGGAGATGCCAAGTGCACTGGAACAGTTCGAAGCGTTCCTAGCTGAACTAGACGTCGACACGCGAGAAGCGGTGGTCTCCCACACCACAGCCTTGAAGTCGGCGCTTGAGAAGGAACGTGCAACGAATAAGGACGCCAAGCGTGTTCTGCGTGAGGGGTTGCTGTTCGACGAACCCTTCGCCGGTGAGATCATCGCGATGGAGGCGGAAGGGACTACAAAGGCGCCGCCCTCGCAGTATATGCTGAAGGTGATCAAGTCGGGTTGGGGATCGTCAGGCTATTACGCCGAGTCGATGCTCAAACGCGATGGCAGTGGTGCATTCCCACGCGGAACGCACATGTACGTGAACCATCCGTCGCTGACGGAGGAGACAGATCGTCCAGAACGCAGCCTTCGCGATCTAGGTGCCGTATTGATGGAAGATGCTCACTGGATGGGTGATGGTCCTCGTGGTGCTGGGCTGTATGCGAAGGCGAAGGTCTTCGAAGCGTTTCGACCATTCCTGAAGGAAGCCGCACCCTACATCGGTGTGAGCATTCATGCTCTCGGGACTGGCAAGGCAGGGGAGGCTGAAGGTAAGGATGGCATGATCATCGAGAAGCTGATACCATCGCCCTTCAACAGTGTTGACTTCGTGACGAAGGCAGGCGCTGGTGGAGCCGTAGTATCAGCGATCGAAAGTGCCTCACCTATCAGTGTGCTACTCCACGAGTCAGATCCGATCGCGGTAGTCGAACGTGCCAACACGGCGCAGTACTTGAGTGCGAAGATGCATGCGAACCTTACTGCCTGGGTTGACGAGATGTTCGGTTCTGCGACGATCACTGACGAGGAACGGAAAGCGGTCATGGAAGCGTTAGAAGCTTCGATGGACGCGTTCCACAAGACTATCATGAAGAGCGCTCCCGACCTGTTCATTCGAGTACCGTGGAGCGATCCTGAAATGTCACAAGTTAGCGAAGAGTCCGCGTCAAGCGAGACTCCCGTTACTGAACCGGTTGCTACAGAGGAAGCGCCAGTTGCAGAGCAACTGACGTTTGCTGAACGCGCGGCACAGGTTGTACAAGATGCGATGGCTCCTGCACTACTACGTGTGAAGATGGGAGAGGCAGTAAACGTTGTGCTCAGCACAATCGTTGCGCCTTCGCTCGCTCCCATGCTTCCTGAGCTTCGCAAACGTGGCGACGCACTCATGAAGGAGTGTGAGACCATTGAGCTGTTTCAGGAGAAGTATTTGGGACTCGTTGCAACCGCTGTCAAGGCTGCTGTGACGACTTCAAAGTCAACTGTCCGTGGACTAGGTGAACGTGACGTTACCGACGTGGACCTGATGACTTCAGAGCAAACGGCTCAGGTAACTGAACGCTTGCATGCAAGCTTCGAAAAACTCGGGCTTTCGAAGGCTGCTGCATCAAACGCTGCCCGAGGACGAAACTAATCCACAAAGGAGAACTGAACCATGACTTCAACCGTCACTTACGATCAAGCAGACCAGCTTCCGTTAGTTTGTACGGATCCTGCTACACCTGTTGAAGGTGATCCCGTGTTGGTCGGTCAGATGCCAGGCGTCGCACTCACGAACGAGATTGCGGATGCAACTGATCCACTCAACGGTTACACTTCTGTCAAGCTCAACGGTGGTGCTGGATTGAGCGTCAAGGGCATCGATGGCGTTGGCAACTCCGCAGTCGCTGTCGGCGATATCATCTACTATGTCGTTGGCGACACACCGGTGCTGAGCAAGAAAGCGACTGGCGTGCGCTACGGGTACGCCCTCGGAACTGTCGGTGCTGGCGCAACCGGTACTATCGACGTCAAGATCGGCTACTAGGTAGTAGCACTATCTCAACTGTGAAGGAGAACACTAACCATGCCCGCACCTGATGAAACGACCCCTGAGGTCGAACTGCAACTTGAAGCACAGATGGACGCCAGTCAGGCGTCACCTGATCGCTTGCTGGGATTGGGAGCACATGCGATTCGTCGCTACCGCTCTCAGCCCGTATATCAAGAGCGCCTCGTTGCGCTCACAGAAACCGTGACAGCAGTTGTTGCGGGATCTCTGCCAAGCACGAAACTGTACGAAGCCATGGGCTCTGCGGACTTCCCGCTGCTCTTCGGAGACGTGCTCGACCGCATGCTTTTGGGCTTCTACAACGACGCACCCTCCACGTGGCGACAGTTCGCTCGTGTAGCACGTGTGCGTGACTTCCGTACTGTCAAGCGCTTCCGCGTTGACGGCGCTGAAGGTGTGTTGCCGCGTGTACTGCCTCAGGGCGAGTACAAGCTCGCTACACTGACGGAAGGCAAGTACGAGTACGCCGTATTGAAGTACGGGCGCAAGCTCGGCTTCGACTTTGAGTCGTGGATCAACGACGACCTTGATATCCTGACGGATATCCCTCGGCGTCATGCGCGTGCTGCGAACCGCAGTGAACGCAAGTTCGTGACGGCCTTATACGCAGACACGAATGGACCGCACGCTTCCTTCTACACCGCAGGCAGCAAGAACCTCATCACGATCGCCAACGGTGCACCTTTGGACAACCCTGTCCTTGGTATCCCTGGTCTGCAAGCCGCAATCACTTTGCTGTCGAAGCAGCGTGATGCGGATGGTGAACCGATCGCCATTGACATGGTCCACTTGGTGGTACCGCCTGCGTTGGAAATCACAGCGCAGAACATCTTGAACGCGATCCAGTTGATCGTTGGTGCAGACTCTGCTGCAGAGCGCTTAGTCACTAACAACTGGATGAAGAACCGCGTCCAACTGCACGCGGAACCCTACCTGCCTGTGATCTCGACCACGAACGGTAACACGTCGTGGTACTTGTTTGCGGACCCGAATGGTTCCATGCCTGCGTTGGAAGTAGGCTTCCTGCGCGGTTACGAAGCGCCTACGATCTCGATGAAGGCGCCAAACACTGTCGTACTCTCCGGTGCCGATGCCATGCCAATGGACTTCGATACCGAGACACTCGAGTACAAGGTCCGTCATATCTTTGGCGGACAGCGGATGGATCCGAAGATGACTGTCGCCAGCAAGGGCACAGCGGCTCCTTAGTAGTACGTGACGATTCAACAGGTGGAGCGGTCGCAAGACCGCTCCACGTTCTAGTGAGGTCCCATGACTAAGAAATTCAGTGAACTGACCAACCAGGAGTTGGCAAAAGCGAAAGACGCAATCGATCAAGACATTCTGACGCTGAAGGCGCAGAAGCGTGAGATCGTAGCGATCGAAGCTGGTCGCTTGCAAGGTTCCCTCGTGGAACCGAAGCGCTCAAGTGAGCCCCTCAAGACGACACCTTCTGTAAGCTAAGAGGGTCCAATGCCCATCGACTACACAACTACTGCAGGACGCGTACGATTGCTCATCCCTGACAAGGACGAGACGGATCCGATCTTCATTGACGGCGAGATTGATGCGTTCCTCGCCATGTCGCAAGACAGCGTTGCCTACGCCACTGCGCTCGCACTCGAGACGATCGCATCGGACACTGTGATGCTGCTGAAGGCGCGTAGGATTGCAGACCTGCAGTTCGATGGCGCACGCGACGCAGAAACACTATACGCACGCGCGAATGTGCTTCGAGAGAACGCTGAAGTGATCGACGCCACAGCCGAGGAGATCGTGCCTGGCGTGCTAGAGACAACGAACGTCGTCGACGAATTCACGTGGCGACGCTGGTTGGGGAGGGATATCAGTGGCGCGTAAGTTAGTGAACTCGATGAGGTTGAAGACGATGCTCAGCAAGCTGTGTCCTGACACCTTCACACTCCTATACGACGACCCGACGACTAATGCCGCCGGACAGCCGGTAGAGAATCTACTGCCCGTGCCAAACGCAGTCGTTATTCCTTGCTTCCACTATACGAAGCAGAACCCAGGCCAGTTTACGGCCGAGCGAACTTGGATCGGTGTTGTTGCCATTGTACTGACGTTCGCGTCCTTCGAGATCCCGCTCATCGGGAATCCTCAGGTGGCTCCACAGCTTGCTGTGCAACTGTCCGACGGCTCTCGTTTGTACGTGCGAGAAGCGACTGTGCAAGACAGTCAGTCGGTAGGGCAGATGTTCATCTGCCAGGAGATGCGCCTTGGCTAAATCTGTGAAGGGAGCCGGTATCCTACTACGTGACTTGCGTAAGCTGACTCCCGCAGTTGCGGAAGAGATTCTGCTGAACGGTCTAGAGGTCGGAGCGATGCCAACGCGTAATCGTTGGCGACAACTCGCTCCCTACAAGACAGGCATGTATCGACGCAGCATTCAGATCGTTCGTGAGCAGCATCGCATAGTGATCGGAACCGACATCGTCAAACCACCGTACCCGTTTTGGCTTGAGTTCGGCACGAAGAGAATGCCGAAGGGCAAGCCTTCAGCACGACCTGCGATCGATCAGACCGAGGAGACGGTGAAGGCCAACACACGTAAGGCAGTACGCCAACAGCTCGAGAAGATGCTGCCTGGGAACAAGTTATGACATTGCTAACCGACGTAAAAACGTTCCTATCCGACGCACCGATTCAAGCCATTGTAGACACCCGTGTGTATCCGTTGGAGCTTCCGAAACCTGGGTCGTATCCAGCTCTCGTATACAACGTGATTGATGCACCACCGCTATCAAGTTCGCATGACGGTGCAGACTCAACTGAGAAACCTCGAGTACAAGTTACGTGCTGGGCACGCGACATTCTTGTGTGTGAGCAACTATCGAAGCTGGTCGTTACTGCACTCAAGACGCACGTCGGTGAGCGTGACTTAGAAGTGATTGACTATGGTCGACTGGATAACGAGCCCGCGGAGAACGCATTCGCGTGGATTATGGACTTCCGATGGCCGAGGAGATACGATGTCTAACAAACCGAAGGTACAAACACGTGTACTAACCGAACCCGCTGTCACAACAGAAGTGTCCGAGCACTTCACGACTGGCAACTGGTCCGGGTATAGCTTGCATCAGTGCAAGTACTGCGACTTCACGACGTTCGAGTTGCGTGATATGCAGATCCACTCGCAGATCCACGACGCTGTGCATAAACGCACAGTGAAGGGGACTGCGCAGCCCACAGAAGGAGCGACCAATGGCGAGAACGACTCTCACGAAGACTAACGCATCGGGTAGTTATCCGACACTCCCGATCACGCCTGGCGCGCTACTCGTTACTGAGACAGCCGCCGACGTCGCAAACAAGAACCAGTTCAAGTGCTCGGAACGAGACTTGGTTCTTGCTCACAACACAGGTGCGACACCGCACACTGTGACCGTTACTAGTAAGGCGGATGCTCACAATCGAACAGGCGACATTCCGGCTTACTCGATACCCGCTGGCGAGATCCATCAGCTCGGGCCCTTCAAGAGCTCTGGCTGGAAGCAGACGGACGGGTTCATCTATCTGGAAGCTAACCACGCCGAGATCAAGTTCAGCGTGATTCAGCTCCCGCAATAAGGAGAACGCATGACCACACAAGCTGAACCCTCAAACGGCACACTGTTGCAACTGGGTGACGGTAGTGGACCGGAAACCTTTGCGACAGTCGCTGAGGTACTGGATATCGAAGGTCCTGAGGTCGAAGTCGAGACCGAGGACGTGACGAATCACGATAGCAACAAGTGGCAAGAGTTCATCGGCGTATTGCGCAAAGGTGGAGAGGTCTCCTTTGAGTGCAACACACGTATGGACAGTGCTACGCAGGACGAGTCGACAGGCATTGCCTCACTCGCTCTCGACCCTGCTATGCCCCGCCGCAACTGGCAGATCGTCTTGCCAGACACTGGCACAACCACCATTCACTTCGGCGCGATCCTGAAAAAGTGGAAACCGAACGCGCCGAAGGCTGGTGCTCTTACCACAGAGTGCACACTGCAAGTCAGTGGCCCTGTGACGATTTCGTAACGATGTGAGCTTTGGAGGCCCAACATGACTAACCCGACTACTGCTGCAGCTCTACGCGAGCTAATCAAAGGTACGTCCGACATCCAAGAGGAACTCGTCACTATCCCCGAGTGGAAGAGTGCCGAGTTCCTCGTTCGTGGACTGTCTGGACACGAACGTGACCGATTCGAGAGTTCGATGCTCAAGAAGACAGGTTCGAAGGGGAAGCCTGAGATCGAGATGACAGACATTCGAGCTAAGCTCGTGATCGAGACGACCTGGACGCCGGACGGCAAAGAGAAGGTGTTCTCGCTCGGCGATAAGGACTGGCTCACCGGAAAGAGCTCACGCGCTCTTCAGCGCATATTCGAAGTCGCGCAACGCTTGTCCGGCATCACGGATGAGGACGTGGAGGAGTTAGCAAAAAACTCCTTGGGCGAGGAGAGCGACGATTCTGGTTCCAGCTAGCGCAGATGATGCACTGTACCGTCTACGAACTCCAAGGCCGCATGTCGAGCCACGAATTCTCTGAGTGGATCGCGTACAGTCGCATCTATCCGATCGGTGAAGACCGCGCGGATGCTAGAATGGCACTTCTCGCTTCAGTGATCGCGAATGCATCCGGCAGCAAGAAGAAGTTCAAGCCGGAGGACTTTCTGCCCGACTACCTTGAGCAGTTTGAGAAGCAGGTACTGCAGCAAACACCCGAAGGGCGCCAGACGTTACGAGAGCGCCTTGCGGAGAAGGTGCTGGCGATATTCCGCCAGTTCTCGCAGGCCAAGAAACCATGACGACTGTATACTCGCTACTCGTTGAACTGTTAGGCGATGCCACGAGCCTCGGCAAGGCGACTCAGTCTGCCGACAACACCGTGAGTACGTTTGCCACTTCAATGGGCAAGCAGATGACTAGCATTGGACAGGGAATGACCAGTCTCGGCACGAAGTGGACGATTGGTGTATCTCTGCCCATTGTGGCAGGTTCACTGAAAGCGATTGACGCTGCATCTGACTTGAGCGAAACTATCAACAAGGTCGACGTCGTGTTTGGTGATTCTGCAGACGCGATCAACAACTGGGGACTGACCTCCGCAGAATCAATCGGCATGTCGCGTCAGCAAGCCGAAGAGGCAGCTGGCACGTACGGGAACTTGTTCTTGACGATGGGGCTTGGACAGAAGCCGGCAGCCGATATGTCCATGAGTCTTGTGAACCTGGCTGCAGACTTGGCATCGTTCAACAACGCCTCTCCAGAGGAAGTGCTCGGTGCGATGCAGTCCGGACTAGTCGGGCAAGTAGAGCCGATGCGTAAGTACGGTGTGAACCTGTCTGAGGCTGCTGTGAAGGCGAAAGCGATGGAGATGGGGTTAGCAGGTGCGAACGGTGAGCTAACAGAAGCTGCAAAGCTGCAAGCTCGCTACGCACTCATCCTCGAGCAGACTACGACCTCACAAGGTGACTTCGAACGTACGTCGAGTGGTCTTGCGAACCAGCAGCGTATCCTGAAGGCGCAACTCGCTGATACGTGGGGCATGCTTGGTACGATTCTCCTTCCCTACGCACTACAGTTCGTCGCAGCGTTGGGACGATTCCTTGAGTGGGTGCGTCAACTTACGCCTGAGCAACAGAAATGGGCGGTTGGGATTGCACTCGTAATCGCTGTTAT
>Ga0184649_1614154_pt1 | contig 11183 bp, 14 predicted proteins | sample PLM4_65_FD_146311 | JGI IMG/M metagenome (GOLD analysis project Ga0184649, IMG submission 146311) | Metatranscriptome of groundwater sediment microbial communities from an aquifer in East River, Colorado, USA - PLM4_65 (Metagenome... | ecosystem: Environmental > Terrestrial > Soil > Riparian... | reverse complement strand
TGTTGAGCCACCAGTTGGTTAGGGATCGGCGATTTTCTCCAGGTCCATGGAATCCGCGAAAGACAAGGTCACCACGGGCGGGGAGAGCCCAGGCTGCTGCAGGACTAGGGTGACACCCTGCATTGTGACACTCGTACAGCGCCAGATTCCATCGTGATTCGGTATACGGTACGTGCCTCGGATTTTCGCGTCAGAGAATGGTCTCGCCGGACCAGCTTGGCGCATTTGAGCTTGCTTGCTTTGCTTTGCTTTTGCTTTGCTTTTTGTTTTTTTTTCTTTTCGGCATATAACGAGCTCCTCCTTCATGTATTTTGTCAAGGACTAGGGTCGAAATCGGCTGGATCGATTGTGTCGTTTGCGCCCACATATGTGTACGCCCAGTTCAGGCTGTACGGTTCTTCTTCAAAGAATCCTGAGATCTGCAGCTCAATCTGCCCTCCTACATAGCTCCACAGCGGCCATTCGATAGTCCAGATCCGCATCTCAGTATTCGTCTGTGCGACTTGCTGGGCCAACGTGATTGCGTTCGCTTCGACATCCCTCGCCAAGACACGTGTCGCGGCGCCTTCATTGAAACCGGGGAACATATTGACCGAGATACCCAGTAACACAGGCCGCAGATCTGCCATCGGCGGTGCGAGCACCAGGAACGTGTCAGCACCACCCGTCGGGATGAAAGCGCTGTGCGTACGGGTTTGATACCGTAGTTGGCTCAGGTTGACAATGTACTGCATTGCGACCTGTCAAATCGACGGGCTAGGTGCGATGACTGCCTCGGGACCGAGGTAACCCCACGCCACGTTGACGAAGAGTACACGCCCGTTCAGCTCATCGGTTGACATGGACGATGGCACCTTCGGGGTCGCACCTGCGACATCAATCGCTAAGCCAAAACCGACACGACTCACGATCGGCATGCTCCATTTGTACGCCCTGGCGGGGACGGCCTCGCCGCGCTGCGGCCGATCGCCAGGTCTATATCCGAGCCAAGCGGCATAAACAATTGGCTCGACGGCCGGCTGGGCAAAATCCTTGATGGCGATTTCCGTTTCACCCAGAGTACTGGTCACCTCTATGTTGAAGATGACAGCGGCGAAGTTCGGCATAGCACGTACTAGCCGACGGAGAAATGTCTCATCTGGATTGTACATCTGCAGACAGTTGGTCTTATACTTGTAATTTCCGACTTGAATTAACATTCTGGCTCCTTTATCGCGCAGGCCTCGACTTACGGTACGCGATTTGACGCTCATTGAGCGCAGCTAACATCATCTCGAAAGATTGCTCCTCGAGTTCATTGATGAGCAAGGGCGATGTGCAGCGACGCGCCGCCTGCAGAGCGGCATGCATATCAGTCACTTGATCAGCGTAGTGATTGAGACGGAAGAGTCGGCTCTGGGGGTCATCTTGCTCTAGGATGAATCCGAGCTTGGAGGGTTTGTTGCTCACAGTTCCCTGCCTAACCCAGCCAGTAGCTGCTTCAAAGCACAACCACACCCGCCTGTTGCATCGGTGATTGTGAGCATGCCTCCAATTGGGCGACTCACATTCACATTGAACTTTAACTGAACTGCATTGCCATCACGGGCGACTCCTTCTATCAGCATCCCAGCCGGCGCTCGCAGAGGCCGACCATCACGGGTGTACATCTCTGCGATCTGGCGAAGCGATGATAGCGCGACATGGTCATATCGATACGTCCATGGCGACCATGCGTGCTCCGTTTTCGTCCGATACTGCATCGTGATCACGCTCATGATGCACTCTCGGATTCACCAGGTTTCACGGTGGTGTCCGCATCTGCCGTATCGGTGTCGCTCCCCTGCTCGTTCGCACGCGGCGCCTCACGGGCGACGACGACGAGCAGGCGTTCTCCGCTTGGACCTGGTAGCGTGATGAGTGCGCTATTCACCTTGTCATCGGCACCTGCGTATTCCTCCGGGCCCGTGTTTGCCGTGATAATGATGGTGAGAGATTTACCATCTAAGCCTCGTTCTACAGAAAACGGGCCGAGCCGAAGGCGCTTCATCGTGGCAGCCTCGCGCAGTGCCATCTGACCGTCCTGAGGTTTCAGCGGTATGGCCTCGGCTGCAAGCTCTTGAAACGCGGGACGCACCTCTGCGCCTGACAGTTCGCGCTCAACGACGTCCGTGATGGATGCAGGCATCTCTGCCAGGACAGGCTGCACGAATGGTGGTATGGCTGGCATCGCTGAGGTCGCCTGCCCCACAGGCCGGTTGTTGTTGACTGCCGTGGCGGCTGGAGAGACTTTCGAATACGCTGAACGAATTACGGTCATAATAAATGTGCTCCTGTCTAACGTGTGATGAGGGCTTGCCGCACTTCGCGGTAACCTGCCCTCTGCATGCCAATGACGTAGCTCTTTGATTTAATCATAGCCCGCGCTTGCATGGCCGTCATACGACGGCTCTCATCCCGGAATTGCTTCCATGGTATGGCGCGGTGCGTTAAATCCAGCTTGCTGTGCAACGCCAAGATTGCTTGAGCTGCTAAGGCTTTGACACCTGGGCTCACGGCGGGCTGCGATGCTAAAGCACGCAGTGCATCTAAGCGGTCATCCGTTAATTTGCCAACTCTTTTGCCCTCCTTCACCATTGACGCTACTAGCGTCAGAGAGACGGGATCGGGTGACCTCTGCGCTAGTGCAACGGCCTCTGTCATCCGCTCAGGCCCCCCCATCATCACGAGCAACGGTATGTACTCTGCAGCCATCGGATGACCTGTGAGCAACCCCTGGCGCAGCGTAAACGCTGCAGCAGCATCCAGTACCGTCTCGGGTTCATGGGCCGGCTCCCTATTAATCGATCCCATAAGCATCCGCCCCAGATAAGAATACCCACCAGGCAGCCTTCGCATCAAGAAAGTCGTATCGGCTGCCGCTTCCTCTTTAAAGCCGTAGGCCTCAGGTTCACGGAGCCAGGCGTCAATGGCCAGCGCGTCATTCGCGAAGATGACAGTGTCGTCCCCGTAGTTGATTGCGTGCACGGCTTTACCCGTACTGCGCTCCACATCCCTCAACTTCAGGTTACAGCGTGCACGATTAATTTCCGTGCCCTTCCATGACGTGAGATTCTCGCCACTTCGCGTCTGACCGCGCGCCGCGACGATATATGCGCTTTCAGCCATCTGACGAGGTGGAAGTAGAATGGCCATCTCCTGAGTCCGACGATCCGCGTCAAGCAGTATGTCGCGATCCCGTGACTGCATGACGCCGCGCTGTACCAATGCATCTAATGACGGTCGCAACAGCACGTCGTGTAACGTCATCAGGAGTTCGTACGAAACAGTGGTATCGTAGGCCTTGAGGTCAATCGCTGCCGTGTACTTGTGCGAGCGCGCTGCAGCTATGGCTGGTTCGATTGTCCCAGTTGTGCGATTATCAGGGCTGCCCGCCATAATAGTGCGCAGGACGTTGCCAGCCGGAGCCCAAAGATGGTTGAGCACGAAGGGCTGCGCCGCGATACGCCTAATCTTCGGGCCAAAGCGTTCCCCGGCCACGGCTAGGTGGCCGTCTTGCAGGACGACGCGATCCAAAGGATTACGATTTGATTGAATCCGGATATAGCTTGATTGCAGGTAAGTAGGCAATTTAGCTTGGCCTGCATTCGCGCAGTCAGAAACGTATTCATCGAGATCACCACCATCTTGATAGAGCCGTTGGATAGCGAAGGTGACCTCTTTCTCCGTTGAAGGGAACCAAAAGGGAGCGCCTTTCCCTTTATCCAGCCGCAACGACGCTCCGTAGTAAAGCTGGGCCAGTTGTTCAGCCGGCATGGCGAGGATTGCCGCGGCGTAGTAGCGACCGCGTTTCGCCAGCTCCTGATGCAACGCATCAGCCTGCACTGTATTATAAGCCGACAGAGCATCGGTGTCGGGCACGAATAGAGTACCAAGACCGCGTAACCGCCAGCAGACCGCTAGCTTATCGCAGAATTCCTCCTCTTGAGCGGCCAGACGGCGGTCTAACGTTCTGATCTTACCGATCGCATGGTACAGCCCATCCTGTAACCGTTCCGTCATTCGTTCCCATTCACGAATCGTATCATACGCGAAAGCAGGTGCGCTATCGGCTGATTTGAAGGAATACGCCGTGTACAGTGATTCCAGGGCTTTGGGCAGAACCCGCCTGCCAATCCATTGTTTCATTCACTAACTCCCGTCTGTGATATAGATGGATGGAGAACAGCGGGCGCAGCGGTCGAAGACAGCGGCGCCCGCTGTCTGATGTCACACCGATTCCTGGATCGGCGGTTTTACTTCATCATCGAACGGTGTTGCAAGTTGCGGCGGTGTGACGCGCAGCAGTGAGACATAACTGTCGACGGCTGCTGTCGACGTGTTAAGTTCGACGACGTCGTTAAATAGGATGTGTCCATCATACGGGAAAACAAGCCGCAGCTCGCCTAGCTCATTGTATAGCTCCAGATCGTAAGAGCGTGCGAGCTGAACGGGAACACGCATCTTCCATGCGTCTCGGAAGATAAACAAATCAGGCGATCCAGACGGCATGATCTCGACGTTGTCGGGGCCATATTTAGCGATGAGTGTTTCCTGCGTGGCTTTCTCGTCGGTGTTCTCCGTCCACGCATCCCATGAAGTACGCATGTAAAACACGCCGTCTGTTATCCGTGATGTGCGTTCTAGTGGTTCACCGTACCAGTGACGGACATAGCCGGAAGGCGATTTATCAGCGAAGAATTGGACCAGTTCCTTCGCCAAAGGATCAGCATTGTCGGCGACGAAGCGTGTTTCGCCACCTTGCTCACCCATCTGCATACCAGGCGGCATGTAGAAGCGGGTCAAGGCTTCGACCCCTTTCGTCGCGGACATGTATCCATCGAATGTGAGCGTGGACCACTTAATCTTAACCGGTGGTTCAGCCCCTTTCGCAAGCGTGGTGGCGTCAGCAGCGGGTCCGGTATTGAACTGGGGATCGAAGCGAATTGACAAGCCCATAGCCTTAATGTTGGCAAGGGACAGTCCAGGCCGGAGACCGGAGAGTACAGCGGCTGGAGTGTGTGAATACTCGTCACCATCCGAAAGGACGAAATCAGCACCTCCCGCCTCGATCAGAATTGCAGGCGCGCCGACAGCTCCTCCCCAACCGAGAGAACGTGAAATCTCCGGCCAAAGATTTACATATTTCGCGTTGCGAGAAAGCCACTCAATCACGTCAGCATGAGATCGGTACTTCTTCTGCCCTAGCATGCTTTGCAGATTTGAAACACCAACGGATGGCGCTATGTTATGAAGCAATTCGAGCGGCCATTGCTGCGTCTGCGACAGATCGCGAAGGCGGCCGTGGTCAATGACAGCGTCCGCGACAATCTGCTGCGCGAGCATGGACCGCATCGATCCGACCGATAGCATAGCAGACGACACCTGCGTCGTCTGAGCTGACTCTTCAGTTGGGCCGTGACGGAAGGCGAGCGGCTTGACACCAAATCGAGTTGCGACGTTAACACTCGAGAACATGTTCGCGATCGATTCAAGGATCGGATGCAGTGGTATCTGACGGAGGAGCTCGGTCCGCACAGTGCGCTTGAAATCGAGTACGTACCGGTCGCGCGGATTCAAGGCGTAAGCGATGTCAAAAGCGGCCTGATACAATGGCTCAGTGAGCCGCGTCCAGAACGCATCGACCTGGAGGAGATACAAAAGACCGACCGCGGTCAAACGGTCCGCCTGACTGAGAGCGGCTTTCATCCCCCAATGCGCCTCCTTCGTCTCACGAGTGGATAGTGACTTCGCATCTGGTATCAGCCGTTCTGAGAAACCAGGTCTATCGCATAGCATACACAAGTTTGCCAGCGCATGACGGAGCGTATTCGGCATGCTCTCAATGCCATCGCCTCCTAGTGCGACACGAGTGGCAGCACCGCCCTTGGAAGACTTCTTTTCAGGTTCGAATTCAAGCTCCTCCTCGCTTAGGTCCCATTCAGGTAACCCGATGGGCTGAACACCCACATTGACCTCACAATCGAGAGATAGGTAGGGCCGGGCGTACCCGAGCGATGGGCTGCTGACCCAGATCTTGTTCCAGTGGCCTCCATGTCGCTGCAACTGCGCACTAAGATTGAGACCGACATCTGGCATATAAGCCGGGGATGTGAGTAGAACCGCTGCTACTTCCGCGTACTTCTGGAGGAAGTACCGCTCCGGCGAGCGGCTTGCGTTCGAATCCATCCTCAGCGTTTCCAGGATTTCGGGCAGGTCCTGCGTGTTCGCAGCTCGCACCGCGACATTACGCCAACGAGCTAGAATGTCAGCGTCAAAAGCAAGAGCCGTCCCGGGACGGGCGTTGCCATACACCATAGCCGTAACGACATTGGATATGGTTTTCAGAAAATCAATCGGCTGGACGACGTATCCAGGCGTTTCAGTTATGACGGGGGGGATATGTTGCATTTTATCGGTAGCTCACTTTCTTTCCTGTTGTATACTCAAGATGGCATGTCGCCAAATTGCGCTCCGTTACTCACCCGCAGTTAGACTAGACGATGACGGTGCCCGTACCTCGGTTCCTGGGCTTGTTGATATCTTTCATTGAGTCGTTGTTGTAACCGGTCTTGCGCGCGATGTTCCACACGTTGTCGACTGCGTTCTTGAACCGGGCTGCATAGCCAGCGTGTGTCGTCGCCCAACTCAACGTTCCGGTCTGGAAGCTTTGAAGGTAGGTTTCGACGCATGTGTCACCAATAGCGACCTGGCATGTAGTGCTACTAGGCGTCGGGTAACTGGCTACCTTGACTGGTAGATAGTCCCAGAACCCAGTGGTCCAGAGCATGGCATAGTCGGGTGCGGTGTAAAAATCCCAGAGCTCTTCTATGTCATCGGGGAAGGATGGAACTGTGAAATGGTTCGGTCCGATGCCACCGGCCATCTTGCTTTGACGCAGGAACATTTGCGTCGGTCCGATTGAAAACGCGCCCAACGCCTCAGCTTTACGGCGATCGATTAGCCATTCGAAGATCGTCGCAATTGAATTGTTAGGCGATTTGATTGAGTCCGTTTGTACAATCTGGCTGTTGACGACATCGCCCGCCGTCCCGAGGAAGTTATTCTCGGCGAGCATCTTCATCAGCTCGGGATCCTGAGTCCAACCCGCTTTCATCTTGGTTCCGAGTGCGGGATTGCCCTCTTCAAGCAGCAAAATCTGCCGTGTGGGAAGACAAGTATTTGGGAAGACCAACTCCTTCGGCCTGGCGATGCCGAACGTGTCGGCCGATTCGTTCGTCGCAATCGCGGCGACAATCGCTGCTTTGCGGAAGATGACGCCCAGGTCATCTGACTCCTTGAGGAAGTGGTCAATCCGCTGGTTGACGGTCGAAGCAGGATCCGTAAGGATGGCAGTCATGACGAAGTCCCCCCCGTAGCGCTGTTTGCCGGCGGCAGCGCGGTGCTGCAACCAGGTTTCGGAATCGGGAGCGGAATGGGCTCCGCTGGCTTGGAGAGAGGTGGGACTGGACGTGTCGTCCCAATGGGAGTAGTGCCTCCGGTTGGTGCGGTGGGTGTGGTGGCAACGCAGGCACTGCAGAGCTTACGGAACAGCACAAGTTGCTCACGGATGGAGAAGCGCGATGCGATGATGGCCGCCGCACTTCGGATTGATTCGTCACACAGACAGGTGAGCTCGGTGAGCTCACCGCAATCGATCGCGACCAGCAGCTCTGTAAGACTGCCCGATCTGATCTGGTCCAGCGTTTCCTGTTTCATGGTATTAGTTTCCTAGACCGTTATGCCCGGACGAGCGTATGGCGTATTATGGGCGATGCCATCCGGTTCGTCGTTGATATCGACGATTGGGACTGTCGCATCGCAGCAACGCGCGGCGAGTGACGTTAGCTCACTGAGCTTTTCAAGCAGCTCAGCCGCTGGTTTGGCGAACTCGGGTGCGAGATCGCGCAGCGCGCGAAGTATCGCGCGTCTGCCGTTTTCAATGCCGCACACCACATCGACGATTTCATCAACAGGTGTACCTTCTGTGGAGATCGCCAGGTCCTCGATTGCTTCGAGGCTGGACGATAAAGCTCCAATGGCCAGTGCGATCCGCGGGTCACCGACCAGCCCTTCGGCTACGTCGAGGGCTGTTTGGATCGCAGTCATCGTGCGGCGGTTCGTTTTGATCCAGCCCACCAAGTCGTTGACGCACGATGATATGGTGGGTTTGCCTGGGTCAGAGGGTGCTTTTGGGCTGGTTTTACATCCACAAAGCATCTTGGCGAACAGAACGATATCACGCTGAGACATTGGCTTCAGCGTATCGCGTAGCTCGAGCAAGAACACCTCGGTGCAGCACGCTGCATCTTGCAAGCAGCGAAATTCGCCGCAACTGATCTTTTCAGTCAGTTCAGCGTATGTAGTAGCATCCATGGTTTCTCCTTTCTTTCTTTCTTCGAGCGTTGACGATTACGGCGCCTGCTGGTCATCGCGAATCTTGTCCAGAAGAGCCTCGCGCATGGATGCAAGGTAAGGCGATCCGGCCGTGATGAGCTGCACCGTAGCAGTGAAACCGGCAGCGAGAGCAGCCGGTACCGTAATCACGATCGTAGGCGGGCCGAAAGACGAAGGCTGGCTGTAAGGCGGAAACATGAGTGTCCCTGCACTTTCGGTGTCTTCAACACCGTAACTGCCCGGAATAACGGCATTCTGCACGATGGCCTTGTTCATGCCACCAAGCGCGAGGTATGACGCTCCTTCGGGCGCATTCGCCGCATACCCGCCGCAGCCACATGATTCCTGGTAGGTCAGCCGTTGTGCGAAAAGCACTTGAAAGATACCTCCGTTGCCCGATTTGGCGGAGTCCATACGCAGCGTGAAGTTGCGGTTCAGGGGCTGGTAGTGCTGGCCTCGAAATCCTTGAGTTGCCACCTTCATTGCGAAAGGCGCCCAGCTCAGGATTGACAGACCCCACATGATCTGGAAGCCGATAATGAGATTCGGAGGCGAAAAGTGCGAGGTCGACGCTGCTCCAGCGGTAAAGACACCACCAGCTGCGACGGTGGGGTAATCGCTTTGATCGTTGCGACCTGCAGCCCCAAGAACAGCAGCGGCATCTTTCACGTACTGGTAATTCGCCAACATATTGTAGTCGGCGGATAGCACTGTGAACTCACCATCGACGGGGATGACGGGCGGGATCTGCAAGATTGGGCTAGCATGCAGCAGTTCTGGTGACATGAGCACCGAATCGGCATTCGCATCCTCCGGGAATTGCAATCTGCTAACACCAGGGATGAAGAAATCCTTCTGTCCTAGGCGTTGCTCTTCTGTCTGCATATCGCGACGATAGCGGTAAGCCGCTGGAACTGAGGGCTCCTGAAGCGACGCGGGATTGATGATTTCGGTGCCAGGTACCGTGATGATTGACTTTGCCATGATAATATTTTCTCTCGTTTCCTGTTGTTATGTTAGAACCAGTCGAACGTCACGATGTCGACGAAGGCGTCTGCAACGTCATCGCTATCATGGATGCCATCAGGCACCACGGCGGCGATGACGTCGCCCAGGCCTTTAGCGATGCCAGTGTAGCCATCTGCAAGTAGATGACCTGCGTCTTTGAGCAAGTCAAGGATGGCACCGGCTGCGCTTGATGTGAACTTGGCGACCCAAGTTGCGATCTTGGTGACCACAACCTTACCTAGGACGGCAAGCGATAAGAACTGACCGAAGTAAGCTTTGACTGCTTCGACGTAGCTAAGCGCTAATCCTTTGAATGTTTCAAAACTCGGATCGGTGAAGGCATCAACGGCCGCCCCTGCTACAGCAGCCCCTTTAACAGCAACGTCCCGTAATTCTTTAGGAATCTGTCTGTACGCTTTTAGTGTGGCATTGATGACCGGTTTGAGTCCGCATGCCTCAACTAACGCGCTAAGCGCGTTATCGCGCAGCTTAATACGCTCACCTGTGCAGTCGATCTTGCCTCCTGATGACTGTGATACAGTCGCACAAACCTGCACCGCGGTGGCATACGCAGGTACAAGTGATTGAATAGCGCTATCAGCGTATTCGCCTAACGCATGGATTACGCCGTCGTAACCTCCATCTAGGGCGAGAACCAATACTTCGAGGTCAGCAGCAAGGCCGATCCACGCGCTGAGTATCTCATCCATGTCGAAAGCTCCATTGTTCTAAATGTACTGGGTGTAGTATCGGAAAGCATCAGCGAGATGATGGTCGCCTTGTGCATTGTCGAGTTCAAGTCGGTGACGCAATCCGTTCATTTCAAATAGCAAACGGTTGCCTCGCCTGGCCCGTGCGAGTGAACAGAAAGTCGCAATGACTTCTCGAAATTCAGCAACGCGGCGGTAGACATCGGTGAGTGTCCATTGCCTGTTGGCTGAATTCGCGATGCGCGCAGTACAGTCTTCCGCTGGTCGGGAAAACTGATACCAGCTGATGCTACGATGCGGGAAACCAGCAATGTTAAGTTCCCATGTCATAGAGTAACCACCCGCGCATAACACGAACGCACTTGAGAGACAAGCGCCAAACATGTCAGCTGCGGCGAACATGCGTGAATGAGCAAATGCCAGGTCGGGTCGGCTATTTAAGGCGAGCCGACCCGCACGTGCGATCTCCTCGCGTTCGGCTTCAGTTCCGGTTGCACACACGAACAGCCTTGGTTCTGTCGCAAGCGATTCTTGGTGATGACCGAGAAAGTGCTCGATTGCGGCAAGATTGCTGTTTCGGATGAGTGGTGCGTAAGCACCCTCCATCCAGAAAGTATGATCGTAGCGCACCGGGGGGAGTGGATCAGCATCAGCAGCCGGTGCATGCATGGCGAGGTACATGATCGGCACCTCAGGATGTGCAGCGCTGAAGTCAGCCAGTGCAGTTCGGTATCCGACATCGGGGAAATCCACGATCAGAAGGTCTGGACCTTGGGGTGCGTGAGCAGCCCAGTCGAGTAGTTGCGCCATGGATGAAAAAGTCAAAAGCACTTCGGGCGCTAGTTCACCCAGCTGAATAGCGTCGGAAACGATCTTCCGGATTGTCGTGTGCCCCGTCGTTGTCGAACGATACGGTTGGTAGAACACAACAAGACTACGGTCTGCGTTACGCAACGGATCTGACATTTGACACTCCTGTCTGATAGGTGGCCTCACCCGGTTCCCTGGACAGGAGGGAACAGGGAAACCGAGTGAGACCTGATGAGTGGG
>Ga0184649_1264802_pt1 | contig 11255 bp, 10 predicted proteins | sample PLM4_65_FD_146311 | JGI IMG/M metagenome (GOLD analysis project Ga0184649, IMG submission 146311) | Metatranscriptome of groundwater sediment microbial communities from an aquifer in East River, Colorado, USA - PLM4_65 (Metagenome... | ecosystem: Environmental > Terrestrial > Soil > Riparian... | reverse complement strand
CGTTTATCGGCCCTCTTTAATAAATTAATATTAAATTAGTTGAATAGTTCTTCGATCATAATCGAGTCATCTATCGTTGTGTCGCGATCACGATTCTTAATCGCCATCGCGTTCTCTTGCATCATAGCTATTTCAGCATGGAGTTGATCTATCTGCTCCCAAGCATCACGGAGTAATTGTTCATGCACGCGAAGAGTATTGTCTTGCATAAGAATCTTTTGCTGTAAGAATTTCAGGCGTGTAAACGAGAACGATCTAAATCTGGACGCCTTTGATGCCGCGTCGTATAATGGCATGTCGAGTTTCCATTCTTGTGTCTTAGTCATAAGTAATTGGATTTTAGATGATGGTTAATAATAATCCTCCAAGTGTTTAGAGTCCGGGGAGGAGAGAGACTTAAGCTTTAGATCCTTATTGCTAGCAGATGATTGGTGACGACGACTGGATCAATGTCTCGCGTTGTGCCACCTTGCTTCGCTACTTCTACTATAAAGTCGTAGACGTTATAAGGGTGGAAAGTGCGCGTCTGTCGGTTAATGAGGGGAAGTGACTGAGCGATGGCATCAATAAATTGTTCTTCGGCCTTAGTAAGGTCGCGTACGACGGGTTTTCCAATATGTGAACGATGCAGTTGTATCATAGGCTGTATTATTTTAGTGTTAGCGTTTAGTTTCCTTCTATTGTGATACTGAGACCGAGCTTCTTCATTGCGAACCTATAGAAACGGTTCTCCTTCTCAACCATCATCTTTTCTACTTTCTCAAGCTCAGCGACGTGGTGTTTCAGATATTCAAGAGTAAGCATAGCGGACGGGGACTGCTGGTTCTTACGAAGTTGGTTCAAGAGGGTCATAGCTTCCGCGCGCGTGAGCGTTGTGTCGGCTGACGCTCTATTAAGAAATAGTTTAGCTTCTTGAGAAGCGAGTGCCCTAAGGTATTTATCTCTCTTGCCGTCGAGAGCTCTTCCGACCAGTTCAGTCACGTAGAATCGACCATTTCGCTCCACGCTACCCTCGAGTCCAGAGATAATTAGTGATATGAACTCCGTCGCTTCGTGAATGACAGAGGCGGATGTCGAGGTAAAACCTAGTAGAGAAGTGAACACCAAAATCCCAATGTCCCGATCAACCTTCGTCATACCTACATTAGTACCAGTGAAGAATGGATCGAATGTCTTCCAGCCCCCTACACCATCTGTGCGAACAGCCAGGCCGACGAGGAACTTAATTGCATCTTCGGGAGGTTCCTCGTTAGATAAGGTATTCTGATAAATGCGGGCGAGAACAGGTTGGTCTATTCCAGCTGTCATATGACGCATGAGGAATTTATCACCGAGCTCTATCTTAGCTTCAATTCCCGCCGCGTCAGAACCCGCTTTGAAGGCATCGTAAAGCTTAAATAAGTCATCACGCCTCGAATGGATTAACTGGGTGTCGTCCGACTGAATCAAAACTAGCGGAGGGTTTGTCGCGAAGGTTTGCTTCCAATTAGGATCCCTAGAGGCTAAAGTTAAGTAAGAGAAGACCTCTGCTTTTGTCATATAACCTGTATTAAGCCAACCCGCGATGTTAATCAAGAGATTCATGTACGTGCCCACTTCAGAGGTGATTTTCAGACCCGAAAGAAGAGCAAGACTCTCAACCTGAAAGACCCACCCGTGTCCTCGCCCTGAGCTGATGTGATCACCCCATACGATTGGAAGGTCTCTTTGGGTTTGAAGGAGTATAGCGAGCCAGTAATCGCTGTTGGGCAGTGACGCGCAATAAGACTTCATAAAATCGGCCATCACGTCATTTGGGATGGTGCGATCGTAATTGGAGAAGTCTGATTCGAGCAGGAGGGGCTTCTGATCCCGTAGCCCCTTTAGCACTGCGGTCCTCGTCTCACCGTCATGATAAAGTCCGGGAATGATTTTCCGCAGTGCTTTCCATTCGGTTTGTATCGGGGAAATAATTAGGTTTAACAGATAAGGGGCCATCCATGCTACCCTGTTAGTGGAATGTCCGCGGGTGTCATGGTCTAGTCGAAGTCCGCTCATGGAAGGCTTGAACACATGTGCCCACTTGTAACCAGGCATAATACGGCGGATGGGTGCGATGGCAAATACATGGTCACGTTCGAAAGGGGTTCGGCCGCGCCTCGAAATCTCTTTCTTTAAAGCCACCCAATCAGGACCTACGTTTCCTATGCCGTTGTATTGATCGAGGACCTTTAGTTTTGAGATCGGATTGCCTTTTGCATCAAGCTCAGCGGCGTACAGTGGGAAGCCGACGGCGGTATCAAGAGGATCGCCCTGGGCCTGTAGAACATCTGTAAGCGATTCTTTGTAAGCGAGTGACTGCTTGAGATGATTCATAGCATCTACTAACACTGCGATGGCCCCGTCGAAGTAAGAACGATTAATAGCGTTGCGTCCATCATAAGACACAACCCACCACCCAGGTAACACCGTCCTCTGTATAGATGCTTTCTTCAAGATATCAACATTGGAGACAATAGTACCTAGTTCGGAACGGTTGGCGTCGTAGATTACCGAAAATGGATGCTTGGGATTGCGCAGTTCTCGGATTACCGCGTCAGTGTCAGGAATTTCAATATTACGATCTTTGTCCTTTAAGATGGGAAGACCGTAGCCTTTCCACATGTCGGTGAGTGCGCCTATGAGAGCGATGGTTTCTTTCTTGAAAAGCGAGATTGATGCTTTATTCTTAAAGACGAAGCGATCGGTATCCTCCGGCGTGTACTGCTTGTTATCCATATCTCTATTAAGGAACTGATATGGAGCGGTAACCGGTATTATCTTCTGTACCTTGTACACGCGGCGAATATAGTCAGGAATAGTCGTCCCCTGGGGCAACGGAATAACGGTCCCGTCCTTCAGTACTTCTTCGGGGGCTCTCAATTTCGTGGGAAAGGGAGAGCTTGAGAACGAAGGAGCGGCATTAATTTCTAGTTTCATAGTTCTTAGTATTAAGTTGGGTTAAATGAAGGTGCAATGAAAAGCTCTTTGAAGATGCAGTTAAGAACGCAGTAAGGACCGCGAACGCGCAAGTAACAAGGCTCTCTGTTACCCAACGCGCCCGCGGAGATCTTACTCCCAACTACAGCTACTAAGAAGCTGTAAATCACTATTTCTGCTGGTACCGCCTCGACTTTCGCTTATTGTTAATAGCGAGTAACGTCGGTGCTGTTTACCTCATGATGTTTGGAAACGCGAGTAATTGCGTCGTCCGGCGATTCGCCTTCACGGGGAGTGATGTAAACTACCCCCCCGGTCTTTGGATCGAGAAATTCACCAATGGCGCCCTCGGGTCTTCCTTTCTTATCTCCGGCGGTGGATAAAGGGGAAGTTTCTGGTTCACCATCAGCTTCGCTTGGACCCGGATTTGGAGCTGAAGAAGGTTTTTTCTCTTTCCTCTTCCCCCCTGCCTCGGAACCCTTCTTTTCGTTGATGGAAGAGGCCACTTCTGCTTCATTGATTACTTCTGATTGACCAGACGGCGCCTTGGCGATCGTGGTGTTAGCGTGAGAATCGATTATATCTCTATCCATTTCAGCTATGAGTTGCTGTACCTTAGTCGACTCATCGCCTTTCAGAGGGCTTACACCGGGGGTGCTTGCTCCTGAGTAATTCCCGAAGTTGAAGAAATGCAGCTGCGTCATCGTTTTGTCTCCTCTCCAGGTGTCTTCCTTGATAGGGGCAGTCCAAACTTCGTTGGTATCCAATATCGTTGCATAAGACGCCTTCGTATCGACTTGAAGGTACAACGTATCATTATCATATGCATACCATTTGTCGAAGAGTGTTAAGTTCTCACTCTTCAAAGGTCGAATGGGACGAAGACTCATGTGAAGTAGCGCTTCCCCAGACGTGAGTTTCTCAACATCCAGGATCTGGCCATTGCCGTGAAAGAAATAGTATGGATGTTTCAGCTGCGTCTCGGCTATGCCCAAAGCGTCGCCAGGAAGGGGAACCTTCTTGAGAAAACCGATGTAAAGGTCAAGATCGGGCAGCTTAATCAGATCTGTCTTATCAACAAATTGCTGCATGGCAGATAAAGCCGAATAGGTAATACCGTACGGCATACCCACACCCTCGACTAATACCGCGGTGTCCATAGCGGGCGTTTTCCGAAACAGAAGGCAAAAAGACGAGAGATAAGTCGCTCTTATTTCAAGAGTAAAAGGATTCATTAGATCTTTCCTGATAAAAGCGTAACTCTCGTTGGACATGCTCTCAAACAGATGCTCTAAAGCAATCGGTGACGCAGAAATTGATCTGGGGTCGTCTAACCGATCACCCGGCATCAAGTTAGCAGGGTAGAACGATCTCCATGTCCTATTGAACTTTACACGAAGATCCGTCGCTAAGGTCGTGTCCGTAGCGACAAGTCCTGAGTAACGGGACATGAGGTCATGGGCAGTTCCAATCTGGTAGATCTCCTTTGTACGCAACTGGTACTCGTTGATAGCAGTTGCCCAAGGCGCAAGGTAGCGAATACCAAACGTTCCCGATGTGTAAAAGGCAACCGCTCCACGATCAAAGTTGTATGAACAAGGGACGGATTGGTGCCAAGAGAAAGGAACCCTAGGGTTTAACGCGGCTAGCCTATCGAGGATCTCGTCATTATAGTAACGAGCGTAACCTGGAGATATCGCGTTATACGTGCTTTTAGAGATAGTCTCAAAGCGAGCTCTTTCCATCAAACGCCCCTGTATGTCGTCGAGGAGTGTAAAACGTTCAGTAGGGTAGGAGAGAAGCAAGTGGTCATAATGAGGCCCTTTGAGCTCAGACAAATTATCAAATCTTAGTTTACTCGGCGGTCTACTTAAATCATTTATCCTCGCCGTAATTTCTTCTACTCCATACATATGCGTAAGTTCCACGAATTGTACATAAACGCGAGATTTAAGATTAGGATCCGATTCAGTTTGGTAAGCCGAATAAAGAGCCGAAGCATCTCCCTTTGCGTTAAGAATATCGTACTTACGGACGTATAACTCATAATTGGCCAGGATATCAGCGGGAACAGTAGGGAAAGAACCGTGCCAGCTCTCCATCGCGAAGTACCCTTCCCTGAATAATTCAAATCGCAACATATGGGGATAAGCGAGTAGTGCCTGTAAGTACCCTGCCAATACCTTCAGACCATTCGCTCTTTCTACGTTTTGGGCTGAATCGATCTTGCTTCGGGGAGAGACGAAGAGAGACCAAACGTTGACGTCGGTCAACAGCATCAGAAGATGATCGATAAGACGAAGGTCCGCCAAATGATAAATAACGCTTTCGTTTTCCAACTTCGTAGTGAGGTCAGTGATACGTTGTTTTCGGACTTTGGAGTCAGAGAGAGCGGCTAAGTCAATACCTATCGTCTTGCGGGTAGCTTCAGGAATGATGATGGAAGCTAATGTTTCAAATCTATCGCCGTTCGCTACGTAATAAATAGACTGATTCTCTTCCTCAGGATGTTCTATAACGACACCCTCCCCTTTACTGAAAGAGATGGAAGGACTAGGAGCAGGAACTGACGCAGCAGTATACATTTTAAGAAGGTTAATAACTAAATTATCCTCGGCGGAAGGCTGGAAGTCCAAACGCCAAGAAGTCGCTTGCACCTCAGCGCTCGTGATAAGATAAGCCACAAGCATAAGATCATCTTCCTTAAGGTGTCTGAAGCCGAAATCGGTTGCGTGAGTTGTGACATAGTCATGTACCTCTCTTAACTCGAGTTGATAACGATCGATCTTCAAGTGAGGAACGTTGGTCAGTACCTCGGCAGCGTACCTAGCGCAGTCTCTTAAAGACATTATGCCTCGTTTAGTGGCGTTAAGATCTCCGAGTTTCAGATAGCGGAAGACGTAGGCTAACACCTGAGAAGGGACGGGATACCCGTTCATTTGCGCGAGTAAGCCAGCTCTAACGTTCCATGACGCCGAGAAGCTTGATTGGAGTGAGCGAAATTGCGTAAGCCGGTCCGGCAACGCATTGGTTCTTAGTTGTTTCATAATTTTTGTTGGGTTAAACTTGTTAATATTAGTTGCTCCAAATAGAACGTGAGCTGATCTTGTAACATAATTGGGTAACGCGAGTAATAAATAGTTTCTGTGGATATCACCATAGGCATTGTTAAGTTAAGTTAGATTAGATTACATTAAATTAAATGAGGTTAAAACGATAAAATAAAACGTGATCAGGAGGCGTTCAGAATAAAGTGGCCGCACTGACTGATCACGTTTACCGAAGAATTACCAGAGTTCATTAGTTTCTTCCATCAGATCGGAGGGTCCTTCGTCCTCCATCTCCTGATCATAAGAGGGCTGGAAGTACTGATCCTGATTGATCTCGGTGGGAGGAATTTGCTCACGGGTCGCTTCCTCCATTTCGGGAATGCCGGCGACACGAGCTTGTTCACGAGCTAAGACTTGTCTCTGCTTTAGTTTCATCTTGCCCGCTCTCTTTATTCCTTTACCCTTTCGACGAGCTATTTTCTTTATAGAGCGCTTAAGTCTAAAACGAGTCATAGGGCCTCCTACTTCTGGGGACATATCTTCTATATCGCCAGATTGGTCAGAGATATCTCCTGTTGCTTCTTCGATCTCCTCAGGGGAGTAGTCGCCAATATTCATATCATCGGCGTCCTCTAAAGCATGTTGAACGACTCTATCAACATCACCCACCACCCAAGCATCAGCGATTGAAGGCCCATATTCATTGTTGACCTGGCCGTAAAGGTTAGCATTGTGCGCGCCAGGGTCGCCTTGTCCTAACTTACCTATTACTAATTTGGCGAGGAGTGCGGCGGGCACGGCACCCATTGCTCCTAAGGCAATCTTAGAACCGGTCTTAGACTGTAAAATCTCCGCGATTTTACGTCCAAGTTTCTTGTGAGCGGAGGGGCCAGAAATAACTTCCTTCGACACTGGGTGAACAGTTACGCCCGCATGTTTCAGAAGCTGCTTCCCCGTCTCAGACGCAGCAAGCTGACCTGATAGCGCTAGGCTCTGCATGTTCCCATAGATAGAGGGAGGTAGTCGACGCGTGGCCAGGGTTCCAAACACATCACCAATCATGTGATCCATAGCGGTGTCCTCAGTGTCATCATCCGCATCTCCGATTTGGAAAGTATTCATGGTAGCGGAAAGTAAGGCTTGCGCACTCATCAACCGATTTCGCCTGTTCAATTTAGCGATGATTTCTCCTAAGCTAGAAAATTCATCTAACATATCGATGTCGTACTTCTGCGTTTGATCCCAGTTAATGGCGGTCTCCATGCCGATTGAGGAAGACAAACCATTAATAAGGCGACGGGCTCCTTCTTCGACCATCTCCTTGTACTTCGTTAATGATTCGACGAAGCCAACATCTCCGCTCTTATCTGCATCGGCTATAATGGAGTCATATGATTCGATTTGCTTAGCATAATAACGAGCTAGCATGTCAGGAAGACCATAAGCGCCCTGGAGTAACTCGGTGTATTCGTCTTCACCCATAACTGGCTTACGGAGTCCTGCTAACATGATGGTGCTCAGACCGAGTAAAACGGAGGGAACATCGGTGTACCGAATGAAATCAGGTCCGACAACAGCCAAAATGCGAGGAGGGTCGGACTCTGTTGAGTTACTAAAAATATCGGAGATCAGGCCCTGGCCACGGTAAGTGACTAGATCAATAATGTCCTGAACGGTGGCAGGATCGAATAACGCTAGCTTGAGCCGCGTAGCGTCAAATCTGCCCCCGTCCCTTGCTTGATAATAGGTAGAGTTCATAACTTTCAGTGTTTAGTAGTATTTAAATATTAGAATCATTGGATCAAACCGTTTCTCATTGCTTGCGTCCAAGGATGTAATGACCCAGGAACGACAAGGTTAACCGCGGAAGCGGCCGGCAAACCTGCTACGGCAACAATGATCGGATTGGCGTTATTATAGCTCCCGAGGACTGGCAAAGGTTTATTTGACACTAAGTTCCAAGGAAAGAACAGGAAACGAACGTCAAATCCTCGCTCATACGTTAATAAGAAGGGAAGTGCCGCAATGGTAAGTGGTCCTGCTATAGTGGGCAAGGTAGCGGTAATGCTCATAACAGTAGCGGGGGACGCATTCAGAATGTTCGTTCCTATCTGTAAAATCAGACCCGTGTAGAAACGGTTTGCAACTACGCCCGGAGCGGTACAGGTCCAGATTCCAGCCGCAAACACCCCGATGGCTGTTTCCTGTAGGAAAGGGGTGTCCATATTCTGACGATCGAGCATGTTCTTGAACATGTCAGTAACGAACGTTGAAAGTGGGTCGATAGGAGATGAGTTCATCTTCGCCCCTTTAAGAGAGAAGAAAGGCATCATCGCATCGCGGCTCATCTTCCCTATACTCTTCCTAATTAATCTCTGGTTACGTAATGTGCCCTTTTGCGCTTGCTGAGCAATCTTTGTGCGAGCAAGAATGGCGGCTTTCCTCTTTGCGCGCAACTTACGGTAGATAGCCTGAGCAGCAACGGCAGACACGCCTAAGCCCGCTCCGACAGCCATAGTCCTTCCATGCTTCTGAAGATATTTCTTGACTCTTTGACCAGTTGGATTGGGATCGCCCGACATGGAGGAGTAAACGCCTAGGACGTCTGGATCACCGTAATCAGCGTCTCCGTAGTCGGCGTCGCCATCTTCATCAAAGTCCCCATCCTCATCGAAGTCGAAAGTAGGATCACCGAACAATTCGGGGGCATTAGTAATGTCTGCCTTATCCAATGATGGATCAGCAGATGTCGGGATTGCACTTAATCTTTTCATAATTATTAGTTTTAACTGGTTAATAAATACGCATTAAACGTCATTCAAATTAAAGCATAGGTAAGCGACTGCGGGCGGCGCTGTCGAGATAATCGGCCTTAATTAGCTTCCATTTAACGAGTTTAAACTGAGGACGGCTTGACTCAGGGGTAAAGAGTTGCATGTGCAAGTGGTCAGGCTCGATGAAAATACCCACATCGTAGTCCTGATCGTAAACGCGATGGGCTAATATCTGTAACTGCCGAACAAGACGCGAACGTTTGTAGAGAACAGGGTCCGACCCATTGTAAACAGCGTAATACCGCTTCTCCTCCGGACTTATATCGGGAGCGATATCTAAAGCATACCCCCTTTTGTGACTGGGGCTATCACGAACATACGATGTTACGTGCCATAAGTAGCCGGTGGCTCTTTCAACCGCTGTCATCAATGATAATAGCTTAGGTAAATAAACCGGGACAACGGAGTGGTCTACGAGAGCGCTGGGAAGTTGATTGATAATCGTCCTGCCATAAATTGTCTGCTTAGAGATTAACTTTACCATAGAGCTGTAATATATTTATAGATACTAAGAGTCTGTAATGAGAAGTCATGAATGACCGAGTTATATAAAGCAACGTCCTGAGCAATCCCAGCAACCGAAGTAAGGCGGTAATTGTCAGTGATAATAGCAGGGGTTCCATCCATATGGATCAGGGTAAGAAGCGCTTGTCTTCCCGCGCCCTCATTAGAAAATATCGCAGGGTTAGACTTGATGAAGGTCAAGAGCTGCCTGTTATCCACTCTACTTTTAGGCGCCCACGTGGTTCCGGACCAAAGAAAATACTGGTTAAGGTCATGTAGGTTAGATTTCCACATCAATGCGTTTAATAAAACTAACATAGCGGGAGACGGACTCTCGCCTTTCTGCAAGAGAGGGACACCGCCGACTTCCATAAACTTAAAGAAGCCAGGATCCATTTTCTGAATGAAAGGAAGTAAAGATTCGAGCTTGACCATGTAACCGGAAAAATTGGCGTTGAAGTCCCTGATAAGCCCGTTTGCGGTTGCCGGCATTATCTGATACAGTCCGGTGGCATTGACATTCGTGACCGAGGGGTTGAATCTGCTCTCCCGATGCATAATGACAAGCATATGGATGAAGTCTGTAAAAGAGAGGGACCCTGCTGTTGCCAAGCCTCCTCCGATAAAGGCGGCCTGTAGATTCTTATCCTTCACCATATTAATTAGAGAACCCAGGATCCTACTGGTTTGAGGAATGGACACTTTCGGCAATGCACCGCTCGTCAGTGACTTAATCAACTCGGATGCGAGAGAAGCGGCGGTAAGTGGATCAGGTAAGGCATTAGAAGTACTTAGATCCACGGAAGTACGGATGTGCGAAATGTTTGTTTTCATCGATTTTTAAGAATTTAAAAGTGTAATTACTTTGGCTTCTGTTTTCCTGAGCCGGTAAGTTCCGCCGCTTCTTTGATAGTACGACGGGTCTCTGGGAGGTTGACCATGCGCTCCCGATTCATCTGTTCCTCTTCCTCGATTTCGGGGAAGACCTTAACTCCTAGTCTAATAGTAGGGGTAAACTTACCAATGGTGATGTCGGCTCGTGATCCAGCAAAAGAAGAGGGTCCCGCATTTATAAAACCAGGAGCAACGATAAATGAGCTACCAATCCGTAGGGATGCCGTCGAGATCGAAGTTTTATCGATCGCTCCTGCTGACTCGAAGTATAAGGCAGTAGGAAGGTAAACGGAGAATTGAACTCTCGCACCTTTCGCATCCCTAATGTACGCGTCAGCTTCCACTTTAGATAACGCGAGCTGGGTGATCATTGCTAGTTCGACATCGACCTCTTGCGGGGACATACCTGTCAATTCGACTAGGGTCGTTCTCCAGTGCTGAGAGTCCAAAAGAGCTGGACTATAAGTCTGGAAGTAATAAGACAGAGGGGGATGGAAGAAACCAGGAACAGTGAAGGCGTATAGCTCATGGTCCCACCTAGGAGACATGTGTTGCATATAAGCATACTTAATCGCCCGCAACATGTACGAATAAGTCTCAGACGGGGAAGCGTCTTTTGGTCGTCCCTTCATCATAACCTTTGCGGCTCGAAGTGAAGGGATGATGTAAAGGTTCAGGATGTTATTAGTAACAACCGCATTCCGAGCCTGAACCTGATCATGGACAGAAGCTAAATGATACCAAAATAGAGAGAGGAAGTAATACGTGAATAAGTCATCGCTTGTTTTATGAACTTGCGGAACAGTAAATAACTGCTCTACTTCCTTTTCTCCCGGCGAGTTCGCATAGTCAGAGGGTAAGTTACGAGCTGCCGTTGTTAGTTTGTAACCTCCAGAGGCAAGTCGATAGAAGATTCTTAATCGTACGAGTAAACGTAAAATAGCTGATGGATTCATTGTGTTTTGTTTTTAAAAGGGTTAGTTGGGTACTAAACCCACACCCGTGAGGGTGCGGG
>Ga0184649_1441909_pt1 | contig 11438 bp, 11 predicted proteins | sample PLM4_65_FD_146311 | JGI IMG/M metagenome (GOLD analysis project Ga0184649, IMG submission 146311) | Metatranscriptome of groundwater sediment microbial communities from an aquifer in East River, Colorado, USA - PLM4_65 (Metagenome... | ecosystem: Environmental > Terrestrial > Soil > Riparian... | reverse complement strand
GGTCGCAGCCACAAGCGCCCCGACCGCCGCCGGGGCGGGATCGGCGACCGTGATCGCGTCCGGTGGCAGCAACTGGGCGCGCAGCGCACCCCGAACGAGCGCCGCGCCCATTCGACCCGCGCCGATCACGCCCAATCGAATGAGGGGTCGGCGTCCCACCTCAATAACTCTTGTTTAAGGTGTCGATCAGTTGGCGCAGGCGGCCGGAATTCTTCCGATTGAACCAGAACAGCAGACGAGGGAGGTGGATCAGCTCGTGGTCGTTGCGCTCTTCCGGCAACGCCGCGCCTTGTTCGATCTTGCCCTGGCTGACGAGATCGGCGAAGTCGTGGTTGATCGTGTCCAAGAGCGAGTCGGGCACGGGGTGATTCAGGCGGAAGACCAGCCGGCCGTGCACGTAGCGCGAGGAGTGATAGTTTTTGTAAAACGTCAGGATTTCGTTGACCGCCGCGTCCGGCCGGTCCGTGATCATGAAGAGGTGCAGATCCTCCGGCGAGATCAACTTCCGCTGGAGCAGGTGGCGCACATTGTATTCGCGCCATTCGTCCCAGTACGTCCCACCCGGCTCATCGATGAAGACGATCGGCATCGGAGCGCTCTTGCCGGTCTGCTGGAGCGTCAACACTTCAAAGCCCTCATCCATCGTCCCCCACCCGCCAGGAAACAGCGCAAGCGCGTGGCTCTCCTTCACGAAGATCAATTTGCGGGTGAAGAAGTACTTGCACGCGATGAGCTTGGGATCCTCGTGGATGAACGCGTTGGGCATCTGCTCGAAGGGCAATTCGATGTTGACGCCGAAGCTCTGCGCGCGCCCCGCCCCTTCCTGCGCGCCCCGCATGATCCCCTCCCCCGCGCCGGTGATCACCATGTATCCCTGCTCCACCATGACGCGGGCGAAGGCCACCGCCTGCTTGTAGGAGGGATCGCTCTCGTGGGTGCGGGCCGAGCCGAAGACGGTGACCTTGCGGACATTCCGGTAGGGCGTGAATGTCTTGAACGCATAGCGCAGTTCGCGCAACGCGCGGTTGATGAGTTTGATGTCGCCGCGATCGGCCTTTTCCGTCAGGAGGCGGTGAATCGTGGTCATCAGATCCGTGATCAGATCGCTGTCCCCCGAGGCCTGGGCCAGGGGGAGCAATTCGGTCAAGAGCGTTTCGAGTTCCTTGATCGTCTGGGGTTTGATTTTCTTAGCCATGCGAGTTCGGGGGGGCGCTCCACTCATCGAGCAATTGTTGCACAGCGGCCTTGAGCTCGGGCATCTCCGCTGCGTTATGCCGGATGGCGCCCAGGATCCGATCGAGCTTGGCCCGGCGCGTCAATTCCCGATCGCGCGCGGCGAGACGATCGAGGGTCGCAAAGGCTTCGGGGTCGCGGGGTTCCAGGCGTGGCCGAGCCGCCGCCAACGCGGCCAGCACGGCGGCCGGCGCGACGACGGGCCCGGGGGTGATCAGAAACGTCCCGTCGGAAAACATCACCACCGCGGTGCCGGCGGAATCGAGCGCGGCATCCACCGTCTTCCCAACGGCATCCGACCACCGGGTCAGCCGACCGGGAAACGCGGCGGCGAACGCCACCTTCGCTCGGGTGGCCTCCCATTTCTCCTCGGGAGACGGCGCGCTCGAAGGTCGCCCGTCGCGAGGACCGTGTGCCGGCACTTCGCTCACCCTACACAATGCGCTGGAAATTGCGAAGATCCAGCCGCCAGACCTTGACGCCGCAGTAGCGCTCGCCTTCTGGACACTTCGGAAGGGCCTCCGCCATGTCGCGCAGCGTGCACGGGGGAAGGAGGTACCGTCCAATCGTGGGATTCACGTCCCGGACCTGCATCGCCTCTTCCAGCGACGCCCGCCAAATCTCTTCTTGCGCGTTGTAGCAGAGGCGCATCGCGTGTTTGTGGCGCAGGTTGAGGAGGTCGGCCGATTCGGTGAACCGGACGGCGGCCGCGTTGGGCAAGAGATAGAGCGCGAACTCGTCCGGCACGCCCAGGCGGCGCAGGCGGCCGATGGCCTCCCAGGTCTCGCTCATCACGCGGTCGTAGTCGCGTTCGATCGCCGGATCCTGCCGGATCAGCTCGGGCGTGATGTAGTCGGGGCCGTCGGTCAGGTGGGCCGCCAGCACCGGGCGCGACCCCGGCGTCATGCGGTGACGTTGATCCTGCGAGTCGGCGGTGTGGCTGAGCTTCTTGCGAAAGGTATACGACGCGTGGACCAGCGCGCGGGAGAGCTTCGAGTGCGTGGTGAGATTCAACGACTCCCCCAGCAAGCGGTTCTTGCTCGGGTCAAGCACGAGCTCGATCGCGTCGCGATCGGGCAACGCTCCGGCCGTCAGTCCCAGCACCTCGCGCACCGCGTCCGCGAGGACCGGCTCATTCCGGGCCTTGTAATCGATCAGCTTCGAGATCCGGCCGCCCAAGCTCGCATCGAATTCCTGGCAGAACGCGCGCGCGCGGGCGGTGTCGTACGGCGTCTCGCCGAAAAACGCCGCCTCGGGGGTCGCGTCCAGAGCGAGCGGCTCCTCGAGGATGGTCCGATAGCGTGGATCGAAGTCCAGCAAGGCCTCGACCATCTTCCCGACGACGACGTCCTGCTCCAGCGGTGCGTCGTACTGCCGGCAGAAACGGTAATACCTCAAGAGGGTCACTCCGCTGACCGTGTGGTAGAGATAGGACAGCGCCGCGACCGGAACCACGTAGCGCGCGATCTCCTGCGCCTTCTTCTGAACATCGCGCGCGAAATGCTTCCGCGCGCGCGGAAACCGCGCCGCCCACTCCCGATCGGCCAACGGCCGCAGCCGCTCCGACAGGTCGGCGTACGCCGCCATCTGACGGGCCACGGTGCGCCGATACAGCGCCAGCGCCTCGCCCTCGAGCGGCGGAACCGCCACGCTCTCGGGGTTGAGGGTCACGTACCGCTGACTCACCTGCTCGGAGTTGTAGAAGGGGTGGCTGTGGAGGAAGGACCACAGGAATTGCCGCGACACGTTGGTCAGCGCAAATTGAAAGTGGGCGTGCTGGAGCGTCGTGTGATGCCCGGCCTGGTAGATGCTCCGGGCCAAGGCCTCTGAGCCGTTCGTCACTTGCTCGTCGCTGACGATGCCCTTGGCCGAATAGCAGGTCTTCGCGGTGGCGATTGCATTCCGAAACGGTTCGGTGAAGGCCTTGGTGAGGACGACGCCGGGCTCGGGAGAGAGAAACCGGCGGGACGACTTCATGGGGAGGGTTGCGGGCATCGGCACGCTCCAGGGAGGCCATTGTACCGGAAACTCCGAGGCCAAGACAAGCTGGTGATCGAGCGCTTTACTCGCGCGCGCGCGGCGTGACATAATGCCCCAATGTCCGTTCCCCAGCCCGACACGACGCCGCGCGACCCCGGCGTGCGGGTGCGCTTCGCGCCCAGCCCGACCGGGTATCTTCATGTCGGCGGGGCGCGGACCGCGCTGTTTAACTGGCTCTTCGCCCGGCACCACGGGGGCACGTTCTTCCTCCGGATCGAAGACACCGACCGGACCCGCTCAACCGAAGAAGCGATCGCGGCGATCCTCGACGGGATGACCTGGTTGGGCCTGACGTGGGACCGCTGGGAGAAGGCACCCAGCTCTGCGCCGATCCGCCAGACCGATCGCCTGACGCTCTATCAATCCAGGGCCCAGCAGCTCTTCGACGCGGGGATGACGTATCGGTGTTACTGCACCGCCGAGGAGTTGGATGCGCGCCGCCAAGAGGCGCTCAAGCGCGGAGACGTGCCGAAGTACGATGGGCGCTGCCGGTCGCTGACTCACGACGACGGGAGGCAGCATTCGTCCGTCACACTAGACGGCCGCCCTTTCGCGCTGCGGTTCAAGACCCCGCAGGAAGGCGAAACGGTCGTCGACGATCTGGTCAAGGGCCGGATCGTCTTCGAAAACCGCCAGCTCGACGATTTGATCATCCTGCGTTCCGATCGCACCCCCACGTACAATTTCTGCGTCGTCGTCGACGACGTCGACATGGACATTACCCACGTGATCCGTGGGGACGACCACCTGAACAACACGCCCCGCCAAATCCAGCTCTACCGCGCGTTCGACTTCGCGCTGCCGCGCTTCGCCCACCTGTCGATGATCTTGGGGCCCGATAAGGCGCGGCTCTCCAAGCGCCACGGCGCGACCGCGGTACAGGCCTACCGCGAGATGGGCTACCTGCCCGACGCGCTGGTCAACTACCTCGTGCGCCTGGGGTGGTCCCACGGCGATCAGGAGGTGTTCACGCGCGACGAGCTGATCGCGCGATTCAGCCTGGACCACATCACCAGCTCCCCCGCGGTGTTCAACGCGGAGAAGCTGCTCTGGCTCAACGCCACGTATCTGAAGACGGCCGATCCCAAGGCGATTCTTCCGGCGCTCCGCGCCCTGCTGGCCACACGCGGCATCGGCAGCACGGTCAGCGACGAACGGATCGCCGACGTCTTCCTCGCCCACCGCGAGCGCGCGCGGACGCTGGTGGAGATCGCCGACGCGGTCATGATGTACGTGCCGGGGCTCCGTCAAATCGATGCCGAGGCGGGCCAGAAATTCCTCACGCCGGACGCGCTCCCGTTCCTCAAGCGCGTTTGCGATTTGCTCCGCGCCGCGCCGTTCGAGAAACCCGCGCAGGAACAGATTTTCGCGACGATGATGGCGGAAACCGGCCAGAAGATGGCCAAGCTCGCGCAACCGCTTCGGGTCGCGCTGACCGGTAAGAGCGTGAGCCCTGGCATCTACGACGTGCTGCGCCTGCTCGGCAAGGACGAGGCGCTCGCCCGCGTCACGTCGGTGATCCGGGCGCTGGAGGAGGGTCAGCCGGAGTGGCTCAAGCCTTGACACACTTTGCACGTTTGCGTAGAGTCACGCCCAACCGCTTCCCGCAGGCACTGGGCGACCGATGCGGCACGTTGGGGGATCGTCCAATGGCAGGACTGCAGACTCTGGATCTGCCTATCTAGGTTCGAATCCTAGTCCCCCAGCCACGTCGGTCATGTTCCGCCGAAGCCCTCGCACCGCAATCTCGACGCGGTGAATCCAGTCCAACAGGGATTTTGCGGGGTGCTGAAACACTCGGCAAAGTCTGCAGGCTGCGCAAAAAGCTCCAGATGCAAGGCCGCAGGGAGGAGGAAACCGGAGCGTACTGGGTCGTACGTGAGGATTTCAGACGACCGAGAACGCAGCAGATGGACTTTTTGCGCAGCCTGCTAGGGCAGGCGCCACGGAAGGAGCCGTCTGGGTAAACACACGAGCACGACGCGGGACCGCGGTCACGGAAAACCGCCGTCCGCCACGCTGCCGCAGGGCATCCTCGAGCGGTACGCCAAGATCAGCAGCCTCGATTACCCCGTCCCGCCGCACGGCCGCACGTTGGCCTACACGCTGGGGGGCATCACGTTCGTCGGCTTTGTCCTGCTCTTCGCGAGCGGCGTCCTGCTCCAGCAGTTCTTCGACCCCGCGCCCGAGCGGGCGTACACGAGCGTCGAGCACCTGGTCAAGACCGTGCCCGGAGGCGGGTGGCTTCGGGCGTTCCATTACTGGGCGGCGCAGGCGGTCGTGCTCACCCTCCTCCTGCACCTCGCGCGCGTCTTCTTCGGCGGCGCGTATAAGGCACCGAGAACGCTCACGTGGTATTTCGGCGTCGCCCTGCTGGGCACCGCCCTGTTCGGCTCGTACTTCACCGGCACCGTCTTGAAGTGGGACCAGGAATCGTTCGACGCGCTCGTCCACTACCGCGAAGCGCTCAAGCTGCTCGGCCCGCTCGGCGACGTTCTCGGCTCGACCGAGGCGGTGTCGCTGAACGTGAAACTCTTCGCGTCGCACGTCACCCTCCTCCCGCTCGTGTTGGTGCTCCTCATCGCGGGGCACTTCTACCTCGTCCACGTCCTGAACCTCTCGCCGCTGCCCTTCGGAGAGGACTCGGCCCGCTCCACCCTGCCGCCGGAGCGTCTGACCGGGACGTTCATGGAGCACACCCGGAGCATCCTCCTTTATGGAGCGATCTATTACGCGCTCGTCGTCGTTCTGGCCTGGGCCGTCCCCGCCCCGCTCGGCCCTCCCGTCTCGGGCGAAGAGATGAGCATCAAACCGCCGTGGCCCTTCCTTTGGCTCTACGCGATCGAGAATTTCACCGGCCGGATGGACACCATGGTGCACGGCATCGTGACGCTTTTACTCCTGCTCGCTGTCGTCCCGCTGCTGGATCGCGGCCCCGAGCGAAACCCGATGAAACGCCGGGGGACGATCGCGGCCGGCGGCATCGTGCTGTTCACCCTCGTTGGCCTGTCCGTCTACGCCGCGATCACCCCGCCCCAGATGCACCATCACGAGGGGACGTCTCACGAAGAGGCGGCGCCCCATGAGATGCCTCAGGAGGCCGCACCGGAAGGCATGTCGGACAATATGCCCATGCCGCACGTAGAAGGTAACGAGCACCACCACGACGAGGCCGCGCCCTGAACGCGAACGGTACGGCAGGCCCGGGCTAGCCCGCTGACGCAGAACCTCGGGCTGGCTCAACCGTCCGATGGCGGTCGAACCACGCGGCCCAAAACGGGACGAGCCGCCCGGTGAGGGCGACGATCGCCAGCGCGCACACACTCGGCGGTGGGGGCCCCGCAAACGCGCCCACGTAGAGGACGATCGAGACCGCCACAAAGAGCCAGAACCCGTAGCGTCCCCGAGCATCGCGCGGTCGAGTCATCCTCTGATAGATCCACGCGAGGCATCGTCATCGGTCCAAATGGTACGCGACGCCTGTCACGACCACGTCTTTGCGAAAAAGCAGAGCGCCTTTCAACAGGAGGGCCGTCTGGTTGTGCAGCATATGATGCCACCAGCGCCGGGACACGAACTCGGGTAACACGACGGTCACGAGGTCATCATCGCGCTCGTTCTTCACGACATCGATGTATTCAAGGAGCGGGGCGATGATGGTCGGATACGACGGTTCCAGGACCACGAGCTCGATACCGGGGTTCCATTGGTCCCACTGCGCCTGGATCTGCTTGGTCTCCGCCGCATCGAGGCTCACGTACACGGCTCGGACGCGGGCCGACAGGGAACGGGCGTACTGCAGCGCCAGCACGACCGGGTGGTTGATACCCGAGATCGGGACCAGCACGGTGTGATTGAACCCATGCGGGGGCCGTGTGAGGTCCACTCGGAGTTGCCGTTCGACGTTCTCGTAATGGCGGTGGATGCTGAGGAAGACCCCCACGAGGAGCGGGATCACCACCAACACCATCCACGCTCCATGGGTAAATTTCGCCGACGCGATCACAAGTAAGACCGTCCCCGTGGCCAGCGCTCCCGTCGCGTTCACGGCCGCCCTCCACGCCCATCCAGGGTCTCGACGCCTGCGCCAGCGGAGGACCATCCCGGTCTGTGAGATGGTGAAGGAGAGAAACACTCCCACCGCGTAGAGCGGGATCAGCGCATGGGGGTCCGCGTGAAAGACCACGAGCAGCGAGATAGCCGCCATCCCGAGGATGACGATCCCGTTGGAGAACACGAGACGATCACCCAAGTGGGCCAGTTGCCTGGGTAAGAAGCGGTCACGGCCAAGCAGCGACGCCAGTCGAGGAAAGCCGGTGAAGCTGGTATTCGCCGCGAGCAGGAGGACGAGCGCGGTGGTGATTTGGAGCAGCGCATACGCCAGGGTCGAACCGAAGACGACGCTCCCGAGCTGGGAAAGAACCGTCTCGTCCGGGCGTGGGCTGATTCCAAAACCAAAGGTCAGAAATGTGATTCCCGCGAAGAGAGTCCCTAAGATCAGGCCCAACCAAGTCAACGCCATTCCGGCATGGCGCGGAGCCGGATCTCGGAACGCTGGGACTGCGTTGGCAATCGCTTCCACCCCGGTCAGCGCCACGCTGCCGGCGGAGAACGCCCTGAGGATCACCCACAGCCCAACCGCCGATGCCACCTCGGTCGGAACGATCGGCGCGACCACGTCACCCGCCGTGGATCCCCTTTCGGCAAGCTGCATCGCTCCGGCCCCCACAAGCCACAGGATACTCAGGACGAAGACGTAGGTGGGAAGGGCGAAGTACCACCCCGCCTCGCGCACCCCCCGGAGGTTGCCCAGGGTCAGGAGCACGACCGCTGCGATGGCCAGGACAGTGCGATGCTCGTGCAAGGTCGGGATGGCCGAGGTGATGGCGGCGACCCCCGCGGCCACGCTGACCGCGACCGTTAAAATGTAATCGACCACCAAGGCCGCCCCCGCGACCAACGCGGGGTACATGCCGAGGGTGTCCCGCGCGACGTTGTACGCCCCGCCACCGGCGGGATAGGCATGCACCGTCTGGTAGTAGGAGATCAACACCACCGCCAAGAGGGCGGCGATCACGCCCGCAACGGCGGGTCCCCAGGCCATCGCCGCGGCGCCGAACGCAACCAAGACCAACAGCATTTCCTCCGTCGCATAGGCGACGGAGGAAATCGCGTCCGAGGCGAAGGCCCCCAACCCAACGAAGATCGACACTCGTTGCTGTCGTTCGCGGGCACTCGGAATCGGGCTACCGATCAGGAGCCGCTTGAGGCGCGAGAAGAGCCCTCCTTCGGAAGGAAGACCAGGCTCCCATAAGATCCGTTTGGAAGGAGATGTGCTCACGGATGATTAGTCTGCCGTCAGCTCTCCATCATTTCCAGCCTGGCTTCAAACTCGTGACGGCACTGCGTACAGCGGACACAGTCCCGCTCCACGGTGACTTCGTCGCTGGGCAGAGCCATCCCGCCACATTCGGGGCAGGGTCTGGCATGGGGGAGGTCCTGGTCGAGCGTCTCGTACGTTGCGCCGTGGAGACAATAGACGGGTTTTGCCTCAAACGACCAGGCGTGCCCGGAGTGATCGACGACCGGCAAGACGATAAAGTGGTGTGCCGCGTAGTCCTCGATCTCTTTCCGGGTTGCCAGCCCGTCCTTGATGAGCTTACCGGTCACGGCGTCATAGAGCCCACCGTTCTTGATGATCACCTTAGTCGGTCCGATCTTCATCGTCAGCCCTCCGGGTGAGGCATTGCGCAGCAGGAGGCTAGCATCCCGACTCGTGAGAGTTCAAGTCGCTGCGGCCACACCCTGTCCCTTAGAATCGCCCCAACGTCCCCCGATCGTCGTGTGCTATACGGCCTCGCCCATATCATCGGTCGGTTCCCAGGTCACCGCGTGCGGATCAAATCCCCGGTCGATCGCGGGCTTGACGATCTGAAAATACGGGGACACATCGAAGTCTCGCGGAACGAAGAGACTATGGTGCCGGATGTGAAGGACTTCGTAATAGCAATCGACACACGCCGGATCCTGTGACTTCTCGAAAACCACCTCGGGGAGGATCGGATAGCGAACAACCTCAAACGCCTGCGCAATCAGCGACGAGCAGATCGCCCTGGTGGGATCGCCGCTTCCAAGCGCGAGCAAGCGGCGCCGCCACCGGCTCGCGACCGGCGGCGTGTGGATCACGTACCGAACAAGGTCGATGACATTTTTCAAATCATACCGATGCCCCACTTGCGACACGGCGTAGGCAACGACGTTGCCAATTTCTTCCGGTGACAATCCCACCGGGCGGCAGATTCGCGTATTCAGGGCGGAATACGTACTCAGCGGAATCGCGCGGACCCCGTCAAGGACGTCGGCTTCGACCAGAACCTTCGCCTCCTCCCCTGTTGTTGGAGAACCGAACGCATCGCCGACGAACAACGCCGCGTGAGACCAACTCGATTGGGTGAGGTACTTGATGGCGACGCTGATGCGGCTATTGCCCTCGACGAGGAGCACATCGCCCTTCTTCAGCGTGGCCGCGACGGCCTCCGGTTTTGTGATCGCAACCCGGAGGCCACGCTCACGGGGTTTCGACAAGTATCGGGCGAGAGCGCGCCCGAGGAGCTCAAGCATCATGGCAGTCAGGCGGCCCCAGGCCCACCTCCTCAGGCCCACCGTGCAGGCGTGAGAAGCGCTTCAATCTTGCGGCGTACCACGTCCGGGTCTCTGAGCCCCGAGAGCCGCTCATGCTTGCCTTCCTTCAGTTGCAACATGATCGTTCCGATACCGAAGAAGCGATCCAAAGGGCTTTGTCGGACGCTGACCGACTCGATATCCGCAATCGGAAGACGATCCTCGGATTCCCCAAAGAGCCCCTTCGTCTTGTACACGGCGTCCTGGGTCACGGTGTAGCGCGTCGTCTGCCGGAAAAATACCGCGAGCGCCCCAGACATCACCAAGCCCGAGCCCAAGATCATCGCGGTGCCCCACTGCCCACTCCAAACCGAGAGTCCAATGCGAACTCCAAAGACCACGGTCACGAACCACAGGAACACATACTCACTCCAGGCCGGACGGCCTGTCCATCTGATCGTTTCGTGGCCTCCACCTCGGGTCATCGGGATCTCTTGACTGAGAGTCAGGAGCCAGGTCTTTGGATTCGGCATGAGTCCTTGCGCGCGATGACCCCGTCCCGCCGCACATCCCTCCCCGCCTTGCTCAGCACAATGTCCCCCGTGACTTCTTTGATCATCCGAACCTCTCCACTGGTTGGTTATGTGGACCCGCGTCCCGCCGGGAATCGCCGCAGTTTAACACAAGAAGAGCGCGGGACCCGTGCGGCGTCATCCCCTCCGGCCAAGCTCTGAGAGCAGTTCGAGTTGAAGCTCTTGGATCTGAACGAGGCGCTCCCATTGGTGCGACAGAAGGTGATCGATCTTCTCGTGGAGATGGCGAATCTCCAGCTCCGCCTTGAGGTTCACTTGGTAGTCGTGTTGAGAGCGAAGCCGGTCTTTCGCCTCTTGGCGATTCTGACTCATCATGATGACGGGCGCCTGGATCGCCGCCAGGCACGAGAGCACGAGGTTCAGGAGGATAAACGGATACGGATCCGCGGGACGCCAGAGGAAGACGATCGAGTTCATCACGATCCAGAGCGCGATGAACACACCGAACCAGATCAGGAACGTCCAACTCCCACCGAACGACGCGATGCGGTCCGCCAACCGTTCGCCGAAGGACCACTCCCGCTCGAACTCTACGTCGATATTCGTGGAGAGGAGCTCGTGTTCCCGAAGGCTGCGTAACACCTCCTGCTCGATCGAGGTGACCTCTCCCTTCTCGGACGCGAGGATGGAATGCACGTACTGCGTTCTGAATCTCGTCAGATCGGGCCGACAGATAAAGCTCTCGGCCGACCACTCGGGATGATCCCGACGGATCTCGTCGGCGACCGCGTCACGAACGAATGTCCCGGCGACGACATCGCGCACAGAAAAGGTCTTGCCACAGATCGAGCAACTACGCTGATGATCTCCGCTCTTGGTCATGCTCACGCCCTCGGTTGTTCCCCAGAACACCCCGACTTCCCCACCATCACCATCTGCTCGCCCCAGCCGTTTGAGTTTGACCTGCGGCTGCTGAGGAAAACCTAAACCGCACTGGCAGGTACCAGGTCC
>Ga0184649_1137936_pt1 | contig 11698 bp, 1 predicted proteins | sample PLM4_65_FD_146311 | JGI IMG/M metagenome (GOLD analysis project Ga0184649, IMG submission 146311) | Metatranscriptome of groundwater sediment microbial communities from an aquifer in East River, Colorado, USA - PLM4_65 (Metagenome... | ecosystem: Environmental > Terrestrial > Soil > Riparian zone... | reverse complement strand
CGTGCCCACAGTTAAGGAGACCTTAAAGGCTCCAACCACTCTATTTGAAAAATGATTCTCTTTGAACAACGCTGGAAGTTGTCGGAACTTCACGCTGTCATTTAACGTCATACAGTGACGAAAATAAAATATTTATTTAATTATTTATTTATTTATTAAATTAATTAATCATCGCGTCTTTATAGGGTCAGCCCGATGAATCCAGGCCCATTTGACGCGGTTGGCATTCCAACGATTAGTGTAATGCCAGTTTGGTAACGTCTCCACGTCTGAACCGAGAGCCTGTTTAATGGTCCAAACAGACTCGACGTTACCTGCGGAATTAAGTAAATGTCCGCATTCAAGGGTGAGCCTTACTGATGGGGGGAGTGTTAGGTAATTGCCATAACACCCATCGGTAGGTCCGCCTGGAAATGGTTCCTTTAAATGGTCTGGAACCTTGACCGGATCCTTCGTGGCTGATCTCCACTCGGGATTTTGTTGATGAAAATGACACCATTGGGTCGGTGTCGGGTAATCCGAAGACCACCACATTGGCAGGAGTGATATATCCTCTGCCTTGTGAATATGTGCCGTGGGCAGTTGACATAATTCACATGTCACGTTTGAGTCGAGGACAAAATGAGCTTTGCCTCCTGTCGTTTTATCTGTGACTTCGTGAATAGCCACATTAGCTTCCGGCCCGGTCTGGACGTCAAGAAGATCAAGAGCTGGCTTCTTCTTCTGGAGTGACCGGATATCCTCCTGATGGCAATCTTTGCGAACCTTGGCCAGTCCGCGTTTATGACGGTTTTCAAAATCCGCCTTGGCTGATGAATCCATAGCCGAGGAACTTAAGAGTCTTTTAAGCTGTTCCTCATAGTGGTTGACGATTGCCTGGTTTTCCTCAACCATGTTTCGATACAAGAGGTCTATGACCTCGACCTCGGAACTGTTTGCTGTAAGCGGAAGACTGAGGTTTATCTTCGCTTCTGTTGGTTCTTGCCATCTACCCTTGATCGGGCGGAGTGGTCTTGATTTGTAGAAAGTGGTTTTACCCATTTTCTGGTAGATTGAGGCTTTAACGGAGTGTTCTTTCCCCGTCAATTCTTCGAACGCATAAATTGTTGCGTTCTGGTCCATTGTGTATTGGTAAACCACTTGGAAAGCTTGATTATACATTTTGCCTAAGCTTGTGATTTGCCTTTGGATGTATTCCATTTCTTCACCCAAATTGCCTCTTGTGAACCATTTCATGTACAGGGGTTTGAGCTCGAGGGGCTTAATCCCTGTAGAAAGGAGGATGTGACAGAGGAGAACGTTCTTTTGGTAACGTTCTGGGACTACTGTCGTGTCGATGGCCAATCCCTTATAATTGCCGTGAGTGACAATATGTGGATTTTGAGCCAGAAACTCATTGGTGATGAGTGTCATTTTCTGTAAATTATGTTCGAGACATGGAGCTTCGAACTGGTAATAATTTGGTGCGGCATAGATCTCCGCTTCAATGCCAGTGCCTTCATGAGGTGGACAGACATAGTATCCGGGTCGATACCTGCCAGCACGGCCTTCTGTTTGTAGAGCGTCAGCTTGATTCATGGCGACTCTCTCAAGCTGGCCTTGGGTGTTGCGTAAGATCTCACCGCAACTGATGAAAATATCGATATCAGGCAGGTTCGCACCTGTGATAACGACGCTCGTGCAGACGAGTACGTCTACTGATCCAAGGTCTTGTTTCAGGTGTTGAGTCCTCCCTGAAATTTCCAGTGTGGTCTTCTTAAGGTCGTGGAGACAGGCCCTTAAGGCGTCAACTTCTGGATAAGTTGGCACATAGATCGCAGCTTTAAGGGGACCCCATTCATCAATTGCCCAAAGGTAATTCATGATTGGGGTGCTGCTGCGGATCACTTTCGTGATGGGAAAACGCCTGGGGATCGGTGTTTTGAAGAAGTACGGTTGGATATTCTTTTGAATCAGGTACTTCAGCGTTTTTGGGGTTGCGGACAAGAAGAAGATCCTCCTTGTGAAGTTATCGAGCTCAATCATTGACATCATGGCCCCGTCACGCTCGTGGAATTCATCCATAAGTATGATGTCATTAGCCTGTATCTGGCCTTGTTTCATGCGGTTGAGCAAATGACCGTATGTGCCGATATAGATACTGGCGGTAGGATCAATCGTAGTACGATTGGTCAATTTCTGTACTTTGTACGGAGACCCGTCGGTGTTTTCTGGGCTATCCCAGGTCTCGCGTAACAGGATTCGAGGAACGCAAATCCATATAGCCCTGAAGTCGTAAGGGGTTTCAAGCGGGCTGTACTTTTCCCCTGTTATCTTTGACCAGAGACCGTCAAAGGTGGTTCTGCGTGCTTGTAGTAGTGCGTATGGGAATAAAGTCGATTTCCCGGTACCTGTAGCACTACTAATAGTAATGTACTTATTGTTGGTCAGTACATTAGTGAATATATCTGACGGGATGAACCCATATCCCGTTGTTGAACCGTTCTTCCATGGGTTGTCAAATTTTGCGTTGGAACCAACGCTTACTGCCCTTTCATTATGCACCTTGATGTAGACAGAAATGTGTTCGAAAATTGACGGGAACAAGTCAATCAAGGGTGCGAGTGGTAGGACGTAACCCAGTTCAATCGGAAGAATTTCTACCATGGAGATCGTCAGTCTCTTCATGTGAATGTAGATGTCGCGCGGGAACATTGCGCTAATGGTCGCTGAAGACCGACCGGTGCTATGCCAGAATAATAAATTTGCCATGGCATACAGACGAGGGATTTGAAGCATGAAGACCATAAAGATCTTATAGACAAGTCCAAACCATGGAACTTTAAGGATGATCAGTTCCAGCCAATATAGGCTTGCGTAAACGATGGTTGCTAAAGCTACCATGTTTTTGTAGACATATAGAGGGTATTTTCGGACCTCCTCTAGGTAGGCAGGGTTTTCAATGCATTCTTGGATGAATGCTTCGCCGTTTGTGCAGCTCGAATAGGGTGATGCTGCGGCTGAGGACCCGATCTCAGCGATGGTGGTGATTTCTGAAGCCATTTTGGTATCACCGTCAGGGATGCTTGCTTCGATTGACCGAAAAATGAACTTTTCGACAAGCATTTGGTTTGATGTCCACGTGTAGTCAGGATAGATGATTTGTGGACCGGCCATCATCTTATACAAGGAACGAGGGAATAATTGAGTGAAATCGATTACTCGATCCACTGCTACGGCCGCGACTTCATGAATGGCATTGAAGTCATAACGCTGGGTACGCGGATTATAAATGCGACTAGCTTTTTTAAAGAGCTTGTCCATTGTGACTCTGTGTTCTTCGGTCATGTCCGTATCATCAGGTCTCATCCAGATCTGGAGGACGCGGAGATAGCTTGGAGGGTGCAGAGTTCGCAAAAACCTCAAAGCCTGGCGTTGGCGGGGGCCGGTGCATTCCTTTTCATGGTTGAATTTAAGGTCAATGTACTTCAACCCGAAATCATCGGTCTTTAAAGAAACGTTCACAAACTTGGTAATGTTGTAAAGACGGGCCCAGTTTGTGATATCTTCAACTGCTTCTAGTGCGAAAGTCTGATACAGGCCGTGATGGAAAGCAGTAAGTTGGAGATGGCCAACGTTGCGTTGTAGAGCGGCGGCAAGGTATTTCTTTTCCATGATCGGGGAGAAATACTGTTGGTAAAGCCTGTACTGAGTATCGAAATTAGTAATCTCGATGGCTTTCTGTTTTTCAAGTTGTCGGGCCTTCAGAATCCAGGACGGATTCGTGTGGTCTGAGCTTGATTCGTGCTTCGAGATTTCTTGTTTAAGTGTCTCAATGTGGCGGTAGGACCTGACTATTTTGGAACCGAGAGGGTCGGAGATTGCTATTTGGGGTAAAAACCCTCTCGCTTTGTCAGCCCTTGAAAGTTCCCGATTAGCTGGTAGGATCATATTGGGACTAATTGAACCGGAACTAGCTTGATAGTACCTCAGTTCCATTCTCCGAACCAGGGCTTCCGCTGTATCTTTTACCACGACATAGTTTGGCACCGATGTAGGTGCCGGAATTTTAGATAAAATTGGGGCCATGGTTGTCAGCCTCGCGGCTGAATTGACCTTGGCCGTAGCCTGGATTAGTGACAGTATGTCGGACTTGTCACGGGCTGTCGGACGGTGAACGAGAGTACCAAGGTACTCTACGTCTTCGATTCGATCAACCAGCTCGATGTCCAAGCGAAGGTCGTACTTGAGACACGAGTCCTTTAAACGTTGGAGGCCTTGTTGATGGGTCTTGTCGTAAGCCATCAACTCGCGGCGGCTGATTTTGATGGTCCAGCCTGAGTCATCACCAGTATTGAAGAGGACATTTTCTTTTCTAAACTGGCTTAAAGGCACCGCGTAGTTATGAAAATCCCACCAGGCTGCCCGAATGGCCATTTGGAACCCGATGGTGTTGGTGAATGTCGTGGTTGCTTCACCGGTGCCGCCTCCTCGGTTCTTGAGATGCATGTTGTAAAGAAGATGTTGGTTCTCATGGAGCTTGACCATCCTGTTGATCCCTTCATCAACCTTGTCAACATGCATGACAGGGTAGGTGGACGGGCCTGGCCTGAACTGGTCATTCAGGGTTTTAATATGTTCGACCATGTCCGAAAATGATTGGAACTTAAATTCATGGTCGTCGAGCCCTCTAGTAGAGGGCATCGTATAAGAATTGTACTTAAACCAAGACGGGAACTGTCCTGATTTAACGTGGAGATAGTACCTTGCATAAGGGGCCGGTACTTCTTCTGGGGTTGCCGCCAATACAAGACGATCTGCGTGGCTGCTTAATTTGTCCTGGTGCCGATGAGCTGCCAGACAGTTGGCGAATTGGCTCTCCATTTCTTCGTTGAATGATTGAGAACCTGTGATTAGGGCAATTGAGGGTCGGTCTTTCCGATCCCTAAAGTCGCCTATCGGCCAATAAGTCTCATCGGTGGTCAGAGACGTGAACAGGCGTAGCTTCATCTGTTCACCCTGGTCGTTAGCCCGTGGTACGGGCCGTTTGTATTGATTAAACGTGAACATTTCATCACCGTGGTTCACGATCACGATTTTCTTGCTTTGTGCAAGCTCATCGACGGGCAGGGCCAGAGCGTCTTCAAGCCGGATGAACTTGTCCTGATGGGAGGAGAGCAACTTAGATTGCATCAGGATGTCTTCGCCGTTATTTTTTGGAATGGCAATGACAAGGTTGTTATCTTTCCTCTCGGTGAGTGTGAAGATAACGGATTCCTGTAGATGATCATAATGAGCACGGGTGTATGATGCGATGGCGTCACCATTAGGGAGATGTTTATACCCGTGCCAGCCGATCCTACATAAGGCTTCGTAGACCCATGGGCCGGTTTTGGAGTCGTATTGGTTGGCGTCAGCGATGAAGAAACTCCCTCCCTCCTGTTTAGCCTCAAGGAGTTGGTCGTAAAGGTATTTCATATTTTGGTTGAGTCTCATACCCATACCAGCACCGGTCCGAGCCGGGTCATTCCTTTTAGTGACTTCAAGACGGAACACTTGACCAATCATATAGGACAATTGATCCTCCGCGACGACCATGCGAACATTTTTGTCACCGTAAAGAACCGGATGGCTTTTAACGACTTGAGCTTTTCCAAAAGCATGGTGTCTCATCCCTGGATGTTGGCCTGTTTTGAGGAGCACTTCTTCGGCATACTGCCGGGTTAGGTCATAAAACCCTGCATTCTTCATGGCCTCACGAGTCTTGAGGGAATTGAAAGGGATACCAGGTGAAAAATGTTCTTTATTTTTCATGAAGTTCAGCTGGTATTGCTGGATTTCCCTTGGAGTCGAGATTTCCGCCTTTTCGAAGAATTCGCCTCTTTCTGCGACGAGACTATCAGCGATAGCGTGGGCTACTTCTCTCTGGAATGAGGTGATGCCTTTGTAACCTGGCATATATCGGTCCGTCCCTCCTGTAGCGTATTCATTATGCCGGTTTGTTGTAAAGACCATATCGGCTGCAGGGGCTGTGCCGTACCGGTGGCGGTAGTTAAGGTTTCGGGTTTCGAAAGTCGGATCATTATAAAACTCTCCTTCTTCGAACTCGAGATCTTTAGCTGTCTCATGCGTCATGACGGGCTGACGGAAACGGACGGTGCGTTCTTGGGCTTCGAAGATTTTAGAGACATTTTCCTCGGTAATGCCTTGTGCTCTGGCGCGGTTCGCGAGATCTTGTAAAAATTCTAGATGACCCGTGATTGGGTCAGATTTCTGCTTAGACCGGCAGAAAACAGCTTCTTCTTCGAGTTGACGGCGGATTGAGATCCTGGGTTCTCTCGGTTTCTCAAGGCCCCATACATTTTTTAGTCGTTTAGCAGTTCGTGGGCCTGCTAATGAGTATAAGAAGATGGCCAAGATATCGTCAATGAAACCGATTAAGTGCTGTGCCGTCAGGTAAATGAATTCGCCTATGTACTTAATGCCATTGTAGAAATCACGAGCGTAGCAAAAGATCTCTACGTTGCGCAGCTCAACCCATTTGACAAATTTCTCGATATACTGAATCTGTCGGAAAGGAGCGGTCACTTTGAAGAGTAACTCCAAGATTCTCTTTGACGCGCTTTTCTTGTCTGTGGGTTGATCTATGTGATCTTTTGGGAGTAAGCGGGGTTGAGAGCTATCTCGTCGTGGCACGTAAGTCGGCTGTTCGCTAAGAATGGGTTGGTCCATTAACCATTCTGCGTACGCAAGGAGGATGATGTCAGAAGCTTCGGCTTCCGTATAACCGTAGAATTTAGGTCTAGTTATTGTGTTTCCTCCTTCATCCTTTTCATCGGTGGCGACCTGTTCATCAGAGTCACTGATAAGAATGAGGAACAGCTTGCAGAACTCAGCCCATGCCTCATCGTCCGTTATTCTCCCTTTTGTTCTTGATTGAATACTTAATTGGATAGAGCGGATGAGAGCGGCACTATCCTGGTTGTTGTCATTCCGCCACAAGGGATCATCCTCTCTAAAACCAGTTTTCCGAAAAGGGTCGGTATGGACGTCAAACTGGTCTCGGAAAGTTGTACTTTCCGTCTTGCTAATTAATGAAAGATTTGGAGAATTATTATCCGAGACGGGTTCCGGCTCGGGCCCCTCGGCAGCAAAAGCCATCCATTCTTCAAGACTCCGACCCTTAATCGTGATTTTTAGAGCTCGGCCGGATCTGACGAGCCACTCCCCAGGAATGAGGATGAATAAACTCGCCAAGTAGACTCCAATAAGGAAGATTGGGGCAATTATGCTATTTTTTGCCGCTATTTGGATTCCTATAGTCTGGCAATTGAACCAACTGGTGTAAGGAGCAGCTTCTTCTGCTTCAATGAGCGCGACTAAGACCTCCGGTATAAAAGGCATAGGGATTTCGATTGGAGCAACCTTTTTATTTACCAGGTCGAATTCTTTCCGCCAAAGAAATGGATGGAAGAAGATTAGTAAGTTGGTAACAAGTAGGCTTAAAGCTATCAGGGCAGAGATCGGTTCTAGTAAACACCCTGCTATGATGAAAGCTCCTGAAGTCACAAACGTCATGAGAAGGCCGATGATTATGACCCTACCGATATAATGGTCAGGTAAATCACTGTATGCTGGATTGGCAATACTGCGATTAAGGAGCTTAAATGGCCGGAGGAAGCCTTCATCTTTCAGGAACCTTGGTTCAAAGATTTTTCCTGACTTATTATCCCTGAACTGGAAGTGACCTAGCGGGAAAGGAAATCCATGCGAATGCTTAATAATGAGACTGGTGCGAGGATTTAAGAAAGCATTGTTTATTTCCATGAATACCTTATGGAATCCTTCGAAAGCGATGAAAATTCCAAGGAGCAAGTTGAGCCAAGACCTGGAAATGAAAATAATCGGGTAATGCCATACTGCCCCTATGGCGAATTTAACCTTGGTCCTGCCCTGTTCTGAAGTAAAATAAGGTACCAGTAAAGGGATGCTAAAAAGAAGAAGGAAAGCAAACTGGTAATTAGAATATAGGATAGACGCGAAGAGCGCGAGTCTTAATCCTTGATGGAAAGCAGTTTGGAGCCATTTCCTTTTCTGAGACCAATAATACATAATAACAGCCCTAGTAAGGCTGAGCGTGGAAATATTTTCTAGAGTAAAACCGGCATGCCATAGCATTCCGATAAAAGGTAATGCTGATGGTTGTTTAAAGTCTGTAGGTTGAGGCATGACTTTGTAAGACCTGTCCATGAGCTGGATATAATCTTCGGGACTCCCTGGGATGAGTGGTTTGGCGCCATATGCAATAATGGTCTGGATAGTTCCAGCACCTCCATGACAATAGATCTCTTCGTATTCAGAGAAAATCGACGGATCATAGGGCACGTGAATTTTATCTATTGACGGATCATCACGTAATTCTTTAGGGAACCAGTCAAGGTGGGCGCTACCGTATACCATGGCTCGAGGTTTTCTGGGAAGCCGGTATCGTGACAAGACCATTGGGTCCTGTTCTAGGAGTGTGAATCCGTTTGCGGATCTAGGCAAAGCACTTCCCTTTATTGCGCCTATGCGGAGATCACCACTGAAGGTTAGCGCCAACTGTTCAACGAACCATATGAGGGGGGTTCTTCTGGTCTTTGAATAGGTGATCGGGTTTATCCAGTTCGAATCAGGTGATAGGTTGTAACTGGAACCGGCGCCAGAAGGTTGTACATGAGGCTGAAAGACGTACTGGTATTGACGCCAGTGAGTGGTGATAAGGTCAGCGTAACCTGGAGTGAAGGCTTTAAAGTCACCCTTCATTAGGTTTTCAACCTCTTTGACATTAGCAGATTTGATCTGCCAGAGATGGGTTTTGATCCCGTGGTAGGCTGCTAATCGGCCGAACCACATTAAGGGCAGCTGGTCTCCTGTGGTGCCTAGTGAAGCAATTAAAAGACTGGAGGCAGGCTTCCAATCTTTAACTGGGGCCGGGTCGTGGCCAAAAGAAAAATTGCCATTGGGGTTAGGGTTTTCCCTGAAGTCGTGGGCTGAAGGATCATAGGAAATTCTCGCGGCTAAGTAAGTCCCCAGTTGTGTTGATAAAGACCATATTATTCTGGATACTAAATAAATTGTGGGGACGATTATAAGAATCATTACCTGAAGATCCGTTGGCCTGGAGGACGATACGAGGTCTCCGATGAACTGGAGGCCTTTTAGACACGAAGAGAACCATCCTTCTTCATTGTTTAGTGAGGCAGTTGACCCGTAGTAATTATTTTGTACATAATTATAAATTACTTTGGCGTCGTCATCTGTAATCGCTTCGAAGTGGGAAAAGTTTTGCCGTTTAGTAAACGGCATGAGTTCAGTCTGATTAAGAGCGTATGCCGCGGTAAGCGCAATACCTTGTAAGCCGATTAACAACGTTAAAGTAGTGGACGGCATTAAGCGTGATAAAGAAAAAGGGCCTGATGGGTTCTTAGGAGACTTAGAACCAGACCACAAAGTAAATCGGTAAGGGGCAATCGCTGACAGATCGAGTTTTGCGAGGACCTTTGTACTCGAATCGTTTATTATTGTCGACCAAGGGGACTGTTTTGCTTGGTTAAAATCGGTGACGAAACTAAGCCATTTCATTTTGAGAAGGTAATAGTTCGTGACCAGAGCTTGGTCAATAGGGAATCCCGGGCCATTAGGACCTTGTTCCAGCTCTCGAATGGTCGGTATATGTAGCACCCATTTGGGATCAAGCTTATCCGCGCATACACCACAGACGGGTTTTGGACTTTTCGTAATCGGTGGATTAAGTAGACCGATATTAGTGGAGGAGCATGAAGAACAATCCCCTCTACTGCTGTCGCCTTTATTCCGCTTATATCGGAGTCCTGCGCCTCTTCCGATGTAAATTTGGCCCTCTCGCACCAGATCGAGGGTTGGGAAAGCACGGTTGTACGTGCTATCTTTTGATATAATTGACGAGAAGTCCTTACTGCCACTTATGCCGGTACAAGGGTTCTCTGGACAGTAGGCCAAGACTGGGTGAGAATGTTGTACGGCAAACGGAAAGGTGTCGTTCTCCCAGTCACCCTGTTCACGGAAAATCGGCCGCAGAGTGATTTCACTTCTCGACTGTTGGATAGCCCATCCGTTTATCACTCCAAGGACATAATAGGGATTCCCGAATTTCGGATGAGTCACCTGGGTTTGGTCAATAGGGCTGTCTAAATCCCAGAATACAGGGTAAACTTTCTGGTCAATTAGCATGTTTAATGAACGTAATACATGCGACCATAGTACCTCCTGAGGCACTCGGAACCTTGTGAAAAGAAGTTGCCGGAATCTGTGCAGGATTTTGACTGTTAGTGAATTCCCGGCTTTGATTAAACTGTGTTCAAGGTCTTGGAAGCTTACAGAGCCCGAATCATTAATTAGTGAGTAAGGAGGCGTGCGATGCAGTCCATTGAGCAACCCACTAGTAAAAGAACTGGCCTTAGAGTTGTCCCGTTGACATAGGCGAAAACCGGTGAAAACGGGCGTCGATTGAATTTGATCCTGACTATTTAATATCTCTAACAACCATTGGGCCAACTGTAGGGATCCGGGCTTCATTGACCATCCTGTCTTTATAAGGGTTTTGTTTTGATCCACAAAACCTCTTGAATCAGTGGGTCCAGCCATTAAGGACTTATTGAGGACTTGTTCGGCATTGTCCTTATGACAGTGGGGGCATTTGCCCATGTGATAGTACGTGGGGCCTGAGACTGCCAGGAAGAATTTGCCACAATGAAAGCACTCGTATTGTACTACAGGGGGAAGTTCTGCTTCCCTGTTTGGATATGTGGCTGCAAGGATAGCCCTTACTGTCAACGCCATTTCCGAGAAGGTTTTGAAGGCAACAGTTTTATTCGTGATCGAACAAATAGCAGTGATCTGATCTTCCCAAATGACGCTATGGAAGTTTACTGCGGGGGCTGTAGACAGACCAACCGCACATAGGACCCGGATCGGTTCTGTGAAAGTGTCAAGAGGGGATAGTAAGATGGTCTTCCCTCTAGTTTCGGGGTGGAAACCAATAGAAGCACTCGCGTTCTCCTTTTGGTAGTAATCGACAACCGCTGTTAAGCGATGAGCTGAGAAAAGAAAAGAAGGGAATACTTTCGTTAAGAGTGTTTTCCCCCCGTCGTCCCAACAATAAATGGCATTCCAATGGGGTGCTAGAGGTTCCAATAAGGAAGCTTTCAGTCTCTCAGAGATTGTGTTAATTGGGGGCACAGCCTTCCAGATCTTAGGTTGCCTTGAGTAGAACCCATATAACTGCACGAATAAGAACTGTTCACGGAACGGCACACTAGGTAAGTGTGGGAATATTTTAATAGAGGCACAGTTGACGCACATGGCTAGTTCAACGACAAGCCAATTCCATGTCCCGCAGAGTCCGCACTTCCTTGTGGGCGGTTCGATTTTATCTTTAACTGCGACTTTGGGGTGGCGTCGGCATTTTTTTGCCCAATAGTGGACGACAGACCAGTCCCAAGTAGGTTTTGACCAGGCTGGAACCACCATGTTAGGGTATTTATCAAAGCCAAAGTCACATATCACGCCATGAGCATGAAATGGAAGCGTTGCCGTGGACGGAAAACCCCTATTGGTATCAAAAGGGAGGCAGCTTTGGATGATGGTGTGCCGTTTCATCACCCAGGACATCTCTTTGAAGCGTGATTTAATATTTATG
>Ga0184649_1154587_pt1 | contig 11750 bp, 1 predicted proteins | sample PLM4_65_FD_146311 | JGI IMG/M metagenome (GOLD analysis project Ga0184649, IMG submission 146311) | Metatranscriptome of groundwater sediment microbial communities from an aquifer in East River, Colorado, USA - PLM4_65 (Metagenome... | ecosystem: Environmental > Terrestrial > Soil > Riparian zone... | reverse complement strand
GACATGATATATGGCATCAGTTGTTCTAATAACAAACTAAGCTCTGTTTTATTAACATAACGATATAATGATCTTTCATACCATAGTATAACGAATTGCGCATTGACTAAATTGAAAAAGTCAGTATCATATTTCCAAAATCTAAAATCTGCCCAATTTATTCCTTTGAAAACGATTTCTCGTGCTTTACCATAACCTAACCTGTGCACCAATTTGAGATAGACTTCCGGTTCTCTGAAAAGTTCTGACTTCTTTTCATCCGGTGTCTTGTCATATATTGACTCAAAGAAACCGCTTCCTTGCATGTCTCCCTTGGCCGTTGGTATCATCAGTGCTTTTTGATATGGCATATCTTTAATTTTTATTGCATGTTTACCATTCAAAAGTACAATCAGCTCATCAGCGAATTCTTGAAGTCGTCGCTGAGCAAATTGATGCCTAAAGAATTTCTTTTTCCATTTTTTGGTGCTCGACGTCCCTTCAAAAATGTTGTAACTTTTGATCTTTCTCTGGGTAATATCATGCTTCAGAGTCTTAGCGTGTTGCCTATCCATGGAGTAATCTTGGTCAATAAGGTCGTTTGACTTGATTAATTGTTTGAGGATTTGTCCAGATTTAACAGTTGCCTGAGCCATCACGTTGAACTCCGAAAATTCGGCCTTAACAGCTGGACCACCAGGAGTCAATTTACTCACTCCAAAACCTCCTTCATCCCTCGGCGTATGTAGGATCTGATGGTCAACTTTAGTAATACCATAGGTCTTAAGAATGGCATCTACATCTGAATACATCATTGTCTCCAATGACTTGACTTTGTCCTGATCACCAACACGACTAAACAATTGAAACCAATTAGAGACGCTGGTTTCTATCGCTTCGTTTACATCAGAAGGTTCCCTTGATTTTGGATTCCTGTAACAGATAGACACAAGCATGCGATTGTAGTAACCATGAATCACAGATTTCCCATCGGTGTATTCTGTCACTTTCCGCAAGAATTCATCCATTTTGTCTGATATAATTGACAATTTCTCATTGATCTTAATGTCTCTGGCTTTGTACCAGTTTAACACTCGATAAGCGTGGTTGTAATTCTCCAACCATACACGAGTGTCGTCACCGAGAGCACACAGATTACGATATGAAATACCTATTAATCTAGCGCATGTTAGGAATTCAGCTAGATTAATTATAGTGTTAAAGAATGCCGTCCACTTCCATCCTGAAGATAATCCATTTGTGATCTTAGCCAGATCAATTCTGGTGCCTGGAAAATGGATCGTTGAGTTGTTGATCATTTTCCATATCCTGTCAACAGTATCTCTGGCTTTTTGATTCTCAACTGAGATTCTAGATTTGACCACCTTTAAGATTCGCTCTATCATTGCAAAACTTGTTTGACGTTCAAAACCGACCTGATCTAGAGGTAGACACACCTTATTCTTGTCAGAGATGTGCTTAGCCTGATATGATTTGTCTGCCAAGTAATCAAAATCTTTGAAGATTGGAGAGGTTTGGCTCATTTTAGGATTAACCATCTTGTAAACACATTCATCTAGGTAGCTCATGTTGAGATACATATCCATAGATGAGTTGACGACAGGTCTATTTCTGATGGGTTCAGACTTGTCAAATATGTAATTGTCAGAGGTTTCTTTGTAAAACAAGGCTTCTAATTCTTCCTTAGGTGCTAAGAATCCAGCAGCTCGTTTCGTTAGCTTAACTTTCACGGGCTCACCATCTACAATCAGCACAGGTGAAGTAGTGATGCCTTTAGCAGATCCAGAGACTGCCCATTTGTGTGGTAGAGCAATAAACTCTTCCGGTGTTTCGTCCGGCCCAAACACCTGTTCACTAAGTATTTCTGAGATTGATGTTTCGAACTCATCAAGAAACTTGTCTTCTGATCCATCGATTGTGTGTCTTGACATTTCATTGGACAGCAACCATTTTTCCAAATCATCAACATACGCTTCCTCATCTATGTCAAGTGAAAACCCTTGCCATCTGGCGATGTCAATGTAAGCTTCCCACGCATCAGACCAATCATTACCAAATGCTTTAATCATGTTACTGAAAGATTTCATGGCTTTTGCAAATCTCTTATATGTCAGATTGTATTTCATACATATTTCCAAAACCAGGGAGTAGATCTTAGGATTAATATGCTTGATAATAGAAGCACAATCACTTAAGTAAGCTAGGTGATAGTTCCATTCACCAGGCCTGAACCTTTTTAATTTGTACAATTTTTCCGGCATGAACCAATTTTGGTATAATACATCATTTTGTTCTTGATATTTCAACCATGTATCCATATCAGAATCTAAATACAGTTGGGTCTCTGCATCGAAATGTTTTATGACATTCTGTTCCAACTTGTCAAGTTTAAATTGATCAAACCAGCTAGCTTGCGAATATTTATGAGTGTACCTACCCCACGCCTTGTTCAACAAACCTACTGATTGTTTTCTGTCGGATATTGATTCAATTGAACTGTGATAGTTCTTTCCGAAGTAATCGCGATTCGATTGTCTGTTCGCAATCATGAATGGTTTCTTAGTATCACTGCCAGTAAACTCAAATGTGGCTAGAGTGAAACCCTTGAGCATAGATGCTTCTCCAGGACTGTGGGTCATCATCACTTTTCCTGCTGAGCGCGAAGCCCATCCATCAGGATAATCAATATCCAACTGTTCATTTAACATGTCAATTTTCCTTTTATTCACTATTTTCCATGGCTCGTGAACTGGCCATTCTCTGTACTTAATTGGTACCACTACCTGTCCCCTGACTGCTCCTGTGCGTGGTCCCATGTATATTCCAGACTTACTGAACCGACATCTGGTCCCAGATAACCTTGAGAAAAATTTCTCTATCGGTTGCCTGTCCAATATGGGTAAAGCATATTGTAGACATTGTCTTCTGGTGAATTCAATTGTTTCATCATTGTGCCATGTGTCTTGTGGCATGGCAAATGGCACCGAAGTGACATCCTCAACCTTAGATAAGAATTTCTTTTCAAATATTGGAAATGAAAACACTTCCAGAAGTTCCCCTCCGAGAGGGATCTCTTCAGGTGAGTGGACTAGCACAATCTGACCAGCAACTAACACTTTGTCAATGTTGTCCTTTATGTATGCAGTCGTTTGTTTGTCTACTATATTATTATCAAATTTCCTTTGAATATCATTTGGTACGTTTTTCAATTTTTTTACTAAATCATCGATTTCGATGAACATATTGTTTGGATTGTTAAATTTGATGATATGAGACTTACCTGTCCCCGAACTCATTGCAACAAACTGATATGGGTTCTTCCCGCTCAATGCGATCTCGTTTGCTTTGTCATGAAAGAATGTAGTTTTAAACAAGACATCATCGATGTCAAGAACTAGGTTTGTGTTATCCTTTAACCATGTCTTACCAAACCCTGAATGTGCAGCTATGAAAGGCCTTGCTAATCTGGATTCCCCGAGTTTGATTCTCAGGCTACTAATGTAAGCGGCTCTTTGTTTTGCTGTGATTCTAGATATTGGAACATGATCTAAGGTAGACTGTACCTCCTCCATTGTTTCATTATATAAGTCAATTTTGATCTTATTGAGATGTGGGTTGTCAGTTGTTGTTTTGTAAACGTAGTCCGTTAGGCTCAAATCACCAATTTTGAAGTCATCTACTAACCTGGTAAACATGTTACTGGTCCTTGATGACTTCGATTGATTTGACGGTTTACGATCATTTAAAGGCTGAAACCCGACCTGGGAGTCAGATAATCAGCGGTGTACAATTGTTGGTCTAACAAATAAGTGCCAGTTTTATCTTCAAGGGTATTGATGATGATTCTGGTACCAGTCAGAGAACCCACATAAGACGTCTTTGTGGTACTTACTCTGATATCTCGTTCAACACCAGGGTAGATAGGCACATAACCATACTCATCCATGATGTTGCCGTAACCTGCAGTGATCAAGACTTGTTTGCTCATAGTTGCCTGCCTGTCCTCGGTAAAACCATATAGTCCAGATATATCATTGTCTAACATCTGTCTGATTGACGTGATTGCATCTTCAGTCCCACACATTTGTAAACCTATTTGATATGTTTGGTCTCTTGAGAGTTTGTAAAATTTAAGACCCAATCGGTCAACTTCATTTAAAATTCCCCCCAGGACAGCGGGCAGTTCATACTTCCATGGCAATTTCGATAAGACCGGTCTATCTCTGTCACTTTCTCTTTCTTCCATTGCTAACCACCGCAACTCAGTATTGTTGCCGTGTGGAAAACGAACTGTTGCGCTCTCTTCCATCACTAAACGCACTTCAGCTGCTCTCTCTGTTTTATATAAAATATTGGCCTGTCTGGGCACTCGTTTTAAAGTAAACCCACGATAGCGAGTTCTGAAAATCTGAATCTCATTCCCTCTGTGTGTGTGTTCTTTTGCATAGATTAGACTATTATGTTCTGGTCCAATTTGCTTCGAGAAGAATGAGTTGAAAAATCCACTGACTTTCATTTGTGGACTCAAACTCGATGTTTTCCACAACCTGTCCAGCATGATGTCATCAATAGAACCTTGATTGGAATTCTGATCTTCTATCATGTTCATGGCTTCTTTCCCAGTCATGTCAAAAGCCTTATCCATGACAAAAGTCATCTTCCTAGAGGCTTGCATGATACCATCAGTATACGCCCGATGTTCAAACAAATCTCCCCCAGTCCACTCGAATCCACTAGATTGTTCCAGGTAGCCCATTTCTATTCCGAAATCAGCAAATCCTCTTAGTGTCCCAATCGTATATTGCTTATTAGTATTGAAGCAATCAGTTCCATCCACTGTGGTGTATGCTGCCATACCGATTGCACTCATCGTTAGGTTGTGCACTTCTAAAATGTCTGGACGTCCAGCAGCAGCCGTGTTATTAGCTAAAACTGCATCATGCCTCGGAGGGTAAGCAGGTGTGACTCTGCCAGACACTGCCCCTCGTGTTGCCGTGTGATCTGAACAATGTGGTCTGTATATTTCTGTGGTTGATGTGACGGCTGGTAGGGGGCTTGATTGCCCAACCATACTTGCAATGATCCACTGACAATAACTCAGTTCCGTCTCCGTTATGCCACGTTTGATGAGACGCTTCAGTGACTTAATACCTAACGTACTTGATAGATTACAATACCGTGACTCAACATATGAGTTGATGTCTTGTGCCGTATTCCAGAGGTCTGAATCAATACCCTCAGAAGCAGCAAATCTTGTCCTATAGTCAGCTCCTGCTCCAGTAACGCTCCACGCTACGGTCTTGACTGGCAGCAAATAGTTTGAAACATTGCCATTGATCCCACATGCAAAATCACGATCCGGGCTATTCCTGTGTTGATTTGAAAACCAGTCCCAGTTAGTTTCAAAATTCGCTTCATTTCCACCCAAGATTAACATTATTGATCGTTTGCCCGTATCAAGGGCCATCTGTTGAATGTTGTTCATGAAGTCACAATTCATTGCTGCATTTGGTTGAGCTTGTGCTACCTTGATTCCTTGACCAGCTGCATAAGAAGTAAAACCATTAGTTGCTACTCTGACAGGAGCACTCTTGTTCATCAAAAACCAAGGTTTTGGCATTCCACAAACCATATGACTCAACACTGTATCTGCTTTCATCATCTCATTATGATGAATAAAAACAGGCAAAATATCATCAAGTTCAGCAAATTCAGGTAACAGCTCATACCAACTAAAACCGATTCGCATTCGTTCTTGCCTCGGCATGTCACCTGTCCCACCGACAGCTAAACTGTTCCTCTCATCTACAGCTATCTTGGCTTCCATAGCTAGATAATTATAATGTTGTAAAGTAGCAGCTGCATCAGCGCCACCTGGAGCATTGGCCGGAATTATTACTGCCATACCCCACAAGATCATGCCTCCCACAGCTGGGGAGTTCGGTAGCAAATCCAAAGCAAAAGCAGTATTGGCTCCTGCAGCGGTTTTCCAAGTTAAATTGGTCAACTTGGGATGTCTGGTCTGTAAGAAATTTTCTACATCTACTAGTGGATGAGCTCCAGCAGCTGAATATTTGCTGCCCACTTTGACAACCCTCTCGATGGCCTGTTGTAATGGCAATTTATCTTTAGGAGTATGGAAATTCCCTTGCATCAAATAAGATGCAAACCAATGTGGTACAACGCACACCGGTACTGTTGTTCCCTCAGCATTATAGAAAGATGTATTACCAAACCATTTTCTGTCATTTCCGATCATTCTTTGCATGAAAGGAAAAGACATTGGTCTGTCAACATTATTTGCATCTGTCCATTGGAAATTATTCCTTAGGTGAAATGTGCTGACCTGATCAGCATGCCCAATTTCTGGAATGATACCTTCGACCTGACAGTGTGCATTGATGTCTATCCTGCAGGATCTGACATAAATTTCGTACAAACAGGACAAGATGTTGGCTGTGTTTGACCCGGCCGCGTTTGCGACGGCACCCATCCTTAAAAACATCTTGTTGACATCTAATCTTGACGATGCCAAAGTGTCATATACAGTGTCTATCTTGAATTCAGACATTATAGCGTTTGATTGTTTGGGGGTCATTGATTTTACAACCTCTGCAAGGCTCAAAGACGCTGATGTGTGGAACAGTGGATCCGTTGATATCCTGTAATACTTGAGTGGCACTGGAACATGTCTGAAAGTTGCATTGGCTCCAGAGCCATGTAATTCAACATACGCCCCTGGTGTCCAAAATGTGATCCTGTCCAATTCTGCGATATTCCTATACAACAGTGGAGCACCATTCTCATCTGGACGCAGAGCGAATTTGCTATTATAAACATTGTTGCTAACGATGTACTGATAATCTGCATCTTTAGTAGTAAATTGAGCTAATGATTGAGACAATTTCAAGTGTCCATTGGCGTGAGTCATAAACGCAGCACCGATGTCGGAAGAGGCTGACTGATTGGATTCAACCTCACTTGAATAAGGTATAGCGTATTTTTCCTTGTTTGAAATGTCCTTCACGGCACTTTGAGTGCTCCCGATTTCTTTAGGTTGATCACCCAATTGTACTGGAGTAGCTACACTGCTGTTCAAGATTAAGCCTTCACCTACTGCTCCGGCAGGGACATCTTCAATATCAGCTACGGCATCGACATCAGGAATTACGTCAATGACTGGTTCACAGTGTAAAAATTTGTTGTCACCCTGTTCCTGTGTAGATAAGTTGAATCTATATTCAGCCTTAGTCGGGTCTTGTCCATACCACTTTGCTTCCAATCCATTGAAGTCTTCCTGCAATAATATAGCCATGTTTTCCCAGCTAAGATCATCATACAGGGACATCATCTTTGAAACATTTGCTCCGTTGGTGATGTCTATTGTTTTGTTCGGATACAATAGTTTAACTGTGGTTTCGTCAAATGGTTCAGTAGTTTCGCCTTTACTGACAGCTTTTGCATGATCATTCTTAGCTTTCAAGTACGAGTATGAGTGTGCCCAACAAGCATTATCAGACTGATTTCCTCTTGAATTGATGATGCCTTTGACTTTGACAGCCATTTGTTTGTTCAGGTCAGCATCGCTTAGGTCTGAGGCAACTCCTCTGGCTTCCAAGTTTTGAAGTCCTTTTTCAAGCTGTTCCATAGCGTCACCGTACGTTAGACCCGAACCTTTTGCAATCAAGTCAATACCATCAGGGTTGCCTACTATTGATAATGCTCCTGCTGCTTGTTGCAAGAAATTTGAATCAGCAAATGATGTCTCTTGACTAGGTTGGAATCGGCCACGCAGTTGCTTCATTGCTTTAGTTACTTTGTCAAGTTTTGATTTAAGCAGTTTCTCTTCAGCCTCTAATTTCTTTTTCTTAACGGCAGAGATATCTGCTTTAGCGCCTGTCATAATGATACGCTCGTCTGACAATGTTTCAAATGTTTCCATGGGTTGCACAACCTTATTACCGTTTATGAATAGACCAAAGAATTTCAAATTGTCAAAAAATTCCTGTTCATTTTTAAGTAAATTCGGGTCAGTCCTCTGCATTCCAATATGCTCAAAGAGATCTTCTATGTCTTCTGGAAGGACTACATTGGATGTCCTCTGCAACACAGCTTCCATTTCAGCATTGCCTGATTGATACTTCATCCATTTAGCTTTCTTTGGTAACATTTCAGCACACCTTCCATTACAGAAAACAAATCCACAAGTTAGGTTCTCTCCATTCCAGAGTTTGACTGTGAAGTCACACGTATACTTTTGTTTGACTTGATCCATAAAGGAAGCAAATAAGCGCTCAATGAATATGCCATCTCTGTGCTTCTCAAGGGTGTCAACTCTTAATTTGTGTAAGTTTAACTTTGATGACATCTCAATTCCGCTGCAAAAAGCGACTGCTCTTGCCCACAACACAAACGTACTTGCTGCGAGACCTAACCTTTTTGAAGCTTCAGCTTTTGCTGTTATCATAGAGAAAGGTATGGCTTCTAGACATTCAAGATATAACAACCTCCTTGACATATTCTGAACGTAACGTTGTGAGGTTTTGTAATTCTTAAGCTGTTCAGGCGTCAATGAATTCTGTCTGTGTCTAGGAATGTACCCCATGAATTTCGCATTGAGACCATCTCTTATTTTGTTCTGTCTGTTTTGAATTTCAAGATACTGAGGGTAATCTGGCGCCTTGTCTGTGATGGTGAACACAACTTTATCAACTGGCTTGTCATCACATTCATTCGGATTCAGCGCCTTTCCCTCATTGTCAAGACATTTCTTTGTCCAACCAGGCCGGGTGATTGCGCTTGGCTTGACAAACCATTCTCCTTTTTTGTTCTTCTTTGGTCTCACAGTTTGTGACTCATAACTAGAGAACCCTCTGTCAACAAACCACTGAAGTGCTTTCTCTGATAATCGGTTTTCCATAGGAAGATTTTTCCCTGAGACAATCCGCATTATCATAGTGTTGAATTTCGTTCCCAGAGTGGTCTGGTCGATCTTATTTGAAGATGCTACTTCATCCACGTCATTACTATTTGACTGATTGATGACAACAGAGGCTGGGAGACAACCTTCCTCATTAACTTCCAGCTCATGGTTGATTGAAATTATATCATCTTCACCTCTCAATAGGTAAAATCTACCCTGGAAGCCAAATTGAGCATATGATGCCTGGTGATATTGCATAACCATGAAATCGCGCTGTAGAAGTGTATAATGTGTTGGTCCATATACATCTACCGATCCTCTGAAATCTTCGATATTAGTTGAGAAATAGGATATCCTTGTTACTGGTGCCAGTGCTGGGGAAATCCCTTCTTTGCGTTTCACATCTAAGAATATGGTCAAATTCCCTAAACACCAGGCTTCAAATTGATAAAGACTGTCGTGACACAATATCTTTAGCAATCTGTTACCATCAGTTGTTGGCATATTGAACACAACAGGTCCGGCTTTGGGATTGATTCTGCCAAATCTAATTAGCTGATCTTTTTCTGGGTTCAAAATGATGTCACTATCATCATTGACGTAGGGAAGTTCGTCGCCACAAGGCACAATAAACATCCCAAAGGTATCATCTGGTATTTGTCCAGCATCGTGAATTGCTTCACCCTTGTGTGGCCCTGTGCTGACTCCCATTTCGGCATTTTGACTGAGAGCATAGTCTAGTGCCATAGATTGATACACTCCGACTATATCAGGCTGCAACTTAGATTGAACACCAGATTGATGTTGTGACTGAACCTTGTCAACAGCTTGTTTTTCCCGCTTGTAAACATTGTCCAACTTAGTGGGCATATCACTTGGTGTATCAAGTACATTGACCACAGGTATAACAATCTTATTTTCCCCTTTCTCCTGAGGTTTTTTGTTCTTGTTGTTATTGTTATTTTTTTTCTTCTTTTTCTTCTTATCCGGCTTAACCGGTACGAATTGTTCTTCCTCATTCTTAACTAACTGGACTAACCTTCCAAGTGATACACTAGGTTCACCTGAGGTTGACCCACCGACCTCAGAAGTATCTGAATCATCCAAGAAATCAAATGTTTCGATAGTAGTTTCATTCTCAGCAAAGTATTTGACGGTCCCTCTAGACTTGAGGAAACTTGCCAATGATAACTTATCATTTGATGTTGATGAAGTCAGACTAATATGATTTTTGGCAGGGTCGGTGTGTTCAGTGACCTCAATCCACTGTGACCAAATTTGAGTGTAAGCTGGCTCAATCTTACCACGGTTGATTGTTTTCACTAATTCTCTCAAGGACACGTATCTGAATGAACTGTTGTCCACTACCAAAAGTTGAATGTTATCAAATGATGTACCTGAGAAATAAGCGTGATTTCTATAATTGGCCCTCACCAATAAAATATCCAATAAGTGTTTCCAGCAACTAGACATGTGACTATCCTGGTCTGGATCTAACTCATCTCTTACAGTGGCACTGAACACTTCTAATCCGTCTGGGAAATTTTGAGCATGATGTGATCCATGTTGCGCCAGCATGCACAGAATTCCACTAGCTAGATGTTTCGCCCTCGGTTCACCTGTAGTTGAATTGAGCTCAAATGCATCTTTGAACATTCCTTCCAGGATCCTGTGGGTATAAATTGATTTGAGGGAAGCTTCAATAAAGAAGGCAACTTCTGATTTATCCACTGCTCTCAATTGAGTCATAACTGGCACTGGAATGTAAGGGCTCCCAATCCCGTGAAGACGATTGTACTCAGGGGTCCAGACATAACCACCACGCCCATCTGAAACAGAATCATCATAACCGTAGGGTCCTTCACCTTTGACAGCTGAGCCCACAAAATGATCTTTAAATTGATGAGCTCCAATTTTCCGCATAACAGATTGATGCTTAGTGACAATCTTGTCCTTAGTCACAAGTATCTCAGGAGTAGAAACGTTTTCAATTTCCAAGTAGTATGTTCCTCTTCCTCCTTTTTCTCTTGCTTTTCTAAGTTTAGAAACCAAATACCTCAAGTGGTTGAAAACTGAGCGCGAAACCAAAGTGTTGTCTACTGAATAGATATTTCCCATTGATGTTCTCTCTGTTACAAACACAGACTCAGAAGACAAATTACGCCCAGCAATTTCTAAAAGAGACAGAGTTGCCTCATGTTTCATGGTGATTTGTCCATATTTACGCCTGAGGATTGGTTCCTCCTTGGGAAGTTCCGGCAATTTCTTCTCGGTTAATTTCTTCCAATACGGATTGGTGGTCTCCTTGATCTTATGCATCAAAGAGTGTGGAGATATGACATCAACAAAGATTTTGTTTTTCTCTTTCACATCAACAATCACCTCTTGTGGTTCGACGAATTCAGGATCTGGTTCATCGAAGGGATTGTAATCCTGTAACCCTGTCTCAGATACGATTGGTGATGGATAAAGTGTTGGATAAGAAAAGAATGTGACCTGCGATAATGACCCAAATTCATACAAACTTTGGGTATCGACTTTCTGTCCACTGAGAATCATGTTTGAGGCTTTGACGAACATTTCAGTACTGATTGTTGACCAGAGTGATGGTGATCCATCCCTGGTCGGTCCTTCACCTGAAACCGCCGATCCTACGAAATGATCCTCAAATTGCTTTGAGCCAATCTTTGCCCAAAATGGCTCTCTCAAAATGCAGAGCTCCTCTAAATAAGGGAACTCATTTTCAGATCCCAAATCTGGGATCATGATGTTTTCAATTTTTTTGACCTCTTGAACTGAGGTTTTAAGGATTGAGATCCTTGATTTG
>Ga0184649_1524823_pt1 | contig 11776 bp, 11 predicted proteins | sample PLM4_65_FD_146311 | JGI IMG/M metagenome (GOLD analysis project Ga0184649, IMG submission 146311) | Metatranscriptome of groundwater sediment microbial communities from an aquifer in East River, Colorado, USA - PLM4_65 (Metagenome... | ecosystem: Environmental > Terrestrial > Soil > Riparian... | reverse complement strand
GGTGATCTCTCTATCAAAGTGCGAAGAGTTACTTAGTAACTCTTCGCGCTTATGTGTTAGGCCTCGTCCTGTATTTCTACAGTTGAGCCTTCCATTTGTTCATTGACGGTGGCGGGTTGATCGCTTCCATCATTAACAGCTGATACGTATTGCTGCGCAGCTGCGGTAGCGCCGGGCTCCTGGGATACTGAAGCTGTTCCCAAATCCTGTTCCAGCTTGGGGCTGGCGGCTACTGCCTTTCGCATCTTTCTGCGACGGGCGAGACGTTTCTTTCGGCGACTGCGGGAAACTGCCCTGATCGCGCGGGAAGCCAAAACGCCCAAACCGCCTCCCACTAAACCTCCAGCAACATCCATGGCCGTATCCGAGTCGCCCTCCTCGATGGCGTCTCCGACCTCCTGTGCCGCGATGGTATTCAATTCATCGCCCTCTTCCGCTGTTGGGTCACCTATCTCAAGGTTTCCCATTGTCGTGTCATATACCATCTCGGATACTGCAAGGGAGCCAGCGAGCGTCTTTCCCAGATAATAATAAAAGGGAACGACCATATTGGCTGTAACGCTGGGTGACGCGATAGCTGCTGCGGCGGAAAGCCTGGTAGCCGCTGTAGCTGCCTTCCTCTTCTCAGCATTGGACATGGCTGTCTTGACGAGCGCTTTAATTTCCTCGTCTTTGGGCATGGCCGCTGCAACTGCTGCTTGAGGCACCCCCAAGTATTTAGCGACTTGTACGCAGCGAGAAGAGTCCATAGCGGTGGTAGCTCTGTCGGCTCTGATTGCACCTACCATCCCCACCATTACTTCGGGAAGGTTTTGCGTGCGCACTGCATCGAGCAGAGTAAAGCATCGTTCCAGCGAGTGGCCTGCCGCTTCATTCGCATCGTAGGATGCGCCTCTCACGCCCGAAGGATCCTCGCAGATGGCGGAGATGAGGGAATCCCTTTGGGCGGCGGAAAATACAGATAGGAGTAATGCCGCTCTTTTGGTTCCCATAAGCGCGGGCATTGTTTCATTAAGCATAATGAGTCCTTTCCTAGGATTTGATGTAATCGTAGAATGAGACGCGGGAGTGCAAGAGCTATCGCTGTTGCACGCCCGCGTTTATTAAGATGTCACTAGTTATTACCTTGCCCAGCTTAAAATGTGCTGAGGAAAGTAGACTGAAGAACATTCTGGTGCGGCGGCATTGGTAATACACCGTGCTCTGCCCAATGTCGCATCATTATGACACTGGGATGAGTTGTGCCCCCCAGAACGACGTTCATGACACAGCCATCCGGTAACCCCGATATCGCGATACTCAGACTTGACGGTCCGGTGGTCTGCAAGCATCCTAAGACGGGCTGCGGGGCTGAGTTAAGCGTAACGAAGGGTACGAAACCAAAAGCTAAGCGTTTGGTCGTTACCGCGGGCTGTACCACAAGCTGCCCCTGTGCCAGCATGTTCTGAATGCCGATGTACTGCGTCGGGACGCTGAGCGTTGTCGCCACCATCAGGCTGGAAGGCAGAGCGTTTAGCACAGAAGCTGCCAGTTCCACGAGAATGAAAGGGAACAGGTAAACCGCGAGAGTTTGACCCCCAACAAGCGGCAAATCTCCGGTTCCTACTGAGATAGTAGCCGTTCCTACTGCGGCAGTTGCGGATTTGTAGATGGGAGGCGTCGGTGTGTCCCCGGCGGCTCTGTTCAGAAGGTTGAGTATTTGGGTCCTGGTCATACGGTTGACGGCTTCAGACACAGGGGATGTGACGAAACGCATGTTGTCCCCGATGAAGAAAGGCCACGTGTTCGCCGGATCCGATGCCGCGTTAGCAGCTTGCACTTGGCTCTGCAACCTTGCGGCTCGGGCCTGTCTGATCCGACGGTTTCGCTTCGAAATAGCGCGGGCTGCCAATACCCCCCCGCCCACTCCGAGAGCTGCTCCGCCTATCACTGCGTAAGGGTGCTTCTTAATGAAGCGTCCGATCTTCCGCAGCCGTGGACCTCCGATCTCATCTCCGGCTTCGTAAGCGTCGCCTTCAACGTCACCGATGGCAATTTCGTCACCCAGCTCATCGCCGAATTCATCGCCCAACTCGATTTCTCCGAGTTCGATCTCGCCAATTTCTTCTTGCGTCATAGCATTCTTCCTTTTCAAGAGATGATTGTTAGTTGGCTTCCCTGAATTGGCTAGGAACATCTTCCATGGTGTGAATCGCAACGCCGGTTCTTCCGGATTTGGAATCTCTACTCCAGGCTGACTCTGCCTTCTCATATAGGAAGGTAATCTCGATTCAGTGTGCATGTGCACATGATTGTTCTCGAGGTAGACAGACACTCCAGGCTCAGCATACTCCTGGGCAGCAGCAGCGTCCAAAAGAGCCGTTTTGTGTAGGTAGCCGGGTACACCAGTGTCAAACAAGCTGCCTGATGGATACCGGGGCGCCATGTCTACCGCGCCATACTGATGAGTTCCTGTTGGTCGGAAACGAGAGGTGACAACCCAGCCCCTGCGAGCAAGGAAGCCCTCCGTTGCCGCCTGATTATTTCCCCGCACTTCCCACCACCGATCTCAGCGCTGCTTCCGATGTCCTTATAATAGCGTATTGCGCTGAACTAACAGACATGGAGAAGGGTGAGCGAGCCATATCTGCAGGGTTAGATTTGATATGGTTATCCACTTGGGAGATCACTGAGTCTAGGGTATTAGAAGAGGAAGGGAGTTTGGATGCTACCTGCTCCACGTTCACTCCGAGTAAGCGTAATGATGTAATTATTCTGGGTCCTAGTGACAGGAGCTGTATTATGGCGTCTGATTTTCCTGTACCCTTCATCCATACTCTGAAAGCCATGGGAAGATTCCACTGACGCGGGACAGGTTTGGTTAAAACGAGTAGCATTTTCCCCACCTGAGACTCTTTTCCACCCATTACTTGATTAAACATGTACCTGAAACCCTGCATGTGATAGGTGGCCAGCTTGGCGTATATTTTAGCGTCGCCAATTGGCACTTGGTCATACGTTGTACCGTTCTTGGCATTGTAAGCTTTTAGCCAAGGAATCCAAGTAAGTTTGTTTATCTGAAGAATACCAACATCTCCTTCTGGGCTGGTGGCTGGGCGTGATTGCCCATTTCCCTCATAGGCACAAAGGGTGAGAAGGAAGACCTTTTGGGCCGCGGGATGCAAACCTGAAGCGTCCTTCGGTATGTTGGCAATCAAATCCTGAACGTAGGAATTTCGTGCTATTTCTCTTACCCGAGCGATCTTGATATAACCGCTTTCCTTCAGCACCTGTCTTAACCACGAGTTAGTTCCCACAGTTCCGAGCGGAGAAGCCTCACCAGTTTCGCAGGTCCAGGCATCACCCTTTTCATTAGTCAACGGTTGTGCAACCCTGGGATCAGGAATGTTCACTTTCTTCCCCTTGACTGACCGCGCCCATATCGTCATAATTGCGCTACACACGACAGTAACGATGACCGCTACCCAGAAACGACGAACGACAAAGTTGACAGCGCTTTTAGCCATCTCCGCCGTTGCTCTTCCACTCTTGGCGATCGCTGCTCTTACTGGAGCTGGAATCGATCCCTTTGCCATTTGCACCGTTCTGTCTGCCTTCTTGGTCACCCGAAAAAGCCAGTTAAGAACATACGTCTGGACGAAGAGCTTCTCTACCGTGTTCACACCTCGAGTCAGGCCATCCCAGAAATCTCTCTCCTTGGCGAAAGTTCGCTCAGGAAGCTGCACTGACGTTTTCGCTGTATCGTCAAACTGCACATAGCCGGCATCAAACGCCGAAGTTCTGGCAAGCTCAATGTCGTTAGAGCGAGCTACTGCGATCTCCGGAGTGGTGTCTGCGCCGTCTCGTGGTGTATAATCGTCGATTATGGCTGATTCGACGTCTCCGGTTTCTGCCTCTCTTCTGACCTCAGCAGGGTTGATAGTTAAAGGAGGAAACGTCGCAAAGCCAGCATTCAAGACGCTGGAACCGATAAGTCTTTGATTCATAATGATTCCTTCTAGCGGTAAGTAACTAAGTTACCTAGCGCAGTTCGATATTGTTGAACATCTTTGTTTCGGTTGAAAAGTAGCGATAAATGCTCGTTGCGTCCCTGCAGTAAATTGGGTAATTGAATCCCTCCGATTCCCAGCAGCAAGAGCAGATCATTGGCTCCTGGTCGCGCATCGATTGACAATTCGCGAGCGAGCCAAGACTTTCCGGATGCGCTATTTATGAAGTCCTGCACCTCCTTTCTTTGTAGTAATAGAGCTGGGTCACATTTAGTCTCATGTAGCGCGTTTTTACCCTCCCCCGTTACTAAGTCCATGAGTAACTGGTTAGTTATAGCCTTCAGTTCTGGATGCACTTCACCCTGTAAGCGTGCTGCGACTCCGAGTAAGAAGTGCCCCACATGTTGATAGCTATCTTCGTTCCCCAAAGTTTGCTGAAGTACTCTACATGCTACGGCATAATCCTTCCCACCGATAACGTGGCGCATCAGCATTCTGTGTCCCCGAGTCATCTTGGCTTTAAGTCCCTCTTCTTCACAACATTGCGGGTAGTCGCTAACGTCAACTTTTGCTGGCAGAGCCATCAGCACATCATCACCCAGGTTAAGGAATGCCGGCCATCTACCTTTCGCGATGTCGCTAGGCGTGGTTAGGCCCTTTCTGATCATATATTTCAAGACCACTGCCTGCGCATGTAATGAATCGAGATTAGTAGTCTCCTTCATGCCGGACAGTAAACCTGTCGGTCCCTCATACACAGCGGCGTGCCCCAGCTGAGGTCCCTCGGGACTGGGAGTTACAATACTCCATGACGCGTCTGCTTGTTCCATTAGATCTAAGCACTGTCTTGCAAAACCATTCTCCCTCAACGCACCATATATTGCCCTTCTATGCTGGGGTGTAAAAGTCATGTCATACGAAGAGAAATCAGACTCGTAAATTCTGAAACCGCTCTCCTCCATGCTTTTGAAATCTTTAAGCTGTTTAGCTCTGCACTCTGCAGTGTGCCAGAAGGTGTAGACCTGGCTTCTGCAAAATTTCACTTGCTGGGACAAAGGCGATATGGCGAAATTAAATAAACGGCTAACCATATAGACCAATCGCGTACGGGTAAAATATCCTGTCGCGGTTTTCGCCTGCTTATCACCGTACATGAAATCGTAAGGCTGAGGCTTGCGCGTTGGTCCCGCTCTTCTAGCCACTGCTACGGTGAAAAGAGACCCCGGCACTCCTATCTGAACAGCCATTTCTTTTGACGCCTTAATCCAATCATCGGCCTCGGGCCACCCATTACCTATTGCCAGCTTTATGGCTCCTAACACCGAGAGGAAAACCTTAAGTTGGTTTGAGAATATAGGCCACCCACTATTAGTGTCTGGAGGATCAGAGTCGCCCTCCGCCCAAGCCCTGAGAGTTTTGTTCGGAAGTAGAGTTCCGTAATAAGCGCATAAAGCGCGGAGAGCAGCAAGATATTCATTAGTGGGCGGGGTAACAGCTGGGGCTGCAGGTAGGACAAACCAAGAGGAGGCGTGACGCCGCTGTAAGGATAGTTTTTCGAGGATATCAAGTTCTCCCTCCCTTAGCCACTCTGGTGCGGCCTCTAACTTTGATTTCATTGCAGAGTAGGATTGATTGATCGCCTTGACGGCGGCTTCAGGTGACTGATGCACGCATTGAGCCCCTCGAATGAGCTCTTGATTGAAGACAGCGGCTTCCCCCCCTTGCGAAGGAAGGTATGTGCCTTCTCGGGCTGCGAATGCCCAACAATTGGGTACATCCATCGATGTGAGGGTAACATGAGCGAGGTCGGTTGTCGGACCAGGGCTAAATCCTGTTCCCCACGTTGGAATTAATTTCATAAAGTCTCCTGTAATAAGTAAAATGCTGATGAAGGGGGCAGCCCATTCCATGAGCTGCCCACCTCTTTACAATTTCTCAACTGGAGTACTTGGTGCTGATCCTTCTGCCACTATTTCGGCAGCGGCCTTGGGATCAGGCATAATCTGAGTTACCTCCACTGGTTTGACTTTCCAGGGGGACGGAGATGATACGAGAGCTTTCTCGTCCAGGTAGCCGACCAGGTTAGGTCTGTATGCTATTACGACTCCTGGTTGTTGCACGGTGATTAAGGGATTGTTTTCGGCTAAAGTCCGTGCACATACCCAATTTTGCCCGTGTCTCTTCGCTCTGACGGATGAGAAGAAAGCAGGCTCATATTTTGTTGGCTCAGCCTCCCCTTTTACGAGTTTCGAAACGGGCACCAGCTTATGCGCAGCGGCTAGTACATAAGTATAATCATAGTAGCCGACTTTTGAAGCGGGTATCACGACAAGCGGCAGAAGCGCTACTTCCACGGTCGCGTCGGGATGGATAATCAAAGTTGAGGTGATCTTCTCATAGTACTGGAGATTTGCCTCAATGATTTCCGCTGTATCCACGCCATAGGTGTACTGTTTAATAAAAGCTGGTTTCAGCCCGTGCGTTTCAGTAACTTTGGGCACTAAGGCAATCCATCCGTCCGTCATTGGCGAGCCAAAGGACTGAACGCGCTCAGCTATCTTCCCTTTGACTAGTACAATGAAGGCAGCGGCTAGTTGAGATAGCACATAAGGAAACTCCTGAGCTGACAGCGAACACAAAATGCCTTCCAGGTTCCTTAAGTAATCGCCGCAAGAGGTAGGTAAATCCTGCAGCGATAATCGAATGGGTACGTTCTTTTCCCCTTCTAAGTAGTTAATGGGCACGGGCATATCACTCATGTCATCAGGCAGACCCACTGAAGGATCTGCATTGGCGCTAAGCAGTCTTGAGGCGAATGGTGACTTGCGCGCCTGTGCATAGCTCGTGTAGTTAAACAACCTCCCCATGTGCGGTAGCAAAGTATCGTTGAGACGACCTTTGCTGTCTACTTCAACCGCGGATACGCCCACGGCATATGGGCATGCGTCGCCCACGCAAAGGAAGCGGGGTTGATCCAGGCTGGGAAATTCGAAGGAGGGTTTTGGTCCCCCGTCAAATAGAGTGGATCCAGCTTCCAAGGCCGGAAGATCAGCGGCGAGTGCGTTGATATCAATCAACGCTGATCTAAGAGTAGAAAGGGCGGAGGATCGGATGATTCCTAACTCACCCTCTGCCATGTATTTCCTCAACCATTTAGGCCCTACCTTAACTTCAGAGTACGACGGATTGAGGGCCATAGGTTTGAAGAAGTCCGCTTCATTACCGAATTCAGAGAAGAGATCCTTCGTTCTCTCATCAAGTAAAAGCAGATTCTCGACATGGTACGCCGCTTTGTAAGCAGCGATAGCACTGTCAACGAGAGGAAGGAACAAGGATGCAGCGCGAATACGCTCACCGCCCATCGCAGTGTGCAAAGAATTAGATAAATCAGCTATGGTAGTAGCCGGGGCAGAGCTATCGCCCAAGATCATGAGGAGGGTTTTCACCGACTCTTCGCGCAAGCGCGTTTTCAACAGCGTGGGAATAGTATGCAATGACGCATAAAAACAGGCGTAATCCCTTAGTCTGATCGAGACAAAACGCGTGAACATATTGGACGAATAATCAGCCTTGTAGACAAGCGCGTCTTCCTGAGCTGAAAAGTACAGATAGTACAGCGCTATCAGCCCTTTGGCCAAATCATCGACCCAGCTTTGCCCGTCCCGCCTCTCCAGCAGTCTGGATGCGACATCAGCGATAAGGCTAGAGTTGGTAGTCACCTTCTCTGATTGCGAAGGCCTTCTGCCTATTAACTGAACAACATGATCGAGCCATGCCATGTAAGTGATGGAGGCGTCAGAGTGCAAACGGGTGGAGAGGCTGCTTTTCCTTGAGAGAGTGACTGCGTCGGACAGGATTTCGCCAATGGTACGAGCGGGTACCGTCTCTTTGCTTCCGGTAGCTTTAGCTAGCCTTTCGGTTTCCTGGTCACGATCCTGATAGACGGACAGCGGGTTTCCCCCCCTTGCAATGAACCTCGTTAAGTCTTTATCGGGAAACAGCTTCATAAACTGAGCTGCTCCCATCAGTTGATCAGATCGCACTCTGAGACCATCAAGGAACGCTAGGCTCTTGTCACTCCCATCTGGCTTTAAGTTGCCTAGGCAGACTTCAGCCAGCATAGTTTCGGGTTCACCATACGGGAAGTGAATTATGCCTGCCGGCATTAACGCTGTCAAGTGGATCCTGGTAGCGGTGCGCATCAAGTGCGCGACATCATTTTCAGAGATGTTTCTGAAATGCCCGATGGCTGATTCAGGCATCATTAGGGGACGCAAAAGTTGTGGGTTGCTAAACATAGCTTAAATCCTTTCATGTCAGGTTCTTCCTGGCAAGTAGTTTAATGTTTACCGCAACTACCGAGTGAATATGGAGCTAGGGTCATATGTCCACTAGCCCCATTTACGTTACCGAATCATCCTGCTGGCCACGTGTATATGCCCGTAAGCGCAGGGGTCGCTATAACCGGCGAAGCTGCTGCCAGATCATCAATGGTTACAACTCTTCTGCTGGCCATGGATGGTGGAGGCTCTATAGCAGTAGCAGCCTTTATATTCAGGTTGCTGTTGGCTATTACGGCCCATGATATAGTATCGCCATCTGATAACATGCTTTCGAGCGCCGCCATCGCTCCCCCACGAGCATTTGTCGTCTGGTCAAAAGTAAGTTCATCGAAATAGGGGTGCTGGTAGACTCCGGAAAAGGGTCCCTTCACCCACGGTTGGCCCAGCGGTCCCCAGTTACCCATGCGCGCAGGGACGATCGCAAGAGTATCCGGCGCATAAATCGCTACTTCCGGATAGGTAGCACCAATAAGATCAGGAACGCACATGGCAAAACCGGCCGAGTAAGGGCCCTGGGGCATGACTGCCATAACGTCGGGGTTATCATTGTGTACCACGTTGTTAAGGCAGAAGAGGAAATCAAGACCTAAATCGCCATTAGCGAACAGCGTGGTCCCATCGGTATAGGGAAATCCCAACCGCTGGGCTGAGAAAGATGATGCATTCTCACCTGACCCCAGGATTAACAGGGGCAGTAAGTGCACCTTGTTACGCACGAGTATGAGACCAGGGGTCTGAGGCGGAAATTTGATTACTAAAACAGCCGTATTAAGGCTGACTTCCGGAGGAGCGAAGATATCTGGGTATGCTTTCCTGGTCCCCACCTGTTGGTTGTAGACCAAAGCGCCAACTTCGCTAGACTGGTTGATTTGGCTTAAATAGCCGCACAACCGGAAACCTTTCGTGTTAATGCTTTCCATATTTATCCTTTCAAAATGAGGTTAGCCTGCAAGGTATACTGGAAGTAACGGGCGCAGCACTGGACATCAGGGCCAGAAGAACGCTTGCATCCCGACGACGTCACACACTACCTCTAAGCCCACTGGGTCACGCGGCGTTGGCATGAAAGCGTGAATCTCTAAGTGATAGTCACCTTCTGGTAGGAGAACCAATTTCTCAAGATTAAAGCTCCTGTAAATGGGAGAGGAGTTTACTACTACTACCTCACGCCGTATCTCCTCCACGAGACTTCCGAGATCCGAGACGAGTACGCCACCGGACTCGATCCCGCTATAGATGCCCATTGATAAGTGCATCTCCCCCGCGAATGGGATTTGCAAACCGCCGCTCATGGCTTGGAGCATAAACGAGGCATAACCTTTAACATACCAATCTCCTGCGGCGAAGGATTGATTCGGCCCTGTCCACCCAACTACTGAAGAAATAACACCCACGGTGTTAGTCATCATTGAGCCCAGAGAGATGTTAGGGTTATCACCTGGTAGCCCTGCGGGTCCTTGAGGACCTGCAGGTCCTGGAGTGCCATCACTAGCACGTCTTGGTACCGCTCGTTGCATACAAACTCCTTTCTGAAAGTTACCTTACCTTCCTTTTATTATGAGGATAACTGCGAATTCGCTGGTTTGCTACGCGCCTATGATGTTTCCAACCCCCAATCCACCCCACAACGACCGCAGATATTGCAGACGCTAACGCTACGATTATCTGACTGGTCACTTGTGAAACTGCATTTGTAATGCTGCTATCCATAACCATGATTATCCCTTTCTCTAAGGATAGTGCCGCTGCCCATTACGCAGACATTTGGATGCAGGAGCACGCTAAAGAAATGCCCACACACCCTGCCCACGCCCCATCACCGTCTGTGATGTTGTGCCGCGCCCACCACTCCAATTTTACAGTACCATCCCAACCCGGGGGGGGTTCTGATAGCACACTAGGTCCCACCAAGGCCGTAATTGAATCCATTATTGAAATGTTGCCGTAATCGGTGAGATAGAAATGCCGAGCTTTGATAACTGGATCGATAAATGGGACTAACGTCCCACCCCACAAAAAGCGAAATTCGCAGAATAGATGGCCTATCATGGGAAAAGCTGAACACAGAATACTGCAGGTTGCGTCAACGTTGAGCATAAAAGAGCTGTTCAGCCCAGCACTTAACGATAGAAGTAATTTGTACCAGTCGTCCGTGTTTATGAGTATCGGCTCAAGGGATTGCTCCTGATTTGGGATTGGCCCTATAGGCGCTACAGAAGCTCCCACTGCTATCAAAGAGCTTCCAGATCCTCCTCCCGCTCGCGGTGGTATTAGCATGTTTCCTCCTTGTTACGGGAATAGGTTATGAAGGCTACCAACGATAAGGTTATTGATGCCGTCTATGAACTGTCTCACCATGTTAGCTTCACCCTCAGTGTTCTCGAGACCTAATTCCCAAGCGAGTATGTGTCCTAATTCGTGTTTCAGCACATCACTGCGAGCGTGGGCGGATATGTAAACGCGCTGCCGTACATAATCCACTGTCCCTATAGCTTCAGGCTCTGGTCCGGAGCACCGCCCCAAGCCATATGTATGCGCTGAGCCGTCGTCGGTAATCGAAGTTTTAACTACCGACTCATGCGCATCACAAACCGTGGTAAGAATCCACCTTCTACCTAATAGCATGATAGTGATAGAGTCACAGCTACAAATGGGTTTCATAGTTCCTCCTAAATTAGAATGGGACCCAAAATAAGTTAGAACAAAGCACATTTACTCTCGAGGCTACTCCAGGAAGCAATTCTGCGACAACTGCCTCTAGGCTAAAGGTCAATGTGGACCCTGGGTTAAACATCCCAACTTCAGCTTGAGCTACGAGCCAGGCCTGACATAACAGAGGATCGTTAATATTACTTGAAAAAGCGTGAGCGGGGTGAGGAACAGTGCATATGTTCTCAACCCAATTAGCTACCATGCCGTCACGGATTGACGAAATCCGCATGGAGACAGCAATTACCCCTGCCACTACCTCGAAAGGTACTGTTATGTTCAAAAGCAAAAGATGGACGGCGTAACAGTCACCCGGTTCATCAACTACTAAGGGAGTACCGGGGTCCAACACCACTACCCGATCAGCCGGGGTGAGGCCACTTGGAATATCGATAGTCCCATATCCATATACCGAGCCAAGATACTTGGCACCCGATGGTGGAATAGGACTACTTTGAAAAACTTTTGGTGTGGCGAGCATATAACCCCTTTCTACATAGGTGGGTATGTAAGAAAGGGAGCAGCCCCACTAAAACTGCTCCCTTTGCTAGTCTTGCCACAGCTATTTTAGCAGCGGCGAGCTCGCAGCATTTGATACTAATTACGGCTGTGATAACAGGGCGATCCCAAAGTAGGCAGCAACAAAAATCAGGGCTACCAGTGCCATGATACCCATGCAAACCCACTTCTCCCACGCCTCCATACATTACCTCCTCTTCCGAACTTTGAACCGCC
>Ga0184649_1239074_pt1 | contig 12231 bp, 11 predicted proteins | sample PLM4_65_FD_146311 | JGI IMG/M metagenome (GOLD analysis project Ga0184649, IMG submission 146311) | Metatranscriptome of groundwater sediment microbial communities from an aquifer in East River, Colorado, USA - PLM4_65 (Metagenome... | ecosystem: Environmental > Terrestrial > Soil > Riparian... | reverse complement strand
GCAATCCTTTCTGCTTGCCACACATGTCTTACATGGTTAGACATTAAGAAAGTTGGCTGAACGCAGTCGTTAGCCATTTTCAGGGAGGGAGTTTGGTATGGGCTTTAAGACCACAAATTTGCTCATCGCGCGCTGGATACCGGGCAGCTCTCCAAGCCGTTTCGCCTTGAGAAGACGGGATGGATGCAACATCGGGGGAGAAACTATCATGTGGCTCGGATCGCTGCCAGGTTGTCCGGCAAAGAGAGGTGGTCGGACCTGAAGCTTAGGCCGTGACCAGGAGCAGGCTGTCATTGGTTGTTAGCTCTAAGACGGGCAGCCGCAAGCCCCTGCTCCTCTTACTTTCGCGACCAGGAAAGCGTTCTTCTTGTCTCCACCGGTGATTGAGGGCTCTCAACTTGGTGTCGGGAGGAGTGCTATGACTACGGATCACAACCGTGCCGCCTTCTTCGGGTTGATCTTGACGCTGCTGACCGTCATGCTCCAGACAGCTTGCGGTGGCATCTACCGAACCGGGGCTGACGGGACCGGCTTGCTTCCTGGACCACCGCCAGGCGAGGTGAAGTTTTCCAAATATCAACCCGAGAATCCGTATACGCAGGTCGCTAAGGGTCTGTTGACGCGGACAGTGTACCAAGCGGCAAGTGGAACCGGCTATCGTGTCGAGGTTCGGGATCTGCTTGTTGGTCCAGGTCAGAGCAGCCCCGAAGTCTCCCTGCCAGGCGCCGCAGTTTTCGAGGTCCGCTCCGGTAATGCGATAGTCACCAGTGCCGGTAAGCCCCTGGAGGTGCGTGCGGGATCGGCATTTGCGCTTTCGGAAGGGGCAAGCTTCGCGATTGAGAACAGGGCTGACAGTCAGCTCTCAATGAGGGTCCACGTATTTAGGGCCGATTAGGATTACGCAGTCTCCAGCACGTGAGGAGGGGATCGACAATGGCCTGTAATCGACTGTTACGGATTTTGCGACCGGTCTCGCTGCTCTTCGTGATAGGTATAGGGCTATCAGGTTGCGCGAGCGATTGGCCAGCATTCCGGCACAATATACTCCGTTCGGCTCACCAACTAAATGTGACTGCGCTGTCCGACCCTGTGAGCTTACCCACCCTGCACATCGGCTCGGGCTGGCCCTTCCAGCCACCTGGCGCGCTGGCGTTTCGCGCTTCGCCGATCGTCTACAACGGGCGGGTTTACATCGGGAACGGAAACGGTCGCCTCTATGCGCTCGACGCCGTCACGGGGGCGCTCCTCTGGCAGTATCCGCCACTCGCTTCACCTCCTCTCACATCTACGCTCACGTGTAATCCGTCGAGCGTTGGGATCGCGTCGAGCGCGGCGATCGCCCACATTGGCGGCACCGACGCCGTGATATTCGGCGCCCCGGATCAGTCGGCGCCGGGATCAGGTCTCGGCGAGGGACGGCTCTTCGCCCTGAACGCGGCGACCGGAGCCGTCATTTGGAAATCACCGGTAATCGCCCAACTCACCTCTGGAGACACGCATGAGCAGATCGGCTATTCCTCTCCGCTCATTTTCAGCAACCGCGTCTATATCGGCATAGCCGATCATTGCGATAACCCGATTCAAAGAGGGAAGGTAGTCGCCGTTCGCCTCGATACTGGCGCCATCGAGGGCGCATTTAGTTTTGTGAGCACCGGTCCCCCGCGTGGTGGTGGCGTGTGGAGTTCCGTTGCTGCCTGGATCGGAGGTCTGTATGTGACAACAGGGAATGTCAACGTCGGAGGCCCTGAGCCGGTACCCAATCACGGACTCAGTCTCCTGCGGCTGGACCCGAGCACCGGATCTGTGATCTGGAAGCACCAGCCGGTGCCCTACATCCTGGATGGCGACCCCGACTGGTCTGCGGGCGCCACCGTCATGCTGGCAAGCTGCGGGACGCTTATCGCATCAACAATGAAGGACGGCTGGACCCACGCCGTGAATGCCGGAGATGGGACCCTGGGACTTCCGAGCGCACAATGGGTGTTCCCGCCTGCAACGATTCCTTTCACCCCAGGGGATGGGACGACACACGGCGACATCCGGTACTTGCGCCCGGGCGCGGCCTGGGGAGATGTCTACATCACCATGACCGGTGGCCTGAACGTGACGACGAACGTTACAAGCGGTTACCGACGTCTCCATGCGCTCAACGCCTGCGCGTCAAGCGTGGACCGTATCCGCTGGATGATCGATGTCCCAGGAGCGTCGGGTACCTATGCCCTCGGTCCGCCAACTGTGAGCCGCGGCATGGTGTTCGTTGGCACCAGTTCGGGCCGGCTAGTCGTGATTGCAGACCCAAGCATCTGGCCAGGCGCAGGATGGCGCTGCAGCAACCCGGATGTACTAAACGCAAATTGTCTGGCCAGTGGATTCACATTTGTTCCTGAGCCGTCGGTGCTTGCCAACATCCAGCTTGATGGCCAGATTCTCACAGAGCCTGCCCTGGCAAATGGCCGGGTCTATGTCGCCACCAATGCGGGCAAGCTGTATATGCTTGAGCCATGAGGGGAGGAGGCATCATGCAACGCCTATTTGCAGCCATACTCGGCTTCCTGGTTCCCGGGTCCCTTCTAGCGACTGCTACGCTCGCCCAAGAAATAGAGGCAGGAAGTTCTCAGCAGAAGCCCGATGTTCCAGGCCTGCGCAGTCCATTCGAGCGGTTCGATGGAACGATCACACTGCGAACGAAAGACAGCCAGTTGAGGAAACTGCATGTGGTCATTCGCAACTGGATCATTGACCGCGGTCAGACCATCCGGCGATTTCCTGAGGAAGGATTCATGATTGTGCAGCTACGAGGGGGACAGGTTACCACCGTCATCGATGGACAGCGGCAAGAACGTCGCGAGGACGAGTTCTGGACGGTACCCGGAGGTTCATCCATGTCGGTCGAAACGGGTAACGACTCGGCGATTCTCCAGACGATGGTCGCGAGAGACGAGTAATCATGGAGGTTTTCAGCGACAGAGGAGCGCGGGGATTTCCATTCCTGCCTACATATTTGCGGTTTGGGGCGAAGTTCCTGGCAAGCAGAGTTTGACCCCGATCTTGGTGCGGCCATAGCAACCCGCCTACCCGCCGCTGACTTCGTGGTTCGTAAACCCGTAGATAACCGGAAAACATTGGGTGGTGAGGTGTCGATGGGTTATGAATGTGAGAATTCCCAAGAAGCTGGCGCGCTTGAAGGGCGATACGCCAATTACTTCAAGGTCGGCCATAACGCCATCGAGTTCCTGCTCGACTTCGGCCAGTTCTACCCCGAGAGCGAGCAGGCGCAGCTTCATACCAGGGTCATCACCAATCCGATCTATGCGAAGGCCCTATTGGAGATCATCAGAGAGTCCCTCGATCGCTATGAACAGACCTTTGGAGCCATCTCTCAGGAGGATACAGAGGCGGCCCAGATCTGAATTTCGTTAAAGATCACTGGTACTTTGGCCGCTGATACTGTTCGCCCAAGCTGCCTTGCCGACCCGGAGGAGGTGAAGCGACACGGTGTTTGGCGGCTTTAAGGAAGGTGGTGTTGATGAGGTGATACTAAGGGGGGGCAAATGTGGAAGTTGACCTGAGCTATTGGATGGCCGTATCCCCCGAGAAAACTCACGACCCAATCTTTAGATCAAGTGGAGGCAGAACAGCATGAGTGAAATGTTGGGAATGGGGTGGCTGCCGGATTACCCCGACTTCCGGGATCACTCAGTAGACCACGATGAAGTTCCGTCCAAGCTCAAACTGTTGGGGCAAAAAGATTCCGTGAAAGCCATGCTCAAGAAAGTCGGAGTGGTACGTCCGCCCAAGGCCCTGCCCCCTTCTGCAGACTTAAGGGCATGGTGTCCTCCGATCGAGGACCAAGGTTCGCTTGGGTCGTGTACAGCCAATGCTGGCGTTGGGGTAGTGGAGTACTTTGAAAGGAGGGCGTTTGGAAGGCATGTCGATGCGGCCAGGCTCTTCCTGTATAAGGCCACGCGAGATATGTCGCACTCGACAGGAGACACAGGGGCATTTCTGAGAACGACGATGGGCGCCCTGGTGCTCTTTGGGGTTCCACCCGAGGAGTACTGGCCATATGTGATTGCAGACTTTGACAAAGAGCCGTCAGCTTTTTGCTACGCCTTTGCCCAAAACTATCAGGCGATCTCCTACTACCGCCTTGATCCGTCCGGGACTGCCAAGGATGTGCTGCTGACCCGGATCAAGACAAACCTAGCGGCCGGTCTTCCCTCGATGTTCGGGTTTACGGTCTATAGCTCCATCTCGCAGGCCGCAACAAGCGGCAAGATACCGTACCCAACCGCTGGCGAGAAAGTCCTTGGCGGTCACGCCATTGTCGCAATCGGCTACGATGACGCCATGAAGATCAAGAGCACGAGCGCGGGAGCTGTAGAAACCACCGGCGCCTTGTTCATTAGAAATTCTTGGGGTACAGGATGGGGCAGCGGCGGTTATGGCTGGATCCCGTACGCCTATGTATTGAAAGGACTGGCCGTTGACTGGTGGTCACTGCTAAAGAATGAGTGGGTTGATACGGGAGTGTTCAAGCTCTAGACAAGAAGCGACTCGGCCGTGCGTATCGGCAGACACAATGAGCAGGAAGGGTGACGGATGCGGCAAGAGGAAGTGAATGGTTGGGTGAGAGGAGGATAGATTATGCCAGTGACACCAACGTATCCCGGCGTCTACATCGAGGAAATCCCTAGCGGCGTGCGGACCATCACCGGGGTAAGTACGTCCATCGCCGCGTTTGTCGGCTGGGCGCGGAAGGGGCCGGTGGACCGCGCGCAGCGGGTTCTCAGTTGGCAGGACTTCGAGCGCCACTACGGAGGGCTGGACCGCCAGAGTCTACTCGGCTACGCTGTCAACCATTTTTTCGCCAACGGCGGGCAGGACGGCTACATCATTCGCGTGGTGGCGAGGGCACCGGACCCCAGTCCCGCGCTTGCCGCATCCGTAACGCTGGGGGGCATCCTGACGCTGACTGCGAAGAACCCTGGCGCGTGGGCGAACCAATACGGAATCGTCATCCGCGCACGAACTGATGACCCCACGCGTTTCCGCCTGGCAGTAGTGTTGTTTGAGACCCCTACAACGGAGGTCGTTGTTGAGAGTTTCGAGAACCTGTCGATGGCACAGATCGACCGCCGGTTTGTGAAAACGCTTATCGACACCGAATCCTCGATCATCAATGCGACGGTCATCGGCGCGCCGGCCGCGCCTCCCCCGGATACCGGCTCTCCGTCGCCTGCCCTGACCGGTGGCAACGACGGCACGATCCTCGAACCGAACACGGTAGGATTCGAATCCGCAATCGACCCAACGAGTGTGACGGCCCCGGTGCGATTGTTGGACCACGTGGACCTCTTCAACCTGCTGTGTATTCCCGGTGAAACGACGCCGGCAGTCTTGAGTCAGCTCCAGGGTTACTGCCGCAGCCGTCGTGCGTTCTTGATTGCAGATTGCGCTGAAAACGCCACACTCGCGTCACTTCAGACCGGGCCGGACAGCGCCCTGACGGGGGCTGATTCGATCAATGCCGCCTTTTACTTCCCGTGGGTGCATGCTCCCGATCCGCTACAGGAGAACCGTCGTCGGGCGTACCCCCCATGCGGGTTCGCCGCAGGGATCTATGCCCGGACGGACTCCAGCCGGGGCGTGTGGAAGGCACCGGCTGGCGTAGATGCGAGCCTTACTGGTGTGACTGGAGTGGCGGTGCCGTTAACGGATAGGGAGCACGGTACGTTGAACCCCATTGCGATCAACTGCATTCGGCGGTTTCCGGTTTATGGCACCGTCGTCTGGGGATCTCGCACGCTCAATGGCAATGATGAGCGGGCGTCGGAGTGGAAGTACGTTCCCGTTCGGCGGCTTGCGCTGTTCATCGAGGAGAGCCTCTACCGGGGCACGAAGTGGGTGGTCTTCGAGCCCAATGATGAGCCGCTCTGGGCGCAGATCCGGCTGAACATCGGGGCCTTCTTGCACTCCCTGTTCCGCCAGGGCGCCTTTCAGGGCCAGACCCCGCGTGAAGCCTACTTCGTCAAGTGCGACAAGGAGACCACAACTCAGACCGACATCAACCTGGGGATCGTCAACATCGTCGTCGGGTTCGCCCCGCTGAAGCCGGCCGAGTTCGTGATCATCAAGATCCAGCAGATCGCTGGGCAGATCCAGACATAAGGAGGAGGAGCAGGGATGGCACAACTGGTGGCGAAACCAAACCGCTTTGACCCGTATAAAAACTTCAAGTTCCGGGTCAAGTTTGGGGACAGCCCGGATTACGTGGCTGGGATCAGCAAAGTCGGTGCCCTCAAGCGCACGACGGAGTTAGTGGAGCACCGAGAAGGGGGCGACCCCAGCACTAGCCGTAAGTCCCCCGGCCGGACGAAGTACGAAGCCATCACCCTGGAGCGGGGCGTCAGCCACGACCCCGCCTTCGAGGCCTGGGCCAACAAGGTCTGGGATTTCGGGGCGGCTGCCGGGGCCGAGTCGTCGCTGGCCGATTTTCGAAAGGACATCATCATCGATGTCTTCAACGAGGCCGGCCAGAAAGTGATCTCCTATAAGGTCTTCCGGTGTTGGGTGTCTGAGTATCAGGGGTTGCCCGATCTGGATGCGAACGCCAACGCCGTGGCCATCCAGACGATCAAGCTAGAGAACGAGGGCTGGGAGCGGGACACCCAGTTCGTCCCGTCCGATGAGCCGACGCTTGTCTGAGGCCGATGGACGCTGTTGAGGTCACGCTTCCGCGCGGAATCTTCGCGGAGGGGCAGTGGCACCGGACCGCCTGGCTCCGCCCGTTGTCCGGACGAGATGAGGCCTTCCTGGGCGAAGCGGGTCGGGTGCTCGCACCGGCTCTCCGCACCACGGCGCTGCTCTCGCGCTGTGTCCAGCGCCTGGGACCGCTGCCACACGTGACGCCCGAGTCAGTGAGAGCCCTGACGATCGGTGACCGGGAGGCTCTGCTCCTCAGCCTGCGGCGTCTCACGCTGGGAGACACGCTCTCCTGCGTCGTTGTCTGCGCGAATCAGCAATGCGGGGAAAAGATGGACGTTGATCTCGCCGTTAGGGAGCTTCTGATTGCTCCCTACCCTCAAGCTCAGGAGCGGTACGAGATGACGATCGCCGACAACGGCACCACCTATAACGTGCGCTTTCGCCTGCCGACCGGTGCCGATCAGGAGGCAGCCGTGAGCGTGATTCTGGATGATCCGGCGGGCGCGACGGCCCTCCTCCTGCAGCGGTGCGTCGAACGGGTGGCGGTGGAGAACGGGGACGAGCGACTGGCGATGGCCCTGCCTTCATCGGTGGCGCGCGTCCTGTCACAACGGATGGCCGATCTTGACCCGCAGGCCGAACTCCTCCTGAACTTGACCTGTCCGAGCTGCGGGACGGCGTCCTCGGTGCCGTTCGACACGGCGGACTACTTTTTTAGGGAGCTCTCAGGACGACAGCAAGATCTCTATCGCGAAGTCCACCTCCTGGCCTTCCATTATCACTGGAGCGAAGCGGAGATCATGACCATGACCGGTGCCAAGCGTCGGCTCTACCTCGGCCTGCTGTCCGAGGCGCTGAACGGGGCGAAGGGGCGATGAGCGACTTCCTCGTCAATCTAGTCCGCAGGGGCGCGGGGCTTGCCCCCGAGATGTCTCCGAAGCCCGTTGTCGGGCTGAATTCCTCCGCTCTGTTGGCGGAGGCCCATCATGGCGTCGCGGAGAAGGGTCTCGAATCTGAGGCGGAAGACCGACTCGAGCGCACTAGGGAGAGTGAGACCTCCCGATCGATGATGATCCAGCGGCTTCCCGCGTCCGCTGGTTCGGTTGCCGCCGGGCTCACTCCTCGGAACGTAGAAGCGCCTCTGTCTCATCGGAATCCCTTGTCATCCGGGGCTGTGAGTTCACCTATCAGCGCCCGCGAGGGCACTTCGCGTCCAGGACCACGACCCGGTTGGACAACGACAGCACCGCGCTCAGAGGAGGATCCCCACGAGCACCGGATTCACGGGCCGAGAAGGCCGGAAACCTTCCAGGCGGTAGAGCGAGATGTCTTGCTTCCTCGGAACGACACGTCGAGCCCGAGCGAAAAGTTGTCGCCTGGCACGCTGGTCGAGAAGCGAGAACGCAGCGTGTTACCCGAATGGCAAACGGAACAAAATGAGCCCCCATCACCGCGTGACGTGGCATCCGCGTCTGGATTTGATGTCGAGGGAAGGCTCCGAGATCCCTTGGCTTCCACGAAGAGGGCGGTCGCGATCGCCCCTCGGCTCGGGCCTTCATGGGACCCCGGTTCGCCCCCTGCACGCCTGAGTGCGCCTCAGGCGGCCCCTGGTGCGGAAGCCTCCACGACGCGCATCCAGGTGCGGATCGGGCGGATCGAAATCCGGGTTGTGAAGCCGCCTGCCCAGCCGACGCCGGCTCCTACGCACAAACCCGGCGGGTTCGCTGAGTACACACTGGCGCGGCGCTACCTGGACAGGGTGTGGTACTGATCAAGGACGATCATGAGCACGTACAAAGCCATCGCTGGGGTGAGTGCCACGGTGAAGAACCTGCTCCGAGACAGGATGGAGGACCAAGTCCCCGTGACCATCGCGCCTCCAGACGTCACCGTGGACGCGGTCAGTGGCAGACGGGTCAATCTCTACCTCTATCACGTTACCGAGAACGGCTACTTAAAGAATCAGGAGATCCCGGGTCATGGCTATCCGGGCGCGTATGGCCATCCGCCGCTGTCGCTGGATCTCCACTATCTGCTCACGACGTATGGCGGTTCCGACACCGGCGAAGATGCTGATCGAGAGGCGCAGGAGATCCTGGGTGATGCGATGCGGGCGCTGCACGATTTCGCCATCATCACTGAGGATTTGCTCCAGGAACGGATCGGCGGAACACCGCCGATGTTGGATAGCAGCCTCCTGGGAGAATTCGAGCAGGTCAAGATTACGCTGCAGCCGGCGACGCTGGAGGAGTTCTCCAAGATCTGGACAGCTCTCCCGCAGGCCAACTTTCGACGATCGGTGGCCTACCAGGTCTCGGTCGTGCAGATCGAGAGCCGACGCACGCGACGGATCGCCATGCCGGTGAAGACACGTCGGGTTCATCTGACGACGCTCAGGCGGCCGGAGATCACGGCGGTGTACCGAACCCCGACGCTTCCGGGTGAGCCTATCGGGGATGTGCGGGTGAAGTTGTTGCAGCAGCTCACCATTGAGGGCGTGAACTTCATGGCCGCCAAGACGTGGGTCAGGCTCGGGCACCTCGAACCGATCCGGGTGACGCCGCTTGGGAGTGACAGAATTCAGATCGCGGTGCCGGATGACGAGTATCTGGTGGATGCCGATCATCCTGTGCCCCGGCCCATCCCGGCAGCGCAGCAACTCCAACCTGGGCCTCGGGTGGTGGAGGTGCTGACGGAGGTGGGTGTGGAGGCGGTGGAGGGGGGACTCGATCTCGGGACGGTCGTGACACGGCAGGTGACGCTGTACTCGAACCAGGCGGTCTTCATCCTGGTCCCCGAGATCTCGTTCGTCAACCCGGTGAGTGTCGCGTGGGCGGCCCTGCCGACTGCACTCCTCAGCCTGACGGGGAAGCGGCTGTACAGGGGTGGGATGAGAAGTGTCGTGTTGGTAGGCGATGTCTCGATTGACATCCGCCAGCCGGTTCCGCCCGACCCCTGGGCGGCGCCGACGGAGACGACCGTTGAGGCCCCTCTGGTGACCCTCGCGACCGCCGTGCCCCCCCCGCCACCAGGAGGGCAACCTTACCCCGTGCGCATCCAGGTCAATGGGGCGCAGAGCACTGAGGAGGGCATCACCTTGACGGTGACCCCTTGAGAGGCACGACGGTGGAACCCAGCCCAGACAACACGATGGTCTCATGGGCGAATGCCAATCGTGCGTACCTGGGTCTAGAACTCACGCGGCTTCGTTTGTTGCTACACAGGCATGTCCTGTGGCTGCGCAGGCGATGGAAGCACGATCCGCTGCAGAGTTACCGGGGCTTGGTCATCAGCGAGGCTCAAGCCGACTGCCTGCTAGTTGGCGAAGATGCCCTGGCCGAAGTGCGATTCTACCGCGAGGATCCGCAGGCGGCTGAGATCGGCCGATCGATCGTCGAGGTGGAACGAGAGCTGGGTAACCACAGGCAGACGCTGATGGAAGCAGGGACACCGGCGGCGATTGAGGTGCTCGTTCACCTGTTCGGTCTGACAGATTTCGAGCAGCAGGTCCTGCTCCTTTGCCTGGCGCCGGAACTGGACCCAACACTCGAGCGCCTCTGCGCATACGTCCAGGACGACGTGACCCGTAAGTACCCGACGCCACACCTTGCCCTGACCCTCCTTGCGGGAGACGCTCCTTCCTCTGGCAGAGGGGATCTGGGTGAGGGCCGCCTCGCCGCGCGAAACAGCTTTCTCCCCGATGCGCCACTGCGCCGCTTCCGCCTCGTGGCCCTTGACCCGGGGTCGTTGCCCGGGACGGCACTGGGCGCTCGCCCACTACGCCTGGATGACCGCATCGTCGATTATCTCTGCTGCGTCAACCGGCTGGACGAGGGGGTTGCCGACCTCCTGAGGCCACTCCCGACCTCGCTTCCTTCGCCGGCTCATCTTGAGCTCGTTGATCGGTTGCAGCGCTGGGTTCAGGCCGAGGCCAAGAGGGGGACAAAGCTGACCCTGAACCTCATCGGACCCCAGGGAACCGGGAAGCGTGCCGTGGCTCACGCCGTGTGCGACCGCCTCGGGTTGCAACTCTGCCGTCTCAACCCGATGGGCCTCCCCGCAACCGGTCCCGAGAGGCGCGACATGCTGCGCCTGCTGGAGCGGGACGGCATCCTGTCCCGGTTGGCCTTCTATATAGACGCGACCGAGACCGACCCCGCCGACAAGGTAGCCATGACAGCTCTCAGTGACCTGATCGAGCGCCTTGGGGCGTTTCTCGTCATTGGCAGTCGCGAGCGGTGGGAGACAGGATCGGAGATCCTGGTAGCCCAGGTTTCGAAGCCGGATGCCAACGCGCAGTGTGCGCTGTGGCGACAGACCCTGGCTGACCAGGGCCATTCGCTGAATGGACAGATCGAGGCTGTCGCCCAGCAGTTCGACTTCGGACCGATCGACATCTACCAGACGGTAGCGGCCGCGCACGCCCGGGCCAGGCTGCGCGACCCTCACGATCGCTCGGATGTCACGGCAGATGACCTCTGGCAGGCCTGTCGTGAGCAGGCCGGATGGCGGCTGGACGAGCTGGCCCAGCGGATCATCCCCTGTCACGCCTGGGAGGACATCGTCCTGCCCGACGACGTCCTGCACCAGTTGCAGGAGATCGCCGCGCAGGTAGCGAAGCGACCCCACGTCTACGAGCAGTGGGGGTTCGGCGCCAAGCTCAGCCGCGGACGAGGGATCAGCGCACTCTTTTCAGGTCCGAGCGGGACGGGCAAGACCATGGCGGCCGAGATCCTGGCACACGATCTCAAGCTGGACCTCTATCGCATCGACCTGGCCGGGGTGGTGAGCAAGTACATTGGCGAGACGGAGAAGAACTTGAGAAAAGTGTTCGACGCGGCGGAGCAGAGCGGCGCGATCCTCTTCTTCGACGAGGCCGACGCCCTCTTCGGCAAGCGCTCCGAGGTCAAGGACAGCCACGACCGGTACGCCAACATCGAGATCAGCTATCTGCTACAGCGCATGGAAGACTACCGAGGCCTGGCCATCCTGGCCACGAATATGAAGTCGCATTTGGATCAGGCCTTCTTGCGCCGCCTGCGGTTTCTAGTGGACTTCCCATTCCCGAATTCGGCCGACCGGCAGCGCATCTGGCAAAAGGTGTTCCCTTCGCAGGCGCCGGCCGAGGGGTTGGATTATGCCTTCCTGTCGCGGCTCGAGATCGCCGGGGGCAATATCAAGAATATCGCGCTGAACGCAGCGTTCCTGGCTGCCAAGGCGGGACATCTCATCCGGATGGAGCACGTGCTCCATGCCGCAAAGCGAGAGTATGCCAAGATCGACAAACTGATCTCGGAGTCGGAATTCGGGCGGCACTATGCGAAGGTGAAACGGTGAGGACCATCTCGGTAGACATAGGGCATGTGGTGCTCGACGGAGTCGGCGCTCAGCCCAAGAACGCTGATCGATTCGGTACGCAGATCGAAGTCGCCCTCGGGCGGCTCTTGGAGCAGCAGGCCCTCCCGGCCGGGCCTTACGCGCGGGAGATAGCCGAGATCGCAGGTTTCAGCATCGATCTTCTCG
>Ga0184649_1090910_pt1 | contig 12501 bp, 5 predicted proteins | sample PLM4_65_FD_146311 | JGI IMG/M metagenome (GOLD analysis project Ga0184649, IMG submission 146311) | Metatranscriptome of groundwater sediment microbial communities from an aquifer in East River, Colorado, USA - PLM4_65 (Metagenome... | ecosystem: Environmental > Terrestrial > Soil > Riparian zone... | reverse complement strand
ATAACGCATCCAGAGAAGCGACTTGCTGTCCCCCGGAATAGATGCCAGTGACGATCAAAATCGCCACACCGGCTGCGGCCATGTAGCCGAACTGCACATAGATCTCGCGCGCCAGGGCATACTGTTTGTTCCAAGCTCGTAACTGCGGGGCGACCAGAAAGATCAAGGCGATCTGTCCTCCGATCCATATGCCGGCTCCCAGAAGATGAAATGCGTAGACGATCATTCGCGTTGGGGAAAAATCGTTGAACGCCGATGCATGGCTATTCATCGCCTGCAAGAAAATCCAAAGGGTCGCAAACGAGAAGAAAAGAATATTCCATATCTTCGCTTTTGCAGGATGGATAATCCCCTGAGTCGCTGCGCGTTCCGGTTTGAGCCAGTAAAGGATCAAGAGTGCGATGGCGATCAGGCAGACCTCGCTTGCCAACTCCCGCTTGATATAAACAATGCTCGCGAGACTCGCGATCAACTTCCAATTGAAGTTTTGAGTTGACCCCGCCCCTTGGATGCTGATGGATTTTTCCCAAAGCATGAACAGCCCGGCGATAAACGCGATGATACTGAACCAAAGCGCGGACAAGATCAATTTGCTTTGTAAGGAAGATAGAACAATTATCTGTTCTTCCTGGATTTTTTTTCGGACAGATGGCAAAAGGAAGAGGATCACAATCAACGCGCCAATCATGGCGGCAAAGGAGAGCAAGCCGAACCAATGGAAAGCCACTTCCGCAAGCGGCGTTGTGTTTTGTGTTTGACCGGATCCTTCGCGGCTGACCGACTGTCCTACCCCAAAAACGATGAAGCCTGAAATCACATGCAGGTCTTCATCGCTGACCGTACGCCAGGTCACGCGATAGGCGCTTGGGGGCATGTCGGGCAGGTCAACAACGACGACGGATGGATCTTGGGCGTCTGCATAAGGTTGCAATTCCCAGGTCTTGTTATTCCCATCCTGCAAAGTAATGGTTGTGAACTCAAGCTCGAGCCGCTCGCTGAACCAGAACCGCATTTGTTTCGGCGCGGACGCGAGCACCAATCCATCCGCCGGGTCCGTGCGCAGGAGAAAGGCGTGAGCCGAAACTCTGACTGGGTTGGACGACAGGGCAAAGGCAATTGCCAGGATAAGCCCAGCCAGCGCGGAAGTTGCAAAATGTTTTCGCATTATTTACTGAACGACTGTATGTTCCAAGCGCACGCCGCCGAGGATGACCGTAACTTTGCTCCCCTTTGTCAGCACGCCTCCCGAATTCATCAGTACAGCGTAATATGTCACGCCAGCCTGGTACTCGCCACTGTGGGAATGGTTCATCCACGGAGTGTCGAAGATTTTCCCGGTAGCCTCGTCCATGATCGCCGGGGGATTTTCCCCCTCGTGAATAATCAAAGCCTTGTCCGGATCGATCACCTGATAGCGCAGGTCAATCATCCCGCCCCCGGCCGTCAGTACAACCCGCACGATGTGGACCCCGGTCGCCTCCTCGAAAGCCGCCTGGGAGATGATGGCCGGTTCCTGCTTTTCTTCAGGCTTTAATGCTGTCGAAGCACGGCTCCACAGGATCGCGCTCGTAATTAAGATCAGTCCTAGTACTGCCGCAAGGATCCATCTTGCTACCCATACTGTACCGAGTGCTCGAATTGGTTTCGATGTTGTGCTGTTATCCATTTTCCTTTTTCATCCTGCACGAACGGTATTGAACAACACCATAATATTTTTCCGGGCTGATTTCTTATCAGAGAGGGGATGCGCTTATTAGGCAACATCCCCTCCTGGATCGAACTTATCTAACGATGGTTATCGTTTTAGTCATCTTATGGCCGGTTCACAGTGATGCTCATACCGTTGCTATCGACCTCCGGGTCGTGGTTATCGCTTGACTGATAAGTCAAGGTGGCGTGAGTCACGCCAGTCACAGTGAATGTAACCGTGGCGATACTAGTATTGATTCTGCCACTGGTCACGAAGCACGTGCCGCTGCCGTTGGTGATGCACGAGAGCGTCTGGCCACTTGTATCGCCAGCGCCCCAAGTACCAGTCACCGTGGCACCGGAGACTACACTGTGGCCAGCGTCATGAATGGTTATTGTCACAGTGGCTCTCCACCTGTTTGGAGGAGGCGGAGTTACGGGAGCGCTGGTGCCATCCAAATCGCCAACGTGCATGGTAGTAAGAGCAGGACTGACCGTGATTTGCACTTCATCGAATTCTATGAATGCGTCATCAACAACCGTGAGCCGCAGAACATAGGTATCATCGGTAGAGAAGCTCGCGGTTGTGTCCACTGCATTGGCGTTGCCAAAGGTTACCGTTCCTCCACCACTCTGTTGTGTCCAGGTTGTAGTGACAGCGGCACAGCCGTCGTCGTTGACTGTTCCGTTGAGGTTCGCTGAAGCTGGCAGGGTGATGGTCTGATCTAGACCAGCGTCAACGACCGGCGACTGGTTCACGCACCCAGCTCCGACTTCGATAAACGTCAGCATTCCGCCCGGGAAGGCTCCCGCGTTCGTCAAATGCAACTGGCGGTTATATAGCGGGAACTTCGCCCCTGCTGCCGCGCCTGGTGGAATGGTTACGATCGTATCCAGCGTCGACCCGGCAGGAATCGTCTCCCCCACAACATCATATGGGAATGTCACCGGATACGCGTCCCTGCCAATAACGCGTTGATGCATGCCAAGCATCGTCATTGTATGGTGAAGTGATCCGCCATTCACGTAGCGTAGCAACACCCGATCCCCCGCGTCCGCTGAAATATTGCTGGTCTGTGGAAATGCCTTTCCATTGATCAGCCAATACTTGGGCGCATAGTTGACTGTGTTGAAGGTCGTCGGGTTGGCGTTGAATGCCGGGTCGACCTCGCTGAGCACGAGCGTGGCTTCGGTGTCGTAGGCACTGGCGGCAGTGTTGTAAGCCTGCCCCGCCGTCGCCGGGCGGACGATGAGCGCTCCATACAACCCCATCAGCACTCCTCTGCCATCCGCGCTTCCATAGAGATAAGTGCCAGGATTGCTGGCAGTGAAGGTATACGAGCCTGTCACTATCTGTCCCGGAAATTCGAGCGCGACGCTTCCTGGCACATCAACATCCGTGAGGTTGATCGTTACCTCATCCCCGACGTTCACATCAACGACTGGACCGGGCAATTGAGCCGGTGGACAGCCGCTGCCGGTATCAACTGAGAAGCCCCAGATGGGCACGACGGTACTGTCTGGCATCGTGACGCTTCCAGTTGAAGCGCACAGATTGAACGTCACGGGCGCAAAAGCCGGTGCTGGTTGAGGCATGGCCGCGGCTGGGATGTTGCTGAGCAACGTCACGATCAGCACTGAGATAAAGCCTGTTACAAGTTTTCTGGTAATTGTTGTTTGCATGGCAGTTACTCCTTATGATTCGTGTAACGCCAGGCTACGGCTTTAAGACCGTAATGCTGGTGCCGGTGCTATCGCCATCCGGGTCATGGTTAATGCCCGAGTTATACGTCTTTGAGGCGTGGGTCACGTTGTTAACCGTGAATGTCGTTTGAAGGACGCTCGAATTTGAGAGATTTCCAGTATGGACCTGACATTGGCCGCTTGAGTTTGTCAGGCATGATGTAGTCGCCCCGCCGCCTCCGGAACCGGGGATGCTCCAAGAGCCGCTCACCGTTGCCCCTGATAGCGGGTTGTGGCTGGCATCATGCAAAGTAATAGTAACAGTCGCCTTCCAGTTCGCCCCCCCGGCGTTCGCGCCTGAGCCATCCAGATCTCCTACGTGCATAAAGTTGAGGACGGCGCTACAACCGCCCGGTGGATCGACACGCAATGCAGTAGCCATGCCGCCAAAGCCTTCGTCAAAGTTGGTAAACTCGAAAAGGGCGTGGCTGTGCCAGGGGAAGTAGAACTCGCCGCACTGGTTGTAAGAGGTGACACCCACCGGTAATTCGCCTGTCTGTCCCAGTTGGGGGTCGCCACTGTAAAACGTGACCCCGTCCTTGAACACAAGGTTCTGCAAGCCAGGGATTGTCACTGGAACCGGCGCGCCGCCGGTGATCCACGCGTCCACGTCGTCCCATCTGAATAACAGGTCATAGGTTTGGCCCGAACCGATGGTGCGCGTAAAGTCCTCGAAGGAGATGTCTTCCCCGCCGGGTCCGCGCAACAGTCTGCCGTCGCGGGCAATCACGCGCAAGTGGTTGCCGTGAGGATGGAAGGGGTGGTTCACCATGCCAGCATTGGCGTAACGGATCAGCGCAGGCAATGGGTTGGTGGCAGGATCGTAAGGCTCCACCTGTACCAGCGCCCCATAAGGCTGGCTCGGTAACCAGGACACGCCGTTGTCAGAGATCGTGTCGGGGAACGAGCGTCCATTGACCGTCCAGTAATCATCGTTGAATGCCGAGAAATCATAAGGCAATCCAAGTTCAACCGCCCGGTGAAGATCAGGGTCTATCTCGTTCAACACGATCAGGTACTCACGAGCAGGGTTGAACTGGGTGGCAGAATCGTTGTAGGCATAGTTACTTCCCAGCGATGGGCGGACAACCAAAACGCCATAAAGTCCCATCTGAATCTGCTTGTCAAGGTTGGTGCCGCTCTCGTAGAGGTAAGTGCCGGGTTCGCCGGCTGTGAATGTGTAACTTACCGTTCCCCCGCTGGCTGGGGCTTCATTCGTGAACAAACCGGCGGAACCACCCGATGCTGTTACATTGGATTGCCCAGGAAATACAATCGAAACCGCCTCGGGCAGATTATTGGTCAGGTTGACGGTGACTGTGTCGCCTTCGTTCACACACAGCACGGGACCCGGCGCTTGGAATGCACCGATGGTATAGCCCCACATGTATATGCTGTTGCCGTCTGGGGTGTAGATGTAACCATCAGCAGTATGGAGGCTGAAAGTCGTCCCGCTAGTACAGACCATGCCAATCGCCCCGGACGCGGAGGCGATAGGAACGGCAGAGGCAGGCAATGCCAATAGAACGAGTCCGCAGACGAGCAGGAGGCTCAGTTTGATTTTTAGATTTGCTCTAGTGAACATGATGTTCCTCCTGTCTTACACGATCCACGGATTGAAATACGGCGGGGTCGGTAAGGATTCCGGATATGTCTGGTTGGGATGCGCTTGAGATCCAAGAGTGCCCGGGTAAACCCTCACCTCGGTTACCTGACCTCCCAGACCCGCCGCGCCATCGTTCGTCAATCGATGGACGTTTCTATTCTTAAGCAAATAGGTATCGTAAGCGCCCGGGCCCATATAACTGGGAGCGGTAAATAAAACATCCCGCGCCTCGCCAGGACCTATGTAGATGGTGTTTGTCATGTAACTGAGATCCACCGAGCCATTGCGCAGGAGGGTCGCGTCTTCGCCTACGACTTTCAGTGGAATGCCCGGCAACTGCATGGCTTGCTGTTCGTAACCCAGGCTTGCGAAGCGCAATAACACTCTCTCACCAGCGTTCACCTGGATCAGCGATGAGAGAGGTTGCTCCAGCAACGATGGATCATTGTTGGGCAGGAGAGTGTCCGGATAGGTACGGCCATTAATAGTCCAATAGTTGGCTTTGTAGTTAGGCCACACGGTTTCTTGGATGGATTCGAGGTTGTCGTGCGGCGTCGTCCAGAGTTCATCCAACAGCAGGGCGAACTCCCGATCATAGCCGGTGGAGCCATCGCTATCGTTGTAAGCAAATTTGGTATAGCCTCCCAGCGGAGTACCGTTTTGACTGGGACGCACGTAGACAATGCCCGTCATGCCCATTTGCACATGCTCCACATCCTCGAAGTGACAGTGGTACATGAATGTTCCTGCGCGATGCGGTTTGTAGTAGTAGGGGAAATCCCTGCCCACCGGAACCGCAATCGAGACTTCCGGGACTCCATCGAAGATGGCGGTCGCGTTCGGGAAGCCGTGCCAGTGGATGGTATGGGAGTCGTCCAAGTCAGGACGCACTACGAGGCCAATGTTGGTCAGAGTGAGATATACATCCGCCTCCTGATCCACGCCGATGATGGGTGCCGAGAGTTGGACAACTCCCTTGTAGTCAACCAGCGCGTCAGGCGTGACGCCCACCGGCACATTCACAAAGCCGAACACGTAGAGCGGGTTGGCGCGGCCGGGCAAGGTGATGTATCCGTCCGTGGCTGCCAGGTGGATATTTACCGCTGGTGGGATGGCTAAAGGCGCAGAGGCTGGTGCGTTTACAGGCGCGAGCGCTGGTTTATCGAGCCGTTGCGCCAATGCTGGCAATGCGCGTCCCGCCAGCAAAGCGAGGCCGCTCAAGCCGCCCACCTTTAGGAAATCGCGCCGGGTCAACCTGCGAGGGGTCAGTTTCATATTCATAATACGTGTTCCTCCTGTCTCTACATCGGGTTTCCCTCTCCAACCTCTCCCGCGCGGGAGAGGTTGGAGAGGGCAGACCTTATCAGGGTAGATCAATCGCGTCCAGATTATCAGTGATTCCGTTGACGCTTCCGTCAAAGAACATGGTGTAGCTGGCGCAGGCTGAAGCTGCTCCAGTCGTGGCTGAGTTGCAGATGAACACATCCTCGCCGCCGCCGGACAGGGTGGGTGCAGAGGTTGTAAAGGCGCCGAGTGTGCTCATGTAAATATTGGCACCCGAGACAGCCACACCATCTACATCTTCGCTATCGTTTGTACCGAGGGCAATGTCACTACCCTCGAAATAATAGCTCCATGTGCAGGTTGTCGTTGCGCCAAAGGTTCCAACGCAACGGAGCAGGTCTTCATCCGCTTCTCCCGTGATGCCCGGAACGTTAGGGTTGTCGAAAGTCGAGACGATGACGCTACCATCAGACAGGATTTCAAAGGCATCAACATCCTCTGCGCTGCTATCAGCCAGCCCCACATCAGAGCCATCGAAGTACATACTCCACGCACCGGCATCGTATTTGATGATGTCTTCATCTTGAACAGAGCCGAGTGTAGGTACTGTTGTGCCGCCGTTGGCTGTGAAGGACATATAAAACGTGTCATTGTCCACGACCAAGAGGGCATCAATGTTCGCGTTGCCTGCCCCACTAACCGGCAGGCCAGCCGCCGAGCCATCGAACACGCGGCTGAAGCCAGTGCCATTCCAGGCAAAGATATCCGCATTGTCATAGGGACCAGCAACACCTGGCACTGCAAAGTCGGTAGCCGTCGAGAAATAGAGTTGAGCGGCAGCCGGTGGCGCCAGTGCGCAACTACCGGATACACCGGGCTGCTCGTCTGCGCCGATGTCGAAGGCTGACCCAAAGGGCCGCCCATCGCTGTCGAAGTCGCAACCTGGCGCGCTCACTGCGCCAACGGCCGCCGTAGCAGAGTCAACCACCGGCGAACCACCAGGCACATGGTAATCGCCCTGCGGATCACTCGGGACGGACTTGACGATCACGGTGACGAAGCTGGGATCCCCACCAAAAGCCAGCGCCTGGAAGTCGAGATTGACCAGATCGAGGAATTGTGGATCGGATGATATGTTGTTCGTGCCGCTCGGGCAGTCGTCAGTGAAGGTAGTGCAATCGTTGTAACTGCCGGTGAAATTTCCGCCGGACGACACCTCCAGATCCATATAGCCAGCCGATGGTAAGCCCTGAGTACCGAGGAGGTCGAGATTGCCATTCAGGTAGAAGGCTTCGTTCTCCCAGAAGATGTTGTTGAACAACACAGGATCACTGAAATTGGGGTTGCAATTGACGACACCACAGTCGAATTGATGGTTCGCGAGCGCGTCCTGCAATGCCTGGCTGTGACCCTCACTGACCAAGCCGGCGCCGTGCGGACAGGTTCCATTCAAAGGCGGGCTGCAGGTCGAGCGGTCAGCATCCTCGGCAGTGGCGGTTGAGATATTGCGGGCAAGTGTGTTGTTGATGACCTGCACGGAAAGCGCGTCGTCCAGCGAGATGCCGCCGCCAGTGTCGGTTGCCAGGTTGTCCACGATCATGTTGTTGATCATGCGGACCCTGCCAGCCACCGGCGTCAACAAGCGGATACCGCCGCCGTCGTCGTTTGAGGCGTTGCCTTGGATCAAGTTGCGCTCTATATCCACATTGCCGGTTCCAGCCGAGAGTCCCAGTGGGTTGCCCACCGGCTCCTCGCCTGCGATCATGATCCCGCCGCCCTCGTCGAACGCGAAGTTGTACAGAATTTGGTTGTCGTGGATACTGCCGGAACTGAAGCCAAAGTTGGAAATGCCGCCGCCGTATTCAGCCGAGTAGTTGCCGCAGACAACGTTGTGATCAATCTCGTAATTTTGTGTGCCGTTGAAGAGCGCCAGTGCGCCGGCCGTGCTGACGCCGCCATTGTTCAACACGCGGTTGTTATGGACGCGGACATTGTCGTTCTGATTGTCGCGGTGGTTGCTATCATCCGGGTTGGTGACGTAAGGCTGGCCGAAGATGACCCCGCCGCCCGTATTACCGGCATTGCTCTGCACCAAATTGTTGCTGACCTCCAGACTGCTGGCATAAGCGTGAGCGTAGACGCCTCCGCCCTGCGAGGGGGCGACCACATTTCCGCGCACGCGCGTGCCGCCGCGAATTGCGAAGCCGTCAATCTGGGCATGATCGAATCCGGAGGGGATGAATTCGCCTGTCTCTGCCAGCACGGTGATTACCTGGCCCATTGGCACAGTCTCGGGACCATCATAAGTCGTCCCCGCAATCAAAGAGGCGAAGTCGTCTGCGCTGATGCCACCGAAATTGAAGAAGCGTCCATCAATCACAGTACCGCCCGCGCCGGGACCGTAGCCTTGCAGTTTCACGCGCTCATCTACAAGTAAGGTCTCATAGTAGACGCCAGGATGGACGATGATCAAGTCACCGTCGTTAGCGGCAGTCAATGCACCCTGAATGGTCGAGAAATCGCCCGGCACATGGATCATATTCGGACTGTAGCCTCCGCCCAAGATATGGAAGGTGATACCAACCGGACTGGTTTGTCCATTATCTGCTATGACCAACAACTGATAAGGACTCGCAGTGGTGCCATTGGGAATGGTCACGTTGATCTCTGTGTCAGACCACGTATTGACTGTGAGCGATACACTGCCCAGCGTTGCGGAACCAGGGGCGCCAAAGCCCGCCCCCCGGATGATGAACGAATCGCCCGCGCTTCCATACGGCTGCGACACAGACTGGATGTCTGGTGTCGTCGCGGGGATCGTGCACTGCGGCGGCGTCTCGAACTGGGAAGTAGGACCCTGAACAAACCCGGCGATGGGCAGGATGGCTACGTCCGCGTAGGTCGTCAGGCCGGGCCACACGTCGAATGTCAGTTTGAGCGTGCCGTAGTTCGGGTTCCAGCCAGCGTTCGGAGAGTCCGGCGTACCGGGGTCGTTGCCCACAACCTGATACATGCCCGGACACGGACCGGCAGGCAGTGCACAGTTATAAGTATCGGTGGATGGGAGCAAAACTTCCCAAAAGCCATTTTCGTCAGAATAGACTGTGGTAATCAGTTTGCCCGTGTAATCGCGGATTCCAATGGGCGCGTTTGGAATACCGCGCTTCTCGGCGTACAGCGGCGAAGCAGGATCGAGTTCGAGCGTCAGATCGTCCAGAAGCACACCGACGATGCGTCCGGGCTGTGGAACGTCAGTGAAGACGAAGAAATCGGAGTTGGCGTTCTGGCCTGTTTTCAGGTCAATCAGGCGTTCGTTGCACAATGGCATCGCCGTGCCCTCGTATGGACTGCCGAAGCCGTACGGAGACAGTACTTCTGGAGTCTCCGCGAAATCCGGATTATATGTCGCGTTGGGGCCATCCGGTCCAACACCCATCACATCCACGACGTGCAAGGCTCCAGCGCATTCCGGCGGCGGGATGGACGGGACGAACACATCGCCGCTGAAGACGTTGATGTCTTCCTCTCTGACAACCTGGTAGCCAACCAGCGGTACAACTTCCACCACCCACTTGCCCGCTGGGATAGCGAGGCAGGCTCCCCCATCGTAGTCGAGGAGAAGATCAGGATCGAAGCGGTTTGGTGTTAGATCGCCGTCAACATCACCATCAGGATCGGTCGCGGCAAGCCCACTTGGATCGAAGCAGTCGGCATCGAAAGCATAACCACCGTCGAACACGCCGGGCCTGATCTGCGGCAGGAGCGCGGGCAGTTCGATGCAGTCGCTGAAGATGTTCGGCGGCTGGACCTGATCCGCCGTGCGCCCGACACTGCCTCTCGCGATGCAATCCGTGGGGAGCGTATCATCATACCAACTGTCCGTTCCCAAGCCGTCCTTGTAGATGGCCGCCAGGTGATCCTTCACCACCTCGCCAGTCATGGGATCTACCTCAACTTGGCCAGATGGATCGCAAGGTGCACCCTCGTGAGTGCCGCAAAGTACTGGCGCATACAGGTTCAACGGCGTGTTAGGGACACCGGGTTCATAGTCCTCAGGCGCCTCCAGCCGCGCGTCCAGTTCGTTGCGGGTCATGTCGTAGAAAACAATGCCGACAATGCCGCCGTTCTCGCCGGGCCCAAAGAGATTCTTGCCCCAGTCAATGTAGTTGGTTGTGCCGCCAAAAGTGATCTCGGCCTGGAGCAGGGAGGCGAGGCCCAGATCATTGTTGATGGGGAAATCCGGGTAGTTGAGCGGCTCGCCGAATTGATCCGTCTCGTAACCGGCAGCACCGGTCTGTTTGAAGCGTCCATAACCAACTTCGGCAATGGCGAAATGCTCCAGTTCGAAAACTTCTGGGAATTCGTAATTTCCGTTGCTATCGGCGAAGGCGGTATATTGAATCGTTCCATCCTTGTAGCGCGTGTCCAAATCCTGATTTGGCAGACTGGTTTCGCCCGGATCGCGCATGCCGTTTTCATTTGCGTCAATATAAACCGTGCCGCGGATCTTGCCGAACCAGGGCGGGACGCCGATATCGCCCATGTCCACTGTGCAGGGGGCCGGGTTGCCCACGCAGTTGTCTCTCGTGACCTCCACAGTCACGAATTGGATAATATGATCCAAGGGTTGGTCCCAGATTACGAGTTGATAGAGTCCTGCTGGAACGTTGGAAATGGTGAACGTACCATCGGGGTTGCCGCGGCCCGTATACACTTGTTCGTCGTTGCCGCCGATGTTGTTCAAGGCAAGGTACGGCGAGACGACTGGATTGCCAAGCAGGATCACTCCCGACTCGTCATCCAGAGAAATCGAGCGTATTCGACCGGTGATCAAACCATCCGCGCCGGAGGTGTCAGCGGTGGCGCTGGTGCAATCATCACCCGTGTTGCCAAATTCGCACTCCCGAACGAACCCAAACCAGACCACCGCCTGGAGGAAGCCCTCCTCCGTACTGTACCCGCTGTGTCCCTCCTCGATCCAGGCATCATTCTCGTGCTTGCCTTCTATTGTGGTCGTTTGGATCCAGCCGGAGCCATCAGGCGGGATGACCTCGACCGCGTATTTGTCGGGTCCCATGTTGGGGATGGTGGCGACACCGCTGCTGTTAGTGACACAGAATCCGTTCCCGCAGATCGGGTCTCCGAACACGTCGGTGGTTACCTCGCCGACGCGATCAGCCAGCGTCACATGGAACCCCGCCAAGCCCTCTTCCTGCGGAATATCGTCTTCACCGTTCACCATATGATTGTCATGGAAGACGCGCACCTTGAGAGCAGCCGCGGGCAACGGATTGGGTTGACACTCCACGATGACCTGGCCATCGCCATCCGGGATCTTGAAGTGCGCGCCGCAGATCTTGTAGTCGGGATCATTCAAACTTCCAACGCCGTCGTTTGCCATAACCGTAACCAGGTAGCCTCGATCCGGCGCGGCGGTGTCGGGAAGCGAAACTCCGCCTGCATTGCTCTGATCGCCTGCAACGATCACCGGGCTGTAGCTGGCTGGCGGTATCAGCGAGGTGTTGTCGTGGCTGTTGTCCAGGTTGACCACCCACTTGAAGTTCAGGATGGACGCGCCGGATTGGGCGTCAACGACGATGATGCTAATCGTGGAAGTTTGCGCCTGAACCTTTTGGATCTGTGTATTCAGGCTTACGGGCCCAACTAGAGCCAGCGACATCGAGAAAATGGAAAAGAGATGGATCCACCATCTCAGCGGCCTTACATGCTTCTGATTATTCATCCTGTCCTCCGATATTCCCTTGAAGGTTATGATGCTGATACTCGACTGAGTCACAGCATTTCCAACAAACGATTCAATTTGAAGTTTTCAAGGCACTGCACTAAGGATGCCTGATGATATTAATCAAATCATTCTTGCGGGCTACCTTCAGGTATTGTTTGTCGTATATCTCAAGAACGTTATCCTCCAGCCGAATTATGATGACGCGTGAATTCTTCTGGTGGGAGTGCCCGCGCAGGAGTTCACAGGTTCGAATCCAGTCAAGCGGACTGACTTCACACAATACAATGATGTCATGGTTTGCAAGCGGTTCCTTTAGTAATTCATTCGGATCTACATAAGTTACAGTCGACACCGCTAATTCGGGTTCGCGCGCCAACAGACTCTTTATCCCCTCATCCAGCACAGAACCGGTTTCAACAATGAGAACACTCTT
>Ga0184649_1131494_pt1 | contig 12800 bp, 14 predicted proteins | sample PLM4_65_FD_146311 | JGI IMG/M metagenome (GOLD analysis project Ga0184649, IMG submission 146311) | Metatranscriptome of groundwater sediment microbial communities from an aquifer in East River, Colorado, USA - PLM4_65 (Metagenome... | ecosystem: Environmental > Terrestrial > Soil > Riparian... | reverse complement strand
TAGCAGTTTTGCATAAATTGGAAGGAGATTTTCCATGAATAAGATTCGGATTCCGCGTCTGACGCGGCGACACCTACTCACGCTGTTCATTCCAATGCTTGCGGCGTGTGGAGGTAAAGTGCGATTGATCACTGATTTATCTAATCCTATTGACGATCAACCTTCAGCGAAAGACCAGAATATGCAAGAACATTTCAAGACTGACATTGCTCTAGTACGACGCGGTTCTCTAACAATTGGAGGAGCCGGATATATATTTGGGCCTGGCAGCACTTCAGCTATAGGTTATTCAGGAAATGCATCTCTGATCACAGGTGGGGGCGAGTGGCATTTTACCCAGTCACTCATATCCAGTGCGGCTGCTTTTAATGCCTCAGGTATCATCCTGTCATTCATTTGGTTGCCCACGGTTGAGTCCAATGGTCCTAATTTGCACTTACAGATCAATGCTTTCAACCCACAGTTGGTGCCCGTCACATTGACTGAAGCACTAGTTGTGATGTTGTTGGCTATCAAATTGGATGAGGCCATCGGCGTGCAAGATTTTGTTGGTGATTAGGGTGCCTCATGTGGCTACATTATATTGCCGAAGCCATAACGGCCATTGCATCTATCATCGCCGCTGTTCGGTCAACACAGTCACACTCCGTTGCGAAATCGGCCCTCAGTACGTCTGAGGGTAATGCTCGCGTAATTAATGACATCTATACTAAGTCGGTGCCACCATGAACTTTAAGCCTGATTGGACGGCGCTTGACCTGCTTGATATTGCGGTTCAATCCGTTAATGGTGAGTATGATGATCTTCGCACTCAGTATGCCATTAACACGGCCAGCTTTGCTTTAGGTAAGGTTGGTACTCTGTTTGACGTGACGTACATGAGCGTGGCTGACCGCGTCTATGAGCCGGGCGAGCTGAGATGGATTGCCAACCATCCACCCAGTTGGTGCGGCCTTTTTGCATTGTTTTGTTGCCAGCAAAACTTGATGCTTAGCGGTCATGTCTTTCGAATGAATGTTGGTATTCGGCCTTCATTGGGTCGGCGTCGTTTACACGAAGCTCGACTTTGTGATATTGCGTTCTTTCCTCATCATGGCCATATGGCGTTGGTCGTGCCATGTCCTGATCACGAGCTATTCGTTCTCATTAATGGAAATGGCGCTAATAATCAAGTGTCACTTAGTACTACAAATCCTTTGACACTTGAAGCGGTACATGCTCAGATGTGGTCCGTTGAGTTAGAGTAGTGCAAGTTGCTTTCTTAATCTCGAGGAGAGTTGTCTGTTTACGCGCCGTCTGAACCCAGCCGGTGGCTTAGACGCCACCGGCTGGGTTTCGGGCGGCACCATTGCATATGGAGGATTTTGTCATGTTAATGATCACTCATTATTGGGAAGTAGTGCCTGAGGATTCAAGATTCCACTACCGTTTCGACGGCAGTGTGGTCTCGATACGATGGATCCCACCTGGTAGAAATCAGGTTGAGCTGCAATTTATGCCACCTAATGCGGTTACCAAGGCTTATGATTATATGATCATGCAGGGAGCTCCAGCTGGCAGTGTGCGTTTGGGTAGCGCTATAGCCACGGTAGCGCGTGCAGTGGGTATTCAGCCATGTCAATCTTGTCGCGAGCGCCACCTATCATGGAACCAAGTGAGAGGGCGGCGTTAATGCGATATATTCACATTGCTCCATGTTTTGGGACTTCATATGGGCATCGATCCATTCATCGCTGCATCACCGACGCTGTTGGTGTCTCAGACCCACTCGGTAATTGCGAATTATCAATCGATCCATCGGATGATATTTTGATGGACGATTCACCAGCCATCGTAGTTGTCGATTTTCCAGACATATCATGGTGGCGCTGGCTGACGCCACTACTGGCAAATCGGCCTCGATGGGCTAGTATTTATTTGGCGATGAACGCGAATATCGACGTTATACGCCTAACTGATGCTACCACATTCAAGGAGCGCAAAGCGTCCGCACCCAGTATGGCCAACGTGACGCCTTGGGCTCCCCCTTCTTATACAAGAGTCGTTTCTTGTGAGCCGGGTGGTTACGGTATGGTGCGTAATAACGCGGCGGTGCTTGAATTTCGGGACCCAGATCATATCATTCCACCCTTGCTCCAGCCCTTCTTTGACATCAGTTCTGTTGCCAGCTCAGGCCTATTCCCTCGGGAATGTGGGCTGGTTATAGCATCTGGTTTTCCTTCAGAGCAGTCATGGTTTAAGCGGTTTCGTCAGACTTTGGTGGACAGTTCAGGTATGGATCACCCTCTTCTCAAGGAGCTAGAGTCATGGCACTACATGCCCGATAATCTTAGACGACGCTCTATCTCATTAATTCAGCACCCTTACATCAGGCGCATTTATTCAGCTGCTGGCTATTCTGCGTTCTGGGAGATTTTTATGCTAGGTAAATCTGACATAACAAGCTGGGTGCCAACCGTACGACCTATCGAAAATTTGGCTGGGCGGATGCGGTTACTCACTGATGAGAAGAGACACATTCTTGTCAGCACACTTGCTTATAAGCATCGGGCTATTGGTGGCTATCATATTGGCGCTGATCCTAGTGCAGGTGTCTCAAGCCTAGCAGACATCATTACGTCTGCTCGGTCCGAGCTTCTTATACGTAATCCTCCAGCAGACATTCAGAACAGGAGCTATCATTATGATACAAGAATTGTTGAAATTAGTACTAAACGGACGCATCGTTCAGGCTCTTGAGCAAGGGTATGACGCTGTGATCGACGTGTTTGCCGAGTTAGCTGATGGCTGGCTTCGTTCATTCTGTCCCGCTTATGCTCTCGCTATGGATGGAGCGGAAGCCGTGGCGCCAGATAAGATGAAGGCGTTGCGACGGATCGCACTTGAGGAGGTAATATCTGGTCTCGGCCTGCGGCCGATGATTATGGATATAATCAAGCAGTGGCTAGCTGCTCCTTCAACTGTAAGGGAAGCAGCTAAGCTATATGCCAGTGCGGGCCGTGATTTTAGCGAGGTATGGGCTGATCCCAATATCAGCAGCATCGCCAACTTAGTGATCAATCGGTTGCCCGACGCTTATTCACTAGCATCCCATGTCGTTGAGGATGTCATCAACGGACATCTACAGGTAGCCAGCACCACCAAGTGGACACTTGGTTTCGCTGATACCGCCAACGATGCGGTGGCCAACCTACTAGACAAATGGAAGCTCGGTCCTGTGGCTGACGCTGTGCGGAAGTATGGAGGGGCGGTCAATCGCCTAACGACGGATGCCGTTATGATACCAGCTGATGCTGTGGAACAAGCTTGGTCGAATATCACCTCCGGTGATTTAGATGGCATTTTGTCTGACATCATTGGCCTTCCCGTCATTGAGGGCGCTGTGAAACTAGGCGCTGAAGCAGTCAAAGCTGTGGCTAATGTTGTTGTCAGTCCAACTGGCGATGACGCCGCTGATGCCATCATCACTGGCGGTTTATCACTCTTATTTTAGGTGTTAGCTAGCTTGACTTATAAATGCACACAAACAGGAGTACTAATCATGAGAGCACAACCATTGCATTCACAAGAAGCGATTAATCAGCAAAAGTATGGCGTAGTCGCAGATGAGGCTCAACATGGCCGTTTGACACGACCTGAGGACGCAAACGCCGACTTTGCCTCTGGGGTGTCGGATTCTGAATTGCTTGCATGGCTGCGTGGCGCGCCTAATCTGCTTGATCCTATCGTCACTCGTGACGCTAAGATTGACTTAATCTTGGCCGACTATTCAGCCATCAGCAACATTCAGTACTTCCGGGTTGCATCAGATCAGATCGGTTCGCTCGGCGGCAATGACCAGAAGGGTCAGCTACTCAGTTTAGCCGGATGGGAAGCGGGTTTGAAGGTGATGGGTGCTAATGCATTCGCCACCCCGAATTTCTTCCTTGGTCTGGCTATTGAGTGGTCCATTCCAAAGCAGTACGCGCAAGCCTTCGATATGCGCGTGTACACTGTGGGGTTTAAGAACTTCACAGGCCGATCGGTTGATAGGGATGTAACCATCAAACTGAATGCTGCAGGAGCATCCTCTGATGTAGGCGGCATCTTGTATCTGCCGTTTGCAAATCGGGATGATTCTAGGACAACAATCGGCTATGATCCAACCCACTATTCAGGTCAGGCCGCAATGCAGACTGCCATTGTCATGCCCGCTTACCTACCGTCCATCTTGTTCGGTGGGGAAGCGATTGATGTGGACTACATCAATAGTATGTTGGTGAATCCCGATGTTCGTATCAAAACGACATCGGCCGTTGAGGCGCAATTGTCAGTAACGGTTCGACCCGTCACATGCGCTAGTCCTGGCTTGGCCGATTTACGGCAGCTACTCGATAGCTAACCCTATCATCAGAGCGCGCTCGCTTACGAATTCTCGGTCGGTATTCGCCGACGCGAGCGCCTATCCACTTTTGACAGCATTATTGGCGGTTCTTTACAGATTAAACCCAACTGGGAGAGAGTGAATTCTACTATGGACACCAACACCTATCTGACAGTGCAGCTAGACATTCAATGCGGTAAATATGATTGCCTGAAAGGCTGCTGCGTTGATCTTTCCAACCTATCTGCCATACACGGGCTGATGCGTAGGCTCGCTGAATCCGATCTACCCAAGCTGCAGGTCATGCTTTGCGGTTGCGCTTATCCTAAGGTGGGCACCACCCTCACACCTGGGCTTCCGTCACCAGCGACCCCATTTGGTGGTACGGGCGTGCAGCCTACCTCCACGGTTTCAAGCTGTGGTTCTCAATTGACGGCCTGGGTGTGTGCTCCTGGCACGCATGCTGTTCTGTCCGCGTTGGACGTGTCCTTGTCAGCAGCATCAATCGTTGTCACTTTGCCGGTGGTGCGTGTTATACTTGGCGCGCTCAGCATCATAATCAGCGATTTGATGTCCGGTTGCGATGATGCGGCGAAGAACGCAGGTGAACACGCCTGGAGCGCAACCATTCTAGATAAGCTCTGTGGCCTGAAGCAATGGGTAACTGAGGCCTTTGGGAAGTTCGGAGCTGATCTGAACCCTATAGGTGGTACGCTATACCAGACCATGAATGAGCTGGATCCAGCCACAAAGATAGCTGCTAGTTGTTGCGTCGGCAAGACTGTTTCAACCGGTTCGCTACCCGATCTAACGAGCTTCGTGCCATCTACGCCGGTCACAACTCCCTCAGGGCCGCCAGCTACTACAACGACTGGCATCTATCACGGAGTATGATCCGCTCTACCAATCTGTTATTTCTTCCGTCACAGCAATTTACCTGGAAATAGAGGATAATCATGGATAACACTTCTCTGAACATTGATATTGTGGATGTTACCGCTCCTTCAGAGCTAATTCGCATCGCTGTTAGTAGTGCTCAGTATGCCGAGGTCAACATGGACACCGGCCAGGTGACGCTGGGGCAAGTGACAGATGCCAGCAAGGCGACTGTCATCGTGCCACAACCTACCGCCGCATTGCCTAATGACGCTGAGATAGTTTATGTCTCATCATCAATTGAGCGCGTCCCTACACCCGGACCCCTCACAACATTACCTTCACCCGGGCCTTTGACGACCACTCCGCCTAGCGTTGGTGCATTGGAGGGTTTGCTGAACAAGAAGACGGGCATGATTGCGCGCATTTTAGGCAAGCTGGGTAAGGCTGGGAAGCTGCTTGGTCCTCTTGCTGGCATAGCTGCAGCTCTACTTGCCGCTATCGGTGCCTATCAGGCTTTGAAGGGTTCACCGGAGAAAGATAAGTCAAAGGGGGGCTCATTTAACGACGGTACAGACGGGCCCATTACTGGTCAAGGTGGTACGGGATCGGTTGCTGGAGGCGTCGCTTCCCCTGGCGTCATCACCGCCTTGGCCAGTGGCAACCTTCCAGCCGTCTTCATCGCCATAGATTGCGGTGAATTCGCCGGTATTGCGAATTGTCTGTGTGACGAGTCGATTCGTACCGCCATTTTGACAATGGAGCGACAGTTTAATACACAGGAACGACAACTCATCATTCGTAAACTGTGTGGTTGCGCCGTTCGGCGAGCTGCGCCAATTGTCGCCCCTTCCCCCGCTACGCCTGCAGCCCAGCCTACCATCACTATGCCAACGAATGTGATACCAGTGATCAATCCAGCTCCTCAAACGTCTACAACGCCAGTTGTTCCTAGCTGCTATACTGACTTGCCTCCGGTGGGTACCTATCCACGGAGCTGAGTCAAATAGAAATTTCTAATCATTTCTAATCATTATTCGCGATTGATTCAAACCAGCGATTGGATATATATATCATGACTGATTGGACTAAAGCCTCTACTATGTCACAGACACAACGACTGACAGCCATCCTACAGGATGCCAAGGATGCCGGAATTCCATGGCGCAAGGCCGCCATTGTAGCGATCATTGGTGTCAACGAGTCGGGTGTTACACCATTTATCCCAAATACAACTAGCAGGGTATTACCAGCTGATTGTTATCCTGTGAGACAGATTCTACGGCTAGAGCGGGGTGACGGCATTAATGGCCAGCTTTCTCAATACGGTGTCATTTTCGACGAGCTGCCCGCTGCCGCTCAGGATTTCTTCACTAAGAATAATTATTATGACGCTGATATCGATGGTTTTAAGTCGCCTGGTTATGATTCACTGTCAAAGCCGTGTATTGAGGATCAGGCCATCTTCGAGTATGCGTTGGCAAATCACCTCCCTAAGATCGCTGCTCTATACTCAATCGGGATGACACAAATGTATCTGACGTACTCACCTGCGCTGGGTGGGAACATGGTTGGTCGCTTCGATACTCTCAATGATCTCTGGAAGTTCTACATATCCAGGGACATCACCGGATTGATTGGAAGTAAAGCCTATGATTACCTACCTGTCTATGACGGTAGGTATCCAACACCTTCATCGAGTCGACAGACCGTGCAGAATTACCTTTCAGCTTTTCAGACTGGCCAGCTCGACTGGAATGCAGACATGTGGTCCGCTTACTTAACGGACGTAATGAACAATGTGAAGTGGATTTGGAGCGTAGGCACTTCTGTTGGGTACAGCCCTTCTTGATCAGAGATGGATTCGCCTCTTCCTTAGTCTGGCTTCATTCATTTTGACCGCAATGCGTAGAACAGATTAGTATATACATACACAACGAACCGCAGGAGTAACATTCCATGCAACCAATCCGTCCTTTCACTCATTTTGCCCCAGGTGCTCCCCTCCTCGAAGTCGATCCAACCATCGTTCTTTCGAATCTAGTCACGCTAATTTGTAGTTGTAATCACAAACCGTCATCAATGCGTGCTGGAGATGCCAAATTATTGGAGAACTGGTTTGAAATCGCACTTAAGAACGTGCGATCGAATGATAACCGTGCTACTCTTAACTCATGGTGGGAGGCTGGCATAAAAGATGCCGGCCGTACTGCGCAGGATTGGAAGGATCCGACTCGCATATTTCTCGAACCGTTTCGCGAGTTCATCAACATGGTGATCATTGATCCACGCTACGTGAAGGATGCTGGCGAGGAGCTTAGAACGACACTCCTTCAGACACCGTACTGGGAGGAAATATACGTGACGTCACCTGCTCTTGGGTGGCCCAGACGCTATCTTCAATTCAAATGCGACCTTACGGCCGGCATGCCACTGTTCGGGACGGCACTTGGCGGGATGTTGATAAACGAAGTGGAAGAGGGGTCAGGTCGCGAGACCATAGCTCAGGAGGATGCGAAAGCTGCCATGATCCAGGCGCAGCGCGGTTTAGCCGTAACCCTATGGGCGATGGACCGCGTTATGCTGAGTGATAAACTCATCCCACAGCCTAAGACGCTGTTAGGTGAGCGTGATGAGCGCGAGGGTTTTATGGGTAACGCTCGTGCTGCGCAGAGACAGGCTATCCACATGACCGCTGTACCCATGCTCTATTATATGCAGCTGAGTGCCCTTTGGCCACGTATGACCGCGAATATCGATGCACTAGGTGAGAAACTGGCTCGCGAGCTTTATCCTCGGGATCTGCCCGCTATTGAGATGAGGTCGAAGTTGAAATCACATTTCGCTAGCCTCATCCCAACCCATCCTGTCACTGATTTTCTCGCGAATCTATTCCTCGCTAAGCCGAAACTATCGACATATTTTGGGGAGCATGAGACCATTCTGATTCCGGTTGGGACCGACATACCATCAATCGTCGGCGGTTATCTCGCCGGTTCCGATCGGCCGACTAGATCTGGAATCGCGGATCTCACGCTCGCCGCTTCGCTAGCTGAAACCTTACGATTACAGGCACTGACGCGATCCGGCGGGGCGTCTCGAGAATGGGTTGAGTCTATTCTAAATGATGTGGCTCCAACTCTTAATCACGATACGGTGCGGTCCCACGCTGCTATTGACCGTGGTGCTTCATTTGCAACGGCTGTTGAGCAGCTGACGCTACTGAGCCGTTACGTCATACTATGGCCCCAGATCTCTAAAACCATGGGATGGTCTTCAGGGCCGACTGTCAGTCTAGGCGGCATTGAGGCGGCAGCGGCCGACTTCATCTTGTCGGATGGTGATTTCTACTCAGATACACCTATTGCGGCACTAGTTGGCTTGCGACCAGTACTCCCTGTGTCTAATCCTCTAACAATCGGCTTTTCTCGTCGATTTATGGAAGACTTTAACACCGGTGACGACTTAAGAGAGGAAGATTCAGTAACAGTGGAGGACCAGATTACCAGGTCGTGGATCACGTGGTCATGTATTGTGTGCAAAGGCTACATGTCTGTTAATGCTGGTGATGACGCACTTGCTCGCTATTACTTGCCTAGAGGCATGTCAATGGGTGAGGCAGGTGGTGAGCTTCGATTCACGGATGGTGTGATCACCGATCCGATTGGCAAACGTGTTCGTGATTTCTTTGAGATACAGAGTCCAGCTGGATTCCTGTCCGTTGGTAAGCCGGCGCTGCCGCTCAAACGATTTTCGTTTAAGACGGCTTCTACTTCCTATTACGCTACTGACTGGGATGCATTCGTTGTTGGAGTCGGTGATAAGACGGGTCTCCAGGCGATACTTATGGATGCGTACGGTTCTAGTAAGAAGGATGGCTCTCAGCAGCTCCTGTACCGTGAAATTGAATGGAAGATGCGCGTACCATGTCAGATGTCTCGTAAGCGTTACTTCATATGGGTCGATGAGACAGGAAATCCCGTCAAGTCAATGTATTTTGACGGGCATGTCCTCTTTGATGATAAGCTCGATGTGAATGTTGATTCCGGCGCACTTGACCAACTGCTCGATCTATTGCATACGCAACCGCTCGACCTGTTAGACGGCCTCAGCGATCCAACTTCACCACCAGAGGGCTGATCCATGGTTGGCATCCCAGTAACGGCATTGCCACCATCTCTCGTTGAGCTGTATCATTCATATGCATATGAGGCGACCGATCATAAGGTCGCCTTCGCATATGATACATATGATGAATGGCTTAGCGGGGTAAACCGCGTATGCATACACGCGGATATCATCATTAAAGCGTTGAGTGGCGTTGATCCTCGGCTGGCAGCTCAGGAACGCGAATTTTTCGAGAAGATGCGAGTGAATTGGAGGGGTCGAGGCTTGGGTACAATGGTGGTGTTAGATGGTACGGAGCTATCATGCCATAATCGCCAGCAAGCATCGGAACTTGCCCCCTGGTTTCGGCAGCAGAGCGGCGAATTGCAATCCTACCTGCAACAGCATATCAGCTCTATCGCGAGCGTTTTAGCTGGTGGCCAGGTAAGGACCACAAGAGGAAAAGGCTCACCCTTTTGGATACCAGGTACTGACACAATCGGCGCCATCGCTTTGCGTGCCCTGGCACGGAACGCCTATGATAGCATCGACGCGCTTGAGGAAGCATGTTTGCACTTAGCTCCCGACCGGCCCACATTCATTCAGACAAGCTATATCAGGATACAGAGCGCTAGGAATCGGACGGCCGCTTTTCGGATGAGAGCCGACGGCGCTTTAGAGTTAATGGGGGATCGGGTCGGCCCAAAGGTGCGACGCATTGCGGCACAACCGTTTCTGCTGAACCATTGGATCGCACCGTATGGAGACATCTTGCGTTCGTTCATGGCTGAGCGGCATGGTGGCCTAAATGCTGGCCAGATTAACCCTGTGATCAGCGCGGCGCGGAGGTTCAAGTGGCTAGTTGCATCGGACTTGAAATCTTATGATACGACAGTCTCATATGAGACACTACGCGACTTCCAATCCATTGTCGTCAACCCGATGATCGACTGGGTGTGGCGTCATTTCCCAAATGAGTGCCGTGACTTAAAATTGGCATCACCTGGCTTGATAGATGCGATTGACATTAAGATGCAGAACATGCCTGTGCTGACAGCGCCATCAGGTCCAGGAATGGCGGCTTATTTATGGCCGGCCAGTGGTCAGACCCGGTCTGGTGAAAATCTCACTTCATTTAAGGGCACCATGATCAGAGCTGCGCACGCGCTTGATAAATTGCTTGCTTGTGGTGGAGACCCTCGGCGCGACATTGTTTTCAACTACGGCGACGACACACTTCTTATGACGAACGATAGTAGTCTGGTTGATCGCTGGTTTGCCGCCAGTGATCATCTCGGTCTAGTCGAGGTTGCGGCCGCGGACTCAACATTCCTGATGCGGCGCATTCCGCATGGTTACTCTTATCTTGGCCGTATGGTGACCGCGTGCGTGAACCGTGAGCCCAAACAAGAACCAGTTGATGTAATTGCTGCGGCCAGCAGTTTCGGGACGCGGTATGCACTGTTAAATGGCTCACCTCTGCAGCAACATTACTTTCCATTGTTGCACTCTTATGGTGGCCCCGCGCGCATGAAACAGGCGGTTCAACTCGCTCAGGACCAGGTCATGACATCAGAACCATCCGATGTCATTGCACGTGCCGTGTTACTAAATCAAGTGGCAAGTCATCAAGCGGAGATACGTGGCGGCCAACCCAATAGCAACGTTGAGGATAGCCTGCACCAGCTGCAGCAACTTCGACAACAAGTGGATATGACCGAAACGTCACTCCAGCTAATTGCGGAGGCTACTAGCACGATACAAAGCGGCCGCAGATATACCAGGCAATTTCTTAAATGGCATGAATTAGATTCAGCATCATCTTCATTCGGCGTGACAAATGCGATTGAGTATCTACGCGGCGTGCTTAGAAGTCAACGAAAAGGCTTAAATTTCCTGAAAACGGCTTAGAATTTCTCGCGATCAGACTCTAAACAAGAAAGGTGGCACATATGCCTATCAGACGGCCAAACGTTTTCGATCGAGGACCGGCGGCCCTCATCCCAAATCCCTCCCCGGCGATAATACCGGTCGGTAATCCGATTGAAGCGGCAGTAGGCGAAGAGCTGAGCCGGGGTCCTGTTGCCGAAGCTAGCAGCATGGCATCTGCGGAGGGAGCCGCAATCACTCAGGCTCTGCTATCAGCGCAGCGGGCGGCTCAACCGATCGCGGCACGCAGCACGGCGCTGGAAGTCGGTCAGACGATCAGGCTAGCAAATTATACAGCACAATTTAGTGCAGATGGGACCACGTTGACAATCACTCGACACAAACCTGAAGAGAGTGATTCTTTAGAACAGCAAGGAATTCCCTTAATGGACTGGGCGCAGGCTACAATGCGCAATAAGAGTGGCGGTCCACAATTACTTTTAATACTTAGCAGATTGCGCGATGAGCAGGCGACAGCGGAAGAACCTGTTGCCGTTCCCGATTCAATTCAACCTGTTGCTAACGAGCGTCCAGAAGACGCCGCGGATGTGGTGGCAGCAGAACAGGAGAGCCCATAACCGTGATAGGTTTGGGCACTGCTGTGTCAAGTAGTGAACAGAATATTCAGTCTCTAGCTGTTTCAGGCGCTATGAAAGAGACGGAGGAAGTATGGCAATTCTCAAAACGAATACGTTGAACCGTGGTTATGACAACGCAATATACTCACTCGTGGCGGCTCATCCTGTCGATGCATCAGCAACGATCTTCAATTTGACTGGCGAGATAATCGAATTAAGTGGTGTAAATAATGAACTACGTACGGGGAATGGTGATGGTACCGACCTTGGGCAACTGGTAGTCGCGACGGGATCAGGTGTATCGTCAGATGATAGCCCATTCCGACAGCAGGCTTGCGTTATTGAACTGATGTATCTTGACGTTTACATGCACACCTCAGTTGATCAACCAGCGGTGACCGGTTCGGGTGGTTTACAGACGGATTACGGCGTGATAGCTACATCACTATCACGTCGGGATTTGAAGGCGGCGTGGGCTGCGGTATCACCTATGGATGCAGGAGGTGTACTAGTACCATTCGCTCCAAACTTACTTAATACCTTCCACATTGGAGACTATTTGATAGGGTGGTTTGAAGCATGTCTGCAGGTTGATCCATCATCAGTACTAGTAGCAGCGTTCTCAAAAACGGCAAATAATGCGACATCATTCGTGACGAGACCGATCGACACAAGTGCCCCACAGTTGAATGACTTCAAGGTATTGCACGATGCGACTGGATACCATCAGGCAATTGAAGAAGGTTTGGTTGCGGCGACGAGACAAGATCCAATCTCGCATTATGTTCACGGGTATATGCGTGGAATAGTTGAGACACATGCTAAAATGGTGACGTGGATCGGCGCCACCGTGATGGACATACAATGGCAATGTCTATTAAACGTGAGCAGTCCCTCACGCCAAATCTAAATTCTAAATTTAAAAGGAAGGACGAAAGAACGGATCG
>Ga0184649_1016313_pt1 | contig 13192 bp, 10 predicted proteins | sample PLM4_65_FD_146311 | JGI IMG/M metagenome (GOLD analysis project Ga0184649, IMG submission 146311) | Metatranscriptome of groundwater sediment microbial communities from an aquifer in East River, Colorado, USA - PLM4_65 (Metagenome... | ecosystem: Environmental > Terrestrial > Soil > Riparian... | reverse complement strand
CGGCGCTGTCGACGCGGACGGTGGTGGATGCCTGCAGGAGGGCATCGTCGTTTTGGGGATCGCGGACGTAGAGGTGGACGCCGGTGGCCTGCAGAATGGCCGCCATCGTCTCGACCGCACGGTGGAGCTTGATCCGAATCGGCTGATCTCCGGCCAAGAGGGCTTTGATCTCGCGGCGCACGGCCTCGCCCTGCGCCGCGTCGCGCACCTCGCGCAGGGTCCGCAGTTTCTTGAGCGCCCGAACGAGGTGGGGGACGAACTCGTCCATCCATGCCTCGGTCTCGGGCGCGAACGAGCCGTACCGCTCGGTACGCCGAAGCTCCAAGACTCCCAAAAAGTCGTCCTCGCTTTGGATGGGAGCGGCGAGCACCGCTTTGGCCCCGTCTTCTTCGAGCAGCCACCCCGTCGACCGGTCCTCTTCGGACGCGGTCACTTTCCGATGGTCGCGGGCCACCCGGAGCGCGGCTGACGAGACGCCGGACGGCCCTCCGCGCGTCCCGATCGGGATCAGACGTTGCCGTCCCTCGTCCCATCGCAATAGGCGGACGACATCGGCGTCGCCGACCACACGCGCCGTTTCGGCGATTGCATACGCCAGCTCGCCGGGGGTGGACACGTCGATCTGATCGAAGACCGGTTTGGCCCGCTTGAGGCTGAGAGCGGGGCGCTCGTGGGACGGCGCCTCTTGGAGGGCCCAGAGCAGGCGGGCGGAGGCGGACCCGATGACCGGCACGCCCTGCGCGACGTCCACGAGCGCTCGACGAATCGCGCGATCCGAGGTGGCATCGACCACGAGATCCAGCCCGCCGAGATCGCGCAGCGCCTCAAGGGTTCGACCCAGCGGAATCGCAAACGCGTCGGCGAATCGATACCCGAGCTCTTCGAGGCGGAACACGAGCGCCGCGGGATCGGAATCGACGATCATGGCCACCGTCGCCTCCTGCTGGCGCACGGCATGAGCCAAGGTTTCCAGGCCCTCGGTGCCCCCGCCAATCAACACCAACCGTTTCACCGCCCGGACGCTGCGGGGGTGATCCGCCGGATGAGCCCCGTGGCGGCGAGTCGTTCCAGAAATTCAGCGTCGGTTTCCAGCCGGCGCGCCGCTCCCGCGCCCGCACGCGTTGGGTCGTCCTCGCCCTGCGCGCGTCGTCGCAGGGCTTCGGCGATGAGGGTGGCCAGGGGTTTCGTGATCGTGGGGCGAGGGGGCACCGGGGGGGGCGGTTCGACGACGACGGCGAGCGACGATGCCGGAGCCGTCATCGCGGTGTAGAACGCCTCTTCCCCGGATTCGTCAGCGGTGGTGGCGTTGATCAGTCGCGCCCGAGACCAGGTCCACTCCGCGGTTCCCGCGGGCCAGGACAATCTGACCACGCCGTCGGTCGCGCGCAACACCAAGACGTGGCACAGCTCGATCTGGGACGCGCCGTCGAGCGCCAGCGAGCCGGTCAGGGGTTGGGTCATGAGGCGGACCCGCCCCGCCTGCCGAGCCAGGAGACTGGCGACGGCCGCCACGAGGGCCTCGCCCGCGTAGGGTTTCTTCAACACCTCGACGAGCCCCACGGTCGGATCGTACAGCTCGGCGGGGAGGATGTTGTGCGTGCTCAAGAACAGAATGGGCACCGTCGCCAGCGAGGGAATCTGGGCCAAGAGCCGCTTGAACTCCCACCCGTTCAACTCGGGCATCATCACGTCGCAGACGAAGAGATCGGGGGTGACGACGATCCCCTTCAGCACCGCATCATGCACGCGCGACGCGGTGGTCACGTCATATCCCAGATAGGTCAGGCGCTCCGAGAGATGGGTGAGGAGTCGAAGGTCGTTATCCAGTAGGAGGATTTTTGCGGCCACGATCTACCGCTCCGGGCAGGGTTGGCTCACTCTACAGAGTTGCCTGGGGCTTGTCAAGATTGCGTTCCCTGGCGTGTCGGCGTCATTTCAGGTGGGGCGCCGCGTGCTGCGCCACCCGGAAGGAGGGTGGAGGAGGAGGATTTTCATTCCGCGCCCATGCGCGGTGCGGGTTGCGCTCGGCAAGGTCGGTATGGTACAACCGGGCCACGACGAGGCCGTGGGTCACCCGTTGATGGAAGATCCCTGCGGCACGCTGCAGGGAACGCGCCTTTTGCGTGGCGCAGCAATCTTCGACGTGTCAGGAAGCATCTGTTGTGCCTTCGCTCGCTGACTTCGCAGCACGCTGCGGGGAATGCACTCGCTAAGGCACTTTCCTCTCCGAACAGTTGTGGCGAGCGATGGCGACCGAAGAGTGGATTGAAGACGCGCAGCGGTACCTCATGCACACCTACGCGAGATTTCCGCTCGTGCTCTCGAAGGGCCGAGGGACGCGTGTCTACTCCCACGATGGCCGGGAGTACCTCGACTTCGTGGCCGGGGTGGCGGTCAATAACCTGGGCCATTGTCATCCCAAGGTGACGGTCGCCGTGCAGAAACAGGCACAGCGCCTGGTGCACACGTCCAACCTCTATTACACCGAACCGCAAACGCAGCTTGCGAAGGCCTTGGTGACCCACTCGTTCGCCGACAAGGTCTTTTTCTGCAACAGCGGCGCCGAGGCGAATGAAGCCGCGGTCAAGTTGGCGCGGAAAGCCGCGCGGCTGGCCGGCGCCGCCGATCGCTATGAAATCATCACCACCGCCGGTTCGTTTCACGGACGGACCTTGGCGATGATCAGCGCGTCGGGCCAGCCGAAGCTCCAGGCGGGCTACGAACCGCTGCTGCCGGGGTTCGTCACGGTGCCCTACGACGACGTGGCGGCGGTCGACAAGGCGGTCACCGCGAAAACGATTGGCGTCTTGGTTGAGCCGGTGCAGGGCGAGGGGGGCGTGCGCGTGCCGGGCCTGGACTACCTGCGCGGGCTGCGGGGACTGTGCGATCGCCACGGGTTGTTCCTGATCCTGGATGAAGTGCAGACCGGCATCGGACGGACGGGGCGCCTGTTCGCGTATGAGCACGCGGGCATCACCCCCGACATCATGACGTTGGCCAAAGGCTTGGGCAACGGCGTGCCGATCGGGGCGATGCTGGCGACCGAGCGGGTCGCGAAGGCGTTCACTCCCGGGTCGCACGCCGCGACGTTCGGCGGGAATCCCCTCGTCTGCGCGGCGGGGCTCGCCACGATCGATGCCATCTTGGATGACGGCCATGTTTTGGACAATTGCCGTCGGATGGGAGAACGATTGATGCAGGGGTTGCGCGGCCTCCAGCGGAAGTACCCCGTGATCAATGAGGTGCGCGGTCTGGGGCTCTTGGTCGGTCTCGCTCTCACGGTGCCGGCGCGCGAGATCGTGGCGCAATGCATGCAGCGGGGCCTCTTGGTTAACGCGACCGCGGAATCGGTCGTTCGGCTCGTCCCTCCGCTGATCGTGACGCAGGAAGAAGTCGACCAGGCGGTCGCCGTGATCGATGCGGTGCTGGCGGCTCAGGAAGGACATGGCTGAGCGCGACCTACTGGCGCTGAGGGGCCTGTCGCCCGAGGAGGTTCGACGCTTGATCGACCGCGCCAAGGCCCGCGCCTCCTCGCGGGCCTTGGCGGGCAAGAGCGTCGGCCTGTTCTTCGAGAAAGCCTCCACGCGGACGCGGGTCTCGTTCGAGGTGGCGATCACCCAGGTGGGGGGCCATCCCGTCTTTTTGCCCGCGCAGGAAATCCAGCTCGGACGGGGGGAGACGGTCGCCGATACCGCGCGGGTCCTCTCGCGCTACCTGGATGCGCTGGTCATTCGCACCTTTGGGCAGGACCGGCTGGTGGAGTGGGCGCGCCACGCGACCATCCCGGTGATCAACGGGCTGACCGACGCGCACCATCCGTGTCAGATTCTCGCGGACTTGATGACGATCGACGTGAAGAAGGGACGCCTGACCGGTTTGACGCTGGCGTACGTGGGCGATGGCAACAACGTGGCGCACTCGCTGCTCGAGGGGTGCGCGATGATGGGCGTGACGTGTCGGATCGCGTCGCCCGCGGGGTATCAGCCCGACGCGGAGGTCATCAAGTGGGCCGAGCTGCAGGCGGAACAACACGGGAGCGCGATCCAGATCGGGGAGGACCCGAAGGCGGCGGTGCGGGGCGCCGACGTCGTCTACACCGACGTGTGGACCAGCATGGGGCAGGAAACCGAATCGCAGAAACGCGCCGGGGTGTTTCGGCCGTATCAGGTCAATGCCGAGCTTGTACGACTGGCCAAGCCGGACGCGATCGTCCTCCACTGCCTGCCCGCTCATCGCGGGGAGGAGATCACCGACGAGGTGATGGAAGGCCCGCAGTCGGCGGTGTTCGATCAAGCCGAGAACCGTCTCCACGTGCAACGGGCGATCTTAGAGATGCTGGTGGGAGATCGCGCATCGTAGGGGCGGCTCGCGAACGCGTCGTGAGCGTGGCGCAGCAGCGCGGTGTCTACGTGGCGCAGCAGCGCGGTGTCTGCGTGGCGCAGCAACCGTCCCTACACACGGAAACAAAGGAAGACGCAGACCATGCCTGGTGCTAAACCGATCAAGAAACTCGTGCTGGCCTATTCCGGCGGCCTCGACACGTCCGTGGCCATCACCTGGATCAAGGAAGCGTACGGGTGCGAGGTGGTGGCGTTCTGCGCCGATCTGGGCCAGGGAGAGGACCTTGGGGCGGTGAAGGCCAAGGCGCTGGCCACGGGGGCCAAGAAAGCGGTGGTCCAGGACCTCCGCGATGTCTTCGTCCGAGAGTTTGTGTTCCCCATGCTGCGCGCCAATGCGGTGTATGAAGGGGCGTACTTGCTCGGCACGGCGATCGCCCGGCCGCTGATCGCCCAGGCCCAGATGGCGGTCGCGGCGAAGGAGAATGCCGACGCGGTGGGCCACGGGGCAACCGGGAAGGGGAACGACCAGGTCCGCTTCGAGCTCGCGTATCAGACGATCGATCCGGCGATCCGCATCGTGGCGCCGTGGCGCGAATGGCCGTTCCATTCGCGGCAGGACCTGATCGACTACGCCAAACAGCACGACATCCCGGTGACGGCGACGAAGGCCAAGCCGTACAGCGTCGACAAGAATCTCTTTCACACGAGCTACGAGGGCGGGATCTTGGAAGACCCCTGGGCCGAGCCGCCGGCTGAGATGTTCACGATGACGGTCGCGCCGGAGCGTGCGCCCGAGCGGCCGGAGTACGTCGAGATCGAGTACCGGTCCGGCGATCCCGCCGCCGTGAACGGGAAGAAGCTCTCGCCGTCCCGCCTGCTGGCCGAGCTGAACGCGATCGGCGGACGCCACGGAATCGGGCGGGTCGATCTGGTGGAGAATCGGTACGTCGGGATGAAGTCGCGCGGGGTCTACGAGACGCCGGGCGGAACGATCTTGCACGCCGCGCATCGCGCGGTCGAGTCGCTCACGCTCGATCGCGAGGTCTTGCACCAGCGCGATGCGATGATTCCGCGCTACGCCGAGTTGATCTACTACGGCTACTGGTTCGCGCCGGAACGGACGATGCTCCAAGCGGCGATCGACGCCGCGCAGCAGACCGTGACGGGCGTGGCGCGGTTGAAGCTCTATAAAGGATCGATCACCGTAGCGGGCCGCAAGTCAGCGCTCTCGCTGTATCGCCACGACCTCGCCACGTTCGAGGAAGAAGCAGTCTACGATCAGAAGGACGCGGCGGGCTTCATCCGGCTGAACGCGCTCCGCCTTAAAGTGGGGAAGAAAGCTCATAGTTCGTAGCTCACAGCCAAGCCGACTCCAGTCGGTTTTCCTATGAGCGATGAGTTGATCGCTAACGTATGAATTCATCAGAAAAGCCTTGGGGCGGGCGGTTCACCGAGCCCACCAAACCAACCGTCGAAACGTTCACCGCCTCGATCCCCTTCGACTGGCGTCTGTACCGCCACGACATCGCGGGCAGCGTCGCCCATTGCCGCGCGCTGGCCGAGGCGAAACTAATCAGCCCGGCTGAGCGGGATCAGATCATCCAGGGGCTGAAGGCGATCGAGAGCGAGATCGCCGCGGGCCGTTTTCCGTTCTCGATTCAGTATGAGGACATTCACATGAACGTCGAGCACGGTCTCGCCGAGCGGATCGGGCCGGTGGCGGGCAAGCTCCACACCGGACGGAGCCGTAACGACCAGGTCGCGCTGGACCTGCGGCTCTATGTGCGCGAGGAGCTGGATGCGATCGGCGACCTGCTGCGCCGCGTGCAACAGGCGCTCGCGCACTCCGCCTCGCGTCATCTCGACGTGATCCTGCCGGGTTATACCCACTTGCAGCGCGCGCAGCCGGTCCTGCTCGCGCACCATCTGCTGGCCTACTACGAGATGTTCCAGCGCGACGCCGAGCGGCTGCGCGACGCACGGAACCGGGCCAACCGCATGCCGTTGGGATCGGGCGCGTTGGCGGGGACCAACTATCCGATCAACCGCGAGCTGATCGCCGAGTACCTGGATTTCCCGATCGTGACCAAGAACAGCCTCGACGCCGTGAGCGACCGCGATTTCGTGATCGAGAGCCTGTCCGCGTTCGCGTTGATCATGATGCACCTGTCGCGTCTGGCCGAAGAACTGGTGCTCTGGTCCTCGGCCGAGTTCGGGTTCATCGAGCTGCCGGACGGGTTCTGCACCGGTAGCAGCATGATGCCGCAGAAGAAGAACCCGGACGTGCCCGAGCTGATCCGCGGGAAGACCGGCCGCGTCTACGGGGCGCTGGTGGCGCTCCTGACCACCACCAAGGCTTTGCCGCTCGCGTACAACAAGGATTTGCAGGAAGACAAGGAGCCGCTGTTCGATGCGGTCGACACCGTGAAAGCGTGTCTGGCGATCACGGCGGAGATGTTGCCCGGTCTCCGCGTGAAAACCGATAGGATGGCGGCTGCCGCGGCCGATAGCCTGCTGCTGGCCACCGAGATCGCGGACGATCTGGTGACGAAGGGCATGCCGTTTCGGGAAGCCCACGAAGTGGTCGGCAAGCTGGTGCGGTTCTGCCTCGAGTCGGGGCGCCCCTTGTCCGGGTTGTCGGCCGAGGAGTACAGGCGGTTTTCGCCATTGCTCGATGCCGATCTGGTTTCCCGTCTGACCCCCGAGGCCGCGATCGCTCGCAAGGCGCAGATCGGCGGCACCGCGGGTGAAACCGTGCGGCAGCGGCTGAAGGAGATTGAAAAGGGGCGGCGCGGGTGATGGGATCCCCGCGGGTGGGGGCGACCGGCTGGTCGCCTCTGCGGTGACGACGAGGATGCAAACCGTTGCGCTTGCATTCTTCCTCGGTCTTTTGCTAGCATCATCGACGAGTTGTGGCCGCAAGGGCGATCCGGTCGCCCCCGAAGACGTTCAGCGGCCCGCCGATCACTCCTCTCAACGCAGTCAACCTTCCGGGCAGGAGCCGTCGGATCACCCCGCGCCGTAGCGGTTGGCGCGGGCCGGTCCAGCGCGTTGTGGGCGGTGGGACAGTGAGCACGTGCGATTCAGGGACGGACAAAAGGAGAACAGGATGGCTTCATCGACGTTGATACAAGTCGGCAGTGAGAACTCCAGCGTGGCGGTCACGTCTCGCAAACGGCGGCTTCTCCTGATCGAACCGTATCCCGACGACAGTCCCTATCGTTTCACCGACGGCGAGCGGCGCGCGCTGTGGTTCCCCAAGCTGTCGCTGCCGGTGATCGCGGCATACACGCCCGCGCACTGGGACATCACGTTCGTCGACGAGTCGGTCGACCGCGTCGATTTCGACCTTGACGTCGACCTGGTCGGCATCTCCGCGCAGATGACGTGCTACGCGCCCCGCGCGTATCAGTTGTCCCAGAAATTCCGCGCGCGCGGAATCAAAACCGTCATCGGCGGTACCCATGTGAGCTATTGTTCCGAGGAGGCCGGCCGGTACACCGACACGGTCATGATCGGTGAATCGGAAGATCTGTGGCCGCGAGTCATCGCCGATTTCGAGGCCGGGCGGATGCAGCCGGTGTATCGGATGGACCAGTTCCCGAATCTCGACGAATACCGAAACCCGCGGGTCGACCTCCTGCGTCAGGACGCCTACATGACGAGCTCGTGCATCCAGACCACGCGCGGCTGTCACTTCGAGTGTGAGTTCTGCAGCGTGTCGCCGTTCAACGGCAAGAACTCCCGCCGGCGTCCGGTGGCCCACGTGGTGGCCGAAATCCAGCGGATCAAGGAGCGGCGCCGCAGCCAGATCATGGACAAGATGTTGTACGGGCCCTTCAGCCAGCGGTTCATGGCCTCGCTCAAGGTCTTCAGCCGGATCGAGGACGGGACGATCTTCGCGTTCGTCGACGACCTCCACAATTCCAGCCGCGCGTACTGCAAGGAGCTCTGGACCGCGCTCAAGCCGCTCAAGATCAAGTGGGGCGCGCAGTGCACGCTGTTCTTGGGCGACGAGCCGGACCTGGTCAAGCTCGCGGCCGAGAGCGGGTGCGTCTCGATGTTCGTCGGCTTGGAATCCATCGTCGAAGAGAGCATCGATGAGACGAACAAGCCCTTCAACCGCGTGCCCCAGTACGAGCGGGAGATCAAGTGCTTTCACGACCACGGGATCATGCTCAATCCCGGCGTGATCTTCGGGTTCGACCACGACGACGAGTCGGTGTTTCCCCGGACGGTGGAGTTTCTGGTCAAGAATAATTTGGAGCTGGCGTATTTCAACATCATGACCCCGCTGCCCGGGACGCCGCTCTTCGAGCGGATGAAGTCCGGGGGCCGGATCTTCGATCACGACTGGGCGCACTACGACGGGAAGCACGTCGTCTTCTGGCCGAAGCGCATGAGTCCCGAGACGCTGCAGGAGGGCTTCTTCTGGGCGAACCACCGGTTCTTCTCGTACGACTCTATTTTCCGGCGGCTGTTCTACACGCGCCAGCGGATTCCGGCCCGCTTGGCGATGAACCTGGCGTTCCGGCACCTGGTGAAGCGGACGGCGCCCAAGGGGAGCCTGTCGCCGCTGTCGCAGATCATCCAGAACCTCCAGGTGAAACTCCCGGCGTTCGCGACCGAGAACTTGATCCCCAACGCGCTCAATGCGATCAAAGAGAAAGCGGCCGACGCGGCGTACCAGATCGACCGCTTCCTCCAAATTACGGTCAAGCGGGGAGATCTGCCCGCTCCGCAGTCCGAGGCGCAGTCGCAGTCCGCGCTGCAGATCGACCTGGAGGGCACGTTGGATGAGCCCAGCGCGAAGGAGCTGCGCAAGCGTCTCTTGCACGCCGTGCAGAAGGCAAAACTCGAGATCGTGGTGAACTTCGAACACGTGCGCCACGCGACGCCGCAGGCCTTCAACGCCTTACTAGACGGCGACTACCTGCAGGCGCTCAAGGCGCACGCCTCGGTCAGATTCATCAATCTGAAGACCGCCTTTCAGGCCGCGGTGGATCGGATCGCGCCGGCGCCGGCGGCGTGGGGCGACGAAACAGTCGGATAGGAGCGCCTGTCCATGAAGGGCCATCTGCGGCGTTGTCGCTTCGGTCTTGCGTCCTCACGTACGACCCAGTACGCTCCGGGCGCAAGGAAATGCCAACGACGATTTCCCAACCGGAGCGCCTTGCATCTGACCCCTCCTGAACAGGCTCCCACAGGAGGAAGAAAAATCAACAATGCACGAATTTAGGGATATCGACGGGAAGCTCCACTGCGAGAAGGTCCCGGTGGCGAAGATCGCCAAGGCGGTCGGGACGCCGTTCTATTTGTATAGCCACCACACCCTGGCCTCGCACTTCGCCGCCGTGGACGGCGCGTTTGCCGCGGTGCCCCACATCACCGCGTACGCGGTGAAGGCCAACTCCAACCTGGCGATCCTGCGGTTGTTCGCCGGGCTGGGCGGCGGGGCCGACATTGTCTCGGGGGGAGAGCTGTATCGCGCGCTGAAGGCCGGCGTGCCGCGGGATAAGATCGTGTTCGCGGGGGTGGGGAAGAGCCGCGAGGAGATCGGCGAAGCCCTCCGCGCGAAGATCCTGTTGTTCAACGTCGAATCCTCCCAGGAACTCCAGGCGATCGACGAGGTGGCGCGGAAGCACAAGACCCACGCGCGGATCTCCTTGCGGGTGAATCCCCATATCGATCCGAAAACACACCCCTACATTTCGACGGGGCTCAAGAAATCGAAGTTCGGGATCGACATCGATACCGCGCTGGAGCATTACAAGCTGGCGGCCACGCTCAAGGGCGTGGAGGTGGTCGGTGTCCACCACCACATCGGGTCCCAACTCACCGAGGTGCAGCCGTTCGTCGAGGCCATGGCGCGGGTGCTCGAGTTGGTCGACCGCCTCAACGACCACGGGATTCCGATCCGTTACTTGGACATGGGCGGGGGCCTGGGCATCCCGTACCAGAACGAAGAACCTCCCTCGCCCCGTGAGATGGCCGACGCGGTTCTGCCGCTGCTGCGTGGGCGGAACGTGACGCTGATTCTGGAGCCGGGGCGCGTCCTCGTTGGCAACGCGGGGATTCTGGTGACGAAGGTGTTGTACACGAAGGAAGGGGAGGCCAAAAACTTCGTCGTCGTCGACGCGGGGATGAGCGATTTGATCCGCCCGAGCCTCTACGAGGCCTACCATGAGATTCGGCCGGTCGTCCGCACCTCGCGGCCGCCGCGGGTGGTCGACGTGGTGGGGCCGATCTGTGAGTCCGGCGATTTTCTGGCTCAGGATCGCGAGCTGCCGTCGTGCGAGCCAGGAGACCTGCTGGCGGTGATGAGCGCGGGAGCGTACGGGTTTGCCATGGCCTCTCGGTATAACTCGCGGCCCTTTATCCCGGAGGTGTTGGTGAAGGGCAACCGCTTCGTGGTGATCCGCACGCGCGAGATGTACCGGGACCTGGTGCGGGGAGAGACCATCCCGCCCTTTCTGAAAAACGCCTGATGGAGGTTGCCACCGACACCGCGCCGCGCCCGAGGACGGGCGCACGCAAAGGCCGCGGCTTCTTTCTGACTCTCATCATCGGGTCGGGCGTGGTGATCCTCGCCTTGGCGTTCTTGTTCTTCATGGGCAAAGACTTCTTTATCTTCACATGGCAGAAGTTCGTCATCGAAAAGGCCGTGGTCCGCGCGCTGCCCCCCGATTACACCCTCGAAGAGGTGGAGCGCCTTCGGTTGGCCCTGCTCGCGTTCTACGACGCGGGTAAGCGGCGCGAGGTTCCAGACGAAGCGCTGTATGGCTTGAGCCAAGGGATCAAACAGATCCTGGCCGACGAGCGGGTGACCCGGCAAGAGGCCGAGGCACTCCTGGCGTTCGTCCATGAGCACGGGCCCAAGGGAGGCTCGTAGGAGCCTGTCCATGAATGGCCATCTGCTGCGTTGTCAGTCGGTCTTGCGTGCTCACGTACGACCCAGTACGCTCCGCGCGCAAGGCCTCCTTCCGCCTTGCATCTGGCCATCCCTGAACAGGCTCCGTCACACCGTGACTCGGACAGGCCCGTAGCATGGCGGGGAGTTCACGGGCGCGGATTCCGTTCGCCAAGATGTCCGGGAGCGGGAACGATTTCATCGTGATCGACAACCGCAGGGATCTCATCCCGCGCCGCGGCATGAAAGCCTTCGTCAAAGCGGTCTGCCGGCGCGGCCTGTCGGTCGGAGCCGATGGGGTCATCTTTCTTCAGCGCTCGTCGCGGGCGAACTTCCGCTGGCACTACTTCAACGCCGACGGCGGCGAGGCCGAGATGTGCGGGAACGGCAGCCGCTGCGTGGCGCGCTTCGCGGTGTTGCACAAGATCGCGCCGAAGACCCTGACGTTCGAAACCCTTGCGGGCGTCATCCATGCCGAGGTTGGCAAAGCCGGCGTAACCGTCCGCCTGCCGCTCCCTTCTGACCTGCGCTTGCACGTGCCGCTGGAGGTCGACGGCAAGCAGTATGACGCGCACTTCTTCAACACCGGCGTGCCGCACACGGTGCTGTTCGTCGACGATGTCGACGCGGTGGACGTCGCGCGCCTGGGGCGGGCGATCCGCTTCCATCCCATGTTCGCGCCCGCGGGCACCAACGCGAACTTCGTCGAGATCGACGCGCCGACCCGGCTCACGATCCGCACGTACGAGCGGGGGGTCGAGGGCGAGACGCTCGCGTGCGGCACCGGCGCGGTCGCCGCAGCGCTCCTGGCGGCTCTCCTGGGCAAGGCACGTTCGCTGGTCACGCTCAAGACCCGCGGCGGTCCGCCGCTCAAGGTCGGGTTCGATCTGGATGACGGCGCCGTGAGGCGGGTCGAGTTGACGGGGGAAGCCCGATTGGTGTACGAAGGGACGCTATGGCCCGAGGCGCTGGACTAACCTGATGTTCACCGGCTCTTACGTCGCGATCGTCACGCCGTTTCGCAACGGCCGCGTCGATGAGAAGGCCCTCGGCGAGTTGATCGAGTGGCAGATCGCCCGCGACACCAACGGCATCGTGCCGTGCGGCAGTACCGGCGAATCCGCCACGCTCACCCACGAGGAGCATGACCGCGTGATCGCGCTCACGGTCGAGGCGGTTCGGCGCCGGGTGCCGGTGATCGCGGGCACGGGGTCCAACGCCACCCATGAGGCGATCCGCCTCACCAAACACGCCAAATCCGTCGGCGTCGACGGGGCTCTGCTCGTCTGTCCCTACTACAACAAGCCGACGCAGGAAGGGCTGTACCTGCACTTCGAGGCGATCGCACGCGAGGTCGATCTGCCCCTGATCCTGTACAACATTCCGGGGCGGTGTGGCGTGAACATGGCGCCCCAGACGATCGCCCGACTCAGTCGCCTCGCGAACATCGTGGGCGTGAAGGAGGCCTCTGGTTCGCTCGGCCAGATGAGCGAGATCATCGCCGCGTGTGACGAGCGCTTTCTGGTGCTGTCGGGCGACGACGGTCTGACGATCCCGCTCATGGCGATCGGCGGCAAGGGAGTGATTTCGGTGACGGCGAACGTGGCTCCGGCCGAAACCTCCGAGATGGTGAGCGCGGCGCTCAAGGGCGATTGGGACCGCGCGCGACGGCTGCATTACCGGCTCCAACCCCTGACCAACGCGCTGTTCTTGGAAACGAACCCGATTCCCGTCAAGACCGCGCTGGGGATGATGGGCAGGTGCGCGGACGAGTTGCGCCTGCCGCTCTGCGCGATGTCCGAGGCGCCCAAGACGCAGCTCAGGCAGGCCCTCACCCAGTTCGGATTGCTCTAACCCGGCCGATCCCATGACCCGACGCACCCCTCCCTCGGCCGTCCGCGTCGTCGTCATGGGCGCGAGCGGCAGGATGGGCGCGCGCCTT
>Ga0184649_1275669_pt1 | contig 13492 bp, 13 predicted proteins | sample PLM4_65_FD_146311 | JGI IMG/M metagenome (GOLD analysis project Ga0184649, IMG submission 146311) | Metatranscriptome of groundwater sediment microbial communities from an aquifer in East River, Colorado, USA - PLM4_65 (Metagenome... | ecosystem: Environmental > Terrestrial > Soil > Riparian... | reverse complement strand
GTCGGCGGCCGAGCCCGGCACGCGCAGCATGTCCCCGAACGAGCAGAAGACGACGTCCCTCCGCGCGGCGATTTCAACCGCCGCGTCGATCAGCTCGATCGGCGTGACGCACACCGGGCAGCCGGGACCGTGCACCAGCGTCACGGCCTCGGGCAGGAGCTGATCCACGCCAAATCGGACGATCGCGTGCGTTTGCCCCCCGCAGACCTCCATCAGCGTCCACGGCCTCGTCGTGATGCGGCGAATGGCTCGGGCCAGCGCCTGCGCCGGCGCTGCGTCGCGGTATTCCTCGATGAACTTCATCCCGCTTCGCCCCTCAACTCCCCGAGGTCATCCATCTGTCGGAGGTAGTCGAAGACCCGCGCGGCCTCGGCCTCGTCCAATCGGGCGATCGCAAACCCGACGTGCACCACCACGTAGTCGCCGACACCGGCGTCAGAGACGAACGCGAGCGACACCTCCTTGAGCGTCCCGCCGAAATCGACCTTCCCCGCGCGGGACAACCCTTCGTCGCCGGTGATCTCGACGATCCGACCCGGGATCCCCAAACACATCAGCGAGGTCCTCCTCCCTCAACCACTGCGATCGCCGCGACCGCTTGCCCCAGCGCGATTCCCCCGTCGTTCGGCGGAATACTGCCGTGTCGGTACGCGCGAAATCCTTCGGCCGCCAGCCGCGTGGCGGCTCGCTCGGTCAGGTACGCGTTTTGAAAGCACCCCCCCGTCAGGACGACCCGCGATTGTCCGACGCGTTGCGCGACCGAGACCACGATCTCGGCGAGCGTGTGGTGGAACTTCGCCGCGATCCGTCCGCTCGGCGTTCCCCGCGCAAGGTCCTCCAGTATCCCGCGAATCGTCAGCTCCCAGTCAACGACCATGACGGATGATCGGTCCTCGATGCCGAACGGGTATCGCTCGTCTCCGGCGTCTCGCTCAACGGCGTATTCCAACGCCATGGCGGCCTGCCCCTCGAACGTCACGCCGTGGCACACGCCCGCCAGCGACGAGACCGCGTCAAACAACCTCCCCGCGCTCGAGGTGATCGGCGCGTTCACGCCCCGCGCGAGCATCTGGCCGATGATGCGCGCCTCGGCAACCGAACACGCCTTGATCGGCGCAAGGTGGGCCATCCCGAGAGCCTGGCTCCCGAAGATCTCGAACAGCACGCCGAGGGCCGCGCGTTTCGGCTCCCTGACCGCCAGGTTCCCTCCCGGCAGCCGGAACGTGCGGAAATGGCCGACGCGCTGGAACGACGTCCGTGTGGCCAGGAGGAATTCTCCGCCCCAGATCGTCCCATCCAGCCCGTAGCCGGTCCCATCCCACGCCACGCCGAGCACCGGACCGTCCAGGCCGTGCTCCGCCATGCCCGACAGCACGTGCGCATAGTGGTGCTGCACGCCGACCACCGGAATCCCCAACTCCCTCGCGTAGCGCGCGGCGGCATCATCCGGGTGCAGATCGCACGCGACACACGAAGGCGGCGCACCGTAAAGTCCTGTCAGATCATGGATCACGCTCCGGAACGTGTCGCGCGCACGGGAGACATCCAAGTTGCCGACATGTTGGCTGAGCACCGCGTGGTCGCCCACGGTCAGCGCCACTGCGTTCTTCAGATGCCCGCCGACCGCGAGCACCCGTCGCGCCCCCGTCTTGATCGGGATCGGAAGTGGCGCGTACCCACGCGCCCGCCTCAGCACCACTTCATCCCCCATGACCACCCTCACCACGGAATCGTCGACGTGCCGGGCGATGGGACGGTCGTGGAGCAGTAAGTCGTCGGCGATCCCCAAGAACCGCTCCAGCGCGTCGTCGTTGCGAATACAGATCGGCTCGTCCGCCCGATTCCCGCTGGTGGCCACGACGGGGAAACTCAACTCGTCCATCAGGAGATGGTGGAGGGGCGTCGACGGAAGCATCACCCCAAGGTACGGATTTCGTGGCGCGACGGACGCGCAGACGAGCGACGGCCCTCCCCGGGCGCGCAGGAGAACGATGGGCGAGGCGGGGGACTGGAGCAGACGGGCCTCGACCTCGGAGACCTCGCAATGCGCCACGACCGTTTCGAGCGAGGGGAAGAGAAGCGCAAATGGTTTCTCGGGGCGGTGCTTGCGCGCCCGCAACCGAGCGACCGCGCGTTCACTACGCGCATCGACAACCAGATGAAAACCGCCCACGCCCTTGATCGCCACGATCCTCCCGTCCCGGATGGCATCGGCGGCGTCCAGCAGCGCGTCGTGGCGCGCGGATTGGAGGGCCCCCGTGTCGTCCCACAGTTCCAGGTGGGGGCCGCAATCGGGGCAGGCGTTGGGCTGGGCGTGGAACCGCCGATCGAGCGGGTCCTCGTATTCGCGGAGACACGAGGCGCACATGGAGAATCGGCGCATGGTCGTGTTCGCGCGGTCGTACGGGAGTGACTCGATGATGGAAAAACGCGGCCCGCAGTGCACGCAGTTCGTGAAGGCATAGCGGTACCGGCGGTTCGCGGGGTCCTCAATCTCGCGCAGACAGTCGCGGCACGGGCCGAGGTCGGGGAGAATCACGGCCGTCGCGATCCCCGATGCCTCGCCGCGTCGAATCGCAAAACCGGCCTCACCGGTCGGATCGACTCGGGCGTATTCCAGTTCGTGGATCACCGCCCGGGGTGGGCGCTCCCGGTCGACCCGCCGAATGAAATCCTCCAATCGGTCCCGGCCTCCCTCCACTTCGATCGACACGCCTTGCAGGGAATTGCTCACCCACCCGGTCAACCCCAGTTCGGTCGCCAACCGGTAGACGAACGGACGAAAGCCGACACCCTGCACCGCGCCGCGGACGAGGAGCCGGAGCCGCGCGACCAAAGCCTCACCGTCCGCGATGCCGTGCCCTCGTCCCGCGGACTCGCCGAGGATCGTCCCGCTCATTCCGCCACCTCAATGCGCTCCAGCACGATCCCGCGCGCGCGCGGATCGGCCGCTTCTCGACGAACTTCGATGGTCAGCGTCGCACCCTCCGCGATCGACCCGCGCGACGCCAGGACAAAGTGTTCGCGAAGGTGCTCCTCCGAGAGACCGGACAAGGGACCGATCGCGACCGTCGCGCCGACGACCCGCGTGGCGTGATGCGCCTCCGCGGCGGATTCAATCGCGCGGAGGAGAGGAATGATGACGGACCATTCGTGCATGATCGCGTTCCCCTAGCAGGCTGCTGAAAAAGTCCATCTGCTGCGTTGCTTCGCGATCTGCAAGGAGGACGATTCCATTCTGCACCTTCGGTGCAGCGCAGATTCTCGGTCGTCGGAAATCCTCACGTACGACCCAGTACGCTCCGGTTTCCTCCTCCCTGCGGCCTTGCATCTGGAGCTTTTTGAGCAGCCTGCACGCTTTACCAAGTTTTTCAGCACCCTGCTAGAGAGAGGTCTGTCCGCCGACTTCATTGAACAGGCGCTCGACCACGTCGTCGGTGGCCCTCGCCACCTCGGGAGACATCCCGGCCCCGACGTCGAACCGCCGGCCTTCAACGCCGTACACGATCAGACGAGGCGGGAGACGGTTCAGCACGCGCGCCAGCTCGATCGCCTCCGCCACGTTGAACGCGTGGGACGACGTGTGAAACATCTGCACCGGAACCGATCGCGCGCGGGCGTCGATGCGGTGAATGGCCCCCAGCGCGGCCCCGGAACGAACCGCGTCCACCAGGAAGACGGCCGCCGAGCCGTCCCAGGCCTCGATCAGCGCCGTTCCCTCCCCGTGATGATCGAGGAACATAAGGTGCCGGTCTTTTCGCTCCCGCAGCAACTCGATAACCAGCGGTCCGACGCCATCGTCGCCGCGGTCGGGGTTGCCGATCCCGATCACGAGAGTTCGCGCCGTATCCCGATTCGCCATCGCTCGCCCCCCTTGCAGTTCTGTGTCATGATGTGGTCCTTTCTCAAAACCATGTAGTGGCATCGTAGTTATCGAGGTTTGAGCAGCAGGCGCACGATATCGATGTAGCCTGCCTCCGCGGCCACCATGACGGCCGTTTCGCCATACCGGTTCTTCGCCTCAACATCGGCCCCCGTTGCCAGCAAGGCTTGCACAATGGCGGCATGGCCGCTCCGGGCCGCCACCATCAGGGCGGTGTCGCCATCGAGCGTCTTCGCGTTAACGTCGGCTCCCGCGGCCAACAAGGCGTGAACAATGGAGGTGTGGCCGATCCACACCGCATCCATCAACGCAGTGTCCCCGCTCTCGCGCTTGGCGTTGACGTCGGCTCCCTTGGCCAGCAAGGCCTGGACAATCGCCGAATGACCGTTCAACGCAGCGCTCATCAGGGCGGTTTCCCCATGCTCGTCCTGGGCATTGATGTCGGCCCCTTCGCTGAGCAAGACCTGGACGGTCCCTGAGTAACCATTGGTGGCCGCACCCATTAAGGCCGTCCGAAGATTGGCGTCTTTCGTGTTGACGTTGACCCCCTGGCGAAGCAGCGCTCGGACGTCGTCGGTACGGCCGTTCCAGGCCGCATCCAGCAACGCGATTTCTCCAGGCTGCGTCTTCTGGGTCCCCCCACCCTTGAGTGGCATGACCCCAGCAGCCGCTGACTCAAGACCTCCTCCCAACGTGAGCCATGCTCCGAGGCAGACTCCCAACACGCCCACCCTCCAAATCAGGAGCGTTCTCATGCCGAACGTTCCAGCTTCGAAATCCCGAGCGAGCTGAGGATCGCCCGTTCGTAAAACGGTTCGCTGAGGCCCCGCTTCATCTTGTGCAGAAAGTACTTCTCCAGCGCGATCTTGGACAGATGCACCCATTTCCCCTTCTTGGCCCAGTTCAGGTTCCGTGGCGCCATTTGCGGCAGGGCGACGAACGCGATGCCGGTGTCCCCCATGTCGGCGAGGCAGATGGCGTTCCAGGTCGCGGTCTGCCGCTTAGGGTTGTTCGCGATGTCCGCCTTGATATTCTGCACGGCGGCCGCCACCATCGACTCGATCATGTAACCGGTCTTGGGCGCGCCGGTCGGCACCTGCGTCTGTTCGACAGGCGCGATCGCGACGCACACGCCCACGGCGTAGATGTTCTTGTACGTCGGATTAGCCTGATACGGATCGATGTTCACAAAACCCTTGGGGTTGCACAGCCCCGACGTGCCGGCCACGGCGTCGACGCCCGCGAAGGGCGGGATGAACATCGCGTACCGAAACGGAATCTCCTGTCCGCTCGCCAGCCCGAGCTTGCCCGGTTGCACCTCTTTGATCGTCGCGTTGGTGATCGGCGTGATGTTGTGGTCCGCGAACTCGTCTTCCATCAACCTTTGGGATTTGCCCACCCCGGCCAGCCCCATGTGGCCGATGTAGGGCTCCGGCGTAACAAACGTGATTGGCACTTTTTTCCGAATCCGCTTTTTGCGCAGATCAGCGTCCAAGATAAAAGCCATCTCATACGCGGGACCGAAACAGGACGCTCCCTGCGCCGCGCCGACGACGATCGGTCCCGGATCCTTGAGAAAGGCCTGATAGGTCACCCAGGCCTGCTCCGCATGATCCACCGTACAGATCGACTGGGTGTAGGCGCTCGGTCCCAGACCCGGCACGGCGGGGAAATTCAGTTTCGGCCCGGTGGCGACGATGAGGTAGTCGTACGGCACCTCACCCTTCGCGGTGATCACTCGATTCTGCGCCGGCTCGATCCGCTCCGCCGCGGCGTGCACGAACTCGATCCCTTTCTTCTTTAGGACCGGCCCCAACTGGAAGCTGATGTCCTTCCTGGTCCGCCACCCCACGGCAACCCAGGGGTTGGACGGCACGAAGTGGAAGAAATCCACGTTCGAGACGATGGTGATCCGATGGTTCTTGCCCAGCGCCTTCCGACACTCATAGGCCGCCGGAAGCCCGCCGATCGATGCCCCGATAATCACAATCCGCGCCATACGTCCCCCTCGCCTTATGAAACGGTCGGTTCGACCGTCACCTTCGTTTTCATCGAATTCGAGACCACGCAGTTCGCTTCCGCCTTCATGACCAGCTCCTTGGCTTTGCCTCCATCCTCGCCCGGCTTGAGCGTGACCTTGGGTTTTAAGACGATGGTCGTGAACATGAACTTGCCATCGACCAACTCCAAGAGGCCCTCCGCCTCGCTCTCATAGGCGGTGAAGCCGAGACCCGCCCGTTCGGCGAACGAGAGAAAGGTGGTCATCAGACAGGAGTTCGCTGCCGCCACGAAGAGATCCTCTGGCGACCAGATTCCCTCGTGCCCTTTGAACTCGGGCGGGGTGGCTACTTGAAGGTCGGGCTTTCCCGCAACCGAACTCGTACCGATTTTCTGGCCGGTCCACCGAACCGCGGTATGGTACCGATAGCTCTTGCTGCGAACTTCCATGTGGACCTCCAGGTTGTCGTGCCCATTCGCCGGATCGCTTCGGTCGAGGTATTGGTCCCGACTCCTACTTCTGCATCTCGCCCTGCAGGAACTTCACGAGTTCATCCGCTTCGGTGGCTGATACCAGACCGTCTGGCATGCCGACCAAAATGTCGGGGTACTTTTTCGCCACGCCGGCACGGCCCTCCATGAGGACTTTCTTGATGTCAGCCGGCTTGCCTTTGGTGATGAAGGGATTCCCCTTCTGAGCGGGGCCGGTCGGCGTCCCCTCGCCCTTGGGGCCGTGGCAGGCAACGCACTTTTCGGCAAACAGCTTTGCCCCGTCGGCCGCCAACGCGGGAGCCGACACTGCAAGACATCCGATCATGATGAACGATCTCACAATCCTACGCATCTCGTCTCTTTCTCCTTTCGCGAGAATTACAGCTCTTGTCCGTCACCTGCCCTATGACTCACCTTTCAGCGCCTCCACCCACTCCACGCGGGCACCCCGGCGTCGTCCCGCAGCCTCAGTGTCTCATCGCCTTTCTTGATCTCGGCGGCAATGATTGCCGGTTTGCCTTCGAACGTCACCCGCGAGCCCTTGATCTCGACCTTGTCTTTCGGCTCGATCTTCACGTCCTGGTTCTCGATGTACCACGCCGGTCCCAGATGAACCGAGACCGTCTCCTTCTCCGTCTTCACCATCAGGTGGACACCGGAGGACATCCCCTTCATGGGCGTGACCTGCTCGACGTTCACGACCTCTCCGGCAATCGATTCCACGGTCTGAGGATTGTACATCCGGTGGTAGGCTCCCGCCGGCCCCCACCCGCCGCTGCCACTCCACTTCATTCCGCGCCCAGCCAGCGCGTCGGCCGCAAACCATGCCACCAGCACCGCGCTCACCACAACCGCCATCTGGATCTTCCTCATCGCCTCCTCCTTTTGGTTTGGTTCCTCTTTGATTCAGTCCCTGTGGGTCCCTCCCGAAACCCGATTCACCGTCAACGTCAGAAAATGCGTCGCGCAGGAAATGCACGGGTCGTAGTTGCGGATCGCCTGCTCGCACCGCCACGTCAATTGCTCGTCGGACAGATCGATGTACTTCGGCACGACGTGGATGAGGTCGCGTTCGATGGTCTTTTGGTTCTGCGAGGTGGGCGGGACGATCTTCGCGTCGAGGATCGTCCCATGCTCGTCGATCCGGTATCGGTGGTAGAGGATTCCGCGCGGCGCCTCGGTGCACGCGTGACCGACCGCGGCGAGCGGCCGAACCTCCACCGCGGGCCGCTCCGGCATCTCGTAGCCTTCGATGAGGCGCAGGGCCTCGTCGCAGGCGTAGAGAATTTCCACGCTACGCACGACGATACTTTGAAACGGATTCCGGCAGACCGGGCCCAGACCCGCCGCGCGAGCCGCCTCTTGCGCGACGGGAGACAGCCGGTCGAAATTGAGGCTGTACCGCGCCAGGGGACCGACGGCGTACGCGCCGCGCCCTTGGAGGGTCGAGTGCAGCGCGTTGGAGTACGAGACCTGCTCTTCGGCGAAGTGCGCGCCATACTCGCTGACGGCGATGTCCAGCCCGCGATTGGACACCAGCCGTCCCTCGTTGAATGGGTACTCGTCGGGATGGCGGAGCGCGACGAACTCGTAGTCTTGCTCGAACTCCGGAATGGGAAGGGCCGCGACCCAGCGGACGGTCTCGATCGCGGCATCCCGGGCCCACCGGAGTCTCTCCGCCAAGGGAGCCAACTCCCGCTTGGTCGGCACCTTATAGAACCCGCCCAGCCGCACGTTGACCGGGTGAACGGATCGCCCGCCGAGGAGGGCGATCACCTCGTTCCCCACCTTCTTCAATTGCAGTCCGCGCTCCACGACGCCCGGATGGTCTTTGGCCATGTGGATCGCGCTCTCGTAGCCGAGAAAGTCCGGCGCGTGCAGCATGTAGACGTGCAGCGTGTGGCTCTCGATCCATTCGCCGCAGTAGATCAGCCGCCGCAGCGCGCGGAGGGCTCCGTCGACCCTCACGCCGCACGCGTCTTCCATCGCGTGCGCCGCGCTCATCTGATAGGCCACCGGACAGATCCCGCAGATGCGCGAGGTGATGTCGGGGGCCTCGTCGAACCGCCGCCCGCGCAGGAGCGCCTCAAAGAAACGCGGCGGATCGACGAGTTTGAGCTTGACGTCGGTCACCGCATCGCCTTCGATGGTGACGGTCAGAGCGCCCTCGCCCTCGACGCGGGCCAGGGAATCGACCCTGATCGTCCTAGTGTTCATGGGCTCGGGACTCGCGGCGAAACGCCTCCGCGTCGGAGGTGAACGTGCGGAACGCGCGCACGACGTCCGCCTCCTTCACGCCCAGACGGCCCCACCAGTGGCTCAGCGAGCCAGTGTTCGGCGTCTCCATCGGTCCGAAGCACCCGTAACAGCCGCGGTCGTAGGTGGGGCAGAGCGCGCCGCACCCGGTGTGGGTCACGGGGCCCATGCACGGCGTGCCGTGCGCGACCATCACACAGACGGTGCCCTTCCGCTTGCACTCGATGCACACGCTGTGAGACGGCGTGCGCGGCCGGTGTCCCTGCAGATACGCGCCGATGACGTCGAGCAACTGGCGCGCGTCGATGGGGCAACCGCGCAACTCGAAATCGACGCGGACGTGGTTGGCAATGGCCGTCGAGGTGGCCAGCGTGTCGATGTACTGCGGTGACGCGTAGACGAGCGAGATGAACTCGTTCACGTCCTTGAAATTGCGCAGCGCCTGGATCCCCCCCGCCGTGGCGCAGGCGCCGATCGTCACGAGGACCTTCGACGCCCTTCGGATCTCGCCGATCCGCTCGGCGTCCCGGGCGGTGGTGATCGACCCTTCGACCAAGGAGAGATCGTACGGCCCCTCCACCACGGCCCGCGACGCCTCGCGAAACTCGGCGATGTCCACGGCCTCGGCGACCGCCAGCAATTCGTCCTCGCAATTGAGGAGAGTCAACTGACACCCGTCGCACGACGCGAACTTCCAGACGGCCAATTTGAGTTTCGGCGCGGGCGCCACCTCAGATCTCCTTGAGGTCGAACCACGGCCGGATGCGATCGTAGCGATAGACCGGGCCCTCCCGGCAGACGAACGTGGGACCGTATTGACAGTGCCCGCACAGCGCCACGGCGCACTTCATGTTCCGCTCCAGCGAGAGGAAGATCCGGTCGGCGGACAAGCCCTGCGCCAGCAGATCGCGCACGGCGAAGCGCATCATCGTCTCCGGGCCGCACATCATGACGAGGCTCTTGGCGGTGTCGATCGCGATCCGGCGAAAGAGGTTGGTCACCACCCCGATGTGGTAGCGCCATTGCCCATCGCCCTGATCGGAGGTCAGGTGCACCTCGGTGTTCGGAATGCGGCCCCACGCCTGGAATCGCTCGCGATAGAGTAGGTCCTTCGGCGTCTTGATCCCGTGGAGGATCTTCAGCGCGCCGTAGGATTCGCGCCGCTTGACGATGTAGTTGATCACCGAAACCACCGGAGCGCAGCCGAGCCCTCCCGTCACCAGGACCACATCCTTGCCGCGGGCCTCTTCCAGCGGCCAACCGCTGCCGTATGGTCCGCGAAGCCCCACTACGTCGCCCGGCCCAAGGCGATCCAGCGCGCCCGTGACGTCCCCGACGACGCGGATGGTGTGATCGAGCAGGTCGGCATCCTCGGGATCGGAGACGATCGAAATCGGCACCTCCCCCACACCGAAGGTGTAGATCATATTGAACTGGCCGGGGGCGAATCGAAACCCGCGACGACGCGCCTCGTCGCGGAAGCGGAGGCGATAGGTAAAGATCCGAGGCGCCTCCCACCGCTTCTCGACGATCTCGGCCAGGTGAGGAACGTACGGGTTCGGTATGGTGGACTCAACGCTCGCCTGCCCGTTCACGACGCGCCCTCGCGGATCGCCCGAACTTCTTCGGTGATGTCGATCCCCACCGGGCACCACGTGATGCAGCGGCCGCACCCCACGCAGCCGCTGGTGCCGAACTGGTCGAACCAGGTGGCGAGCTTGTGGGTCATCCACTGTCGGTAACGGCCCTTGGTCGACGATCGCACGCTGCCGGCGCCGTGGAGGAAAGAGAAGTCCATCGTGAAACACGAGTCCCACGTCCGCCGCCGCTCGGTGTGCTCGCCCGCGAGATCCGTCACGTCCTCCACCGTCGTGCAATAACAGGTCGGACAAACCATCGTGCAGTTCCCGCACGCCAGGCAGCGGGCCGCGACACGCTCCCAACGGGGATGCTCCAGATTGGCATACAGGAGTTCCTTGATGGAGGTGGTGTCCATCGTCCGGCCCATCGCCTTCGTTGTCTGCGCTACCACCTGCTCGGCGGCCTTCGCCTCCTCGTCGCCCGCCGCGTGGTGCGGGACGTCGCGAAGGAGTTCCTGACCTCGTTCCGTTCCGGCCTCCGCGACAAAGTAGTGGCGGTCGCCCTCCACAACCTCGGTCAGCGCCAGATCGAACCCGAACGTCGCCTTCGGTCCCGTGTTCATCGACGCGCAAAAGCACGTCCCCCCCGCCTGTCCGCAGTTCACCGCCACGATGAACACGCGCTCTCGTTGGGACGCGTAATGGGGATCGATACACGCCCCGCCCATCAACACCTTGTCTTGAATGGCGATGGCGTGCAGTTCGCACGAGCGGACCCCGATCAGCGCGAGTTTCGGAGTCTCCGTCCGGTCTTCGATAATGCGAAACCCGTTCTCCTCGCGCTCGGCTCGCCAGAGCGTTTGCGCCGACGGGAGGAAATATTTCTTCCACGAGTGCGGACCGACGGCGTAGCCGAAGAGCGCGTCGTCGTGTCGTGGCTTGAGGCGATACACGCCGCCCTGCTGCTCGTCCGTCCAGCCGATCGGCAGATCAGCGGCCGACGCGAGCCGATCGTAAACGATCGCACCATCGCGGAGCGTGGGCCCGACCAGTTCGTAGCCTCGCCGTTGCAGCGCCTCACACAGTACAGGAAACGCGGATCGCTCAACAATCTGCATCGTCTCGGTCTGGACTTTCTCGGCCTAGGAGTGTGTCCGAGTATGTGGGTGTTGGAGCCTGTTCAGGAACCGTAGGTGGCGCAGCAATGGCCAGATGCAAGGCGCTCCGGTTGGGAAATCGCCATTGGCATTGCCTTGCGCGCGGAGCGTACTGGGTCGTACGTGAGCACGCAAGGCCGACTGACAACGCCGCAGATGGCCGTCCCTGGACAGGCTCCTAAGCCCATAGCACCAGGCCCATCTCCCACGGATTCCACAGATCCTCATGCCTCGGCACGATCCGGACCGTGTACCCGTGCAGACCGCTTATTCTGCACGGGACCGCCCAGGCCTCGAACAAGGACAGGCCGTCACTCGATCGTTCCTTGACCTCCATTTGGGTCACCTCCACATCCACGATCTCGCCCCGCGCGTCCAGACGTCCCAGGTACAGTTGCACCGACACATCTCCCGGCGCCAGCGCGCCGAGCCGAACCCAGGCCTTCACGTCGGTCTTGTCGCCGACCTTCAATTGGAGGGGGCCCGGCGCCTCGATTCTCTCGATCCGGAGTTCGGACCAGTGGGATCTGATCTTCGACTTCCACGCCGCCAGGTTCTTCGCCCGCGTGAACCCCGTGGCGAAGAGCCGTTCGAAGTGCTCGGCGGCCGGAAAGTAGAAGCGTTCGGCGTACTCGCGCACCATCCGGTGGGTGTTGAACGCGGGGCACAGCGTCGTCATCGCTCGTTTCATGCGGGCGATCCACCGCCGCGGGAGATGGTCGGAACCCCGCTCATAGAACATCGGGACGACTTCCTTCTCCAGGAGGTCGTACAGGGCGTGCGACTCGACCTCGTCCCGATTGCCCTCGTTGCCATCCTCCTCCCCGCGACCGATCGCCCAGCCGAGCTCGGGGCGGTAGGCCTCATCCCACCAGCCGTCGAGGACGCTCAGGTTCAGCACTCCGTTGGCCGCCGCTTTCATCCCGCTCGTCCCGCTCGCCTCCAGGCCCCGACGCGGCGTATTGAGCCAGACATCCACCCCCTGGACCATGTACCGCGCCACCTCCATGTCGTAATTTTCCAAAAAGACGATGCGGTTCATGAACCGTTCCTGCCGAGCCAGGTGGACGATCTCGCGGATCAATTCCTTGCCGGCGTCGTCGCGGGGGTGCGCCTTGCCGGCGTAGATGATCTGCACAGGCCGGTGCGGGTCGTTGAGGAGGGCGGCCAACCGGTCCGGATCGCGCAGCAGGAGGGTCCCGCGCTTGTAGGCGACGAAGCGGCGGGCGAATCCGATGGTCAGGATGTCGGGGTTGAGGGCCTCGTCGGCCCGCGACAGGTCGGACTCGGTCGCGCCCCTGGCCTGGAGCTGCCCGCGAAGACGCCGCCGCGCGAACGCCACCAGCCGTTCCCGCCGTCGTTCGTACGCCCGCCACAACTCCACCGGCGGGATGTGCTCCACTCCCTGCCAGACGGCCGCCTCTCCGGCCCGCTCCACCCAGTCCTCACCCAGGTAGAGGTCGAACAACTCGTCCAGATCGCGCGAAATCCACGATCGCACGTGAATCCCGTTCGTCACGTGGGAGAGCGGGTATTCATCGAGGGGCACGTGCGGCCAGACCCCGCCCCAAATCCTCCGCGACACGGTTTCGTGGAGACGGCTCACCGCGTTGAGGTGGGCGGAGAGCCGCATCGCGAGGACCGTCATGCAGAACGGCTCAGCATCGTCATCCGGGTTCTGCCGGCCCAGCGCCAAAAATTCCTTCCGCGAAAGACCGAGGTCGCGGTAGAGCCGGCCCAGGTATCGTTCGATCAGATCCGACGGGAAATAATCGCTGCCGGCAGGCACGGCGGTGTGCGTCGTGAAGACGTGCCCGGCGGCTGCGACGTCGCGCGCTTCGTGAAAGGACAGTCCGTACTCCGCCATCAGGCAACGGACCCGCTCGAGCGCGAGAAACGCCGAGTGTCCCTCGTTCATGTGGCAGACCGTGGGCCGTAGACCCAGCGCCAGGAGCGTCTTCAGGCCTCCCATGCCCAAGACCATCTCCTGGCGCAGCCGAACCTCGTTGTCCCCGCCGTAGAGCTGGTCGGTGATCCCACGATCTTCGGGCCGGTTCGCCTCGGTGTTGGTATCCAACAGGTAGAGGGGAACGCGGCCCACCTGGACGCGCCAGATCTGGACGATG
>Ga0184649_1153023_pt1 | contig 13525 bp, 16 predicted proteins | sample PLM4_65_FD_146311 | JGI IMG/M metagenome (GOLD analysis project Ga0184649, IMG submission 146311) | Metatranscriptome of groundwater sediment microbial communities from an aquifer in East River, Colorado, USA - PLM4_65 (Metagenome... | ecosystem: Environmental > Terrestrial > Soil > Riparian... | reverse complement strand
GCACCCTCCTTTTTAATAGGAGGGTACTCATGATTAGTAATGCAGTGTATTGTAGTCACACTAGCATAATCTGATGCATGCCAAAGCATCATCAGCCGAGGTCGGAAAGTCTTGCAGACATGCGACTGCGCACTGCCTTCGGTTCTTTTTTTCCGCCATAGTGAGCAGGGGGGACGCGTTACTGGCCAATAAATCCTGCTGACTTTCAGTGAATGATGGCATCGTATAACTGCCCCCAACGGTCGGGACGGTAATGTTCCTACGTCTCGCTGCGATGATTATGACAACTATCAAGAGCGCAGCGAAAGCGCCTATCTTCAGTACTTTGTTATTCATAGTTAAGAGATTACTGAGATTAATGGGCTAATGCCTGAAGTTGTCGGTAAAGCAGATGATCCGGTCGGTGAGCTTATCAATGTAGTCTGACTACCCACAGGGATATTATACAATGTAGTCGCCATCTGAGATGATGCTGACGTCATAGCATCTTGGATTGCGATGAGAGGTGACGTTGATATCGGCACTGGGGCGCTCGATGATGGTGATGTTGGTAAGAAAGCGTTCGGAGTTGGGTTGAACGCGTTCAATGACATATCAGCCATTGTGAGCACCGGGCGACCTGTCATCGTCATAATGGTGGTTGTCTTCTTCTTACGCTTGATCGCCATAAAAATAATTATGATGATCATTACGATAAGGGATGACGCAATCAAAGTTTTTTTCTTTTTGTTGTTCATGCCGCTAATAATTGAGAAGTGATTAACTTGTTGCTGTCATGGCAGCGCTGCATACAGGCCCGTTTCTTCTTAAAGTTTAGGAAGTAGCCTCTGCATTGCTGCCTGCAATCTTTACGATTTTGCCTAGCCACAACACGGAACGTGCGCCTTGTTGCTCGCAATTCCCTGGCATTTGCTTTACTTTCCTGTTTGACGAGCTTAGCCTGTGCCTTGATTTTTCGGGGGCCCGAAAGGATATAAACAATCACAATTACAGCGATGACGATCGATCCTGGGATCAGATACTTCGTGTAGTTGATAACCATCATTTACCCCCTGGCTGTATAGAAAGCGACCGACTTACGGGTTACAACAGGATTGTTCTGCCATGATGGGGCAAGGTATTTTGGGTAGTCGACCATCGTGGAGGATGCGGCTACAGCATCGGGCGCACCGCAGTTACACGCTCTGACCCGTTTTGAAATACTGTGTCGCAGAAAAGATAATCCAAAAAAGAGAATCAAGCCATTAATGATAACATTCTTAGTGTTATCAAAACTCATAAATTTAAATTTCCGGTTCATATTTTTATTCTTTAATAAGTTTAATTAATTGATCGGGGTCAGTTATATTAAGGGTTGGGCCACTCTCATCTCCATTAAATCTGCGAACGGACTGAGATGACCCGGAGCCTTTACTGACCATGGTCTTTATGTTGTCCTTTGCCTGGTCAGTAACATCATGAATTGCTGAGGTGATTAAGGACGTGATCATAATTACGAGAAGGGCTATCACATATTCCGGTGCTACGAGCGCTGCCATCAATTCAGCGACCGTTTGAGAGATCAAACGGCCCTCCACGACATGAATAGTATCAATGGCTGCAAGTTCAGCCATCTCTGCTCCTGATGATACGGACGCATACGTCTCTACTTTGGTCATGATCGAATCAACTTTATAAAAACCATCAAGGATGCCCGAAGCTCGTGATGATGCCGATGATAGCGCTGAACGCACCCTCGCCTTGGTCTCTTTTCTAGCTGCAGCATCATCAAACTTCCATTTCTGACGGAACTGGTCAGCCACAGCGGTTCCACTCAGTGATAGGACGCGATCACGATATGCGGAGCGCTCAGCTGTCGACAGATTACCATAAAAAGTATCATCGTCACCATGGTTAAATGACGCTATAGCTGCGACAGGATCTTGCGCTATGACGGCAGAGATATCGTCCTTAGCAATCTCAGATATACCCATGTAAGGGAATATTACCATTGTTAGTGATAATGTATTGGTCGTTGATGAGATGGCAGTGACGTCTTTGATATACGTTGGTACTATAGTGGATGTATCCCAAAAACCACAACGAGGGATGCCATGTGCATCAAGGAACTTTGCTGACAATGCTACTGATGGGAAACTTAACAATAGTCTCACGTTATGTAACGTTTTAGGGATGAGCGCAGCGTTGCGGGCGTTCATTCTTAGGGTCGATAATGATGCTTGATCATTAATAGTCCAATTCTGCTTTCCCGGGTTGCGCACCATTGAAACATAGACTGGTGATGGTACGGTCATGACGTACGATAGTTGCCTAATCATATTGTATACGATAAAATTACCATCATGGTCTCCGACTCATGGACGGGCGTCATATTCGATTGCGCTGATGAAGTCATCGTCCCACTGATATCTGATACAGGAGCAATTGTTGCGATGAGTCCGATCTGGAAATATGCACTATCTGAATTGTCCTTTAAGGGTGCAATAACAATAGCGCACGTAATTGTGCGATCGAGAAAGATTTGCATGCGTGGTGCATCGATACCTTTCAGGTCATCAGAATCTGACATCATCTCACGCAGTTGAGCCATGGTCATTGATGGATCAGACTGTATCATGTTTACCAACGCAGTCTTTAATGTGTGGGCTGACGCGGACTGCGGCTGTAGTGACTCGCCTGGAAGCTCCAAAAGCGGTGGGTCAATGGGAGTGGTGACCGGCTCATCAGTGATGGCGCCCCCTTCAGCTGGGTTAGGGGAGAGATGTTTCGTTGGGAATTTCATTTTGTTGTCTCCTTTTGATATAATTGAAAGTTTAATCATGTGACGAAATTAATTATTGATTTGCGCACATTTAACGACTGAGTGTCCGATATTATCCCTGATCGCAGTGTAATGCCATCAGATGATTCAGTGATCCCCGCTGAATCAAGTGATGATCCAGTGATAGTCTTGTATTGTTGTTCACTCAGACCAGGAGTAAGGACGGGAGCAACTTCAGATAATATGTCATCGACTATTTTATTGACAGTCAGCGCTGATGATGCATCATCGATGGCTGATGCCGCCCCATATGATAAGTCGCGCCTACGGAGGAGCTCTTTAAAAAAAGTGTCTTGCCGCCCCTCGTCCATAGCATACTGTTGCATCCCTTTTTTTCCTTCATCAGACGCGAGGTAAGACTGCAAAGTAATCAGTGTCCAAGGGGTCGACCTCTCATGATCAGCACGGTCTAGAAGGTCAAGCATATATGATGAGACGTCAGCGAAGAGTGGATGAAACTGAAGATCGATAAGGTTCGAGTAAATAGCCAGCCTCGCGGGACGGATGTCATTAAGGGGATGCTCTACAAAAATCTGCCTATTACCAATGCGCTTAGCAGCTAAGCCGTAGCTCTTGAAGGTCCCGTACTGGCGCAGTCTATCCGGGCATGCCATATATTCAGAACCTCTCATTCGCGTAGTGACATCAATGAACTGCATAAGAAAAATGGGTCCGGGTTCCTCGTCAATGGAGAAACCGAGTTCAGCGAAGCCGTCCATGAAAATGTTCTTACTTAATTTTGAACCCTTCCAGAAACATACCACGTCATCACCCTTCAGTAACAGCCCCCACCAACAGTTTTTTAGCGGTGTATTGGTCACACTAGAAAAATTCGCGCAGCCACTCAAAATGTCGACTATGTTGAAACCAGCCATTGTTAAACACCGGATATGAGCCATAAGATTTATCATTGTACCCATCGTTGTGGTACCTTGAAAACCCGATGATATACCAGCTGATCTCTTGAAAATTGAATAAGTGCCCCTTTTTTCACCAAAGCCATACGTCATGATTGGGAGGGAATGAATATAATCGAGGTATGGTTTTAACATGCCGCTACATTCATAGAAACATTCTAAGAATGAGGTAAAATCGTCAAGGATATTCATTCCTACAGACTCATCATATCTGGAAATGTCAGTCGTCATCAGTGATGTATTAGAACGGCCCCATGAATCAAAACAATTAAACAGGAGATGTGGTGACATAATTTGGTGACCGACATGCAATCCATCGATCTGCTGGAACAGGGTTGACCACTGTTGGGATATGCCGGTAAATTGGAGATTCAAACTCGCGCATACCGGCTTAATCACCCTAAGGCCACTGCAGTATCCATTGTGAGTATAATCAGCCTTCAGCGTCATTGATTCGCTGAGATACCACTTTGGGATCGGCTTTGACGCAGATAATGGTCGCGCTCTACTGATCATCATAAACGCATCCGGATGCTGACAATACATACGAGAACCAGCCGTATCCGAGAATACGGACCCTATCCTCTCAGAGATCGCAGATCCACTGCCTTGGAAGAATGCACTCCAGGATCTAGATATTTGAATGGCATTCAATGAATGGTAGATCAAGGCCAGGCTGTTAGACCTGTCACGGCCGGGCACGTAAGGAAATACACCGTATGAACTGCCTTTCTTATATTGAATGGGAGTAGCATATCGTTCGTAGTTCCAGGGCAGCGCAGCTGCTAAACTATAGCCAGGATCAAGACGCCCGGATACAACTAAGTTACGGAAAAAAGATGCTAAGCCAACTACGACTTCATTTGAGAGCGAGGTCGGATTATCCTCCACGTGCCACGGGTATGAATCGTTCATAAAGTAAGAATAAGCTGATCGGCCAGACGCTGGAACTATCTTCTCTTCATTATCGGCTTCAATAGCGGCTAAACCGTTCATTCGTGACGCTCTGTCATCACCAAGGGTGGTACAGATGTGGCTCATCTTAGCGTAGCATGTCTTAACATCATCGATCGATGAAGTGAAAATGCCTAGCCTAAGGTCAGATTGCTTGTCAGTATTCATCTTCGCTAAAGTCCTCTTTAGCGATACTGGGAGGTCGCCTGACGCCAGCGAGTGATACGGTCTTAAGTCGAGGATCATTGGTGATCTTAGACGGTTGACTGTAGCATCACTCCTTTCCAATCCTCTAAGCGCTAACGTTGAGAGAGATGTCATCAGTGTTTTTTGCCCGTGGGACGTTATTCTCAAAGTAGACGGGACTGCCCGATATGCGGCCTGGAACAGCTTGTAATATGTTTACCGACTTAGAAACCATTACTTTATGTAAATGGATGTTTATGGTACTGGTCTCGACCAATGCCGAAACTTCACCTGATTCACCTTGTCTAAAATCGTTAGTAACGTATAGTAGCCTCACTCTGTGATCCAAGAAGGAAGTGGGTACATAATAGAAGCAGTTGATCATATCAGCGAATAGTTTGTCACGTACTATCGCAGCACAGCAAAGTAACGATTTTGACGCTTCTATGAAAAACTTGTTCAGCATGGGTGACCTGCTAATAAAGCCAGGTTCGAGGACTGTCTTGGATATGCCTAGCATTTGACATAGTACGTCTCCGCTCTCAGTGACGGTCGCTCTTTTGCCATCACAATGTAACATGGTTAGTGGTAGGCTGTCAATACTGGTATCATACTTACCTACAACGTCCTTCTTAATGGTGACGGGTGAAAAATTGGTCGTCAAAGGATGCATACCTATCGGCTCAACCGGAAGTAGCGAGACAGGGCTTAGTTCGATGAGAAACTTATCAATGAGCAGCTTATAATAAGTGTCATTAGCTACCACTCTTCTAAAAGGTACCATAGGCATATTCAACGATGCGATATCAGGACCAAGCGGCATAGTTGTCGCCATCCTCAAGCTCGCTAGTTGTTTATCGCGCTTGTCAGATAATTTCACATAGTCAATGACCCCATAAGAGTAAGTATGCACAAGAGAACCCTCGGGCTGTGGACCCCACTGGATCAGAGTTCGAGCTGACGAGTTAAATTTATTTATGCCCCAATCCATTATAGCGGACATTTGGAGATCCTCCAGTGACGCTATTGGATCACCCACGAGTACGCCCATTTGCGTAAAACTTACAGGCATGTCTTCCGATTTGATCATCCTGGATTTTCTCGCTACCTTCTCCGTTTTAAAATAGGTCGCTCCGGCATCGTACATATCCCATATAGATTTTGATGTCAACAGTGACTTCAGGAAGGGGACAACCGCTTGGATTATGGACATGGCATAACCTAACTCGTCAATAACGTCTCCATGCTTCTTTGTCACATGAAGGGCTGTAACTCTCTCACGGTTGTACTCTAACGTATCGATATCGTCTATTGATGACATGAAGGCCGCAGTGTGAACTCCCACCTTTAGATCAAAAAACTGTTTAATGAGAGCGTCAATATCGTAGGTGGAGTCGAGGGCTGGGAACACATTTTTGACATGCTCAACCACTTCACCGCGATAAACGCCCTTCAGTAATAGCTGGATGAGCGCGATCCATCCTTGCATCATGACGAAGACTCTGCATTCACTTAGGGCTTGAATCCTCTTCGCTTCGGTGATCAGTATGGATATCGTCTTATTGTCTGAGGGAGCAGCGGTTGTTGTGGCTATGCGGACGTGCTCATCCGCGAAATTTTTAAAACCGTCAAGTTGGTTCAGTAATTCGTAGTCAGTGAGCATAGTATACAATTTATTCACATACTGCATACTGACATCGGCCGACCCGCTTCCTAAATTAGGCATTTTGATTAAATCCGTTACATCAACCTGTCCTAGCTGAGATACTCTCTTATCATACACTACATGCCAATGTTGCGATCTGAAAAAATCATCGGCACCCGCTTCTTCTCTACTTCCTTCACCAGGCTGTCCCGAAATAAAGAAAGATTCACTGAAGTCAGACATGAATGCCGTTGGACCATAATCGGGACGCCAGTTTGACCATGCGCGATTCAAGCTTACCGCGTTCTCTTTATCATCAAAGGCATCTTTCATCCCATATACATTAGCCATGAAGCTGATGATACCCGATTTACTCCATATCTCTTCAATCTTCTTATCAATGACCGTTTTCTGGGAGTCCTTCCCGTCTTCAGTCTTGATCTTATTTAATTCGTCCAAGAGGGCGGAAATCTGGATATTATTCGCTTGAGCCTCATCAAGGACATCCTTGATAGATTGACCACTTAGGATGGGAAATGCGGAATCCGGCTTACCATTACGCAACTGTGCGTATACAGCAGTAAAGTATTGTGATACTGAACGGTTGCCGAAACCCGTCACACCATCGACCGTCAGAGGGACGATCGATGGTATTGAGGTCGTCCTTAGAGCCCGAATAGTCGTATCTACTCTGAGTGCCAACATGATCCTGGATGCTAAGGATTGAAGGATTGATGATTGTATTACTGCTATTTTTTTCATTACCATTTTTTATAAGGAGGTTTGTGGGTGGTGAGCGGCTCTGATGTTGTGTTAGATTCGGAATCAAAAAGGTGTGGGTTCTCAGCTTTGAATTTTCTGGCTCGATCAAGATATGAATCGACTTCACGACCGATTTTCTTCCCTAGACGCTCCGATATATCCTGCTGAACAACCGTTGATTGAAGATGTTGCCACAACGATATCATGGACGTAACAGCCTCGTTACGATTGGCCCCCTTCACGACTTCGAATGCATGAATTACGAATGATTTGAAGATTTTTATATCCTCAGTCAACATTGAGAAGTCTATACCTCCGATTGACAATAAAGTTGCAGGATTAGTCATTAAAGTTGATAAATCCGAGTCTTTTGATAAATGCGGAAGCAATTCAATTGCACTTCTTATGTTGTCCCATACGCGTGTGAAGTCCTTGTAAACCACGTCATCCTTAATCGTTGCTTTATCCTTAATCTCACTGAAGCATGAATCGATTGTAGCAACGATATTCTGATAATTAAGCCGGATATTAAAAGGCTCAATCATCGTCATCTGCTTACCAACGCTGGTCACGGTCTTACTAGGATTAGGAAATTTAAAACTATCTGAACCCATTGTATTAATAATTTATTGTTCATATCTACTCACCAACAAAAGGCACCCAATCCAGCATGCCTCCCTCGGATGCCGATTCATCCTCGTTCTTTTCACCCAAATCAATGTATTTGCGGGCCTTATCCTTTACGTCACGATCATATTGTTCAATGTATTCGGTTAGCTTCACAACCTGCTCGTTACGGGCATCACCAAAACATCTCATCGTGAACGGAGCGGCATCGAACCAGTCAATAAGGCCTGTCAGGACGGTTTTATTTTGTAAAACGTCTTCAGCATCAAAAATCTGCTTAGTGGCCACACGTTTGCGCAGCGCACATGCCGATATTACAGCAGCAGATTGACCAACCACGAGTCTATCTTGATCAGTCAAATCAGTGTTTGTGATGAAAAAGCCGAAAAGAGCCATCGCTTTGCCCATCGTATCATCACCCGTTTTTTGTTCATTAATTGACGCTCTGATCGAAGGATCCAGACCCAAAAGATCGAGAATGTCGTCATCCATTACTGCGAGGATGCTAATTACAGAATCCCGTAGGAACTGTTCTCTTAATTGCTTTCTTACGTCCATAATTATTTACGATTAAACATTGATTCAAAGAAACTAAGCATGACATCAGTGGCGTTAAGGTGTGCGATAACCGGGGTGACGGTGACGTTTTGCGATACGGCCACTTGTCCCTTGAATATCATCCCGAGTGATCTTGTTAACCCGAGTTGCACCCCGAGTGGATCGTCATTATATGACATCCTGTTCGGTGCCAAATAGGATTGCGACTGTAACGATGAGTTACCATACTCCTTAGCAGCCGTGTCGTAGTTAAAAGTAGCTGCCGGTGTCATTGGAATGATCATGAACTCCGAAACGGAGTTAGCCCCACCGGTAGGCTCGACCTGGATGTCCCTGTTTAGACCAGTGAATATTGTGGGACTCACCGCAGGTATTGATGTACCTTCCGCCTGAAGATAGCGAAGTTGTAAGTTGTAACTCGAGCCAGCGTCATTATCAGTGAAACGCTGAGATACGATGTAGCCAACTACAGGTATCTCTTTCGTCAGAATGCCATTGAACAGTGGGCCGTTGAACCTGATGGGTACCAATAAATCATTGGCGGTAAGGACAGTGCCGTACTTAACAATCTCTGCTGCTGTGCCGGCTGCAGCAACGACAGGATCAGGGTTAACAGGGCTCATTGCCGAGAAAGTATTGATAGCGTTGCAGTAGTCCGCTATTGTATTGGTTGATACACCGAATGACCGGTCTACCAGATTAACATTCTGCATTGCGATTACGCCAACAGTGCGTAAGCCTAAAATTTCATCTCTTGTCATTATGATGTTGAATTAAAAAGTAAAATTGATTTTAAAATAATGTCATGTACGCTTGGGACAACGGCACCTTTCCTATAGACCGTCCTCGTATTACGGTAACCAACTGAAGAAGCTGTCTTCTTCATGATATGATGGATCTGAGCCTGAGATGATCCATATGTAAAAGACGACAACCTCCCCAATTTTATGTTGAAGTAAGCGAATACTATGGCAAGATTAGCAAGTGGGTCGGATGATAGGACCTTGATAGCATCTGACGCTATTGCTCCACCTCTTGTGGCTTTGTCGAAAGCGTCAATCTTATCAGTTGATGCAAAAGACAACTTGCGTGATAGGATGCCATAATAACGTTTAGCAGTAGGCATTGTTGCCTTATAATTAGCTCGGCCGGTCAGCTGAATCAAGAAAGCACCTCGATATACTATCGGATCTGATGTCATTGCCCGGTCAAAAGGGGGCATGTTACCAAGGTTCTTCTTTAAATGATAACCGTAAACATCGTAAATCCATTTAACGATGATCTTGTCCGAAGTGATACCATATGGTTCTCGAACAGCTGTCCACGTACACTCATTGTCTATTGATGCCGATACGGTTGCTAAAAAAGCTTTCATGCCACGATCAATCCGGGTGCCAGCGTATATTGTGGTGATGGCCCATTGAAGGATGCAGTAGCCGTTTGACGCCTTCGACAGGTCACGGAAAGGAACGCCTGTGTCAATGATTTTTTTTGAAATGGTGATATCTTCAACGAAGCGGCCAAAGGTGTACCCCGTCTTAGTTATCTGATTCTTTAGCGAGACGAGTTCCATATGTTGATTAGTTTAATGATTTGTGAAATCGTGGAGTTATGGTCAATTTGGTTCACGTTGAGCTTGGCGCGGTTCGCATCGTATGAACCTTTATTATAATTGAAGATATGCATTAAGTCAAAATCCTGATCAGACATGCCACAAAGATTAACTTCATGATATATTAATGTCCTGAAGGATAAACTCGCTGGTAACGGGTAGCTACTGAGGCCGATCGAATATAAACAGTTATTGTTCTTCTTCTTTAATAAAGGTATCGATGCGTCAATGATGACTTTTAGGGATGAAGATGAAACAACAATGTTGACAGTCTGGCCACACGCACTCATGCCTGTTGACTGGTTCAGTGGCGTCACATACAGTACAGCGAAGAGCGTCTTCTTCTTCTTTAATGATACAAGATTTAGTATCATCGGGTGAGCGATGTAAGCAGGTTAGCTAATGTACCAGCGCCTTCGATTGAGTTGAACAAGGGTGTACACGTGATAGTAACGTTAGTGGAAAGCTGCAATGCAACTCCTCGCCACACCAAGGCTATCATGTTGAACGATCCAGCAGACAGTGTATTAGCATCATTTGCATTCAATAGCAAACAAGCCGGTTCAAGGAACCCCTTCTGTCCGGTGGATACCGAGTCATATAAAGGCAGTGGGATAATGCCATAGTTAACCTGACTCTGGACACCGACTTGTACGTTCGCAAAAGTTGGCAGGATTACGCCTTCTGATGTCGAGTTAGCGCCACCGAGAGGAGTAACAAGGATATTCCTTGTTAAATTGCCAACGATGCCAGCGGATGTAACGCCTCTAGAGTGTAGAACGTTGCAAGGAAAGGGATATCCTTGCCTGAAATTCAGCATCTTGATCTCGATCCATATGCCAAGCAGCTCGATACTCTCACGCCCAAGATAGGATCCTGATCCGGTCAGAGAGAATGAGAACATGTTCACGAGGTCGTTAGCATTGCAATTATCAGAACCAAGGGCCGCGATATCCTCGACAGCTGCGGCACGGGCAACTTGCGAACCGGTTGTAAACGGTAAACCGATTGCAGTTAATTTTGCGCGATTGACATAATCAGCGTAAGTGTTCCCGTTACTTGAGAACTTACGATCGATCATTTCAATATTATTTAACGCGATTACTCCGAATGATGAATTGTCCATATGAATGTTTTAATAAGGTGATATTTGAAACTGCGCCTCCGAATCAATTGAGAGAAAAGCCACACATCTATATGACGGGGACTCAACGTTATGGTGCGGCTGCTGAGAAAAATGAATCGTGATGCCTCAATCCAATACGGATGGGCATTATAATTGAAAAAATCAGCTAGGTATAAACAGCCCACAACGTCAAGGTATTCATAAACATTATGCGGATGTTTCCTTGCCTCGGTGATTTCCTCCATATGCCATAATATCAATGCATCGTTAGACAGATGTTTGACGGGTAGCAGGGGAGGGATGATACGGCATAATAGTCTAGCTATCGGCATGAACCAATGATTAATGCTCATTGATTGGATATGAGCTGACAACTTTGACATTATAAGATGCCTAACGATGACAAACGATTAAGGAAGCTCTGACGCTCAGATAATGATAACTTTAACCACTCGTCTCTGTTTAAAGTATCATTAACCGTGTACATACCGAGGGCTCTCCATTTAGCATCCGATCTTGGACCGTGATTACTATCGGGCGGGAAAGCTATCAAGAACGAATGACTTAGAGCATGTATCGTAAGACCTTGGAACTGTCTTAGTAGCGGAACAGGGTCAAGGTATATGTTGATCAGTTCATAAGCGTTTTCATCACCGAGGTATAATCCACTCCACAACAGATGGCGTTCTAATGGAACGTGACCGTCCGTTAATCTCCAGTTTGGACGATAAATAGCGCTCAGAAATGAATTATCTGATGATGATCTATGCTTGAGGATCTTAACTGCGATATCTTCGGTTTCTTTTTTGAAAATACCCATAACTTAGCAAATCAATAATGTACTGAATAAATGATATGATGCCTGTGGAGATATTGCGAAATGGTTAAATGTATCGAGTGTTACTAAATTACTCGTTGAATGAGAGATAACACGCATAGTTGGGCGTGTATCCTTAATTACCTTGAGTTTCTTAGTCACATCGACCTTGTGTCTGTTCAGCGCGTCTTCTACACTAGTACCTTGTGACGTTACGATGATCATTTCCATAGCTATGGGCTTGGGGTAACTGAAGCAGAAAATGCCATTGGAGTTATGGAAAAAGTAGTATCATACGGATCCCATGCCGTGCCAGTGTAAGTAGGTTGCACTGTGACAGCTACAGGGTAGTCCAAACCGGATGGTGATAAGCAGGGGATCATTGTATTCACTATAAAAACGGGATTACCAGGAGCACATACCATTGTGTTAGTGTACTGCGCGCCAGATAACATCGTAATAGCAGCAACCAATTGCAAACCCGCATCAATTTCAGCTCCGCTCGCTTCCATTAGTAATCTGAAATTGAGGTGGAGATTGAAATTCAAAACGCCAGAAGCCGATAGCGCTGCAAGGATAGTGTTATTAGCAAGAACCCATGACGCGAATGGACTTGTATAATCCCTTGTGACGTTCTGGATCGTTGTGCCCGCATCACTGAAAGCGGTGAAGTCACCCACATCGTATGGGGAAGGGATCGTCCCGGGAGATACAACCGTGCCGTCTGAAAGTTGAATAAAAAAAGCTCCGGATGATGGATCAACCCATATAGACGCCATACCGGGAAAATCAGCAGATGACGGTGCTATTTCAGGAATCAAGCTTCGCATGTAATTCTTTCATTATGGTGATGACAAATATGAATTGATGCTTTTTTACAGTATCCCCCGGTTGTAAGGCAGATTCCATCAACGCTATACAATCCGTTAATGCATTAATTGCTGTTGGACGCTCGTCCAGAACTGCAATATCAGTTGAGACGGTAGGCGCGGACACGTCTTTAGTCACTGAGTTTTTTGATCTCTTATCGTTCATTGATTGCTTTAATTACTGGTGATAGTTCCGAGTCATTCATAATCCTCAAAAAAACAGTCGAATCACTTAGAGCAGCAGGTAATACGACCGGATTTTTGCAGGTCGTATCAATAGCCAGTTCTGGGACCGTCATAGGAGGTGCCTTTGGGGCCATGATGAACAAAGGCATAGACAGTGAAATCACTGTAACGATGCCGATGATCGTAAAGGATAGACCGTTCATAATCAAGGTGTGATTAGAACAGCGACTGCATTGGATGTGACACCAACGATAGTTCCACCTGACGTTTTGACCTTTAGTTCATTGTCCTCGCTGTCGAAGAAAATTGATAATGAACCTGCTGGTGGGGCGTCTACCTCATCAGCGTCAGAATAAGGGATTAATAATTGCATAAACGTACTATTATATTACGTGATCCGGGACAGGGGATCATATCCTGATAAAAAACTTTTCGGGACTCAGAG
>Ga0184649_1277240_pt1 | contig 13559 bp, 13 predicted proteins | sample PLM4_65_FD_146311 | JGI IMG/M metagenome (GOLD analysis project Ga0184649, IMG submission 146311) | Metatranscriptome of groundwater sediment microbial communities from an aquifer in East River, Colorado, USA - PLM4_65 (Metagenome... | ecosystem: Environmental > Terrestrial > Soil > Riparian... | reverse complement strand
CTAGCCCGCCCTTGCCAGCTCCCCCCTGAGCTTTGTGCGGACGTCCTACCCACGTCTCAGATCGATTCCCGGAGAGTACAGGTACCGCAAGCACTACAGTTATCCGGGGTGGACCGACATGCGCACGGATGGTAACGCGGCGAAAGCTGGCGGACAAACGCTTAGTCACAAAGCGGGTGAGTCCGTGCAGGTGATCACTGTCAGTTATCTGAGATGCTCTACTAACGACCAAAACAGGAGAGACCATGATCGATGTGCCACAGTACACAGTGCATCTTTGGGCTGCTGAAATTGATGACGCCAGAGACATAATGTCTTGCGGCTTCATCGTTTTCTTTAACGATAATGGTTCAATAACCAACGTGAATTCTGATTTTGTCATTTTATCCGATGACCACTCCATTGTTTCACTTCAGGTTACATGTCCCGAATGTTTGCATGTCATAAAGATGTGCAACTGCACCGAATGCACGCAGTTCAGAGCGAGGCTTTCATGACCGATCACTCTCCGCGTTCGCGAAAACGAACCCAGACTGTGCTCTCCCCCCACGCGGGCGTCATGCCTGAAAGGAATTGGGACAGCGTTATGCCCATCCCGCTTCCGCAGACCAACGCGCTAATTGAACCTAACTCCACCTGCGGCTCGGTTGAGCTTGACTTCGACCAGATGTTCGCCCGTCTGAGCCGCCTCTTCTCCGAACGATTTGACGCCGAGACGTCGCTGTTAATTGAAATGCTGAATCGCGGTGAGGGTGATGAAGCTCTCAAACGCTTCATACACTTAGCCCAGGGTCTTAAGGAACACACTCTGCGAGCACATCTGCTTCTAAGAGACCTGTAAATCTCAGGACCCACGTCCCCTTCACTCGTACCCGCTACTCACCCTTTCTCTCAAGCTCAGGAGGTTGTAAGTATGCCAGTTGGAGCTGAAAATCAATATTTGACCAGCCCTTTTTCCTCGATTGACATTCCCACCGGAATGTGCCTCAGGATCAGCGCTTTAGGTAGTGTTGAACCGGTTGCGCCTTCATTGTTTTTCAATCTGCCGGTGGGCGTTTCACTTGGCCCGAAAGACGGTTTCATTTCACCGTATCAGATTGGCCTCTGCCAGGTCAATCCTCAAGCGGCGGCAATTGCTCCCGGCGATTACCTGGTCGTGCCCGGTAATTACACCACTCTTGTCACTCAAATACCGGGTAATTTTGTGCCGTTTAATCAGGTGTCGTCAGGATTCGTAATCGTCTTCGCTGTCGCCCTCGCACCTCTGTTGAGCGGCGGCGGACTTTTACGCTGTCTGATCATCCCACCATTTGATTTCAGCGTTGAAGCTCCCTGAGTCGTTGCGCGAATAGAAAGGGCCTCATCTAATGACGATCAGTTCCAGCAACGGCTATCTCGTTACTCTACTCCGTCTTCAGCAAGCGTCCACCGGTCTCACTTTGGGTTTATCCCAAGGTCAACCAGTGCCGTACGTCGATGGGTTGGTACCCATTGGTGTATCCTTGGGAGGCTCGAAACAAATCGCGCAGCCAGGTAATATTTGCCTCGTTGAGGTTAATTCCTCAGCGGGGGCGGTCGTGCTGGACGTCCCGCTGGTTCTGCCAATAATAGGCACGCTGCCCTACCCACTCGAGGCTGGCAAACTCAGCCCTGCCTCTGATGTGACTGGCGGTCTGCCCATCATTTATGCGGTTGCACTGGAGCCCCTATCTGCTGGTGGCGGCCGCGTGCGCGCCCTCCTCGTAGGCATAGTGCCTATACCGATCGCCGCGCCTCCACCCCCTATTCCGTTTCCGTTTCCCCCCCAGGCCAACGGTCTAGTATTTGGTGTGGACGATGAGACGTCCGTACTTACCACTCCAGTCCCAGCCGGAAAAATTCGCGTTTTCAGCATGGGTGTGGCGAACCTCATTGGCGAGGGCACTGTCGAGTGGACACTCGAATTGATCGCAGCTGATGCCCAGACTTACACGCTGTTCGATCAAATGGCGGCCGAATCATTTACCCCACCAGCTTGCGTTGCCGGCGAGGTACTGAGGCTCACGGTGACTACACCAAACACTTCAATTAGGGTCTATCTTCCTTATATGGATATTGACCTGGTGAATCAGGCTGACAATCCAGTCGTATTAGCGACTAGGTTGCGCCTGACTGACGCCGAGCCAGCCGTTACCATTGCGAATAACGTGGCTGCTACGGCCATGCGCGCCTGGAATGATAAAACGGACTTCATGTCCCTGACGAATAATCTGTCGGGAGTCTACGCTGAGTATGGTTTCCTAGGGTTGGTTATATACAACCCCGACGTCGTGAATCACCCCATCAACGTCACTCACCATGGCGATACTGACGTGGTTACTAACAGTGTCACGGCTACTGCGGGTTTTTCAATATTCGCCAACCCAAATGCAGGTGGGCCGATTAACTTCGGTGAGTCCATCGAAATCACCAAGAGCGATGCCAATCAAGTAACGAATTTGTTTGTGGCTGCCATTTGGGCACGCTACCCACTTGCCCCCTAAGCTCATCCAACGTCGGAGACAACCACATGACTTTATCCGTTGCCAACGGCTATTTAGTGTCACTGATAGGCGGCAGTCCAAGCGTGGCCGGCTTGGCACTGAGTTATTCCGCTGGGTCCATCACCCCATTTACTGCCTCGCCCTGTATCGGCGTATCATTGGGCGCCTCAGGTCAGATTGCTCTGCCTGGGGATATCGCATCATGTCGCGTGAATCCAGGCGCAGGGCCCGTCGCCGATGGGTCACTGCTGTGCCTACCCATAGGTGTGACGACACCATACCCGCAGTTTGCTGGCAGCTTCATTCCACTAAACGACATAACCGCCGGCACGCCTGTTCCATATGCCCTGGCCATTGCTGATCTTCCAGGTGGTGGGGGCCTTGTTCGCGCTCTATTGCAGGGCGCGGATGCTGTCAACACTGGCCCGGTGCCCTCCCCATTTCCTGGCTATCCATTAATAGCGAACGGGTTTCTGGCTGTCGCCACCGCTGGGGGAGCTGGAGTTGACATCGGTCCAGTTCCTCTCGGCTTTCTAAGGTTGTTTATGCCCATGAGAATTTTGGGCAATCTGGGTTTTGAGTACTCTCTGGTTTACACGCCCGTCATCGGGCCGAGTGTTACACTGCTCACTCCGAGTGCGAGCCCAAACTCCACCTGTCCCCTGCCTGCGCTGGTTGCGGGGGAGAAATTAACTGTCACTGCCCTCAATGAGAATGGCAACATGTACGTGCCGTACATGGACGTTCCACTAGTTAGCCAAGCCGACAATCCGGTCGCCCTCGCTACCCGTGCTACTCCAACATCGGCCGCGACCTTCGTCATTAACGGTCCCGCCATCGCTGGGCGCGCACGGCGGAACTGGAGCAATAAGCCCCAGTATATGGATGCAGGCAACGGAGCGTCTGGTGCGTTCGGCGACTACGCTCTAACGGGTTTGTTAATCTTCAATCCCGACGTGATCGATCACAATGTTGCGATCAGACACGTCGGCGCCGCGACCGTTAGCGTCTTCGATTCCAACGTCGGTTCGGGCACGTTCGTTAACCCATCTTTCGGTGGTACGCCAATTAACAACGGTGACACACTCGAGATTGTGATCACCGACCCAACGAATACGACTAATGTGGCCGTCTTCGCTCTCTGGACCGACCAGCTGTCGGCATAACGCTACATTTTCCTACCACGCTGGAGCTACGATGTCGGATTCACTCAACATGCCAGGAAAGAACAACCTCTACGCGGCGATCGGTCTTTCTCCATCCCGCATACGCATGAGACCAAACACTGGGCACGAAATGGGATCGGCGGTAGGCACATTCATCTCACCTCGCACGGGCGAAGCTGTGCGCGTCCTCGCCAGGACTGGCGAATCACCGTCGGCCGCGATGCGACGTGTTCAACTGCATCATTCACGTTAGTGATCTGCGTTATCTGGGGGAAGCTACATGTGCGCGCGTTCTCCCGGTAAGTTTCATGGTCTTTGAGGCCGGCGCGTGCTCTCCGGGTGGGGCGTGCTTGGTCGTGCGCCCCACCCACTCCCTTTAACACGGAGAGAACTCATGAACACAAACCCTGCCTGGATGCACTGGTCTCAACTCATGACTGATCGGCTGTCCGGTGCGGCACCACTGTCCGTACCAGAGACATTTGCTCCCACGGTACCCGAACGCCTTCCAGTGATTGCCGGGCCGGTGCCACCCATACCATTCCTGCCCGTTCTCAGCGCGGCTCCGGAGGAAAGCCGGATCCAAGCTAACCCCGTGTTGGAGGCAGCTGCCGTTGCTGCTCGGGGGCGGGACGCCGCTTCCAAACCACCATTGGCAGATTCCCAGGTGTCACTGAGGGAGGTCATTGCCCGTCCACCTCCACCGGAGACTATTCCCACCGAGCGTCTTCCATCTCCCGCGGTCGGGCCATCTGCGGAGCCCATTCTTCCAGACCCGCGCGTGGCACCATCAGCTGCGGTACCTCCCGCTTCAATTACGCAACCAGCTGTGTCCCCGCCCGTGGCACTACCACTAACGCCTCCCCCCTCTCCAGACGGCGGGCCTGCCATCGTGCGCCACGCTGCGCTTGAGCTCGAGGGCTACTTGCGATCACCTGGAGCCAGGTTTGGAGTTAAGAACGCACCCAGCGAGGCTGTGATTAAATTTCAGAGCGTCGCAGGCCTTAAACCAGACGGTATTCTGGGACCGGATGTACGTGCTGCCGCGCGCGCTGTCGGCGTCACGCTTCCACCTCGAGGCTCGGTTGAGCCAGCCAAGAGAGGATCAAGCGCAACGGTTGCCATGCCCATTACCAGCGGCTCTAATGCCACGGTGCAGTCTCGTAACGCAGCGGCGCAGCAAGTCGCTGCCACTCAGGCCGCTCTTGGCGTCGTGCCAACTGGCGTAGTGGATGAATCGACCGCTACAGCTGCGGCTACGCTGGGTGTGTCACTGCCGACTCAACCCCCCATCATTGAACATAATCCATTCGGCGTGCATACGTGTGCGGCGGAGCTACCTGCGAAATTTGGCCCAGTCCGCGATGCGCTAGGCTCCTTCGCATCCGCAAGGCCCACTTATACTTTCCCCGCTCACCAGGCCTCATGTATGAACGGTTTGAACGACGTGCTGACCACCTACGGTCGGGGAAATTGGTCCACCGCCCGGAAGGGTGCTGATGGACGTTGGGCTGCTCTTGGCCCGCTCAACCTCACGCAGCCCACAGCCGAGTGGTTGTACCAGAGTCGCGCCATCCTTAAGCCGTTCGACGCGCAGCTCAAAGCCATCAAAGGCGAAGCCGGCACTGATCAATATTTGACGTCAATGCGGAATTCCGTCACTGATCCAAAGTCGGGATCGTGGTGGTACGTCCTAATTCTCTCACGCGTTGAGGACTTGTTACGACCGCTGATCGACCTTCCTGGCTTTCGTGAGTCAGGCCTGCTTACTGTGCGGGCGGACGCCCCGTCTGCTCACGCGAACACGGCTCAAAATTTAGCGGCCGGCGTCAACGCTATAATTAAGAATAATCCATCGGCGGATCCAGTCTCCGTGCTGATGAGGCTCTTTCTTAGAGCCTCATCACTCAAAGGAATGGCTGATTTGGCCGTACGGTCCAACGGCGTCATTCCGTGATGGAACCTCGCATTAATCCGCTTCTGCGTACAGCTGCCCAATTGCTCTCGCGCCGCGATTACCGCGTCACCTCAATTTATAGACCCGGCGGAAGATCTGGGTCGCATGGGACTGGCGACGCCATGGACATAGCCCACATGCTATACGGGTGGGGTAAATATGACCTATCTGAGGCGAGGTCATTGCACGACTTTTTGTCACAAGCCATACCACACACTAACTGGGCCGTCATAGCCGAGGACGACCATTTCCACATTGAACCCGGGCACAGTTTGCCTTTCGTGGGCCGCAAGAACCAATTCTCTAACAATCAACTGGAGATCACACAAATGAGCCGAGCACGCATGCCAGTTTCTGAATGGGGTGACGCTACCGCTCCCGACGCGCCAGCAACCTCATCTAACCTCCTTGCCCTTCCGAGCGTCAGTGACACTTCCGTGCACAAGCTCGCAGCTTCCCTGCAGTATCCGGACCGCAACCCAGGGCTGGTGAGACTCGCCGCCGTTCAATCGCCTGCCGCTCTGGATAAGGCCAGACAGATCGCCACCCTCCGCGATGCCGTCACACCCCCTGTAAAGTGGGTGGACGTGCAGAACGGTCGAGCCATCGCTGATTCACTCGGTGCGGGCTCGTTCATGCAGAACGGAGACATCCAAGCGCTGGTCAAGGACATCGCAAACGGCATGCCCGTTTTCGAACCCCAAATTTTCCCGTTCACTCCACTAGGACCAACGCTCTTTCAATTCTTCCCATCCTTTGCCCTTGACATTGGCAACGGCGGTCCCCTCTCCGCGGGCCAGATCTACAAGTGGATCGCTTCCCACATTCGGATTTCGAACTCCATCCTCAGTGCGCAGCCCGGCATCCAGGCTCAAATGACGATTGAGTTCGCCCCGGCAGGGCCCGGCGCCGCTCAATCACTCATTTTTGAACTGGGAGACGCGACCATACCCACGATCCTCTCCCCCGTTCACGGCGCCATTGCCGCCGGCTACCCCCGCATGCAATCGCCACTGCTCGCCGTTCAAGCTGGCGTTCCCGTTCCCGGTGTAGACTTCCCACGAGTGACGGTCAGCGGCTTACCCACAGCCTCATACCAGGTCGTCTACCGGTTCATGGTGCCAGGCGATGCACCTACGGACCGTTTCCGCGCTTACATGTCGTGAAGGTGACTCAACCCATGATGAGGCTAATCTATGAAACAACTCACTGATGAACACTCCCTCGCTAGGGTCTGGCTCTCATCGTTCTCGACCAACCAGCTCAATCAAGTGCTCGAGTACACGTCTGCGGTTGGCTACGGGAGCGTTCGCACTGAAATGGCTGCATTGAGGACCCAATCGGCCGCTCCGCCACTGTTATCATTCATGGACCTGGGGACGTCAGTTGATCCCTGCAAAACTTGGCACTTGCTTGCCAACTGGTTACCCTTCGTCATATCTGACTGGCTGGCATCGGACATGAGCGTTCACGACTACTACGAAGTGTTCGTGAAAGGCGCTGGCATCGAACCCGCCCTTGCTCAGAAGATTGCGGAGAAAGTCGTCACGCCGGATGGTCCAGCGGCTAACTTTGCCAAAAGAGTGATTCAGAGCGTGCTGGATTTGCCGTTGCTCAAAGACATCGAACTGCTCCAAAAGATGGGGGAGGCCACTTCGCAATCGGTCGCGGTTGTGTTAGAGTCTTTGGGAGCAAGAAGCAATGGCCGCGATAACTCATGGGAGGGCGTGCTTGCTGGCGAGCAGATGCATGATATGATGCAGCGCGCTTTGTTCACTGTGGGAGGCGAAGCGTACGAGGCCTACATTCACGGCCCCAAGGGAGCACCCCAACTACCCCCCGGGAGTGGTGATCCCATGCAAGAGGAAGAAGGGGATTACGCTGAAGAGCAAGGCTTCCCTTTCATGTCCCACCGCCTCATCGGCGATGCTTTAGGCATGCCGGACGGGTACACCGAAACGGGTGACCCAATCCCCCTCGATCCATCACGCATTGCCGCGGGTCGGGCCGCGCTCGGCCAATTCCTCGACGACGTGAGCCGAGCTACACCGACGTCGTATCACACGTTCGCCACCAACAATCCCGAGCAGGGTGGACTATTTTCCGGCTTGGGTCGCAAGTTGAAGCGCCTCGGCAAGAAGCTCGGACGCTTCGCTAAGAAGGCACTCAAGTCGGCTATATCAATGGCACCAATGCTAGCAGGGATCCCGATTCCATTACCAATTGGCGACCCTATTCCACACCACTCTCGTCGCAGCCGCGCCTCCGCAGTACCCATTCTTCATGATATGTACATAAGAGCCGGAAGTGGTGGCCCGAGCAACACCCCACTCGCGCCCCCGGTTAACCCATCCACTCACAAGTTTGATTCAAACGACTTCATTCGCGAGGTGGTTGATCACCTCGATAGGAATAACGCTCGCTAAGATCTACCGATCGAGCGACGTAGCCGACCGGGCCTTCGGGCCCGGTCTCCTAGTCTCACACCCAACGTTCTAACGACCAGGAAAGACCATGACCAGACAACGTAAGAAATCAGAAACTGGCGATCCTGCCTTGTTATCATACCTACGCGATCTTGTACTGCGCGTAGGTCCGACGGTGCTGTCACAACTGGCGCTGGCGTCGCTTAAGGATTGGCTGGAGAATCCGGCCCATCCGACTCCGCCCGCAGTCTTGAACGCGATTCCGGACCTCATGAGAGCGGCGGCATCGACGTCCGGTTCAGTGCTCAAACCTGGCCATGATCTACCCACCACGAGCAGATTCTCCAGAGATCGCACTGGAGTGAGTCGGTTTAAGATGCGCCGGTTTGATCAGCTGCGCACATCCGCTTGGACCCCTCCTCCACTTCAGACTATTCCAAAGCTCGACCCTGACTTGCTGACACTGCTCCCAGCCCGCGACAGAGCCGCCATCATCGCAGAGAGCGTATCCAACGTGGAGAGGACTCATCCATACGATAATAAGTATGGGATATTTGGCTTTAAGTCATATTCCGAGTTCGTCGACACCACAAAGGTCCGAACGAAGCGGACGACCAACCGCAGCACTCGCTAACGCCACCTAAAGGAACTTTTAAGACCATGAAAATTGAGGCCATTCAAGACGCTCCTGCCGGCACCCTGCTTATAGCGGATGCCCAAACTCTTCGATTGGAAGCGACCACCGCGATGCTCGCTTACGAGCTGCAGCAACCCCGAGAAAAGCTTCCAGTCTTATCCATGCCACTACGGGCTCTCGCCCTACTCCTTGGTCGCTCTCCTACGGCCCACAGAACTGATAAGGACACGCCCGCACCGCCCGCCCCTCTTTTCCTGCGAGCGATGTGGCTGGCACGCGCACTACGTGCCGTGGCCGAATACTTGCGTATGTCTGCTCAAGTTGATCAAAAAGACCTGGCTTCAAAGATTGAACGCGGGGGTCTAACCACGTTGGCATTCGCCGTGGAGTCCGGCCTTACTGAGGCGATTGAGGCGGGAGTGCTCACAGAACAGGACATACAGTCGTTGCTGATGTACGCCAGGTCAGGCAATGGCCCGGCTGAGTCACAGCGCAACGCGGTTATGGTCATCAACGCTGCGCTGCAGGCTACGCTAATAGCCAAGCGTCCCGACCACCCCCTAGCCGAGCACTACAACCTATTTGACGATTACGATTACGTGCTCGATCGCGCCGTGCTCATTCGCCTGCGCGAGTTTGCTCGCGCTCTACTCGCTCAGCCCGCTGTGCCATCACCCACCGTCATGGACGATCCAAAAAACGCGGTCGCGCAGAGAGTAGAGACTATGATCGGATTGGCGTCGCTGGTGGCCGCCTTGCCCGTCATGGCTATATCCCCGCTGTTGGACCACACGCTGGAGTTCCTGACGCACCCATGGCTGCGCTTCACGGCCAAAGGTCGTTTGGCGGATGAAATATCACGCATTGCCGAACAGCACGCCGTGCGCAGGATGGCCCTTCCGTCCGGCGCACCATGGACAGAACTATCCGGATTGAGCGTTTTGGACTGCGCAGTTGCCGGGCCCTGGCCTCACAAGCCCAAGGCCCCGACGACCATTCTTCCGATCGCAGCACCGGCCTGGGGCAAACCTTTGGCTGCTGACTTCTCCACTAAGGTCGCCGTTACAGAAGAACTCATTGCAACGATGGCCACGCTAACCTGGAGGCTGTCCGAGACAGCGGCCTCAGCTATGGACATCTATCGACGTGCTGCGGGTGAACGAGCAGCCAACGTGCCGCTACTGCCGGTTACTATCACCCGCGATCTGTTCACCGGTGAGTTCGCCGCTTTGCCGACTACGGCCACCCAAGTGCCTATTGCTCCACTGTCATTGATCAGACCCAGGTGGCACGCAAACACGGACAATTTCCGGCTGCTGCATGAACCATTATCCCGGTGGCATTTCTACACACATGCTTACGTTGTGGAGGATGTGCGGGGTACAAAGGCAGTGCAAGCTATACCATCCATAATCGAGAAGGAGGAGGAGCCATTCGCCATCGCGGCGCTGAAGGCGATACTACCCTTCATTGAGGTATTCGACGCACCGGCCATTCCGGCGTCCATGACCCTAAATCATCTCCTCGATCTCTGGGGCATCACGCCGGTTGAACTTCACGCCCTCCTATCTCAAATGGGTGACGGTACATCTTCATTCATGGCGCGCGCTTTCGCTGACCGCTTGCGCTTCATTGGCATGCTCACATTCGAAGTCAACGGCCACCACGAGATCATTCCACCAATGGATGGCATGTGGTATCATACACGCGAAACTAAGAAGTTCCTTGTCGCTGAGGACAAGAAAATCAAGCTGGGCGAGCGAGCTAACGTTCAAGCTGACGTGAGTAAAGAAGCTCCGGTGGGTGTCTTTTTTCTCCACCCTTTCTCGCACATTCCCAACACGGCGGACGTCACAAAAATCGCCTCGTGCCTACAGCTTGTCGGGCCTGCCGACGAGCAGCATCACAAGCCGCTGGTGGTGTGGGAGGCACCTAAAGCGTTTACCGTGGAACCCGTCCTTCCCATTGTGGGTTGGAAGCTGCATTCAGGCCCAGTGTCCGACATAGTCCTGAATCCCGCCATGCCATCCCGGGACGCGTACATTCCAACGTACGTCGTGCCAGGTGGGAAAAACGAGTATCCACTCTATTCTCACGCGTACAACGCGATCGTATCACTCACCGCACCGATGAGCGATAGAAGTGTCGCTTTCTCCCTCCCCGCCGCTCCCCGCTACATAATGAATTTATAACATGGACACCTTCTTCTCCAGTACGAGTGACTGGGTATGGAGACGTATGACAGCTGGGCCCTTGGTGGTACACCAAGGGCCCGGTACTGCCATCGTCGATCCTCGCACTCTCGGAGTCTCATATGCAGAGGCTCAGGCCCCTCAGTTCTGGCGCTTCACCGGAGTGCCAAACCCTGAGCGCTCGCCACTTCACCCACTCTTTCAACGCTACGACGAACGCAGCGTCGTTGCTCCAACGGACGGTGACGTCACACAGTGGCTTGACGCAGGCGTTGACGCCACGAGCACTCTGGAAACTCTCCAGCTGCCCGAACCATCCATAATGGTAACGGAATTACCGCACTGGCGCAAGCTAACAGTGCAAAGGGGTCAGCTGCCCTGGTACTTCATCCACGCACCCGGCCCAGGTCGGACGGGTCGCGCGCTACCCGCGGGTTTCCTATCGGCTATGGAAAGGCTTATGCGCCGGTACGCTGACGCTTGGCAACCAATACCAAGTAAGCCCGACCCCGCAAAGACTAACCCAGGTTACCCATCGTTTGTTACCCACTACGTTGGCAAAGTGGTGTCCAACCTACTTGGTGGAAACGATCTCAACCCTTCAGCTTTCCTTGACGCAGGCCGTACGTTCGCCTCAATGGTAGGCATACCTCCCGAAGCGGCATGGGGTTTCGGCCTTGGCAATCGTTCCGGCCCCTCTTATAAGGACCGCCCCGTCTTACTACACAAAGGGGGATCAACGTATGCAGAGTGGGGTCTCGCACGCGGCTTCGCTCAGCGAAACCGCATTATTTACATGGCTGCCGCCGCCTGCAACCGACTATTACGCCCGCTCTATGAACGCCTTCAGGGCGCGCGTAGGCGTCTGGAGGGGCTGTGGCATGCTGGCGGTATATCATTTGGGCCACTTGCCGGTCGCAAATACCAATACGAGGCAGACATTGCCGCCTTCGACTCCTCCGTCAGCCCTGAACTGCAGGACCTGCTACTATTCATGCTGAAATGGATATGGCCCGATCTGCGAGAGCACGCGGAGCTATGGCGCGTGATCGAGGAGCTACCCTTCATTACACCATCATGGTCACTCACACCCGGCCGCTGCGGCCTGGTAGGAGCGTTGGGTGGCACCCGCTCAGGAACGAAGACTACGGCCGAAGCCGGGACGGCTTACGCGCGGGCCGCGACCGAATACGCGCTCGACCAGCAAGGGATCTCCTTGAATCAGGTCACCATTCTATCACTCGGTGACGACGTACGCATCAGCAGCGATGTCGAAATCAACCCTGACGCGTGGGAATATAGTTTCAATGAGGTTGGCCTTTCGTGCACGCTTATTGCGGGCGACGGGTTCCTAGCCCGCCACCTCACACCCACGCTGGACGGCGTGCCCATAGCCGGGCGCGTTGTCCAGCAGACTATGTCTAACGAGCACGAACGCAAAGGTCCCGAAGCACTCGGCCTGAGCATGCTGGGCTTCATTGCACGGACGGAAAAGTTCGAGCAGCTGCCTGCCCAACTACAGACACAGACGTGGAGCGTTATTAGCCACGCTAAATGGATCAGGGATGTCACAGCCACAGAGGCGACGTCCAGCGTCCATACGCTACGTTCCTACCTCATTAATAATCCTGAGCCGCAACAAATCATCAACCAGGCCCTCAAGTCCGTGGAAGGCCTCGACTGGCTTTCAGAACACACAAGGGCTGCGGAGCACTCGGAATCAGGACGCCAACTTCTCGCCTGGATAACTGGCGACATTCGCGCACTGCAGCTTGACCGCGTTTCCAGGGAGCTCTACGTTGACGCTGCGTCAGCAAAGCTTGCCTCACTCCCACTCACGCTTCGGCTGCAATTAGCGGTGGACGGTTACTACGCGGTGACTTCAAGCCCCTTGGAGGCTCAACGATGGCTAACGACATCACTGAGCCGCCATTTCGCAATGACAACACCCGCGCTTCAGCCCACGGCACAACGACCAACCTAAGGAAGACCATGAATCCAGACGATTTTAAACCGGGTCTTACCATGCGCCAGCTGTTTGGCGATGGATCCGACCCAACGGAATCAGTCCACACGTCAATGGCGGCATTAACCTCAAGAATTGAACAGTTAGAGGGAGAACTTCGCGCACGCGACATTCCCGTTCCCCCCCCTCCGCCGGAACCACCATCGGATCACCCGCACCAGCCAGCGAATGTGCAAGACGAGGCCGTCCCAGCAGCCGAGCCCCGCACATCCGCTCCCGCAACCGTGCCAACGGTTGCGGAATTTGACATTCCCGACGACGTGGCCTCTAATATAGCAGCCTATCCCATCGTTCCCGACGACAATGTCACGGAAGAAGCATTTATAGTCCACCTGCAAGCCGTCGCACCCGCGCTGCCCTTTACTGAATGGATCCGTATGGCACCATATCTCATGGCGGCGATACCATCCTTTAGTCTGGAAACTATTAAGGGATGGCCATCATACGACGCCATCAGCCAAGCCCTACAAAGCATTAAGAGGGTCGCCGCCGCACCCGAGGGCAACGACACGCCTGGCAACGGGTCTGTTTAGCCTGAAGCTTCAGGCTCCACCTCCCACTCACCACACAGCCACGTAATGGCTTCATAATTACACTCATACTCGCATTACGCGAGCGTGGGCTACCCCGAGG
>Ga0184649_1404042_pt1 | contig 13607 bp, 17 predicted proteins | sample PLM4_65_FD_146311 | JGI IMG/M metagenome (GOLD analysis project Ga0184649, IMG submission 146311) | Metatranscriptome of groundwater sediment microbial communities from an aquifer in East River, Colorado, USA - PLM4_65 (Metagenome... | ecosystem: Environmental > Terrestrial > Soil > Riparian... | reverse complement strand
GCCCTCTGTGATGATCTCCGTATGGTGATCAGTAGTTGTCGAGCGTTCAGCTAACGCAAAGGAAGAGGTCCTGTAGTGTGATGCCGGCGACGGACGCGGTGTACGTGAAATAGCTGTCATCGGGCGAGTTCGCGAGCTGATTGACATCTATTTGGAATATGGAATCGTTGTTGTGTCCGTAATCCGTGACGCTCGGCGTACTCAGCGTGAACGTCGCGATAGGGACGGCCGGCGTCGGTGGTCCCGTGAACAACTTCAACCTGATTGTGCCCGCTGCGCCGGTAGCGCGAGCCGACACCTGCAGACCGGCACCCAGCGATAGAGCGGGCACGTCCGGTATGCCACGTGACATGCGTGTAAACGCATAGCCGGCGATCAAGCCGGCTGGTCGGAGTAAGAGTCCGCCGGGTACCACGATATTGTTGTCGCCAGCCGCGAGGACAACGGGAGCGTCCAGCCGAAACGATAGGGCGAATTGGTTGGTGCGTCGGGAGACGATGATGTCTGGCATATTACACCACGTATATCCAAAGATCAGCCAACGTCATGGCGCCGACCGACGCCGCGAGGTTGAAATATGAACCTTCCGGTTCAGCTGTCAGCTGGTTCAGTTGAATCAGGACGTGTCCCACTTGAGTGGCGGACGGTCCAGTCATGGCCGTGAACGACCATAGGGGGAGTGGCCCCGCCGGCGGACCGAGCCTAAGTGTTAAGGTAGCTGAACCTGCGGCCCCGGTAAGGAGAGCCGCTATTTGGAGGACCGCTGGTCCACTCCTTACGGCGAACTGTCGCACGAGGTTACCTAGGAGCGTGGATGGCCGCATGATGGTGGTCCCAACTTTTATCTGATTCTCAGTAGCGCCTGACGCTAGCACCACCGGTGCCACGAGTCGGTAACCCAGCGCCACGGGGTTGTTTTGAAGGACCATGACGATGTCGGCCATTGTTCGCTCCTTTACGGGATGAGGGTGAGACTGATATTATATATCGTGATGCCCGTCGCCGCGATTAGGACCGGCGCGGGAAGCGCGGGCCCCGCGATGGGATTGAATATCAGCCCCGGCTCATTGCAGGACAGCCAGGCCGATAGCGGAATCTCGAGGCGCTGCCACGTGACGCCCGCTGGAAAAGTTGCCTGATAGAGGGGATTGCCTTCGTTCAGGCTATCCCATCGCAGGAGACTGTCGCTGGCCACGGGTGGCAGGACGACGTTCGGGTCGGAAAACATCGCGAGCGCCGTACGCACATTTACGGACGCCGCACCGTTCGGACTCCCTTCGATGCCGATGCTTAGGGCCCTATAAGGGCTGAGGGAAGCTGGAACCCGTTGGAGGATGGGCGCCATCAGCGTCTCTAGCCTCAGGGGCATGAATGCCGCTCCGTTCTGGACGATCTCGCAGAGGAATATCCACGGCTCTTCTGTCAGTAACCCGAAATCGAATGGTCCCCCGTTAAAGTTCCAGACCGAGGCCCATTTTCGGTCAAATTTCTCGAGCAGACACTGCCAAGCTGTTCGTGCCATTACGGCTCCTATCGTTAGTGGTGGAAAGTGCTAGGTCTCTCTCTCCACGAGTAAAGGCCTGAGCCAGCGAAATGCGGTGTCCTGTTCCTCCGGCGGGATGCGATCGCCCGCCTGCCTCTGCTCCGTCGCTAGCGCGCGGATTTGAGTTCGAGGTAATCCTTCCTGTTGAAGGAAGTATCGCTGAGCATACCCCGGTGGTAGATTGAATTCGTCCAAAGGAACCTCCCTGTTGCAGCTCGAATTATCGAATGTCGTGAAGCGTCTAGTCAAAGGCGGTTCAGGCCGCCCGGTTGCCCGGGCGGCCCTCCCCTTTGAGCGTGAGGTCTGGCGGTCCTCTGCTCGTTGCCTGCTACGCGGTCCGCAGCATTTCCTCGTCCTCGGGCGATAGCTGATCGTCCGATGGTATCGCGTCCTGATCGGGCGGTTGTGCTGGCCGCTGGACAGCAGAGAAGCTGTCCATGTCGCGCGCCGCCTGTTCGGCGGCCGCCTTTTCGTCCGGCTCGGTGCTATACGCGGATTCCAGCACCTGCTTTTCCACTGCCGGGTGTTGGAGTGCGGCAGCCGCGGCGCGGCGGCGTCGCCGGCGACGTGAAAACAGTGCGCGCCCTATCCCTGATACGGCACTGCGCATCATGGGAGTCGCGGCCGACGCCATCATCAAGGGGACAGCCCCTTGCTCGGGACCGAGAAGATCGCCCGTTGGTAGAGGAATCGGCAATCCGGTCGACTCCGCCATGTCACGGGCGGCGTCTATCATGAGTGCGTCCCCTATCTCACTGTCCCCGGAAGCAACGTCTCCCTGCCCGACCTTCGTCAGTGCCGTGGATACGACGGGGACCTCCATGACGCTCATCAGCTCCTGGGCCCGCGTCAGCGCGGTGCCCAGTAGGAGGAAGAACGGGTAGGGCCCGCCCGGCTTGATTTCCGCCTTTCCGAGCGTCGTTGAGATGGCGCGCATCATCTGGAGATTCTTGTTCTCCATGAGACGTTTCATGCCGTCATCCGAGTAGCCCAGCTCGGTCTCCGGAATGCCCAGGAATTGAAGAACTTTCCTCGCTCTGCTTGCGTCGAAGGCCGTCATGGCCATGTCCGCTGAGATGGCAGCTGCCAGTCCCTTGAGCATGTTCGCCAATATTGACAGGCCAGCCCGATCGGCTACGGCCAAGATCGGAGTGGGTGGCGCTGGCGAGACGCGAATTGTGGCCAGCTCATCTCTCACGGCCGCCGCGTTACCGGCGATCGCGTTGATGATGCCGTCCTGGCTTTGTTCCGAGAACATGCTCAGAAGCAAAGCCACCCGTGTCGGGTTGGTGGCTTCGGATGATCTCATCATTATAAGCCGCCCAGGATTGCGGTCGCCATGCTTTCGGGCGTTCCGAACTTGCCGCGAGCAATGAACTCACGGAAGCGCTGCGTTACCGGATGAGACGATCCCGGCACGATGATGTTCATGAACGATGTCGATGGCGGGAGACCCGCTGCCGTCACCGTTATGGCGGCAGCCGATGCCACGGGTATGCCTCCCACGATCACTGGAATGGCACCGATGAGCCCGAGGGTCGGCTGTGGGTTACTGTTCACGAAGTTCCACGGCACGACCATGATCGCGACGCGGTTGGTGACCTTATCCACGTTGACCACGAGCCTGCCCTGGGTGAGCAGGTTCAGAACCCCCAAATACGGGGAGTTGATCGTCAGGGTGGTGATGGTGATGATGCCCGCCGGCAGTGCCGTCAGAGTCGGGGCTGCGAATTCGATGATGAAATAGGGCACCAGCATGGCACCGACTGGTGCTATTGCCGCCGAATCCACCACGACCGTGGCAACGCCTCCTGCGTCGGCCGCGTCCGGCACGACAACCGCCGTCGTCGGCGAGTCCTGCTCCGTACGGTCAAGCATGCCCGCGAGCAGCTTAAGCGGAAACGAGCGGCGCGCATCGCCCAAGGGGGAGATCTGGACTCGACAGTTGTCGAAGCCCAGGAATGGGACTGGCGTCTGCAGACGAGTGGTAAAACCCCGGTCGGACGTGACAGGAGCGGCAGAAGTCCTCCTCGCGAGCAGAGCTCGCTGTGCGGCCGCTTTTCGCGCCGTCGCCTTCTTTCGCCTCGATAAGGCAAGCATGCCCGCGCCCGCGAGGCCCGCGGTACCCAGCAGCGCGCCGCCGATGATCCACTTCTTCCTGCGGGACATGGGTGCCCCCGTTTCGAGGGTGCTGACCGCGTCCCCGAATTCCGCATCCGACACGTCCCGGGGGTCGCCCGCTTCGATGTCGCCATATTCGAGGTCCCCGGCCTCGGTGTCTTCGATGGCGACTCCGCCGTACTCCAAGTCTCCGTATTCGTCGTTCATGGTCTGAATCTCCTTTGATGGTGGTTGTAGTGATGGTAGTGGTTCAATTCACAATTCGCAAGAACGTTCGTCTTTCGCCCTTTCCTTGGCAACCCATGTTCGCGAGGCACTTCGTCGTTAGTTCGATGAAAGCCCGCCCTTCCGGAAGTTGCTCCCTGAGGTGTAGTGGTAGGTGTTCTAGTGAGTGAACATGGAAGTGATCCTTCTCGAGGTAGACCTGTGTTCCTTTAGGGACAGCGAGTCCCACGCGCCGTACGATGTCGTATAGCCCGGAGAGCTGGCAGCCGTCGATGCCCAGGTGATGTAGGCCCGTGCCTGGTGAAAACCGCGGGGCTGCGTCTGCGGCTCCGAACTGATGGGTTCCGGTTGGCCGAAAGATCGATGTGATGGTTATTGGAACCGCTTTCCTGATGAGCTGAAGTGTGTACCCCACGCTCGGAAGTAGGCGGCCCGTCACGCCACTCTCTCTCGATCGGGCATGGCCTTCTCGAAGTCTACGGCTGACGTGAGCACAGCATCCGTCCGTGGCATGGCCATTGCCACGTCCTTAATATCGCGCTTGCGCAGCAGCACCATCATAACTGAAAGAGCGCGCGTCAATCCACCCGCGAGGCGGACGAGGTTGGTGAAGCGATTCAGTGGATCAGGGCCGTTCATCCACAAGACCGAGGCCTTGGCTATCCTCAGCTCTGAGGGTAGTTTCGGTGTTAGGCGGTCCAGCAGCTTGAGGCCCGATGACATCTTCGTCTTCGATGCGTTCCAGTTCGGTAGGAAATCTTCTTTCAAGTACACGTTCAAGAGCTCGGCTTGCAAGCGAGGCGACCGCTCGAAGTCGACGACTGATACGCCTGTGGCGGTTCTCCATTTGTCAAACCTCTTTCTGTTCACCTGCCACATGCCCCGCTCCCCGGCGGCGCCAACGGCGGTCGGCAGGCCGTATGATTCAAAATAAGCAGTGGTGAGCAGGAACGGCTTCCGGAGAGCGCCTATGAGGGGGATGAGGCTCATATTCACGTACGGCATGGCTTGCTTCAGCATGGTCTTGGGATTGGCCAGCATCGTGTTAATTTTTGTGACGGATATTGGCGCCCGAATCGCGCCACCATAATCCTTGTAGGGGAAGTCGCGAATGATGCTCCACCACCACTGCTTTCCGTCGAGGCCGTCGTCCGGCCCGCCCTTCTCCGCGCCTTTATCCCCTTTCCCGAGGAAGAGCCACGCGCCAGCAATGCCGAACGCAATGCCGATGGCGCCCGCAATGGCCGCCACGAGGGCAACGACCAGTTTCACTAGGGTTTTCTTCCCCGCAAAGGCCGCGCGTATAATACCGGTGGTCATGGCCACGTCCCAGGCCCATTCCCATAGTTTCCTCTTCCTGCCGCCCGCGACGGGAGGCGTTGGTATCGGGCTGTCCGTCGCGAGAAACTCCGACGTTGGCAGGTCCGAGGACAATCCCGGGGTGGTGGTATCCGTCGGTGGTGCAGCGGGTGAGAATATGTCGAGGAATTGGTCCGGCATGTTTGGCTCCTGGGTAAGTTGGTGATTGATTGTCGGATCTCTAAGCGTAAACGATGCGATTACCCACCTCGTGGAGGGCCGCTCTGGTCAGTGATGTCGGCGGCGCTAGCATGATGCGCAGCAGTTGGGCCCGATCGGTCAGTAGGCCATGTATATTCGGTACGTGGCCGGCCACCGCTGCAGCCTCGAGCATCTCGGATATGGCTGGTCTAACGTCGAGCTGAGCTGAGGCGTCGTCCAACCAGCTCTGGCCCTCGTTTGACGTCAGGAACTCACCCACCGAGGGATGCCGTAGGAGGTCTGATGCTTTTAGGCCCACGGTCTTGATGACGTCGGCGAGCTCCCCCGTCACGGTTGCCCTCAGTATGTCTAGCACATCGCCTTCTATGGACGGATGCAGCGGGATCAGAAGGCGGGCGGCTAAGCCCAGAACCACGTGACCCAGATGACGGTAGCTGTCTTCGTTGCCTAGTGTCTGCTGCAGCACGCGTGCCCCCACTGCGTACTCCTTCCCGCCTTCGAGATGACGCATGAGCATGCGCCGTCCATCGAGCAGTTTGGCCTTGATGCCTTCCTCCGCTGCCGCTTCCTCGTACGCTGCCGGCGTTAGCAGGTCGTTCGCAGCGAGGAGGACGTCGTCTCCGAGGTTAAGGAACAGCGGCCAGTTCCCCCCTTCTATGTCCGCGAGAGAGGTCATCTTCGCTCGGACCATGCTCTTGAGCACGATAATCTGGGCGTGGATGGATCCAAGATTGGAGGTCTCCTTGATCCCGGAGAACAGACCGAATCTACCCGTGACCATCTCCGCTTCACCGCCGCGGGGAAAGCCCCACAGGGGCGTGAGGAACGCGCCTCTTTCGTCGATGTTGCGGAGCATGCGCATAACGCTGCGATCGAAACCCGCCGCTTCCATAGCACCGTAGATCACGCCCCTATGCTCGGGTGTGAAAGTCGTGTCAAACGCGGAGAAATCGGATTCGATGATGCGTTTGCCGCTGGCTTCATAGTCCGCGAACTTCGTTATCTGGACGCGGCGGTCCTCTGCTGTATGGGAGAATCCGGAGTTCGTCAGTCGTGCCATTTTTACGGGGATGTGGATCGGAGACAGCGCGATATTTAGGATGCGTGAGGCCATGTAGACCACCCGTGGCCCGGTGTAGCAGGCAATGGATTCGGCAGTGATCAGGGGCTGGTCACCTGATAGGTTGTAGATCGGGAGCGGTTTTCGCGTTGGTCTGGCGCGACGGCTTACGCCCATCATGAACATGGACCCTGGGACGCCCACGTTCTGGGCGAGCTCCGTGGTGCTATCGATCCATCCCTTCTCGTCTGGCCACTTTGCGCCACGGAAGTCCAGATTCGATATCACGGCCATGAACTCATCGATCTGGGATGAGAACAGAGGCCACCCCGCGTTCGTATCGTGCGGATCGGTGTCCATGGCGGCCAGTTCAAGTGGGGACCGGTTCAGCAACCCCAATTTGGCAGCCTGCTTGGCATACCATCTGAGTAGAGATGAGGCCACCTGTCGGTACTCTTTAGTGGGAGGGGCTAGTGGGGGGGGTTCCGCTGGCAAGTACCAGGTAGGTGGGAAACGTCGCTGGATCGACAACTTTCCGACGATGTCCAGCTCGCCGACTCTAAGCCAGGCCGGTGCCTTAGTGAGGGCGGTGGTCATGTCAGCGAAAGCGGTGTTAATGGACGCGACCGCGTCCGCTGGCGTGCGGTGAATTAACTCGGAACCGCGGTTTAGCGCGCGGTTCATATCATCGACGTCGTCCGGCGTCGTATCGGAGACGTCAGGGCTGCCCTCTCGGCGAGTAAACGCCCAGGAGAGTGGAACGGTCAGAGCGGACCGGATCCAGCCCGTCAGGGCAGTCAGGGGCTTAATGGAGCGCAGCGTTGCCGCTGCGCCCCAAACCGGTAAGAGTCCCTTGATCAGTGATGTCCTAAGCGTCATCGAGAGTTTCTCCTGCAGGTGCGCCCCCGCCTTCGATGGTCTTCCCCTCTGCTGGAGCACTCGGGCCCAAAGCGGGCTTAGGAATGTCCTTATCGACGGGAATGTCCGCCGTTGGTGTCGGTGGCGGCAGCACTTTCCACGGCGAAGGATCGCCGTAAACGATCTTCTTGTCCAGGTAGCCCGCAAGCTGCTCTTCCCAGATCATGGCCCTAGATGGCCCGGGGACGTGGACGAGAGGGCCCACGCCTGGCCATCTGGTAACCGTATCCCAACGGAATTGGTGTCCGATGGCACGCCGGCTGGAATGAAGTGTGACCTCGAACTTCACATCCTTCGGGTTGAGCAGAGAGGCGCATGGCATGAGAACGTCAGCCGCGACCTTTACATACTCAAAGGTGATGCCTCGACCCCGGATGTCCGGAGTGACCCTCAGTGGGAGAAGTTTAATCTCCACCGCCGATGACGGATACTCGATCAGGGGGTACGCGTAGCCGCGGCCCTTCTCGATCGCCTCAATATTCGCTTTAATCAGCGCGTGAGCGCTGATACCGTAGGCGAGCAATTCGTCAGTCGCGAGTCCGAGGATCCAGAGAGGTACGGGGCCGATCTTCTCGGTTCGGGTCGCAGTTAGAAGACCTCCCTCATCTACGAACCGTCCCGGGTTGGGAGTGACGACGAGAAAGGAGCCTGCTAGCTGCGCGATGGCAAAGGCGCGTTCTATAGCCGGGAGGGAGCTTAGATATGCTTCGAGTAGTTCCAGATGATCTGGTCCTTTCTCCCTCTCCCCGGCCAGATCGTAAACCGATGGGTGAACAGCGACGGGTCGCTCCCCCTCAAGGAAGTTCAGCGGTATGAGTGACGCCCCCAAGTTCCCAGGTAAGCCCGCCTTTGGCATTACGCCCAAGCGCAATCGAAAAACCGCGGCTGCTTGGGTCGCATAAGCGGCCTTGGACAGAGCGGAGTAATTGACTGGGAAATTCAGGTAGGGCGATAGTTCTTCCACTGGTCGCCCTTCTCTGATCGAGAAAGCCCGGATGCCGACGGCAAACGCCCCGACATCGCCCACTGAGATCAGGCGCGGCACATTCAAGTCAGGAACGGAAATGGGTCCGATGACCATATCCGCGAGGAGGCGACCCCCCTCTTCGAGGGGAGGTAAGACCGCTTCCAGGTTGATGATCTTGTTAAGGGCTTGTTTATACAGGCCGACCGCAGCAGAGATGACTCTGGCGGAAGCCTCCGGATCGATTATCGTCTCCGACATTGACGCGCCGAGAGTGATGTCCGTTTGGGAGACCAAAATACCCAGGTTCCTGAATTTGGCGCTCTTCGCCATCGCGCCGGCGTCCAGGACGCCTGGAATGATGGGCAATTTGATCTTCGCCCCCGGGAATAGAATGTTATCCACGCCCATCGCCTTCTGCAGTCCGTCCATGGATTCCGAGATCCACGGCCTGAGTGATGAAGCGAGTTTCAGACGCATGGAATCGCGCCCTCGAGTCGCATCGTCTCTTGAATCACTAACCTCGCTCGTGACGACAGCATCGCCGCCAACGAGAGTAATGAGTCCATCGGCCGTGCGGAGCATGGATTCGATCTGAACCATGGCGTCGAGTGACCACACCGATGAAAAGAAGCGAGCGTAATCTCGGAATCTGGCCGAGACCGACTGCGCGAACATGGCTGATGCGACGTCTCCGGAGAAACGGAGGCGCTCCGCGTTCTCCCTGACGTGTAAGTATCCCAGCGCGATGACGATGCCTGCGACAGCGTCCTCGTCATCGATGATCCTGTCCAACATCGGGACGATGTAGGCAAGATGAGCCTTGATCTTATCGGCATTGTTGGCGACGGCGAATCCCGTCTCCGCTTTGCGCCCCACGATCGACGCCAGTGATTCCAGATAGAGGGCGGCGTTAACGGGTTTCTTCGGGTCGGGAAGGCCGGCGCGCGACCGGAAAGCGGTCTCTAGCACCTTCAGGCGGAAGGGAATTTCCTTCTCCGTCTCTATGAGTGCTTCCGCCGACTTGGTGGCATCGGCTTCGGATCCCACCAACCCCGGACTGTGGAATCTCGTACCGGGCTTTACCTGCGTCGATCCCGTAGCCAAGGTACGAAACAGATCCTTGTCCGGGTACACACGGAGAACGCGAGCGGCGTCGGTCAGTTCTTTCGCGTGATTCTCCAACACACCGGATCTGGCAAAGACGTAGTCCTTGGGGTCGACGCCCTCCCCAGGAAAGAGCAGTTGGAGGAGAGCTGTTTCCGGCTCGCCGATGCGCATGTATGAGACTGACTCGGGCAGGCGTGCGATGAGAGTCTCTCTCGCTGCTTGCCTTAGGGCCGCGTTGAATTGAGTGGCGTTGACCACCCCGATTCGCTTCGGTGTGCCGTCGGGGGCTAGCATTGGTTTCAGGTTTATCGGTCGTTCGAACATGGTGACTCCAGATGGCGGAGAGTTGACCTGCACCCTCTTCGCCGCCAGCGAGGAGGATCGGTTGTGGCCGAGTGGCCGGGACTGAACAGGAATGAGAGAATTTTAAAGAACGACCGCGCCGGGATAAGCGGGCGCGCCCGTGGTATGGTCGATGTCTCCAATCAACGGGTATGACTGGGGTAAGTATACGAACCCGTCAACGAAGGAGCTCTGATATCGTCCGAATTGAGCAGTCGGATACCCGCCTGGCGTCACGTCGGCACCGAAGGTGGCCAAGAAGAGCTGAGGGGTCTGGTTGGCATAGTTGGCATCGAGCATCCCGAGCCCATACGTCAATTGGACCGGATTGAACGGGCCGGCACCCGTTGAGGGATCGAAACCCACGAGAGCAATCAACTCACCTAGAGTCACTTCCCTAACCATGCGACTGAGCGAGAACGGGATGAGTGCCGGATCCGTTGATGGACCAAACTGACCCAACTGCGCTTCCGACAGGTAAACTTCCAGCCTGGGAGGCGCCGCAGCCTCCGTCTTGGAAATGGCCACTGTGCCCGCTCCTGAGGCCGCGGAGTTAAGGGCGATCAACGCCCTGAAGAGGCGAGGATTGACGTCCGGTGGGATAATCAAGGTGTGCTTGGCGTTCCTGGCTCCCGCTACGAGGAAGGGAGCAGCGCCGAGGAACCAAGGGTCCGGAGCGGAAACTCCTCCCCGAGGGTACTGCCTGGTCACGCTGAGAGCGGTGTCGCTCATGAGCCCGCCTGTGCAGGGAGTGAGAACGGAGAACGTTTTGGACACTGGTCCGAGGCGGGATACATCAGAGACGATCGCCATGATGGAGGGAAAAGCATGGCTGACCGTTCGGATCATCCCCCCGGTATTCGCGGGGAAGAAGATCGTCGCTACCATGAAGGCGCCGGGGTCGAGCCCGGCGGTCGTCCAGCCTACGCTGGGCCGTGCAGCGCCGAGATCGAAGGACAGGGAAGGGGTTACGACTCTGGGTAGGTTGGTGGGATAACGGTCCTTCGGACCCGCTAAAATGGTACCGATGGGTAGGCCACCGGGAAATACTGAGCCGACGTCAAATCCGATCATCTAATCCTCCGTTTATGGGTGTATGTGTTTCCAGTTCGCTGCGAAGCTAATCTCCTCGATGTCGCCTACGGACGCGGTCCATGGCGTGAGACGCGGACTCGCCTTTCTTGGGAAGTACGACGATGTCCATGCCCGTGCGCGGGGAGCGGAAGGAACCTACCGGGGCCGGTTGTCCCTCTTCCGGCTCCGTCGATTGGAATTGGGGCAGCCCAACCGACATGAACAGATCACCGAGTTCGCACATGGCCGGCTTTCCTGGTTCGCCCTTTGGCGGCTTTCTTCTTTGGCGCCGCCCGTCCGGTCCGCTCTTGGGGTGGAGCGGGCAGCAAGCGACCGGCCCTGAGAGGCCCGGCTCCATGAGAGTGATCCGCGTCAACCGCTGCCAGACGGGGCGGCGGAGTCAGCGCGGTGAACGCCTGCGCGATGGCAATCGTGATAGCCTGCGGACCCTTAGCGCCCACTGTCAGGATGGCGTGTACAGACAAGCCATCCGCAGACGAGCGGCAAGTTATCACTTTCATAGTGACACCGGATGCGCGGTATTCTTTACAGCCCTCGTGGTCGATGGCGGCCTCTGTGGCCGTTCGAATAACGTCTTCGATGGGACGGCCATTGAGGGGGATGGTCAAGGTGAGTGAGTATAAATTTGGATCTCCGAGGTGCATGTTATACTGCCTTTCCGTCGCTAAGCGACGATGTGGATTGTTCGACTTGCGGTGGAATTTCGGAAAGTGGCGCGTCGGCCCGAGCCACTTGATAGGCCGATTCCGCGACCGGCTCCGCAGTGGGAGGTAGCGTGATCTCGGCGATGGAGGGAGTGGCATCGACCTTTGGTGCCGGGAGATAAGGTGCGGCCAACGACAGTGCGACCGCCGTCTCTTCGGGGGTTGGCGCCCAGTGAGAGAAATCCAGCACGTCGCTCAGGAACTCATCCTTTGCAAGCTCAACGAGTACCACTTCGGGGTTTGCTTTCGCGTAAGTCTGGGCCCCTTCCACCCAGGTGGAAAGGAGGTCCGAAGTCCATGTATCGCCTCTCGCTACGCCCAAAGCCGCTGCGTCCTCCGCGCTGCGCATGTAATAGAAGAGCTTTCTGCTCTTCGGCAGCAGAGGGGCGCTCCCCATCCTGAATCCCTCCAATGCTGGAGTATTGGTGAGGAAGATGAGTGAGCCGCGGGGAGCGCGGTACAGCAGGAGGGCGCCGATGTCGTTGACGATGTCCGCAATGAGAGATCCCCAGAGAGGGGGGCTTTTCCACATCTCTTTGGAGTACCATTCCGGTACGAAGATGCGCATAATGTCGTCGGAATCGACCGCGATGACGCCCTGCTTCCGAAGTTCGTTAGCCAACGCTGTTTTCCCCGTCGTGGGGAATCCTAGGATCAGGCCTGATGTGAATTTCCGTTTTACTGATGCCATATAACCATCCTAAATAGCGGGGATGTTAAAGGCGCGTTGCTAGCCCGCCAGCTAGTAACGCGCCGAATCGTCAGTCAAGCGAAGACTTGCTTTTTGCTAACTCGCCGTGAAGGAGCCCCTTTCTCTTGAAGAAACTGGCCATGTCGGTAAGCTTGGCGACTCCGCCAGGTATACCCAGGCGGAGATTCAAGCGTTCTGACAAACGCCCTATTTGGAGTTCGAGCTCAGCCACTTCGCGGATCGTGTGTGATGGGAGAGTAATCACCCATTTATCCACGTCCGCACTACGACTTGGAGTGGTGCGAAAGGCCGCACCGCCCGAGTTGGTCGATTCGAGTACTTTACCCACTTGAGGACCCCCCCTCTAGGCGCAAAGGTGGACCGACCTGCGTTATGCTCGCGGCGATGTCATCCACCGAGACGAGACCTTGCGCATCGACTCGCAGGTTAGACACGCGAAGACCAATCGGCTTCGGGAATAACCTGAGTATGCGGATGGCGTCCGCGATGTGCATGGTACCTTGTGCTGGAGCGGTCATTCGGCACCTCCGTTCGTGTTATTGAGAACAATGAATAACGGCGGGGGGACGAAGGCGAGCACCTCGCCTTGAATGCCCATTGGTAGGACATCCTGGGTCCAGCGACAGTTATGCCACGCAGGCCACATCCGACGTGCCATATCGCATATCTCCGCAAGCACGTCCCTTACCCCCTTGAGAAACCAGCCAGCATCCACTTCGGACGGCCGATCCTTGATGAAGACGGTCATTGTATACACGTCCGTTCCCATGGCCTTGTCAGAGATGTGTGCAGGCCGAGTCTGTCCGCTTCGCTCCATCAGAGAAGCGAGCTTATCGACTGACACATCAACGGGTCGAGTTAGTTCCGGCCTGATGGCGGCGACGGGCGCTTTGCCGTTCCTCAGCTCGAATGAAAACGCCGACAGGTGTTCCCAGACGAAGTGAAGCGCGGCACGAGATGGGGAGAGAACGCGAATCATCAGCTCCCCCGGTGCGATGAGGTTTTTGGCGTGTTCAGTCATTGGTACTCCCTTCCCCACAGGGCGCGGGAGATATGAACTTACTCTCTTCGAGCTCGTAACGCTCAAGTGATCGAAAAAAGAGGCGAACCGACTCCTCTCGACACTTATTGCGAACGGTGTGAGGTACCGCATCCGTATGGATTGGACTGGGGTACTGCCACCCCCGTCCGTCTATGGCGACGACTCCGTGAGGAGTAGCGCGAACAATCCAAGCATTGCCAGAACACATGAGGACTCCTTGACAAGCTCCTCCTCCATCCCGGGATTGGGG
>Ga0184649_1315519_pt1 | contig 13918 bp, 19 predicted proteins | sample PLM4_65_FD_146311 | JGI IMG/M metagenome (GOLD analysis project Ga0184649, IMG submission 146311) | Metatranscriptome of groundwater sediment microbial communities from an aquifer in East River, Colorado, USA - PLM4_65 (Metagenome... | ecosystem: Environmental > Terrestrial > Soil > Riparian... | reverse complement strand
GGTAGGTGTTACCTTCTATAGTTTGATCTGCGTGAGCTGATCAGTAATTGCATCCGGCCTGACTCGTCCCCTTCCCGGGATAGGACTCCAGACCGCAGTGGCGTTGATGTTATCTCCCCAATGGCGGACACGGCTTAGTTTGGTTCTAGCGTTCGTCGGGACCATGACGCTGGTCCCTGGTTGTGTGCACAAAACCGACAGATACGCCAGTATCTCTTAGTTTATCAATCTGTGACGCATCCGCGTCTGATAATCGGCTTGCGGCCATGGATGGCAGGAACATGCCTCCCATGACCGACAAAGGTGATTGCGAGGTAAGCGTCCTGCTGCGACATTATCAGCAACATGTCATCCCCCTAGTCTTTTGAGTGTTTATCGAAGTGCTTTCTCCTCGCGAGCTCGTCCGCGCGTTTCTTGCGTTCTTTGGACGCGTCGAGGACTATTTTAAGGCATCGCGGAAACGTGGCCACGATGGCCACTGCGATGCTAGAAATTGCGGTCCACATGATGGCCTCCGGCATGTTAAGTCCTTTAGGTGCTGTTCAGGCAGGAATGTGACGGTTTTGCGGTGTGCTCCCAGATTACTCGTTGCGAATTAGGATAACCCGTTCTATGAGATCCAGTTCTGCGATCTCGAGGCCAGTCAACTCAAGGCTCAGTGTGGATTTCCTGTTCGTCAGATGGTCGCGCCTCATTATCAGGTTGGCAGTGGGTTGACCCTCGACTAGAGCGCTGAGATTGCTCAGCACATCCGAGTCGATGGGGGCAGGGCCTCGAGGGGGTTTCGGAGCGGGGGGCGCGTCGATCACAGGCTCCGGGGTCCAGGGATCACTGGGTGTCTTTGCGCTCTCGCGAGCGACCAGGATGGCTTCGAGCGCGAACAGTTCCATGTAGTCCGTCACTGGCATCGATCCGGGAGCATCCGCCAACGTTCCTTTCAGTTTTGCGACTCTCGCTGCCAAGTAATCGGGAGGGAGGTCTGCTGCGAACTCTCTCATATCGTCATAATAGCCGTTTCTCATGGTGGGTCCTCTCGGTGGTTTTGGTTGATGTTGTGTTGATTACGCTACGAAGAAGAATGCATCGTTAAGAGTTACGGGAAGCGCCGCTTGCATGGTGACACAGGTGATCGCAGGCGCAGCGAGAATAAGATTGAATAGTGAGGTGCCAGTGTTGAAATCAGTAGTGCTGGGCGTCGGCATATCGGCTATGATAGCCAGGGGCAGCCCGGAAAACGAAGCTATGAACCGCACTCTAACGGCTATGGTAGTAGCGACGCCGGTAGTAAATATCTTCGCTTGGAAGCGAGGAGGTTCATCGTCGCGAATGCGGGGAAACAAGATAGGGAACAGCAATTGCGCTATCGGGAGAGGGGACCCCTGGAAAGATACCGGATTCTCGACCGCGTCGAGGGCGTGCGATCCTGCTAATCGGAATCCCGATTGCGTCCCGGAAGCGAAAGGCGTTACTGATATTATCATGACGCGCCTACGCCCAGTAAAGGAACAGATCGGTGATGGTACAGGCAGCAGCAGGATTCAGCTCAAGATATGAGTTGGCGGGAGCGACCAGGAACTCGTCGTACTCCATAAGGATGGATAGCCACTCCGTGGTGGGCGGGGACGTCACGGTTCCGAATAGATTAATGGGAAGGCCTACGAATGGGGGACTGAGCCTGACGCGAGGCGTAATGACTGCCGACCCTGTGGACAGGAATCGGCAGAAGAGGTCAGGCTGGTAATCAGCTATCTTCTGGAGGAGTACCGGTTGCAAAAGCAGCGCTGGAGTGATCAGGTTGCCCTGGAACGTAAACGGATTCTCAGCTCCGACTGCCAGGACGACAGGGGCGGCGAGACGGAAACCTGTGCCCGTCCCGGATGGAAATGGTCGCATTTCTATGTTCATAGTGACCTCACATCCAATTGTAGTTGGAGTCGTTAGGGGTGGCGCAGATGACGAGATCAAGGATCTCGATCTCTCCGTTGATGATCAGGACCGGGAAAGGGAAGTTCCGGGGGTCGGATGGAGGAAGCAGAGGATACCTTCGCCAGTTCGGAGACTGCTCTACCGCCATCCACGCTCCGATGGGAATAACCAATTCATACCACTGCACTCCGTCGGTAATCATGTGTTGAGTGTTCGGAATGCGTGAGTTCGGGCCCCACCACTTACGTTGATTGGGGGTAGACACGGGAGGATAGGGAGCGACGGGTTGGATATCAAGGGTCAGTCCGATGGATACCGTCGATGATAGGCCTGGTGTCCACGGTCTGGCCTGCAGCATGAACTTCACGAGTGAGGCGCCGCCTAAACCTGCGCCGACGCGGGCGAGATGGCCGCCTATCAGATTCATGAGTGTCAAGGGAGTGTTGGGCGTTCCGTCCCCAAAATTGGTCCCGACGATCAGCCAGGACTCGTCGACCGCGGCGCCAACGCGCAGCCCTTCTTGAAAATCGGGAGCGTACGCGACGCCCCATGAAGTAGGAAACTCGCTTACGGCGATGTTGAACATCTGGAAAGGCATTAGTGACTCCTGGGCGAGAGGTGAGTGTGTGAAGAGAAGCAATGTTGGTTAATCGAAGTTGCACGAGTAGGTTGAAAGAGGGGCGACGCGAATTCGCGTCGCCCCGGGACGGGTGCAAGAGCCGGCGGGCTTCCTTGCTTCCGTGCGTGTTAGTAATTGTCGGGAACGTCGTCGCTGGACTGGCGCCAATCGCCGAACCCTTCATCTCCACCAGACTGGACTGAGGTCGAAACCTCGGTCCGGAAATCTGGTTCGGATTGAGACTGCAACGACTGCTGCGTCTGTTGCGGCTGTTCCAAACTCTGAGCCGCCTGCTTGGCGGCAGCTTGTTCTGACGGCTCGGGGGACTCAAGACCGCGCATGATTTCCGCTGATACAGCAGGTTGCTGAGCGGCTCTGCGGGCGCGACGTCGGCGCCTTCTGCGCTTGGCCGACATAAAACTGCCGGTTATCGATCTTGCGACAGGAGCGCCTGCGGTCATAGCGGCGTAAGCAGCGGGAACGAAGCCCTGTTCCGGATCTCCGGCCTCAGGAAGGGCGAATCCCATTGCCTCGCCTTGTTCACGAGCGGCGTCCGCCAGGAGGGCATCGCCTAACTCGCGAGCAGTTGACTCCACGTCGCCAGCTTCGGCGATGCGAGTAACCGAAAGCGCCGGTTCATCCATAAGACTTTGCAGCTGCATTGCTTCGCCAATCGCCTTACCGATGAGCAAATACCAAGCATAGATGATCGCTGGCTTGTAGGCCTGACCGGATGCAGCGGTATTCAAAGCTCGCAAATTGCGCAGCTTCTCGGATTTGATGAGCATGTCAAGCTCATTCTGCGAAGACGCCAGCCCGTGAAGGCTGCTCTCGGGTAGACCGAGAAACTTGACGACCTGAGCAGCTCGTCTTTTGTCAAAAGCGGTCATCGACATGTCGGCCGCGATGACGCTGGCGATTCCGCGCATCATGTCCGGCAAAAGATCCGCGGTCGCTCGATCCATGACTGCCATAATCGGGGGGATCGTTTTCGATCCCGAACCCGCTCGTGCAATGGAATCGCGGACGGAGGTGGGATTCGTGGCCAAAGCGGCCATTATGCCCTCTCTCGTCCTATCGGAAAACAGGCTCAGGAGCAGACCGACTCTCGTCGGGTCCCTCGCCTCTGTGTTGTTGATCATGGCACTACTCCTTTCTCTCTAGCTAGGGCTAGAGGCCTCCGAGGATGATGTTGCTGAGGGTTTTCTGACCCGTGATTCCTCCGCGAGCGATGAACTCACGTATACGTTTCGTAACCAGGTGCGAAGTTCCCGGAACGATAACCGTCATGAAGGACACCGTGGGGGGCAGTCCGCTAGCGACGACGTTAATGGCCGAGGCCGACGCAACCGGCACGCCGCCGGATATGATCGGAATGGATCCAATCACGCCAAGAGTGGGCTGGGGAAAACTGTTCACGAAATTCCAAGGTGTAACCATGATGGCGACACGATTCGTGACTCCCGCGACGGCGACGACGAGCTGGCCCTGAGTGAGCAAGTTCAGAGTGCCGAGATACTGGGAGGAGATCGACAATGTGCTGATGTTGATCACGCCGGCGGGCAGGGCCTGCAGGGTGGGGGCGGAGAACTCGATGATGAAATAAGGCACCAGCATCGCTGCGACGAGAATGTCGGCAGCGGCGACTGACATGGTTGCCGTGCCCACACCGTTGGCGGCGACGGTCTTAACCACTGCGGTGGCAGGCGAGTCCTGTTCCGTGCGATCGAGCGCATTCGCCAGCAACTTCGTTGGGTACGCGCGCATCGGATCACCGAGAGGGGAGACCTGAACCCGGCAATTGTCGAAGCCTAAGAAAGGCATCGGCGCCTGCAGACGGGTCGTGTAACCGGTATCCTTAGTGCGGGTAGACGTGGCGGCGACAACGGCCTGGGCGGCGCGCTTACGGCGGCTTTCGCGCTTTGCGCGGACGCCTTGGGTGATCCCGTAGGCGGCGCCAGCGGCACCGACGCCGAGGGCGCCTCCAATGAGAGCTTTCTGCCAACCTGACATGGGCGCTCCTGATTCGAGGGCGGTGATCGCGTCCCCGAATTCGGCATCACCGGCTTCATGAACGGCGGCATCGCCGAATTCCATGTCGCCGGCTTCCATAACGTCATTTTCTTCGTACATAGTGAACTCCTGTGTGTGGGTGTGTGGATGAGCTGAAACCGCAGAGCGGATCGTTAGCGTGTCCTTAGACGCCCGCATATAGAAGTTCGAGCGCTAGTAGATGCGCTCAAACTGTCTTACATCGATATTCGACACGCATGACGCGCATCTGGGAGTGCACCCGGGTAGGTGCTCGACGAAGGTCCTTCCAGGAGGAAGGGGTTCACGAAGGTGAACTGGAAGAATGTTGGTGTCGTGAATATGAAAATGGTCGCCCTCAAGGTAAACCTGAACGCCGGGAGCGAGTTCAGGACCCAACTTGAGTAAGACGTCTCGCAAGACGGGAACTTGACAGCCCTTAACCTTGAGATGGTACAGGCCGATTCCATCTTGGAAACGGGGCGCGATATCTATCGCGCCCCACATATGTGAACCCGTGGGCCTGAAAATCGAAGTTACGACGCCGGGTATTCTTGAAAGAAGTTTACTGGCGGCGGCGGCCGTGGCGGGCGTGGGGCCGGCTGGCATCATGCCACCTTGGTGGCGGCGTTCGCGATCTCTGCGTCCGCCTGAGCGACGGAGATGTTGTTTATGGGCGTGTCGGAAGCGGCGTGCCCGATCGCAGCTTCATCCTCGAAGCCTGTCGCTAACGCGAGAATAGAGGCTGCCCTTACCATCGCGTCCAGAAATCGCTCCGCCGTCGAGAATTTGTTCGACGGATCGACTCCGTTCTTCCAGACCACGCAAGCCGTCATTACGTCGAAAGCCGCGGGAATGCGGGGAAATATGGTGCCCACCGCTTTCAGAATCACGGATTTCGGTTGAGCGGTGAGAGCGCGATTCCAGTTCGCTCTGAACTGGCCCGGATCGGCGAGGTAACTGTTCATTAACGAAGCTTGGAGCTTCGGGGAGCGCGCGAACTCATCGACGGCGACTCTCTGTTTCGCTAACCATACATTGAAATAGGGTTTCCATATCTGCCAGAAACCACGTTCACCTGCTTTCCCTACCTCCCAGGAGCGGCCTCGCGTCTCGGAGTACATGGTAATCAGTAAGAACGGCGTTTTGAGTCGATCGTCGAAAGGCAACAGGTCTTTCTTTACCGCAGCGAGTGTAGGTCTGATCGTTGCGCCGTGAGCGTCAAGCATGGCTTTAAGCTTAGCTTTCGTTATTAGAGGTGCGCGCCTGACCATATCGCGCCACCAGTTGTCTTTTGGTTCGGGGGATCTTGTGGTACCACCCAATAGAGTGTCGAGCTCATCAGGGCCTCCGGATTCAAGGGGGTCCCCTTTTGAGCGCACCGCGGACATGATCTGTTTTAGCCAAAAGGGAAAGTAGAAACCGGCCGCGACGAGCGTAATGCCGATAGCTATTAGAGTCCAGATCAGGAGTCTGAGCAGACGAAGACGACCGAAGAACATAGTCACCACGCCGACCACGCTGAACATGAGATTGGCAAGGGACGTGACGACGCTGCCCTGGGTGGGCGGTTTCGTCGGGTTAGGGGGGGCGACTCGGGGCGCATCGGGCGTGAAGCCCATGTCGTCACTGGGCTCTTGAAAGCTCTCCGGATCTGAGGATGACGCGGCTTGCGCCGCGTCGTCGGAGGGTGAGAAGTTGAAGATGTCGGACATGGCTTTTCTCCTGTTATGAGTGAGTGATTGACAGCGAACGTATTACTCGGCGTAGGAAAGGCGCTCCCCGAGCACGCCAAGAGCGTCGGACGCGGATGGAAGGGGGTCGTGGAGTAACGTATTAATTATGGTTTTCCTCGTTATGACAGCGTCCTTGAGCGAAGCGTCGGCACCGAGAGCGGCCGCCGCGCGCAGAAGTTCAGTCACAACGGGACGCGTTTCCATATTCGCCAGACTATCCAACCAGGACTTCCCAGAAGCGCTAGCCAGAAAGATAGGAATTGAGGGATGTTGCATTAGGACGCGAGGATCGCATCCTGAAACGCGGATTGGCTCAGCCGCCTCCCCGGTGATGGTAGTCATTAGGATCTCTTTCACGACAGGAACAAGACTAGGGTGAGGAAGAACGGATAGCCGAGCCGCGAGACCTAACAGCACGTGACCCAGATGCAGATAGGAGTCCTCGTTCGCTAGGGTCTGTTGGATGATCCGAGCGGCCACCGAGTACTCGCCTTCAGGGGAGATGTGTTTCATGAGCATGCGGCGACCGTCGAGCAGTTTGGCCTTGACGCCTTCCTCCGCCGCTGCGTGCTCGTACAGCTGGGGAGTGAGAGCAGGGGGAGCGGCGATGAGGACATCGTCGCCCAGATTCAGGAAAGGTGGAAGGCGGCCTGCTGCAACGTCGTCAAGCGAGAGGGCTTTCGCTTGAATGAAGGCTTTCAACGCGATGACTTGGGCGTGAAAAGAACCCAGGTTAGTGGTTTCTTTGATACCGGAGAAAAGACCTAGCCTGCCGGAAACGCGTTCACCCTCTCCCCCCTGCGGCCCGCTCCAACTAGGAGTGATGAAAGACCCGTTCGCATCCAGCGCCCGCAAAAGAGCGATGGAGTCGGCGTGAAAACCGACCCGCTCTAGTGAGTCGTATATTACGGCTCTGTGCTCGGGCGTATACGTGGTGTCGAACCCAGAAAAATCTGACTCAATGATCCTCTTACCTTGGTTATGAGCCTCCGCGAATGTGGACATCTGAATGATGCGAGACGCCGCGTCGTGCGCAAAACCCCAATGACTTAACCGAGCGGTTTTGACCTGCATTGATAAAGGGGATATGGCAATGTTAAGGAGTCGAGGCGCCATATACACAATGCGGGATCTTGTGTAACAGCCGGCTGTGAGGCTCTCGATCAAGGGGTGACCTGAGGACATGTCGTAAAGAGGAATCTGCTTACGAGTAGGACCCGCGCGTCGGGCAACTCCCATTGTGAACATATCGCCTTGCACTCCCAGCGTGAGGCCCAACTGTTCGATGGCAGTCATCCACTCTTGCGGCTTCGGCCAGCTGGAGCCGGATGCTCGGCCTTTGAAGTCGGTTGCGCTGGCAAGAACGAGAAAATCGCCAATGTTCGAGGAAAACAAAGGCCAGCCCGCGTTAGTGTCCGGGGGGTCAGTATCCAAAAGGGCCAATTCGTACGGACTGAGGTTCGCGAGCGCTGACTTCTTGTACCGGGAGTAGTAAAACTCGGCTAGCGCGGCCGCTACTTTAACATACATAGAAGTGGGGGGGATCAGTGGAGGAGGCGGGCTGGGTAGGAACCACATCGGATTATGGCGACGGAGAATGGACAGCTTGCTCACGATGTCAAGTTCGCCGATGGCGAGCCAGTCCGGAACGGATTTCATCGCCGACGACAGCATTTCGAAGGCTGTGTTAATCGCTTGAGTGGCGTCGACGGCGGAGCGATGGACGAGCTCAGTGCCTCGATTGAGCTGCACATTAAGGACGGAAACGTCATCCCGAGTGGCATAACGCACGTCGGGAGAGCCCTCACGGCGGATGAAGGCCCAGGCCAAAGGGGCCAGGATGCCGGTGTGACGCCACCTGCTAAGTTCGTCGACCTGATCACGGGCGGAGATCACGCTTGCGGCGTGCCCAAAGGTGGGCACGACGCCGGCGATCACTTCCCCGAGGGGGGAAGTTTTAGACATCTTTCATCTCCTCGCCCTCGGGAGCAGCCGAAGAAAGAGGGGTCGCGCCGGGAGTAAGTGGGACATCTTGAGTGATCGTGGGTGAGGGCATGACCGGCGCTTCGATGATAGGCGTCTTCGCCTCCTCAACTATAGTGTCGGGTGCCTTCCAGGGGCTGGGATTCTTGTAGACCTCCTTAGGATCGAGGTAGCCCGCGGTTTGGTCGCGCCAAACGTAGACTCGGCCGTCCGATCCAACGTGGATCTTCTCTGCCGGAATGGGCCATCTGGACACGGTATCCCACTGCTGACCGTGATTAGCGGCACGCATGGGAGTGTAGACCGCCCGCTCGTATTTGATCGCGAACGGCGCGCGAGCCGTCCCAGTGGCGAGCAGCGTCGTGATAGGAATCATCATATCTCGAGATACCTGGACGTAGTTGTACGTCATAGATAACCCGCGGACGGCGGGCATGTACATCAGAGGCAGTAACTGCATCCTGACAACGCCGGAAGGATGAAGCATGGCTTTATACGCATAACCAGCAGCGAGATAGGCGTCCAAGTTCTGCAAGAGGGTCTTGCGCGTGGACCAGCCGTACGCGGTGAATTCATCATTTGTCGGAACGAGCATGAAGAGCTTGGAGCCTTTGATAGGCATAGCCTCAACGTGATCGTTGATGAACAGATCTGGTTCCGGAGTAAGGACGGCGTATGACGCTGACAGTTGGCATATTGCGTAGGCTCGCTCTTGATTAGATAAAGCCTGAAGGAAGGCGTCTATGGAGCGGAGCACGTCAGGCCCGCTTCCGTCTTCAGACGTGAGATCAAATACCGATGGCTCAATTACCAAGGGCCTCTCGCCCTCGAGAACGTTCAGAGGTATGAGCGTCTGGGCGATGTTGGCTGGAAGACCAACTTGAGCGGTCTTCAACGCGCGCAGACGGTACGCGAGGGGAGGCTGAGAGAGGTAGAAATGCTCGCTAAGAGCCGTGTAGTTGAGCGGAAAGTTAATATAAGGAGAGAGGACTTCCGTGACCTGACCTGTTTCGCCGTCGATAGAGGACGAGCGGATACCCACTGCTACAGTCGAATCGTCTCCCGTCGAAATGAGACGCGGGGTGGCCAAAACCGGCATGGCTGCGGACAGGAGTGGTAAGTTCTGCAGCAGTTGGGTAGCCTCCTCGAGGGGCGGAAGGGCGACCTCAAGTGATATGAGATCAGCGGTGGCATCGCGATACAAAATGATGCACTGGGCGATAAGTTTTGCGATCGTACCAGAGTCGAGGTCAGAATCATTCATGTCTGGGCCTATGATAAGGTCAGTATGATTGACGAGGATTGATTTCGGCAGACCGCGACCGGCAGTGACGATTCCTCGGGGGTTAATGATTCCTTCAAGAGTGGGCAGGACATAGGGACGTTCCACTCCTTTACCATCGCGGAAAGAGAAACCGGAGACGATGAGGTTAGTGCAACCCATCGCTGCGGTGACCGAATCTAGGGTGTTGGTAACCCACGGCCGCAGAACAGAGGCTATACGAACGCGAGCCGACGAACGGCCCCGTTCTAGATCCTCACGCGCGAAGCGGATATCAGAGACAGCGCCGGCTTGACCACCTAACATGGCAAGGAAAGAGTCAGCAGTGCGGATCTTGGCTTCGATCTCAAGCACGCGCTCGATTGCCCAGACGGAACTGAAGAACTTCGCGTAGTCGCGAAGGCGCACGGCGAAGAAACGAGAGAAGGCGGTGGATATGAAATCACCTGCGAACCTGAGTTTCTCTTCCTCCTTATGTAGAGTGAGATAACCCAATGAAACCATGTAACGATAGATCGCCTCCATCGGATCGGAAATCATGTCGGTAAGTGGAACGATGGTATCAAGACGATCTTTGACCGCCTGTGATTTGTCCAATACGGAGTCGCTGACATCAGGTCGACGTCCTACGGAATAAGCCAACTTCTCGAGATAGAGACCCGCGTTACGGACGACGCCTCCGGGCTGATTGCCCTTAGCCCGAGCAGCATCCATCATCGCCTGAATGGTCGCGGCGATGGGTGAATTCGCATCTCTGTTAATCGACGTGGATGCGCGGATGGCGAGCCGTTCATCTGAAGTAGCGTCGTCAGGGATCTCAGCCTCCAGAGCGGTTTTGATGCCGCCCGAGGAGATGGAGCGGAACAAATTCTTGTCGGGATAGAACTTGAGGATGCGAGCGGCGGAGGTAAGTTCCTCCGCATACGTTTTGAGCGTCGAGCGAGCTCCGGCGAATAAGTTCACGGCTTTGGCACCTTCAGGAGAGGTTACTGTTCTGAAAAGGCTCAGAAGGGCCATTTCCGGTTCGCCGCCGCGAATCATCGACACAGAGGTGGGTAGTTCACGGATAACGGACTCTCTGGCCGTTGTCCGGAGGAGAGATTTGACGGCATCAAGTGATATGAGGCCTATCGACGCGGTGATCCCGTCGGGCTGCCTTATCGGCTTGAGATTAAGAAGGCGTTCAAACATGAGTTGCTCCTAACGCGGCGGAAAAGTAATGGGAGCTAGTCGCCGCCGCGAATAGATCCATCGTGGTTGATACCGACCACGGGCGATGTTCTGTAGAAGATGAGGACGGGGAAAAGGGGTGAGCGGAACTCACCCCCCAGGAATCTGACCTATGTAGGAATAGTGAACAAAGGAATGGCAGTGCGGGCGCCGATGGGGCCGGCGAGAGCGCCTTGTACAAGGGCAGTAGTTGACGGAAAGTAGGTGAAACCGTCAATGAAATCGGTGGGAATGTCAATCGGCGCGACGCGAAGTCCGGACTGCAAGAAACCCTCTGCTCCAACGAACATACGGGCGATTGGCCCAGTCAGCTGAGAGGGGAGAACGTTGAGACCAATTTGACGAAGATGCCAGTAGTGGAACGGTCCAGCCGCGATATATGAAGTAATGAAGAGCGCGTTCATCTGTGCCAACGTGACGCTCTGAGCGAAACTTCCATTGTTAAACCCACCTGCCGCGCCTATGGAATTGGGCGCGAAAGGCTCGATTTGTAGCGCGGCTGGGGAAATAGCTGCGCTAGCAAAAAGGGAGGTAGAATACGCGGCATCCGCGATCACGCCTCCGCAGACGTTCGGCGATAAGGCGACGATCAGGCGGGGGTAGGGCGCTGAAGGGATGATTTGGGTGTGGAACCCGACCACTTGACCTTGTCCAGTGACCGGAACGTCAGCGACCGTCGCGATGGGCAGTGAGGTCAAAGATGGCCAAGGCGAGCCAGTCAACGGAACTGCCTCTGTAGTGCGGAAACGGGAGCTGCCCATCAAAGGCATGAGAGGGATGATCACGCCGTCGGGTGAGCCGCCTACTTGAGTTCCCTGATCGGTCAGAGGAATGATGGCTCCGACGATGGCACCAGGGTTCGGACCGCTAGCGGTCTGCATCAAGGCACCGGCGCCCGCAGGAAGATAGATAAGAGTGAAGGTGGCTTGGGCAGCGACGGCAGCATTAACCATTCGCTCTAAGAACGAATACATCAAAGCGCTGGCGCCGGAATTGCGGAAAGTGGGTGTGTTCTGGAAAGCGGACGCAGTCGGAGCTTCCGCTGAGTTAACTCGCAGGACACCTCTCAGGCCCTGTGGAAATATGGCAGATGTAGGAATGTTGATCATGATAAGATCCTTTGGTGGGGGGTGGTTGTGTGAGTTGACGCGTGGGAACTATCGATGACGGGCCTGCACTCGGGATCGAGCGTGTTCTGCTGTCTCGCCTTTCTTCGCGAAGACGGGAATGAGTTCGCCCGTGGTTGCGCTTCGGATTGAACCGGAAGGCAAGGGCTCGCCGGTCTCCGCTGAGAACGGACTATCGGGCGCAAGCAGGTGCTCGGCAGCTGGGAAGCCGAGTGAGGTCATAACGCCCGCGTAGGCGGCCGCGTCTCCGACCTCTTGTGAGTTATCGGATTGGAAAGAATATTTGGGCTGGCACATTTATGCTCCTTGTTTTAGTGTGGTGATAAGAAGCGCACCCCTTGTGGGGTGCGCGCGATCCGTTTAGTTGCGAAGAGCCATCTCATGATGGTCCATGAGATCGATCGCTATCATTATTATCATCGTATGACTGACGATATGATGATATGATTAAACTCGAGCTCATGGAACCTTCTTTCGTCATCTTCACTCCATTGATTCCGATACTTGCACATGGAAGCCATTTGTTCTTGAATTAAGGTAGCCCGTGCTACGAGCTGCTTTTCATTCAAAGAACGTAATGTATTGATGACTATAGGCATTTTATCAGTGAACAGTGCAATGTCACGATAATAATGCATTCGCCGGCTCCTCTGCTGACGTGGCAAGCACAGGAAGTGGGTTGACTGGTGGAAGGTGGCTCCCCGGTATTTCACTCTCTTTCTCATCTGAGTCCAGAGAGGGTGGCGGTTTAGTCACATCAACCGTAACGCCATCGGGAGGAAGGTCGGCCAGTCGAGGGACCGGCTCGGTGAACATGGCGATGAGTGATGACAGGGGCCAAGAGGCCCGAACTCGAGTCCAAGGCCCGGTGTCGGATTCGAGCTTGAAAGCTCTCCATTCGGCGGGAACGCCGAAAGGTACTGATTCCGTAGGTTTTAGACCGCGTATTAAGATGGGCGGTTGACCGTCCATGAATGTGATGCGTGATATGCCGGATGTGTTATCCATTCTTGAGATCTCCGTCGTTGGAAGGTGAGATGGACATTCCCACTGTGAGATGGGAGGCGAGTAGGTGGAGGTAGCGCTGGGAAGCCCTAGACAGTTGTGAATCTAGAAGCGCTTTGTTGACCTCTTGGACGACGGATATGATCCGGACGTTAGCGACGCCCAATTGTTGGCGAAGCGTCGCTATTTCGGCATTGAGGGCGGTGAGCTCCTCAGTGGCCGTAAACGACATTGACGCCATGTGGGCAAGCTGGTCGTCGCGGAACTTAAGCGTCAGTGAAACGGCGTCGAGCGTCGTTCGTAGGGCTAAGGGGTTACGCATGTTGCACCTCGTTGTGAAGAGAGGTGTAGTCGACTTTATCGTCAGATGAGGGAAAATTGAAACGGCGGGTGAGGGTTAAAGGAACGAAAGCTCTCGTGGCGTAAACCCATCCACGATAGATTGCGAAAGGCTGGCCATCTCGCGAGTGACGTACGATCCAGGCTCGTTGGGTGAGTTTGGACGTGAGGTTACTCATGATCGATACCCTCCATTCGGTCCGCATTGCAGAGTAACGGACCGAAGAAAGAGAGGGGGTCTCCCACTTCTGGAATGTGAGAAGTATGGAAGTGAGGAAGTGAAAGGGGGATCTCATCGGATGGCGTAACGATTTGTGGCTCGCTAGCAGCCGGTGAGTTAGAAGGGCCTGTCTTTCTCAAATCTGAAGATTCAGGAGTCTGGATATCAGTCGCGTGCTGTGACATGCGTTCGATAGCCTTTCCCAAGTTAGTGTAGGCTTCATAGAGGGAAAGATAAGCTTTCTGTCCTATGCAGTTTGAGTTACGCGTTGCTAACTCCACCTGCTGTTGTAGATGGAGTACCTCGCCAATAGTGCGTTGAATAGACGCAACCTTGTCGGCGACAGTGTGAGTAGGTTCTGAGAACATGAGTTGTCCTTATGCGTAGGATAACAGGAGACATTCCTGAGATATATCACCC
>Ga0184649_1070412_pt1 | contig 14369 bp, 9 predicted proteins | sample PLM4_65_FD_146311 | JGI IMG/M metagenome (GOLD analysis project Ga0184649, IMG submission 146311) | Metatranscriptome of groundwater sediment microbial communities from an aquifer in East River, Colorado, USA - PLM4_65 (Metagenome... | ecosystem: Environmental > Terrestrial > Soil > Riparian zone... | reverse complement strand
TAGATAAAGTCAAGCAGACTGAAGAGCACCACCAGCAGCAAACGGTCGAGTTACCGGCGGTGAACAAGGAGCTTCAGGAGGAACGGGTTGGACGAAAACGGGTCAAAGGACCAATCCATAACCAAACGGATTCGGCGCCGGCTGCCGACAAACAACCCACGGATTCAAAGCATGCCAACGAACCTCTGGATGTCGAGAAGCTCAAAGCCATAGCCGCATTGGCAAGGCAAATCCAGCAACGCCCCCGCCCCGAGCTGACGTAGTCTTCGCTCGGCCAAGCGGCCGACCGAAAATAGAGCCGTCATCCCCTTTTTACAAGCGATCATTCGCCCGTCAATTCCCGGCTCCTGCAGCAAGAGACAAATCCGTCTGCACAGTACGAGTGCACCCGCACTGATAAAGGATTCAACCTCAGAATCACTTGATTCCCAGGGCTTCCCTGACGGCGGCATCGGCCTTTGCCTCGGCCTCTTTGGCTTCCTTGATCTCCGGAGCCTCTTCAAATTCCTTCGGTAGCGGAGCTTCGACGAGGTGTTTGACCTTCATGTCGAGATACGGCTTGAAAGCCGTCCCGGCGGGTATCAGGTGACCGAGAATGACGTTTTCCTTCAGGCCGTGAAGCTCATCCATCTTGCCGGCCAAAGCCGCTTCAGTCAGGACCTTCGTTGTTTCCTGGAAGCTGGCGGCGGCGATAAAGCTCTCCGACCACAGTGAAGCCTTCGTAATACCCAGGAGTAACGTCTTGGCGGTCGCCGGCTTTGGCTTTCTGCCCGTAGCTCCGTGACCACCTATGCTTTCGATCTTCTCGTTGACACTGGTGAGGTCTTTCTTGTCGATGATCTGGCCGACCTGCAAATCAGCAGCATCTCCCGCGTCCACTATCTTGAGGCTATTCGTCAGCTTTTCGTTCTCTCTCTTGAAGACGAACTTGTCAACAACCTCGCCCGGCAGGAATGCGCTGTCACCGACCGATTCAATCTCAACCTTCCGCATCATTTGGGAACAGATTATTTCAATGTGCTTGTCGTTGATATTGACGTTTTGTGAACGATAAACATTCTGAATCTCTATCGTCAGGTACCTTTGCAGGGCTTCTTCGCCTTTGATTCGCAGAATATCATGCGGCACCAGAGGGCCGTCCGTCAAAGCGTCGCCGGCCTCGGCGAAGTCACCCGTGTGAACGTTCAAATGCCTGTCACGCGGGACGTGGTGCTCTTTTTCCATGCCGGATTCGCTTCGAATGGTGATGGTCATCTTGCCTTTGCGTTTATCACTTCGCAGCTCGACCCTTCCGCTGATCTCAGCCATCGCAGCAGGGTCTTTGGGTTTGCGTGCTTCAAACACTTCGGTCACTCTGGGCAAGCCCCCTGTGATGTCCTGGGTACCTCCGGTGGCTCTGGGCTGATGAGCGAGCAGTTGGCCCGCCTGAACCTGCTGGCCCTCCACCACCTCGATTCTGGCTCCCGCCGGCAAATAGTGAACGTCCAGTATCTTGCCGTCGGGATCCTCGATGATGATCTGCGGATGCTTATCGCCCTTATGCTCGATGACTATCGGCTTGCCTAATTGCCCCTTACGCTCCTCCTCGATTCCGATGGTCTCGCCTTCGATGACGTCCACAAACCGTATCAGGCCGGATACTTCGGCCAGGATCGGCGTCCGGTGCGGGTCCCACGTGAACAAGGAAACGCCGGCCTTCACTTTCTGGTCGTTTTCCACCAGGACAACCGCCCCGTAGGGGACCTTGAACCGGTCAAGCTCTCTATCCTTTGCATCAAGAATCGCTATCTCACCGTTCCTCTTGAGGGCAATGGTTATCGTTTCGCCCGACGCATTTTTAATTTGAACGGCGTTAATATCGCGGTACTGAACCTTTCCGGCGTAAGTCGCTTTCTGCTCTCTCTCGAGAATGGCTCTGGAGGCGACACCGCCGGTATGGAATGTCCTTAGTGTCAACTGTGTCCCCGGCTCGCCGATCGACTGTGCGGCCACGATACCAATCGCGGCACCTTCTTCGACCAGCTGTCCGGTGCTCATGTCCCAGCCGAAGCACTTGGCACAGACCCCGAAGGGACTGTCGCACGTCAAGGGGCTTCTGACCCTGACGGCATCAAGACCCAGGGCCTCGATCTTCGCCGCCGCATCCGGCGTGATAACCTCATTCTCCCGCACAATCATCTCGTCGGTGATCGGGTTGCGGATATTATCCCGGGCGGTTCTGCCGACCACAAGCTGAGAAAGTGGAATATCAACCTGCTCGCCGCGGCTGACCGTGCCTTTGGTAATGCCCTGGAGGGTTTGGCAGTCACGTTCAATGACGATCACATTTTGCGCCACGTCGATCAGTTTGCGTGTCAGATAACCGGAATTGGCCGTCTTGAGGGCGGTATCCGCCAATCCTTTACGCGCCCCGTGAGTGGAGCTGAAATACTCAAGAACGGTCAAGCCCTCCCGGAAGTTCGACTTAATGGGCGTTTCGATGATCTCGCCGCTGGGCTTGGCCATAAGGGCTCTCATTCCCGCAAGCTGCTGAATCTGATCGACGCTTCCTCGTGCCCCGGAATCGCTCATCAGGTAGATGGGGTTCAGGTACGGCGAGCCGTCCTCCTTGGTGTCTTCTCGCAGACATCGCATCATCTCATTCGTAACCGCCACGCGGGCGTTCGTCCAGGCGTCAACAACCTGGTTGTACCGCTCGCCCTCGGTCAAAACGCCGTCGTTATAGTTCTTGCGAATCTTGGCGACCTTCTTTTCCGTCTCTTCAATGATCTCGGCTTTACGTGGGGGAATTTTCAGGTCCGTAATCCCGAAACTCAAACCCGCCAGTGTAGCATACTTGAAACCGATGTCCTTTATCCTGTCAAGCAGGTCCACCGTTTCGGCCGAGCCGGCATACTCAAAGCAATCGCTGATCACCCGGCTGAGTTTTCGCTGAGACATTGTTGTGTTATAGAACGGCATTCCCGCAGGAAGGATATCATTGAATATACATCGGCCAACCGTCGTCTCTATAACCGTCGCATTGTGAACCTCGTCCGTATCGGTAATAACCTTCGGCTTGTTGAGCCGGACCTTAATCAATGTGCGCAAGGCGATCTTGCGCATTTCATAAGCCATCATGGCTTCGAAAGCATCCCGAAATACCCTGAGCTTCTCAGATTGCACCACTTCGCGCTTTTCCACGTGCGTCAAATAGTAATTGCCCATCACCATATCCTGCGACGGCCCGACCATAGGTGAGCCGTTGGCCGGCGAAAAGATATTGGCGGTCGTCATCATCAGAATATAGGTCTCGGCCTGTGCCTCGACGCTCAGCGGCAAATGCACGGCCATCTGGTCGCCGTCGAAGTCCGCATTGAAGCCCCTGCACGCCAGCGGGTGAAGCATGATGGCGTTGCCCTCCACCAGCACGGGCTCGAACGCCTGAACACCCATACGATGGAGCGTGGGGGCGCGGTTGAGCAGCACGGGGTGCTGGTGAATGACTTCTTCCAGGATGTCCCAGACCTGATCATCACGTCGTTCAATCATTCTCTTGGCGCTCTTGATCGTGTCGGCCAGCCCGTGCTGCTTGAGTTTGCGAATGATGAACGGCTGATACAACTCCAGGGCTATTTTCTTCGGCAAGCCGCACTGATGCAGTTTCAGCTCAGGACCTACGACGATGACCGAACGAGCCGAGTAGTCCACGCGCTTGCCAAGCAGGTTCTCGCGAAATCGCCCCTGCTTGCCCTTGATCATATCCGTCAGGGATTTCAGAGGCCGGTTGTTGCTGCCCAGAACGGACCTGCGGCAGCGACCATTGTCCATCAATGAATCCACCGCCTGCTGAAGCATTCGCTTTTCATTGCGGATGATGACTTCGGGGGCATTGAGATCCATGAGCTTTTTCAAACGGTTATTTCGATTGATAATCCTGCGGTACAGGTCGTTCAAATCGCTGGTGGCAAAATTATCTCTCTCGAGCAAGACCAGGGGTCTCAGATCCGGCGGAATCACAGGGATGACCTCCATGACCATCCACTGTGGCTTGTTTTTGCTGTTTTGGACCTGGTTAATAATCTTGAGCCGCTTTGTCAGCTCTTTGATCTTCTGCTTGCTGTTGGTCTTGACGACAGCCTGCCGGAGCTGGGCGCCGATTTCATCCAGATCGAGATTCTCCAACAGAGACCGAATGGCTTCGGCACCCATTGAGGCCTTGAACGCCTTGCCGTATTTGTTGATGCCGTCCCTGTATTCCTCTTCCGTAAGCAGTTGCCCTGCTTTCAGCGGTGTTTGTCCGGCGTCCGTAACGACATATTCCTGGAAATAGATGATTTTCTCAAGATCCGTGCTTTTCATGGCCAGAAGGTTCCCCAGTCGATTGGGAATGGCCTTGAAAAACCATATATGCACAACCGGCGCCGCCAGGTTGATATGCCCCATTCGTTTTCTTCGGACCCGGCTGTGGGTCACCTTGACGCCGCATCTATCACAGATAATGCCCTTGAACTTCGTGCCCTTGTACTTTCCGCACGCGCACTCCCAGTCGCGTTCAGGCCCGAAGATTCTCTCACAGAACAAGCCGTCCCGCTCCGGCCGATAGGTACGATAGTTGATAGTCTCGGGCTTCCGCACCTCGCCGAAGGACCAACTACGAATATCGTTCGGACTGGCTAACGAAATCTTGACCGAACCGTAGTCATTAATGCGATCGTAAATACTTCCTATCATGTAAGGCCCCTTACAATCGATCTTGGCAATTATAATCCTTCTTACAGAGCGACGCTTCCGAGCCGTTTCTTTTCGAGCTGGATATTCAATCCCAACCCTCGTATCTCATTGCACAGCACGTCGAACGACAGCGGCGTACCGGCTTCAAGCGTGTTCTGCCCCTTGACCATCGACTCATAGATCTTTGTCCGTCCTTCGACGTCATCGCTCTTGACGGTCAGCATTTCCTGCAGCGCATAGGCGGCGCCGTATCCCTCTAGCGCCCAGACTTCCATTTCTCCGAATCTCTGCCCGCCGGTCCTGGCCTTGCCGCCCAGCGGCTGCTGGGTAATCAGGCTGTACGGCCCCGTCGCCCGGGCATGAATCTTGTCATCCACAAGGTGATGAAGTTTCATCATGTAGATGTACCCGATGGTCGCCTTTTGATCAAACGGCTCGCCCGTCCTGCCATCGTACAACTGAGTTTTCAGCGTATGCGGGACATTCACGAAAAACTCATCGGGCGGCGGCACTTGTTCTTTCGCTTCGAGCTCGGCCTTTCTCCTGGTCATAAGCTCATTCGCCTCGGCGATCAGCTTTTTGATGCCCTCTTCCTTGGCGCCGTCGAACACCGGCGTTACCGCGTCAAAGCCCAGCACCCTCGCCACCCAGCCGAGATGCGTCTCGAGAATCTGGCCGACGTTCATTCGGCTTGGAACCCCAAGAGGATTCAGCAGGATGTCAAGAGGCGTTCCGTCTTCGAGAAACGGCATATCCTCTTCGGGCAAGATCTTGGCAATAACACCCTTGTTGCCGTGGCGTCCGGCCATTTTGTCGCCGATCGACAGCGATCTCTTGATGGCGACGTAAACTTTGACCATCTGCAACACGCCACTGGGCAGTTCATCGCCGTGCTTGAGGGTCTCTACCCTCTGCTTCCACTCATCCTGAACGTCAACGATCTTGACCCAGAACCTGTCCACGATCTTCTGGATGTCGTCGCGGAGCGAGGCGGGTTTGATCCACTTGACGCTGAAGTTCTCTATCTGCTCGTAAATGACTTCGTCATCGACGCTGGCGCCGACTTTCTGACGCGTGGTTGGATCGATGACGTTCACCTCGAACTTGGCGTGGATTGCATCGATCATCTGCCTGAATATCAGGCATTCTTTAGCCCTTGTCTGCTTTTCACATTCTTTGATCTGAGCCGCCAGAGTCTTCTTCTGCTCTTCGGTCCCGGCGCCGCGCCGGGTGAATTGCTCCGTGGTAATGACCACGCCCTCATATCCGCTGGGCAGCTCGAGCGAATCATTCTTGACGTCTTCGCCGGCTCTGCCGAATATGGCGTGGAGCAGCTTTTCCTCGGGCGTCAATTCCGTCTTGCTCTTGGGAACCACCTTGCCCACCAGAATATCGCCGGGGCAGACGCGCGTTCCTTCGCGAACCACTCCGTACTCATCGAGGTTCCGCAAGGCTCTCTCACTGACGTTGGGAATATCACGGGTGAATTCCTCTTTGCCGAGGCGCGTCTCGCGAACCTCGGCTGTAAACTCGTCAATGTGGATGCTTGTGAAGCTGTCGTTCTTGCAGAGTCTTTCGCTGACAATGATCGCATCCTCGAAATTGAAGCCGTCAAAAGAAACGAATCCAACCAGGATATTCTTGCCGAGCGCCAGCACACCGCCGTTGGCGGTACCGCCCCCATCGGCTATGACCTGGCCCGCTTTGACTTTCTCACCAAGCCGGACAATCGGCTTCTGATTCAGACACGTTCTTTCGTTGAGGCCGATGAATTTCTCCAGACGGTACTCATCCGTATGGTTAATGACAATCAGGGTTGCATCAACCGCGGTGACCACACCGCTGCTTCCGGCCCGAACGACCATACTCGAATTCAGCCCGACGATCGACTCCATACCGGTACCAACCAAAGGCGTTTCCGTCCTCAGCAGTGGAACAGCCTGTCGCTGCATGTTCGAGCCCATCAAGGCCCGGTTCGCGTCATCGTGCTCGAGGAAGGGAATGAGCGAGGCCGAAATGCCGACGATTTGTTTGGGTGAAATATCGATGTAGTCAACTTCGTCGCTGGAAACCTGGGTCAGCTCGCCGCTCTTGCGTGCAAGAACAAATCCTTTGTAGAGTTTGCCGCTCGCGGTGTCCACCGCGCTGGGCGGAGCAAATACCGCCTTCATCTCCTCATCGGCGCGCAGATAAGCTACTTCATCCACCACTTTGCCGTTCCTGACTTTGCGATACGGCGTGAGCAGGAATCCGTATTCGTCAACTGAGGCGAACAGGGCCAGCGAAGCGATCAAACCAATATTTGTCCCTTCCGGGGTTTCAATCGGGCAGATTCTGCCGTAGTGGCTGATATGAACGTCGCGCACTTCGAATCCGGCCCGTCTTCTGTTCAATCCTCCCGGTCCAAGAGCCGACAGACGCCTCTCGTGAGTCAATTGGCTCAGGGCGTTAGTCTGGTCCACCACCTGGCTCAGCTCGCCGCGACCGAAGAAATAGTTGATGCTGCTCGATACGCTTTTGGAATTGACCAAATCCGCGATGCGCACCGTATCCTGGTCCTCGCGTTTCATGCTCATACGTTCCTGGACGGTTCGCCGCAGCTTGAGCAGTCCCTTCCGGATCTCGTCGGCGGCAAGCTCGTCTATGGTCCGCAGCCTTCGGTTGCCGAGATGGTCGATATCATCGATCCCCCCCTCATTGTTCCGCAGCGCCATGATGTACTTCATCGTGTTGAGGAAGTCTTCCGGCCGAAGCGTCATCTCATTTTCGTCAACGGTCTGGTTGAACTTCCGATTGATGCGGAACCGGCCCACTCGGCCGAGACGGTAGCGGTTTGAATCAAAGAACTTCTCTGCAAAGAACAGCCGGGCCTTCTCTTCATTGGGGGGATTGCCGGGCCTTAAACGCATGTAGAACTTCAACAGAGCCTGTTCATGGCTCTGGCAATCGTCTTCGGCAAGGGTGTTCAGAATAATGGTATCCCGAACACTCTCGATGACCTCTATGGTCGCGGACTCTTTAACTTTCCTGGGCGCTTTCGCCTTAGTCTCGCCCTTCGCCGGGGCCTCCGCGTACGCCGCTTGCACCAGCGAAACCTTGTCACCTATCTGGGCGCCGGCCTTGACGATGATTTCACCGGACTGGCTGTCAACGGCGGGCTCGACGGCCCACATCGTCGGGGTAAGCTTCGAGACCGGCACCGTCTGCGTCGGATAGAACAAACGCAGAATCTTATCGCTCGTTCCATACGCCGAGCCCATCGCACGCAGAAAAACAGTGGCGGGTATCTTGCTGGACTGATCTATTCTGACAACAAGAGTATCTTTGTTGGAAACCCCTATTTCAATCCAACTGCCCCGCTCCGGAATCACCCGGCCGCCGTGCAGCACTCTGTCGCCTTCCTTGCTCTCGATGAGAAAATCAACGCCCGGACTACGGTGCAACTGGTTGACGATGACGCGCACGGCTCCGTTGATGATGAATTCCCCGCCGCCGATCATCACCGGCATCTCGCCCAGATACATCGCCTGCTCGGCCAAATCCGCACCCTCTTTACTGCGCAGCCGGCACCATATCTTCACCGGGTAGCCGTACGTCAGGCGGAGCTGTCGACACTGGGTGGGCGTATAATGCGGCTTCTCCAGCTCATAGGACAGATACTCCAGGAGCATCTTCTTGTCATAGCTTTCGATCGGAAACGTCTCGCGGAAAAGAGCTTCCAGCCCGACGCACGCCCTTTTCGTCGGCGGCACGTCTTTTTGCAGGAAGTTCTCGTAGCTCTTCCTCTGCACCGCCACCAGGTCCGGAATCTCAACGGCGTCGTTCACTTCGCCAAAAGAACGAACGACTCGGCCTGCATTGTTCTCACGCATTGCTCATCTCCAGCATAAATGCCCAACTTTCACGTAGGAATAGCGATGTCCGGCTGCTCACATGCCGGCCCCTACAAAGACAGACGCACGGGCTGGATTTACTTCAATTCCACGACCGCACCGGCCGCTTCGAGCTGCTTGCGTGCGGCTTCAGCTTCGTCCTTACTGATCCCCTGCTTGACCGGCTTGGGAACACCGTCAACAAGGTCCTTGGCTTCCTTCAATCCCAGCCCCGTCAGTGCTCGGACCTCCTTAATAACCTGAATCTTCTTATCGCCGAATTCCTTCAGGATGACGTCAAACGTGGTCTTTTCCTCTTTGGCTTCAGCCTGGCTCGGCGCGGCAGGTCCGGCCATGACCACGGCGCCGCCGGCCGCAGGCTCGATGCCATATTCTTCCTTCAGATAGTCACCCAGCTCCTTGGCCTGCATCAACGTCAAGGCCACTATCTTGTCGCCCAGCTTCTTAACGTCGCTGCTCCAGTTCTTTTCACTCTTGCCGGCACTGGCTTCTGCAGCGCCTTGTTCCTCTTTTACCTGTTCGTCTGACATGTCTATCAACTCCTATTACTCAAGACCCGGTGGTAGCCGAAACTACGCCGCTTCATTTAACCCCGTCATCAAAACAGGGGCAGCCACACGGGTGGTTTTATAATTCGTTTTATGCCGCTTGTTTTTCGCCGCGGTCCACGATAGTCTCCACGCATCCGGCGATAACCTGAGCCGGCGCTGCCAAAACCGCAGCCAGTCTCCTTGCCGGCGACAACGCCAAGGCCACCACTCCACTCAGCAGTTCTGTTCGCGTCGGCATCTTCGAAAGCCCATGGGCCGCCTTGGCGTCCAGGACCTCGCCGTCGAGAAAAGCGCCCTTTACCTCGATCAGTGGAATCTTCTTGACCCACCCGGCCATTTCCTTGGCGACATCGACAATGCTGTCGCCGCCGTAGGCGACGGCGCAGGGACCGCTGAACAGCGACGTCGCCGGCTCCATCCCCTGGCTGCACAGAGCTTTCTTGAACAGCGAGTTCTTGACCACGGACAACGAAATACCCTTTTGTCGAAGCTCGCCACGCATCCGATTGTTGTGGGTTCCGTCGACGCCCTTCATGCTCACAATCAGGAATTCCCGCACGTTCTCGCCGGCAATCCTCTTTTCCAGTTGTGACTGAAGTAACCCTTTTACATACTTGCTCATCCTATCACCTGCACTTCATATCTGTCTGTCAAATGCCCCCTCGTCAACTTGAACAAATCAAGTATCAAAACACAAGACATGCTCAAAACTCAACCACCAAACGTTCAAAAAGCCGGCTCGTTCAATGTCCTGTCATCCCGGCTTCCCGCAATGGTCATTTGTGCTTGTTTCGAATCTCGCACCCTGGATAAGGAACCATAAACCCGGTGATACAACCGAAATTTCAGATACTCACAAGGACGCTGGGACCCATCGTCGATGATAAAAACATCTTTTTTATGTAAGTACCCTTTGCCGTCACCGGCTTGATCTTCCTTATGTGTGAAACAAACGCCTCGACGTTTTCTACGAGTTTTTTCGGCTCGAAGCTCTGCTTGCCGACGACGGCATGAATGTTGCCGCCGGCATCGTTCTTGAACTCGACCTTGCCCGCGGCAAATTCAGCCACAGCGGTCACGACATCGGTCGTGACGGTCCCGTTCTTGGGCGAAGGCATCTTCCCCTGCGGCCCCAGCACGCGACCAAGCTTGCCCGCTTTACCCATCACCTTGGGTGAGGCAATGGCCACGTCGAATTCCGCCCAGCCGTCCAGTATCTTCTTGATCAGATCATCACAACCCGCCTCTATCGCCCCGGCCTTTCGCGCGGCCTCGACGTCCTGATCCTCACAGAAAGCGATAACCTTTTTGTGCTTGCCTATCCCATTGGGTAATGATACGGATCCCCGGATCAACTGCTCGGCTTGTTTGGAGTCGATACCCAACTGCAGCACACATTCTACGCTCTGGTCGAACTTGACAGACTTGAGCGACTTGATCTTCTCGACCGCTTCAGGCAGGCTGACCGCCTCTTTGCCGACCTGCTGCGATTCTTTCACATACCTTTTGCTTCTGGCTCGCATAGATCACATCTCACTTCGAGTACAACACTCTGGCTAATCCACCACTTCTATACCCATACTCCGGGCAGTTCCTCTGATGATTTTCTCGGCCTGCCCTACGTCATACGCGTTCAAATCCTTGAACTTCGCCTCGGCGATTTTACGCACTTGTTCAGCGCTTACTTGTCCAACCTTCTCTTTGTTCGGGGTACCGCTGCCCTTGGCGACCTGGGCGGCCTGCTTCAGTAGCACCGCCGCCGGCGGGCTTTTGACTTCGAAAGTAAAACTCTTGTCCACGAAGACCGTTATCACCACCGGCACGGTCGTTCCGTTGAGCTCTTTTGTCCGCTCGTTGAACTGTGAAACGAATTGACCGATATTCACGCCGTGCTGACCCAGAGCGGGACCGATCGGCGGGGCCGGTGTCGCCTGTCCGCCCGACGCCTGCAACTTAATTGTTACTGCTATCTGTTTGGCCATTCTTCACCCTTTGATTGCTATGTTCCCGGCCTGGAAGCCTGGAACTTTCAATTGCCACTGTAATTACATTTTTTCGATCTGCCAGTATTCTATATCGAGCGGCGTGCTCCGCCCGAAGATCGTCACGATAACATTCACAATCCCCCGCTCCGAATCAATCGAATCGACGACTCCCTCGAAGTTCTCAAACGCACCTTCTCGAATCTTAATCATGTCGCCTTTCTTGAATTCGACTTTGATGCTTGGCGCCTCATCGGGTTTCTCCGCCTCCAGCAGCATCTTGGCCACATCCGTATCCCGCATAGGCGTGGGCATGCCCTCTGTTCCTATGAAATCACCGACGCCTCCGGTCCCTTTGATCATGAACCACGCCCTTTCCGGGACGCGGCCGTCCTCCGTCGCCTCCATCTCCATGAAAACGTAGCCCGGATACAGTTTTCGCTTGTGGACCGTTTGTTTGTTGCCGCGAATTCGCTTGATCCGCTCGGTGGGAACTTCGATTCGGCCAATAATGTCGCTCAGACCTTCTCTCTCCACCTTCTGCGCCAAAGCATCCTTGACCTGTGCTTCTTTGTTCGCCGCAACCCGTAAAACGTACCACTGCATACTGACACCTTGTCTGACATCTCATTCGAGAGATGATATCAACTCAAGAGCCAACTAAAAAAGGCGCTAAAGCCGAAATCTGTGGTTCCGAGAAGTACCGACATAATGATCACGACCGCAATAACAACAAACGTCGAGACATAGATTTCCTGCCTGCTCGACCAGCTCACCTTCTTCATTTCGCCTTCGGCGGACACCATGAAATCAGCCACAGACGGCCTATTCACCAGCCAGAAAATCACAAAGGCCATGATGACAAACAAACCCGCCGGAACCATCGTGGCTATCCACAGGGTCGTTTTGGTACTAAACCCCCACGATGCAGCTTCCAGCTTCGTATAAAGGCGCAGACAGCCCAACCCGGCGATGATCGCCACGCCAAAAGCACTCCAGAGCCTCGTATATTTGCCCTGGCCACGTTTGTAAATATCAAAAACCATATTCACCTCACGGGCACCAACCAGAAGCGAACTCAGCAGCCTCACATCTCACTTCGCGCTTCAAAACAGGCCAGGAGGGAATCGAACCCCCAACCTTCGGTTTTGGAGACCGACGCTCTGCCAGTTGAGCTACTGGCCTACACAACGGACTGTTGATCTTTTCCTTTATTACTCACACTCGCCTGAGGTGTCAAAATTCACATTTTTCAACAGGTCGGTTATTTGCGTCGAACTTTGTGAACCGTACGCGTACGCTCGCCTTTGCAGAACTTCTTGAGCTCCAGCTTCGGCGCACCTTCTGCGACACTTACAGCTGTGCGATAGTTTCTGCTGCCGCACTGGCTGCATTCGAGCCAGACATTTTCTCTTTTGCTTTTCTTTTTAGCCATAAAAGTCGTCCCAACCAGCCCGGGCCACCTACGCAAGAACCATCGGATCACCGCGCCTATTTCCACCGGGACGCGCCTGGCCGATACCCACGGCCCTGTTTCCGGCGATTGCAGATCCCAGGGAGTTACTCAGGAATACTTATGCAATGATCTTGGTTACTACACCGGCCCCGACCGTTCGGCCGCCCTCACGAATCGCAAAGCGAAGGCCTTCTTCCATGGCAATCGGGGAGATAATCTCCACTTCCATGGCAATATTGTCGCCCGGCATACACATCTCGGCGCTCTTGCCTTCTCGGCTCATCAGTCCAAGAACCCCGCCAGTCACATCCGTCGTCCTGAAATAGAACTGGGGCTTGTATCCTGCAAAGAACGGCGTGTGGCGACCGCCTTCCTCTTTGGTAAGCACATAGACTTCGGCGTGAAACTTAGTATGGGGTGTAATACTGCCGGGGGCCGCGATAACCTGTCCTCGTTCCAGATCCTTCTTTTCAACGCCTCGCAAAAGCACCCCGATGTTATCGCCCGCCTGACCTTCGTCGAGCGTCTTGTTGAACATCTCCACGCCCGTAACAACCGTCTTGCGTGTATCCTTCGAAAGGCCAATGATCTCGACCTCATCGCCGGTATGAACCTTGCCTCGATCCACGCGGCCGGTACCGACCGTGCCCCGGCCCTTGATGCTAAAGACGTCTTCGACCGGCATCAGGAACGGCTTATCAACCGCACGCACCGGGATGGGGATGTACTTGTCCATCGCATCGAGCAACTCGATAATCGCCTTGCAGGCGGGATCATTGATGCTCTCGGCTCTCATGGCCGCCACGGCCGAGCCGCGAATCAGTGGAACATCGTCGCCCGGGAACTCGTACTTGTTCAGCAGGTCCCTAATTTCCAGCTCGACCAGGTCAATCAGTTCCGGGTCGTCGACCAGATCTACCTTATTGAGAAAGACCACGATGCACGGCACGTTCACCTGGCGAGCCAGGAGAATATGCTCACGAGTCTGCGGCATCGGTCCGTCAGCCGCACTGACCACCACGATCGCACCGTCCATCTGGGCCGCCCCGGTAATCATGTTCTTCACGTAATCGGCGTGACCAGGACAGTCTATATGGGCGTAATGCCTGTTTTCCGTCACATATTCCACGTGCGCCGTCGAAATGGTCAGAATTTTGGTCGGGTCGCGGCGGCCCTGAGACTCCGACGCCTTGGCGATGTCGTCGTACGACTTGAACTTCGAGAAACCTTTGAAATCCATCACTCGGGTTATCGCAGCCGTCAAAGTCGTCTTGCCATGATCCACATGACCGATAGTTCCGACGTTGACATGTGGTTTTGTTCGCTCAAATACAGCTTTAGCCATCTCAATCTAAACCTCCAATGTGCCGGGTTAGCATTTGCCTGTTCCCTATCTGATTCCTGAGAAAAACTTCTTTTTAACCTGTTATAGTCAACTCACAGCCAAGATTCTTCGACACCTCGTGCAAAACAGCTTCGGTAGATACCGTTTTGGCCCTACGGACGCTCTCGGCTTGGCCCGCTTGCATTTAGCTGCTGATGGGGCTTGAACCCATGACCTCGTCCTTACCAAGGACGCGCTCTACCACTGAGCTACAGCAGCATCGCCCGACCCACACGCCCATCTTGTCGCCATACGTCGGGTCGAGACAACCTTTGCCTCCGGCCGGATGGCCGGAAAACACAAACAACACCCCTATCTTTGCGTTCACTGCGCTCACAGACCAAGCACAGGAATCTACGATTCTCCATCACTATTCAGGTAATATAAACC
>Ga0184649_1067621_pt1 | contig 15566 bp, 16 predicted proteins | sample PLM4_65_FD_146311 | JGI IMG/M metagenome (GOLD analysis project Ga0184649, IMG submission 146311) | Metatranscriptome of groundwater sediment microbial communities from an aquifer in East River, Colorado, USA - PLM4_65 (Metagenome... | ecosystem: Environmental > Terrestrial > Soil > Riparian... | reverse complement strand
CATATCGGCCATGGTATCTTCAGTAATATCTCTGATCTTTACATCTCCCATAGGTTTGGCTTCTAACTGGGCAATATTACCATATAATGAACGCTGATGTCCATGCACAGGTCTTGATCCCCAACTATCATACAGCTGAGCCACTTTTTCTTTATAGATTACCATAGGTATATGGAGCTCAAAATCCAACATGGTATATCCATGTTGTTCAAGGAAAAGAGATACCTGAAAACGATCCACACCATAATTATCATAGGGTGGTTTTTCGCTCAATGGTCCACGATGAAATGTAGGTATGTACATCAAAGATTTCAATAGGAAGAAATCATCGTTCATATATATGAAAGGATTACTAAGTTCATCCACATTGGGCATATGTCTCCAGGCAACATCTAAATTGTACCATTTATCCCCCTGATCAAAATTCCCCTCTACCTTCTTAACTTGCCAATCGCCATCAGGACTTCCCATGAAGAACACATGATCTACTGGAAAACATGCTTCTAATGAGCGTAATGAATATGTGAGCGCAGAGGATCCACGACCCTTGCGTACTATGTATAATGCATCCATAGCCCTCTCCTCATGCAAATCTACCCTTGAATTTACTCAATACGCGGTCATATTTATCCATAGGGATAAAATTATCCCGTTCTAATTCCGTTTTTCGTATCAAACCTTCCATAGCCGGCGAACTAACCATTACAAGTACATTATCAATTTTCAGAACCCAAGTTGCTTCAAACTCGGGGTCATAATGACATCTCATCCCGTCTCCTCTTATTCTCGGATCCCCCAAACATCTCCTGATCCTTCAGCCCATGCCCAATGATCACTTCCATGGGATTCAACAGCTACTTCCCACATTAAATCACCAAACATGCGTTGCACATTAGATTTTTGCCCAGCAGTTTCTAGAACAAGTCCAGTAAACTGCCTAATTGGTGTTGATGATCCAGCTAATTCATAGAGGGCCCCTGTGAACTGCCGCTCTACTGATTCAAATGTAAGAATCTGGGAGAACTCCAACCATGGATTGTTATCCGTAGTTGTTGTCTCATCCTCAGCTAGATCAGTCGCAGAGGCGCGCCCAATTCGTAAACTTCCTAAACGGCTAGTCGTATGAGCATTGTGCGATCGAAATCCAACTTCAATAACTATGCGATCACCATCTACAGCACTCACTGATGAAAGTGTTACTGGAGAACTTGCTGCTAATGGAAATTTTCGATTTGTAAGTGCTGTTGCGAATTCAGACGAAAGGGCACTAGTATCAGCGGCAAGGAGTGTTCCTGTGACTGAAGTACCATCCCGGCTCACCACACGTATAACAACTTGGGCGCGATAGTCAGCATCAATGTTGGCTTCACTAGCTCGAATCTGCCCTTTTACTGTTCCAGTTATTGTCTGTGCACCTTCTAGTGGTCCACTGATAAACTGCGCCACAAGTACATCAAGTGGACTAGTAGCAACTGCTTCATCTCCAGTTAATGTTTCAAAGGCATCGCTAAATGGTTCGTCAATATCTGATAACCAACGTCGTACAGCGTCCTCTGTATCGCCCCAAGCGGCATCAAAAGTAGGCACAAGTAAAGTAGGAGGTGTTCCTGTGACTCCGTCAATAAAATAGAACCGCGTAGCCATTTAACGAACCTTCAGTCCTGCTTGCGCAGAATTAACATCAGCAATTGTCCAATCAGCTGGTCCTATTGGATTTCGATCATATACTTTTGTAAACTGCAGCCATGAACCAGCAGCTAATCCAACATCAGCTCCAGTATCAGTTGAAGCTCCAGATTTCAACAAGAAAGCAAACAACCCTACTCCTGCATCGGACTTACGAGCTCGAGACCAGACTTGTACTGCCTGCACGGTATCAAATTCAGATGGTACATTATCCATGTTATACAGATCTAAATCATTTATCGTATTTTCTTCAAGGAAAGCTATATCATCTTCATGGCCAGGCTGATTCAAATCATTGAAATCCCATCCAACATACGCGCCACCAGGATTAGTAAAGGTCGGACCCCGTCGCAGAGATGAATCATTTAACATTTCATAGTTTAGCCATGTTAAGGCATATAGTGTTTTGATACGTTCTGCAGTTAAAGTACTCTGGAATACAGCAAATTCAGTCATCTTACCAACAAAACGATTGAAACCGCTTGTAGCCTCTGGATCTCTCCCTAGGATACAACGATCTAATGTCATTCCAGCTGTCATTGTGTGAGTTAATGTATCAACCAACCAGCCATCAATGTACCATGATACTAGTTTAGCAGCATCAAAGGTGATTGCTAACATATGCATCTTGTCATCACTAAGTAAGTACGGGAAATTGGCATTCAATCCACTTGTGGCTTGATTACCAGATCCATCATCTGCCCTCCATGCAATACCAATTCTACCATTCGTGCCACCACCCTCATCCCCCCTAATCCTAACTCGAAAATGAGGATCAGCGTCAGTTACATCATCTGCCCCAATAAGGCATACGTCCTCAGTTAAAGTTCTAAACCATAATAGTACTGTCAATGGAGATGTAGCACTAGCAAGTGCAAATGCCTGCGCAGGGAGGGTAATTTCGTCATCAATTCCATCAAAATCTACCATGTTATCACCGGCACGTATACCCTCAAGTCCTGAATCAGCACCTAGTGTAGGTGTACCAACATATGTTCCATCACGATTATTTGGACTAGAGTCATCAGCATTAGTACCAATAGTTTCATCTAATTTGAGATACATCCAAGGACTATCAGCAAGAATTTCCGTAGCAAGATCACTTGTAGATGGCCTATTGAGTTGTGTAGTATCCCCAATAGCATTGGGCCAAAGGCCAATAACCTTAGTATCACCAGGCCATGAATTATTCACTCCTCCCGTAGTATCATTACAGACAAAATCATCGAAATACACAGTATTTGCTAACCCATTATGACTCCACACAATACGATCTACCGCAGCACTCAAACCAGCATTCCTAGTATCTTGGCCAGATAAATCAATTACCAATTGACCATTTAGTTTAACCTGAACAACTCCAACGGTATCGCTAATTATAAAATGAGCCTCAATATAATGCCATACTGCGGTAGCAATAGTACTAGGGGAGGATGTTCCAAGTAGAGTGCTTGTTCCCCGAAGTGCTCGAATAAATCCTGTGCCAGCTCCTCCGTCAATGGAAAGATGAGTTGTGTTGTCAGAGCCTCTGAGTTGAATTAAGAATTGGTCAAGTGTAGCGCTATAAACGCCAAATCCAATGAAAAATTCCGCAGCTGAGACCCTTAAAAGGTCAATACCGCCAAAGCCTGCTCCGGATGACTGATTAGACCATAGTGACCAACTACCCCGAACAAAATCACGAACGACTCTTCCGCTTTGATCCAAACTTATTAACTTATCTCCCTGCTCCCAACCCAGTTGCGTTGTACGCATTATCTCTCTCCCATCCCAAATTTATTTCAGTTTCCTTGTTCAGTAGCTAGGGTTGTATATTTGACTATAGCACCAAGTCTTCCTGTCATTCCTCCATTATCATCTACTATTACCTGTAATGGCTGATTAACACCCCAATCTTCTTGAGGAAAACCTTTATTTGAAACTCTATCACCCGCGGAAAGTGTAATGCTCCCGATATCTACCCCACTTAGCTCCAAGTGGGCTGTTATCCCACCAGCAGGGGCATCTTCATTATCAATAGTCATAATTTTCCATGCCAAAACTTTACTAGGATTCCAAGGGTGCGCCTCTGCTGCTATGCCCGCAGGAGCTCCAGGCTTACTTTCCCATCTTATGAATTTAATTTCATCATATTCTTCTTCAGGCTCCCGACCTAATACATCAGTGACAACCCAATCATCATGAATCAAAGTACAAAGTACTTCAATAAGTGGATCATTCTCATCCGCTACCTCATCATCACCCTCAATTCCTGAACGAGCCCCTAATCTAATTAGGGGCTTGAGGTGATGTGGCACCCGTGCTTCGATAATCTCTCCCAAAGGGTCATCTGTTGATACACTTGCAACACGCGTGCGATGCAAAGGAGATACATATACGCCTTCACCCTTTGCATATGCTTCAGCTAATATACTAGTCAGAGCTATTGTATTTGCATCTATGTCTACACTATCATAAAAATATTTAAAGGTAGTGCCACTATCATCAACAAATACTAGTCGACCACCGTCTTCATCAAACACTGAGGCGTCATCAACAGTGAGTACACCTGCTCCAATCCCAGCATCAACAGCTAAGTAGTCTCCCTCCGTTTTGCGAGTCACGTTAACTACTGTACCGTGTATAACGAAACGCTCACGAGATTCAGGCTCAGTAACACTAGTCCTTCCAGAACCACTTTGCTTCCCGCCTCTTTTGTTGCCACTGCTTTGGATAGCACTCAGTGCCCTATATCCAGGTCTTCCCCCCGGCTTATTCTTGAATTTCTTGAGTGGTCGTTTGTGAGAAGTATACCCAACTGACATGGTATTTGGAAGTAACGAAAGCGAATATTTCTTAAGAGTGAACTTTTTGATATCGCCATGTACAGTGACAGAGCAAACATCCCCAATTTCTAGAAATGGTACAGGATAGCTCTCAAAAGAGACATCAATTACATTGGACACGGCATCACTAAGCGTGTCTTCTGCAAGTTCTTGAGCACGAGCTCTAGATATAGGATGATCAACGTGAATTTCTTCAAGTAATGTTAGGCATTTACCACCACGTGATAGCGATTCTGGACTCAAGGGATTAGCTGTTAAAAGTTCCGCTATACCTTTAAGCATATCTGTACCACGTTTATCTTTGCTATATACTTCTACTCTATTAATGACTGTGGTCATATCAAATTCATGTGTTGGTGCTGTAACAACATCATGCCATGTGAATATAGCAGCTTGAGTACTGTCTCTTACAGCTAGGGTCAGATATCCAGCATTTGAGAAGAACAAATTATACTTGAGCTTACTTGATAAGCGTTGAAGATACCACCACACGCCTTTTTCTATTGCCTTACGTGGATTAATTCGATAATGGCGGCGGATTTTATCTGTGAAGGCCCCAAGATCAAACTTTGTTTCACCAAAATCTTCAGCCGCAGACTGTATATAATTTATGAGTAATCGCGATTGGGGATTGGAGAGGATGGGCTGCCGCACCGGGGGCATCATCAACACCTCTTTACTACTACATTCTATGTGATGTGAAAACCCATCTCTAGAATACTTAGTAACAGGCCCGTAGAACACCCAATCCCATACCCATCCAACCGTTGGTACAAATGTACCATACTCAACCCCTACGATATTATCTACGAATAACGAACTAGTAGGCCCCCAAAATCCACTTCCCAATTGCACCACTGTAAATTTTAGTTGGCGTTGTACATCTGCAGTCTGATCTCCATCTATTTGACCTTCCACAATATTGAAGGCTGGTGTACCTAGGAATGCCTCATCCATGTCATATAATGAAAGGCGTACATCCATCTTGTGCGATCCTTGGATTGCTGCTATATATAAAGCCTTCTGTGGTGTTGTAAGATCATAGTATCCCATGGGCTATACCTCTCATGAGCTAATCTCAAAGTTATCGCATTGCCAATAGTCAAAGCTAATCTCATACTGTTCTTCATTTTCCCCGGTCTCATTGCATGTTGCATTTCCAATAAGCACTGGAATATCGCGAAAGCCAAATTTTAACATGCGTGGTACTGTTTCATCTTCTAGAAAACCTAAGAATGTGGCGCGATCGTTTGATGCATCTCGACCAAGTGTATTCATAATAAATCCAGAGCAATTACCTTCAAGGCCTCGCATTCTTCCCACAATACGCACAGGTGTTTGCTGATTTATAAGTATTAATGTGGCTGCATTCTCACCGATAGCGCTAGATACACGTGCTTCACCCTCACCACCGATAATTAGCACTTCACTTCCCGACGTGGAATCATACAGCCATACGCCTACACTATGATCACTAAGTGGCATATCTAACTCCTCATTCCGACCATGTAATCAAGAGTTCTGGTCTAAACATTGCCCGAGCTTCACTAGAATACATCTTCTCATTTGTAGTGGCTGCTGTGCTTAGTCGCACTCCATATGGGGCTTTGGATGCAATCCAATCAGCCACGATAGTATCTATATTTATCTCCCAGAATGAGTCAGCTGCTGCTGATACTGAACCAGAAGAAGCTCCTGTTGCAGTGGAAAGTGGCTTTTTATTCCACCTAATTGTATCCTCACGCCATTTCTGAGTAAGGCGTCTTACTGTTATAGTTTGAGCAGAGAATGTTTCAGGTACCCATATACGCATCAATGTACCTATAATGGTCTTACTTGCCCATCGCGGCCTATGTATATCAAATTTAAGATATATCCACTTAGAAGTATCTTTCATGATTAATCTTGGTTTATCACCATATTTAAACTTAGGGTTAATCTCATCTACATAACTATCCATTGAACATTCGATCCTAGTAATATGGGTACATGTCATGATAAACGCCTTCTCATCGGTTAGCTCTCTCTCTCCTACTCAAAAAATCATCTTCATCACGCACCACACCCATCATGACAAGATCTAAATTACTGTCTACAATTTCAACCTTCATAGGTGCTCGCTTAAATCTACCTACTGGAATTATAGCATCAAGACTCTTCTCGCTAATAAGGGCACGTGTTGGGCGTATTGCAATACCGGGTCCATTGGGGCCACCAGGGCCTCCCTGACCTCCTTGGCCAGGTTCACCAGGGGGAGGTTCAATTGGATCCGGTACTATTCCTACTGTCAAGAGACTGTCGCGATATGCCATCAATGCAATTGTTGCAGCTCTAGTATCGAATTGTGCTGTTGTTTTCACAGATTTGGGTAAATTATCAACTGCTGTACCATATTTATCAACAAAACCCTTTGTTGCAGTCCATGATTTCCGCATAATACCCTGCTGTGTTTCGTTACCAGATACAAATGCTCTTATGGTCGCAGGCCCTTGTTCCATTAGCCACTGCTTAAAGCCTGGAGGAATAGCAAGATCTCCTAGTTCCGCCATATCCAAAGCACCTTGCCGAGCGACTCTTACTTGGATACGCATGTTTTTCATAAGAGCTTTAGTAGTAAGATTAAATGCTTCCTTAAATGACTTTGCTCCATTAACAAAGCTTCTAAAATTAGTCTTAACAGTGTTACCCCATTCTCTAAACGCTTCCATTGAACTAAAGGTAAATACCTTCACTTTTTGAGTAACTCCTCCTATTACACCTGCTTGAGTCCTTAGAGTTTGGTTTAAAGCATTAGCTCTACCTGTAGCTTCTTCATATGTAAATCCTAATGATAATAAGCGCGTCACAAGCTGATCTCGCGTAATCTTACCTGTATTAAACATCTGAATTGAGAGTTTCTCTAATTCAACCTTCGCTTGGGAGGTACTTAATCCCATGGTCAAGAAACCATCGGCAGCTTCATTCAAACTTATCTTACCCTGTTGAACCAATTGTTCCAATGTCTCCCAAGAGGAGGTATACACTGAAACATGAGAAGAAGTTTGGCCCATAACCGTATTAAAACGTGACATTACAACAGTCGTCATGTCTTGTGCAGCCGCAAATGCTATGAATTGCTCTGTGCTCATCTTAAATAATTGCTTGGATTTGACAAGGCTCGCGCCGGCAATCTCAGCTATTTTGTTAGCTGCTTCAGCACTCTTAGCCATCGCCTCAATGGCTATTTTAGCTGCAATCCCAAGAGCTACCCCTATCCCTACTGCTCCTAGAGCAGCAGAACCCATAGACATTGCAACTTTAGGTCCAAGCCCAATCATAGCTCCAAGATTGCGAATTACACCCTTAAGCGATCCTGTAAAGAATAGCCATACTTTCCCTGCACTAGCTATAATACCAGACGTTGTCATAGTTGTTGTGCCTGCTGCTGTCATGACTGCACTATACATCTTGAAATTGGCAATAACTCGAATTAATGTGCCAACTCCAAGTATACCCATCACTTTGCTCAAGGCAAATAGTGTAACTACAAGCCCCTTAAGACCGGGTATAATATCCAACACATCTAAGAATACTGTTACCATACTAGTTATAGTTTTCACAAAACCTATAAGTATAGGAGTTTCTGATCCGAGCATTTGAAATATTCTCAAGAATTGCTCGCCAAGATCAATTAGTGCTGGTAGTAACTGACCAGTTGCTGTTTGACCAATACTCACAATAAAAGGTAGTAATTGTGTACGAAGAGCATCAATTACCTCTGCCATTCCAGGTGATCGTGCTAGTTCAAAGAAGGCAGATACAATATCTCGCAATAATGAAGAGAATGCTTTAAGTGTAGGTTGAGCATCTTGGAAAAAGGCGAAAATTTGGGTGCGGCCCGAAATAGTCTCAGTGAAATCTTGCCACCCCTGGGTAGCTAGAGCAAAATTATCCAACATCGATTGGCCGAGTGGTTGAGCTATTTGCAAAACATTGAACAAAATATGCCCTACATTACTCAAGATTTCACCAAAGGCAGATGCAGATTCACGCGTGGTATCAAAGAATGCGGCTAATGATCCTGATGTACGTAACTCTTCCATACGAGATGCAAAATTTTCCCCTATGGCTTCAAGAGCCTTTCCCATCCATAATACAAATGGCTGCGCTTCAGCGACAATATGTCGTAAACCATTTGCAAAACCTAGTGCTGCTGCGCCCAGGCTACCAAGTAATGTTACATTGTTCTGTGAAATGGCAGCAATATCTGTTACAAAGGCATCAGAAGCAAATAGATCTGTAAATTTAACTGACAATGAACTCAACTCAACTGCCGTTGCTCTTACTGCTTCTGTTACCGCAGGTAGGTAAACTTGAGCCAAACGCTGTACTGATTCTCCAAGACCAGGTAATAATTCTTCTGCTGCAATTTCCTTTAAACCTGCGAATTGTTCTTTAGCTTCAACTAATTGTTCAACAAACAGTCTTTGAGTAGGTGACAATGCCATTAATGCAGCCTTATATTCCTCCCCGCCCGTCTTTGCAAGTTTAAAAGCAGTACTAACGCCAGATAATGCAAGAGTTACAACCCCAAATGCTTGGCCCACTGCACCAGCTATTGCGGGATACATCACTAGGATTCCAGTCAATGGGGCTAAACCAGCAATCAATTGAATAGTGCCTGCTACAAGGGCTCCAATACCAGCCGCTAGTACATCTACTCCAGCTATAATGGCCGGCCACTTAATTAGCCCAAATACCTTACCTAATCCCCCTGCTGAACCACCAACTCCCTTAATTGTCCGATTGAGCTGGCCAAATTTACTACCTGCCATATCAAGGAAGCCAAACAGGCGACTTCGAACAGATCTATCCACTCCAATCTTATTCAAATCTTTCTCTGCTTTATTTGCAATAGGCAAAAGTTTGGCTTTTAACTCCGTAGCAAATCCGGTAACATCAGGGTGAACATCAAGTGATACTTGGCCCGCATCTAAAGCCAATTATCTCACCCCTTTCTCCGGTCGCGTCTAATCATCTGAATGAATTTCTCCTTTGTAGTACCAAGCATTATATTCTGTTCATGTTCAATAAGCTTCCTAATAGGCCTTGGTATATGAATGGGTCGCATAGGCGCAGTACTTCCCTTGGAATACACAGCTGCTAGCCTGCGATCCATACGATCTACTAATTGTGCTATTGTTGCCAAAAGCTCTGCTTCCCATGTCCAATACCAGTCAGGATTAAATTCACGGTACAATGTACCATTAGGACTTAACCCATCTAATAACATGCGCAAATGGCGTATATCCATATCATCCAATTCTTCGAATAAATCTATACCATATTCGCGCTGGAAGTCACTAACCAAGGCCTCATAGTGTTCTTCCACAAATCCTACGAGGCCGGAGATTCCCCCACCTTTATTCCATACTGAGAGCCTAAATTATCAAATAGATCATTGATATCATCTAGTGATGGATCTGCCACCATAAGTTGCTCATATTGTGATCCTGGACTTCCATCTCCCAGCAAGGCTCTTAACAGGGTATCTAATAATGCAATATCGCGTACGTCTTCCTCGTGGACTGCAGCCTCTAAATCGCGAAACAACTTATAAGGAAGCTCATTCTTAAGTGTGAACTTCTTACCTTTGAAAATAAAGCTAGGTTGCTTACGTCGACTTGTCCGTTTCTGAGCTAGGGTATCCAAGTTGATAATATGCTCTGAAGCTTTCTGATCGGTCATCTTTTTCCCTTTCGTTGGCAAATGCATTTCTGGTCTAATTTACTTCTTTCCCCCTTGCACCGTAAATCCATGGGTCTCCGCGGCCCGACGCAAGATATGCCTCGCCGTCATATTTTTATATTTAGGATTAATAGTACCAAATTCTATCCACAAAGATTTCCAATCTGTAGCTAACATTTGGGTGCCTCGGGCTACAATTCCTCTCATGTATCTACCAGTTTCATAAGCATCAGTCCTTGCTAAAGCTCGAGCCGTTGCTACTAATAGTTCAGTCACAATCTTAGCCTGTGTTTGTATGTATATGTCCCCCTTCAACTTTGTGGTGAAATCCTTCTTAATGGTGACCTTTGCCATGTTATCTCGTCTCGCTATGGGAGAGAATCTTATAGATGTAGACCTTTCTTTTACTTTTGATTTTTTCGGGTCTACATCTATAAGATTCTCTCCGCAAAATTCTTGCAGAAAGATTACATAAAGATCCTAGGGAAGCTTTCTCCAAATACTCCCATTTCGCTCTACAGATTACCGTTTTCCCCATGGGAAGAACTTTTAGATAAAGCTTTCTACAAGAATCCTATATCCCTCTCTAGACCTTATCCTTCCACAGGAGCTGCCTTTGCAATTGTAAGGAAGGACAGAAGCCCTGATCCCGTCGCGGCCACTAGCAACCATCCAAACTGAGATCCTAGGGTAACTGCAGCAGCGTTCGTCAAATCAACCAGTCCTAATGTGGCAACACCTGCTCCTAATACCTGACAAAACTGAGCAAATGCCATACCTAGGGGAGTTGTGGTAACCAAATTGAAATGCGCTAGGATGACAGCAGCCAATGCAGCAACTACTGCATTGATTGAACCCAAGACAAAAGTCTTTGCATCATTGAGTGTATGCGATGCTGCGTTTAGAGCAGTCATGCCAACAACTAGTACAGCAACTTCAGCTGATGCAAACGTACGGAAAAACTTAGTCCACAAACGATTCATGATTTTGTACACCTCCCTCCATCATAGGCCATGAGTAATCCACAGACTCATGTTACTTTAGAAAAGCAGCCGAATCTGTGGATTACTCAGTGAATACTTAGACATATTCTAGGATGAAGCGTCAAATGCGGGATCATCCGTGAAGAATGAGTAGATTGGGTTGGTACCATCAAAGATAGCACCAAACGCGATAGGAAGCATGATGGTATCGCCTGCCTGCACGTTAAATTCCACATTCTCCGTGACAAGGCCCATGGGAATCCACATACGGTAGTGGAATGTCTCCTCTTCCCAATCAATCACCATCTGACGCTCATCCAATTCACCAGGAGCAGGGGGTATATACTTAAAGTGGCCCACAGTAGGCTCAGTAAGTGTACCTCCACCCATGGCAAATGGCCACGTCAACCAGTTGAGCTGCTCAAGCGTGAATGATATTGAGAAACCTCGGGAAGTAACCCACCGCTTAACTGAATAACGTGTTTGCCATGCCATCTTTTCGTTGACATTCTTTGTATCACTAATGCTAAGGCCTTCCTCTGTGATCAGACCTATTGGTTTAAATGCTACATCCAATACACTCACTTCACTAGTAGGTCCGGTTACACCAGTAGCTGCAATATACACGGTTCCATCCGCTCCAATGTGGACCTGACTATTTTCATTATCTGTAGGTGCGACTGGCATCTTCTCACCTTCCTATGTATCATTGACGACAAGTGAAAGTCAAACCAAATATGTATCGGGAATATATATGCTGCTCGAGTGGATCTGGTGCCCATTGGATATTTATAGCATCAGATACACGACTGACATACGCAGTGATGATATCCACTTCTGTATGCGTCCACCGACTTCCCTCATTCTGTATCATCTGCTGACGGATCAACTGTGCAAGCATTCGAGCCCTTCCCTTACTTGAAGCATATACATCAAAGTGCACATCTGGTTGATACCATCGCAATCGATGCAGAACTCCTCCTCCAGGAGAGTTAAGTATACAGAATTCAGAGGGAGGATCAGGTGGAATCCTATCAAAAGTAGCTACAACATTTAATTCATTGATTTTACTGATAACTAACGCCTCAATATCAGGCATTAGACTAACAGGAGCCCTAATAACCACGCACCATACCCTCCCCTCCTATACTCATAAGCGAAGATGGTCTGGGGTTTATGCCCCAGACCATCAACACCAATTTCTTGGTTACGATGAACCTGTGCTAAGCGTACAGAATGCCAAAGGCGCAGGAACACCAAGAGCCATCCTCTGCTCAATCAGGATTGCAATCTTATTCTTCTTGAAGTAATCACTGTGGGAATCTGAGGTACGGATTGTAACTCCATCTCGCACTGCAATGAAGCTAGCCTCTGCGAACGCTCCGATTAGGAGAGTAGCTGACAGTACTGCCTGGCGAGTCTTCACTACACGCAATCCCCAGATAGTATCCCCGAGGATCTTTCCAAACGGACCATCCCCGTAATACCTTTCAGTGGTATCCTTGCTCAATGCAATGGCTGCCAGTTCGCAGGAGTTAGAACCACTGCATCAGCAGGATAACCTCCATCCTCATAGCACTTGTCAGCTGCTTTGTAGATCGCATCAATCAAAGTGTCTGCTCCATGGACCTGATGGCTGGTGATACGATCCAGGTATCCACTAAGATTGGGGGACGTTCCATCCCCTGCAATCACCTGATACTCTTTCTCAACCTCTAAACTACGTCGCAACCTAGTGTCCACAAATCCAGCCATGAAGGGTGCATCATCCAACGTCTGGCGTGTAACAGCAGCCATACCTGCAACTGCCTCCACCTCTTCAGTAACCAGTGCACCTGCGAGCGTGAAGTTAGCTTTCTCTCCACCTTCCAGTACGGGATCCGCACCTCCAGTTTCAGTAGTTTCTAGGAAGTATGATACCGCATTGGCACCAGTAGGAATCTGAGGAATCAAATCCAGCGTGTTAATACGGGGCGAGACAAGTGGCTCAATGTCCCCAACCCTCTGAGGCACAAGGTAACCAGGATATGCAGCTGCATCAACAGGAGTAGGCTCAGCCTTAGTGCGGTAATCATCAGCACTCTTAGTGTGGTATTCGAACGAGGTAAGCCTCGAATCGAATCCCTTTGCGCGCCACTCTGCATACTGCTCAGACCGCACAAACGCAGCTCCTACAGAGAGACCCCTACCATGACTCACTAACACAGCCTCATGGTCTGGGGACGTAGGATCTGTACTACCAGCATCACCGAGGGCCTTCTTAATCACATCGTCCTCTGACACCTTATTACGCAAAGTTTCAATCTGATCAACCCTAGCCAGAAGGTCCACACGCTCCTCGTCGCTAAGATCCTTGCGCCGAGCAATATCACGCGCTTCCTTCAATGCTTCATCAAGCTGCTTCCTTCGCATTTCTAATGCATCCATCTCTATATCCCTTTCTTTCTACTCTACCCCTTTACCAAGTCTCTCCTCCCTAGGAGGCTGTCAGTGACTTCTTGGGGTATCGTGGGCTGTCCGGGAGTCGAACCCGATTTTGTCGCCCTCGCACGCGGCAGCCCTTAATCCTTTCTTATTGCCTAGATTTCTCAACATAATGAAGATAAGTATTAAATACCTTGAGGATGGGATCACCTAATGTATGACCAATACGAATCTTAGTATCATCCCCAACTACAAAATTATCACGAGCTTGCTCAATATCATTTCTCAGCGCTTTTCCTCTCATTATGGCAGCCTCTATGAGCCTTGTTTCCCCTAGACTTGATCCATTGATTAAATCCATACCTACAGATTTAAAGCTGGCTGCTATATCTTCAAGCACTATACGCTCATCATCATTCACAGAATTCTGCAATATAATCCCTTTTATACTCTTTCCTAGCTCATGGATCTTAGCTCCCATACGACCTACAGTAGTGATGTTGTATTCTCCCTCTTGTATCACAGGTTCTATCGTGGTACTAAATTTGGGTGAGGCAATGTCAGGATTGGCTAATATCTCTAAACTAGCCTTTGTTATATAATCACGAAGTGCCTTCATATCGCTCTCTGGACTATCAAACATCTCTTCATCTAGAGCTTCTCCCCGCGCTGCATCAATCTCCCTCTGATGCTCCAACAGGTGAGTTTTTGCCTCTTCATAATTATCTAACACTGCAAGAGTTTGTGGCTGATCCATACGTGCCAAAGCACTTTCAACCGCATGTGCATTAGGAGGACCATCCGGACGAGTGTGGTGCGCTAGCCTAAATCCCATGCGTAACGCACCATCTCCCCTCTTTCTCCCTGTTAGTCCAGCACAAATACTACTCAGGGCATATTCAGGGTCATCCGCCTGCTCTGCTAGCTCAAGTGACTCATCCCCATTATAGAGCTCCCAATCCACTGAGGCTTCTTCCATCACTGCAATATCATCACTCTTTAACTTCTCTTCCTCCATCTCGGAATTGGGCATTGTTGAGCCATCAGGCATCACATGCGTAGTTTTATCACCAGAGGGAAATGCTGTGAGCATCAAATCCATATCATTAGCTTCATTAGATGTAGTGCGATAATCCTCCAAAGCTCCTTGAAGTGCCATAATTATACGTTCAATACTTCCAGCCAAATCCGCTACCACTTCTCTGGCTGGCGTGTCAATAACACCTACACTCTTCAATTCCATTAATACAGTATCAGGATTAATTCCTGCCATAGTAGGGCCAGCTTCAATTAGATCAACCTCCGCAATATCATTAGCATGATCTGTCTTATTTCTACCCTCACCACCTTTAGGTACAAGGAAGCCTTGGCTAAATTGGGAGATACGATTTGTGCTCATTAAACGATAAATCCAATCAGCGACAGGATTGCCAAATCCAACATCCACTATACCCTTCATCTGTAATCCAGCAGGATGGTCGATTGTCTCCCCTACTTCTTCACATTCACTTGGATCCCAATAGCCAATATGATTCATAGGATTTTTCCATTGATGAGCGAAAACCATGGGGATCATCTTTCCACTGGCCCGCCACTTTTTCAAACTCTTCAAATAGGCTCCAGGAACAATACGATCTCCCTCTTTATCAACATTATGGAATGGTACGACTAAGGCTGTAATACTGCCTTGAGCAGCGTTTGACTCTGTAGATAGACTGACATCAAAACTCTTGCAGATCAGGCCATCCATTATTCCCCTCCCCTTTTATCTAATCTTTTGCCTAATAAGTCACTAAATGTACTTACCGGCTTTGTTGGGACGACTTTGCGTTTTCGCGCCTTGCGCCTAAGTATCTTAACGTCATCTGGCCCCCACACGAACCGATTAGCAACCGCTGGTACTGCCATTATTGATCCTCCT
>Ga0184649_1339851_pt1 | contig 18055 bp, 1 predicted proteins | sample PLM4_65_FD_146311 | JGI IMG/M metagenome (GOLD analysis project Ga0184649, IMG submission 146311) | Metatranscriptome of groundwater sediment microbial communities from an aquifer in East River, Colorado, USA - PLM4_65 (Metagenome... | ecosystem: Environmental > Terrestrial > Soil > Riparian zone... | reverse complement strand
GCTCCTTATATAGTTTTATAGCCTTTCTACTTGTTGCACAATATAGTCTCTAAAGTCTTCATGCAAACCTGGTGTATGAGACTTTAGTTTATCTACAACACTGCTTGATTGGTATGGACTGAAGTTGACCAGCGTTTTCGAATATTTAGACAAACAATATTCATCTATGCCTCTTATGAACCCCAAATTAAAAGTTGCTGGTAATGATTTAGGATGTAAAGTTTGACCTCTCGCTTCAATCCAGGCTCCAGATACAGTTTTTCTATTGCGGTTTCCTGTATACACCGAGTGTTTATCATGGAATGATGGTGAGCTTTTGATTTGGTTGTATTTAAAATTTTTAACGGTAGATGAGCCTCCGTTGAGTATCACATAAACGGTTTTTTGGCTCCCGAGTACCAGTGGTAAAAACCTCAAGGTTCTTAGATAGCCCTCAGATAATTGAAAGGGCAATTTGAAGTTGGTGAACCCTTCGTAATTTGCGTGAGAACCTAACTGGAAGTTAATGTACAAGTCAGCTTTAAAATTCTGGATTATGCTATTTGCTGTGTGTGTATCAGTGATGGCTGTTATTACGATTTTGCCCTTTCCTTCACTGATTGTCTTAATATCCTTAGAGAATTGGTTTATTTGTTGTTGCGTCACACCTTTAACGCTGTTTTCATATTTGCTTAGGTCAAAGCTGGGGTTGCCTTGATTATGGAATAACACTTTTATTGCATTGTTGATGTTCAAAGAATCGTTAAATTTGAGTTTGAAATCTCCATTTTTGTTATCATCCCAAGTGTGGCTAAGAATTAAGCTTTTAGTTTCATTGTTGGTAATGTTTATTTCTTTTAAAATTGACATTATTTTCTTTGAGTCTTCAGGATCTACTGGTTTGTCTAAATTCAGATCATCATAATTTTGGACGTCATTATTGTTCAGTTTATGAGAGCAATCTATTGCTAAAGCTCTGGTGTCTGTTTTCAGTGAGATTTCTTTGTTTCTACTATCTAGCATCATTGTGACGCCTAATTTTTCCATTGTCAACTTTGTTCTTTCATACAAAGTTTGTGTTTCCAGTTTTCCAATTGAAATTATTCTGGAATTGGTCTCATCTAATAAATATTGTTCATATGAATAGTCGTTATGTAAATCATCGTGTAGAATGAATGCATGATTAATCGGAGCACAGGGTGTTGCTAGATCCCATTCGATGTTGAACCAATTAAATATGGAAATGCAAGCAGTGTTGTAGTTTGCTAACCTGGAAGAGTTGGCTTCATCAGTCCCATAATATCTTCCGAACATTCCGCACTCTAATGCAAGCGTTGTTGTTTTATCTTTCATTGTTCCGGACCAACCGAACCCGCCGCAGGGATAGTGTGTTATGATTACGGAATTACAGGCTACCCAATCGAACTGCGAAAACGTTTCGTTGTTTGAGAGTCTCAGTAAATTTTCGTTCCATGCTTGTTGGGGTCTTCCATTGGTTTGTATCGCTCTCACTTTAATATCGAGTGTGTGTATAGCTAATCTTAAGAAAGCTGTGCATACACCGTTGGAACAATTGACATAAATATCTATGCCGTCTTGCCATTCTCTAATGTCATTATATGTTGTGTTGATAATATTGATCAATTTACAGTTGTTTAATTTAAAAGCAGAGTTGGCGGTTATTTGATATATGGCATCAATGTCTTTTGTCATGAATTTTTCCATTTGCTCTTTAACGAAGTAGAAAGCTTCGAAATCTAGTCTTTTGAATTTCGAGTGTCTAATTTTATTATAATTCAACCCGTGTATTCCATTATTCGTGTCTATCCTTTCGTGTCTTTGTTTACATCTGTGCATGTGGTCTTTTTCGGATATCACGAATCTCACCCCTGCTATTAGGTTTATTTTAGAAGGTTTGTGATTACACTCCGCTCCAACAGGAGCATAGGGTTTTTCAGTCACTTCCCATTTTCTATTGGTTGTATTTAGCTTACATAATACGCACTCTTTATGTTTAATTAAGTTGATTTTATTGTGATCTGATTTTTCAATCGCCAAGACAAGAGCGAGCAATCTTTGCTGTGTTTGTTTGACTGATTTTCTTGCATCTTTCTTTATCCTTCGCACTAATCTTTTCACTTCTATTAAGTGTACTAATTCTTCACCTGTGAATTCTATGTTCTCTTGATTAGGTCCACCAACTAGGTTCATTTTGTCCTGGGTCAAACGCAACCGTCTGTCGTAATCAATTACGTTATCGTGTCTTATCGTTGATTTACCAGACCAGGGTAAAAATATGGCTATGCCAGCGTTGTATTTTTCTTTTGAATGATCTAATCTGCATTCTCTGTCTTCATTGTGGTGGTTACATTTCAAGAACGCATTCAGTAATTGTCCTATGCTTTCATAGTCGTCTAGTTGTTCATACCAATTTTCTTGTTTGCATATACACATTTCTAGCTCTTTATTACAGTTGTCACTGTGCGTTCCACAGTATCTGCAGTTGTCGTGTTCCACTAATATTGAGTTTTTCCTAGTCGTGTTACATCCTGGAATCAATAAATCTTTCCATTTGGTGTATTCGCTATGTTTCGTATGGAAAGTTTCCCCTAAATAATTATTGTTTGAATAGCCTTTGATTTTTAGTGTTGTCTGATTTTGTTTTAATTTTGGTTGTTTGTAGTCTGAAGCTCCAGTGAAATAAGAAAAAGTGTATTTGTAAGTTTTCTTTTCTAACATCATTGTTCTTAATTCGTTCCAGTGGGCTAACACTTGATGTTCTGTCATTCCGTATAGATTTTTCGTTGCTTCCAACAGAGAATACCATTCGTAGTATTCTTGGGTTTCTAATTCATAGTGTAATTTATTTTTAATGTCTTCAGTGAAATTATTGTAGCCTAGCATCATTAGATAGGATAGATTTCTTGCTCTTATGGCTTCTTCTGTCGCTTCTTTATCGTTATTGGTTACAGAGTACCTGCCTCTCAATCTTATGATATCAGGCCCGCCATCTACTTGACCTTGACTGTTTTGATGGTATATTTGTCGTAAAAATATTCCCCCGGTTGATTGGATGACCATTTTGCTTTCCATGTTCCAGGTGGATCTTATATAAGACCTTTCCGTTTGGACATTGACATCATGTTTTTCTGTTATTATAAGGTTATCGTCCCCCAAAACCATCATTAACTTGATTTTCTTTCCTAATTGAAGTCTCAATTTCGTATGTACTAGCAAGTTTACTATAACATTCCCTAATGCCGTTGAAGCTTGCCCTGTTTGTCTCATGTTATTCAATGTGCCTTTTATGTAGGTTCCCTTGAATCGCCAAAATTTGTGCGCAGTCATCCACAAGTCCACCACTATCGGATGTATTCCTAGTATATTTTTATAAATGAGAGATTCTAATTCAAGCATCTGGCCGTCAGTTTGCCTGTCTTGTTTGGTTAAATCGTCTTCTATAAATTGTATATTCTGTAAAGGACCCATAGCCCTTGTTCTTGCAGACAGTTCTTCAGGATCATATCCATCTGCGTAAATGATGTGTTTGTCTAAAAATTCTTTGAGTCTTAATTTAGCTTTAACGAATGTTGGGGAGAACAGAGCTGTTATCCCTTTTTGTTGCCATACTATTATTCTGGCTTGTTGGTTTTTAAATGAATTAATCGTAGTGTTCTTAATCAGCGATTCTAGTTTGACGTGTACATTAAGTCTGTTCAAGGGATGCAGGTTAAGCCCTTCCCTTTCTATCATGGCAATTTCTTGGTCAATTTTTTCTATTCCGGTTCTTTGTGTTAACCAGTCTTGTACGTCATCCTCATTCCATACTAATAGTTCTTGCCTCCATTTTGATATCAGTTGGTCCACATTAGAACAGCCGTAGGCTTGAATGAATCTTCTTAGTTCTGATTGTAGGTTGAGCTTGTTTTTCCTATATGTGGTTGCGGAACCTAAAACGTTCGCCACACTGTGTTGCTCCGCATAAATTATTCTGGACAACACTGGATAGGCTCTCGCCGGGTAAGGCTCTAAAGTGGTTTTGGTGGATTGTATAATTTGCCCCGGAACTTCTGTTGTCTGGAATGGTTTACCGGGCAAATAATTTGTTGGCTTACCTTTGTTCACGTATTGCACGGTGTCTTCGTGATACATAAAGTACTTTTCTATTGGAGTGATGGAATACACACCTGCCACTCCTTCTGCTTGCTGTCCCATTATTGGTTCATAAGCTATATAGTCCGGTTCATCAGTCATTAATTCGTTTTTCGTGGGTTGATACATCCAACCATCTGTCTCTGCTTGTGGTGCCACTATCAGTTGTGAAGTAGCTTTCTGTCTCAAACCTAATACTTTGTGTAAATCATTGTCTCTGATTGAAATAGCTAATTGTTGTAACCAAGTATTTCTTTGTTCAAAAGTTTTAAATTCCAAGGTTGGATGGTTTTCATCTAGTCTGTAAGATTCGACACAGGCTCTACTCATTTTATTCCTCAAACTCATTGAATCGTTGGTTTTTGCTTCTTTCACTACTACATTGCATAAGTAAGTGGTTTTCTTGTTTGCATTTGAAGAACCAAACATCAATGTCAACCCATCAGGTAAGTTAACTGATTTGTGTATACTATCTATAGCGTCAAAATCTATATTTGGTTGTGTTAATTCTATAATTTTGTTTATTCTTGATTGATTGTTCACGTTCAAATCGTCCATATCATAAACGTTTCCCGGGTTTAGGGGTGATTTTACGAAAGTTGTCTTTCCTTGCATTGGTGGAATACCAATAGCAAACTTCGTTAATTTGTTATCTCCTGTGGTGACTCTCCAAGGATCTCTAGTTGATCTTGTGTAGTCGATTTTTTCTTTGTACCATAGTCCTTTCGGTCTTAACTGTTCCAATAGTCGGCTCGTTAAAGAACTGGAGTTGTTATTCTCCACATTGCCTTGAACCGCTGCTCGCAAGGTCATGTCGGTGATTTGATCATACCACCTTCTTTCACCTATGTTTTCCCAAACGAAATGTCTTAGCGGGTCGTATTTTGGCGACGAAATGGTTGGGATCACAGTTAGTTTGAGTTTAAAGCTTGACAGTGCGGTTTCATACATAGTGAGTAAACCCTCATTGTTAGTACACTGCGCAAGCTTTTCCATGAATGTTTCTACTGAGAAGATTGAGTTCCCTAGTAAAGAACGCAATTTGTCTTTGTCCAATCCATTGACAGTACTTAAGTCTTGTTTATTTTCTACCAAAACTACATTGAAGGGTAGTACTAATATGTTAGTTTCCTCGTTTGATTTTTTGTAGACTTGCGTCAAGTCGACTAGTCTTTTGATCTTCTGATTAGTTATGATCAAATTAGACACTGAATCATAGGTTATAGAAAAATCGAAAAGGTGTTCAAAGTGAATGCTTAGACTCAAAACTTCCAAATAGTCAAGGCTTGGCCCTGTATACTCGTTCGATAAATGACAAGTTTTCTTTTCTGATGTCTGTTTTGTGTTTAAAGACAATCGAGTGTATCCTGCACAATCTAGGTAGTTTTTTACTTTGTTTGCTTTTTCTTGGCAATCTTCACGAGTCAATATGGGCGTGTTAGCTCTGTAAGGTTGTCCTAATTTAGGTTTCTTATTAATAGCACCTCTTATTTTAAGTTTTTTGCTAATATGCGCATAGTTTTTTGCGTACATTTCTATGTATTCGTTGTCGCTAGGCGGTCTCGCTGTTATGACTACGGGTGTGTGTGAAGACCATTGGCATAAACTGGTTTCTTTATACTTAGTTAAATTGTTATCATGATCGCTTTCAATATCTTTGAGTTCATAGGAGTAAGCTTGTTTTAGTATTTTGGTGATATCACTAGTTACCGGTTGATTGGTTTGAAACCATGTTTTATTAAGCTTAATGGAATTTTGTTGTTGTTCAATACGCAGCGTTCTGTATTTTTTCCACATGTTGTGGCATTCAGATTTGGAAGTTGTGGCATTTGGTAGACTCATAAGATAATGTTCATCATGTCCATATACGTATCCGTATCTTGCCAAGGAATCAACCCAGTTATTGTAATCGTATTCAAATGTACCACCATAAGCACAGGCAGAGTCCATGTGACAGGCATGGTTTTTGGTTTCTGTAGTGTTGTTGCTTGTCACCATCCCGTATATTCCGATTGCTTCAGGGTAGGTTTGATCTTTAGATTTGAGTTTCGCTCCGTAGCTAATAAACTTTATATTCTTGAGTTGTGATGCAAACCAAGGTAATTGTCGTATTGATCTTGCATAGGTTTTAGGGAGTTCCAATGCCAAGCAAACATTGAGTACATTGGGTTGTTCTAATGGGTCCAAGTCGTAAAAGTTCAGTTGGAAATAACCTCTATCGTTAACTTGTTTTGCGTTGGCTGTCACAGCTATGATTCCTTCATCTTGCTTCGAAAATGGCAATTGGTAATCAATTTTGTCCATTAATGCTTTAAGTGTTGACCGTAAATTCATGGCTGGTTTGTTTGGTGTTAACAGGTCTGGTGTTGTACTGTGCGGATAATCTATGAAATCAGAATTCCTATCTTGATTTAATTCATCTGGTCTGTACAATGCGTTTTCTATCTCATTTTCCGGTCCTCTGTTGATTGTACTGTAAACATCATTGCTAGCATTAATTATCAAGGTTTCTTTGCAATAGTATCCATCTAGGACCAAGAAACCTTCATTGAGGGGCATCGGTCTTCCATCGTTTTCTATGCTCGCTATCGTTTCTTTTGTTGTCAATTTTCTTATTAATTTGTATGGTTTAATTCTGACATTTTTCCCGTTCGAGAGCATTTCAATTAAATTGTCAGTTTTACCGACAGGGGCTTCATTAAATGTCAAGGTCAATTCATTACTAGAGTCATCGATTACGTAATCTAAATCATCAAAGGTGATTCCCGTAATCACTTCAATTATGGCATTTTTAAAATTAAAGTTGGTGTTCAAATTGCTGATATCGCCATCAAATCTAACGAATTTGTCTTTATACGACTTGTTATTGAGAAGAGTGTGTGTCAACTCACAGTCACAAGGCATGTTGGTTGCGTGTGTATTTACCAGAGTCTTGCCAGATTTAAACATTGTGTGGTTCCCATTACAAGCATTATGACCAGTATCAGTTGTATTCCAGTTGGCTGTAACGTCTAGCTGCAGGTCTAATACTACGTTAGCGGTAGCGATTGTTTGGTATTTTTTCATTTCTGCCAAGATGTTAGTTTTGTTTCCCACTCCTTGAATTAGAGGTAGTTTGTTGTATTGGAAAAACTTGCTGGTTTTTTGGTTGAAACCATGTGCGTCTATAAATTTTTTTAAGTTTTCAATTGTCCCTTCTACATACTCATTTTTAATAACAACGTTATATTTATTTGCAGCGACACAATCCGTTTCGTCAGAGGCCCATATTCTGTATGTGATGGCTCCATTCCTGTAAGCTGGTCTAATTAACGGATAATCTAGTTCTAATTTTTTTGGGATGGTGACTAACGCGTTGTACAAGTCTTCGTTTTGTCTCAACTGGTTTCCGAGTAAATAGTATGTTTGTGATTGGGAATACATTTTCATCATTTCTAATTCATCATTCATGTGATGAGGCTTACAGTCTGCTTCATGGATTAACAACTTCTCTGCTAACTTGATGGGCCCTGCCTGTACTAAGTAGTTTGACAACAATTTAATTTGTGTCTGTTTATTAAGTACTGCAAATTCTGAGAATTGTGTTGTTCTATTGTTATTGCAACAATTGTAAGCGGTATTATAGAGTGGTGTAGTTAATTGGTCTTCTGCGTAAATTAACCCCTGTTTTCCGTTGGTCACTACCGCTAGGTGTATGCCTGTGTGGTCCATGTAATATAAAATTTGCCCTGTGGGGAAATAATGTGTAGAATTTAATTTATGATGATTTCCATGGCTGGTTATTTGTCCTGTATATGCCAGTCCTTGAATGCCTCTACCTACAACCGATTTGATTGCATCCTTGTTTATTCTGTTAATAGCTAGATGTAGGTGTTTGGCTGTGGTTTTAGTGTTGGCCCGTTGTGTGAAGTCTTCTAAGAAAGTCTTGAGATCTTTTAAGGTTTTAACAGATTCAATTTCGAATTTTGTGGTGGAACCTTGCGTTGAAATTTCCCCAGGTATGGAATTAACGTTTCCCACAGTGGGTCTTTCTTCTAACTCACTTGTGATGCAATTTGTGACTTTGAACACCACGACATGATTTGGTTGACCAGGTCTGGAAGCAATTAGATAATCTATTTTCTTAGAATATATGGCTTGACCTGAATAACTTAGTCCATCTGTAGTATTTATTACATCCGTTAATCCAAACGCTATATTTCCGTATAAGGTTAGTATGGTACTTGCTCTTTCCGCATCTGTTCCTTCTGTTCTGTACAGATCCACTGGACCTGGTAGGAGTGAAACTATTTCTATTAGACTTCTTCCTGTGCATCTAGCTATAGCTTGCGGGTAACAACCGTACGGTAGGTTTGCGTTAGTTTGGTCTATTATTGGATCGTACCACTCTTCCACACTCGCGTCTAAATAACCTGTCAAGATTGGTTCTGTATCTACTGTGATTTTTGATATGGTTGGTTTATTTACCCTTATATTCGTAAGTTTTGTTAAATTCGTCCATTTTATGTTGATTTCTTCTAAAGCTGCTTCTAATGCTGAGTTCAGTTTCCTTCCATCTTCTTGTTTGTCTACCTTTAGGTTCACTTTTGGAATGTTATAAGTAGTTATCCATGCTCCTAATTCTATTTTCTTTCCGAATCCTGCCAGTTCAACTCTTTCTGCGTTATCGAATTGATCGAACATCTGTGGGCAAACGAACTGGTATATTCCGGCTCTTGCTAAATCCATACATGTACCGGCTCCTCCATGGTGGACAAACGCTTCTGTTTTGTTTGCTAAGGCGCTGATTCTTACTGGTCCTTCTATTATTCTGCCAGGATATGTTTGTTCAAGAGTGACGAATGCGGGGTTGCTTGTTGATATCAATATTCTCCAATCCATCCCATCACATCCTTCAATTGCTAACTTATACATGTTTATATCGCTCATTGTCCCAAAATGAATAATGATCTCTACGTTTTCGTTGAATGTGTTCATTTTTCTGTCTTCTCTAGGATAATAGTTGAAGCTGGCTATGTGTGCAGATGAATTTGTGACTTTTAACCAACCATCTATCGGGGCTATTTGTGGCCTGATCTTCCTTAAAAATTTTTTCATTTCTAAAGGTTTTCCTGTGATACGTAAGTGTTCTGTTTCCATTGCGTCTTGATGAAGTCTGTACATACCATCTCTTTTCATGTTTGCCCACCATCTTTGTATGCTAGAAGAGGCTCGAGATAGTGTCTGTGGGATGTAGTCTATATAAGGAACGTTGTGGATGTGGGCGTAAAGAGCGCCTTGCGGTCCCACTTTTGTTCCTATTATCAAATCTGGTACTTGGTGTGTCGGCATATGCATCTTGATCCAATTTGGGTTCAAACTGTCAGAAAGGATGGTATCCACCGATGCTGATACGTCTTGTAATCTCTTCCATTTTTCTAGCAGTTTGTTAATTTGATACTCTCCTTGATATAAGTGGTGTGGCTGGTTGTCAGGCTTAAACCAATCAGGACAGATTAAAGTCACTTCGGCTCCCCACTCGAGCAAATAATCATTTAAGGCGTTGGCTGGTTGCATGTCACCGTTAGCTCCTATAGCATAAATCCAAACTTTGGTGTTTCTTATATTCAAAACTCTATCTTTACTATCGGATGTGATACCTAGCCTCAACCATTGGGCTATTATCCAAGTTTGTAAACTTTCTTTTTCTGTGGGAGTCCATGCGGCGTGGGGTATTTCTCTCAGTCTCTTGTAATTTGGGAAATCAACCACGTCGATGTTAGTCAATAATGTGTTGAGTTTGTTGGAATTCGTTTTAGTTGTTTGTAGCTCTTCCAGCCCTTGAAGATAATTGTTTTGCAATACGTCTTTGAGCAGGTCTAACACTTTCAAATAGTCTGTTGGTTCAAGTTCTGTGCTTTTGAGGTAGTTGTATACCACTGATGCAGTCGTATCCATTTGTGAACTATCATCACGTATTTCTAATGCTATCGGTTTAAGAAGGTTGTTGTTAAAGGATATTATCCAGTTGCCAACTTGCGTTCTTGATTTGTATTGTGGTTGGAGTTTCTCTGTTTTTCCAGGTAGTTTGGATTGTACAACTGGGTCTGTGGTAGTAAATGCTCCAACAATGTTTCTTATCATGAACTTGTGTAAAGGTCTTTCCGGGACATCTTGTAGGGTCACATGTGTAATTTCAGTGTTGTCTTCACTGATCTTACAGACTGACCTTGTTTCTTCCCCTATGCTTATTTCTAATTGATTTAACTCTTTAAAGAATATTCTCAAAGCATTAGCAATCGTATTTTGCAATGATGATTCTCTGATTAGGAGTTCGGGATCTATTTGTTCGTTAGCACCTAGTAGAGTGCCAAGAGTGGCCAACATACCATTGACCAAAGCTTTACCATGACTATAGGTTGGTCCGTACCAATTATTTTCTGGTATATTAGCGTCCATGAATTCTACTGTCGCTTCAAGATTGGCTTTGAAGTGAACGTAGACTGCTAGTGCTGTGTCTTCTACCCATGAGGGTTGCTCAGCGTAAACGTCCGGTTCACCTGTGTAAGTTATGTATGATGCATGAACACACGTTCGAGCAGCAAATCTCAGTGTATTCCAATCCATGGATTCTTTAGCCATTCTTTTGGAAAGCACACTGTATAGTTTCTTGCTGACTTTTAGTTGCCTTTGCCATGTTATTCTACCGTTTGATAAAGAGTCGAGAGCACTTATCGACAGGTTAGGCACTCTAATGTTTACCATATTCATGTTCCAATCTCGGGAAATAGGGCTAAACCACCTTGTCCCTGTTGTTCTATTTAATGTCACGACTTTAAACCCAATGAAAATGTTTTTTGTTTCGAAATGATATGATTTGTTTCCTATTTTGATATTTTTCCCTGATTTGATCATTTCAAGCATTTTAGTTGGTACGTTGAACTCTAATTGTAAATCTCTTCTATAGATTACGGTTATGTCTTCCATTCTTGTTACTGACACGTCTGTGTTCATCTCTGATTCATCCATTGGTACTATTAATGTTATGGCTTGGTGCCTGAAAACGAGTTCTTCAAATTCCTTCCCGGTCATGTTTAAGACACTGGGCGAAATCACGGCGTTCTTTGTGTTGACAACATGTTTATTGTTAAAGAAAACTGTTTTACCTAGAAGTTGGTCCATTGCGGATTTCCTAAGATTGCTTATCCTTTTGTAGACTTTTGACTTTTCATCGCCCTTTGTTATGATCTCCTCCCCCACTTTATTTAATTCAGTGCATATGGCTCTGCTGTCCCTTATGGTGGAATTGAATAGTGCTAGCGTGGTTGCATTAGGAGTTGGCTCTGCAATCCAACCTTGCGCACCGCCATCTATTGTAGCATGGGAATTGTTAGTATAGTACACTCCTTTATCTGCTATAGAAGAAAGGAGGTTGGTCAAAATGGTGTCTAAAGATTGTGATTCGTTTATCCTTAAAGTTTGAGAGGAAGTTGGGGCTACAGAAGCATCTGGTAAATATTTAGCAAGTATTGGTTTCCATTTTTTCATAGTGTCCAGAGGTAAATACAAGTTAGCATTAGTCTTTAAGTGTGCTGTGATTGCCATTCTGTTGAAGTGATTAGAAATGATTAGCGCAACGTTATCGTTGTTTTCCATGTGCCAATCTATGGTTCTAAGCGGTTTTCCTTTCAATTTATTCAACATGTTGTTACCGAAATGCATTAAATGAGCTATTGCAGTATACAACCAATCTGAGATGAACCGTTCCCAAGTTTCCAGTTGAATTTGTAATTGGTTGGTTTTTGTTACAGGAAGTAGCTTAATACCATGTTGACTCTCCGAGACATAGTTAACTATTTTCAACTGATCATCATATATGCCCATTGGGGCCCAAGGGGTATGGAGACCAGGTTCTAGCACTGTGTGGCTTGACTCTTTCGTTAAACTTAATGCTAGCTTGGCCCTTCTCACTGCTTGCTTTCTGTTTCTTTCTAATGGTGAGAAGTTCTCCAAGGATACGATCTTGAGTAAATCATCCCAAAGTTTTGAGATTGAGAAAAGTCTAGTACTTACTGCCATGTAAGTGCTCCAAATTAAAGGGTCTGGTGAGCAACCAACAATAGATTGCAGAGCTTCAGCACTTTGTATCCAATCCATGAAACCGTCGTACACTCCATCTTTACTCAGATAGATGAATGGGTCATAACTGTCTTCTTGATATAAGTCAAATCTGCCAGCTGGGCTTGCGAATTGTAAACCTATTATAGACTTGGTTACCGTGACTTCTTCTCCCTCTATTAACAGTGTTAGAGGTACGTTACTGTTTGCTAGAGCATGGACCATTGATTTAATTAAAAAGATTGTTTCATTAGCGTGGGTATTAATGGATAATCTCATGCTTGTTTGCATAAATTTGTTATCGTTAATTTTGATTTCAGCTTCCATTTCGTCGTATCTTTCTTTTGTGAATAAAGAAGCTAGCGGACCTTCTGACCTATACTTGCCATCATGCGATCTGTACACATTTGTTTGCATCCCAAGTTTTTTAATAGTTATCACATCTTCGTCTTCCAATTTGGTTAATGACACGGATACTTTGTATTTCCTTGCGTACTTGTCTTTGGTTTTTTCAAATTCGATTATATCGATACCTTTGGTGCTTGCTGTAATCTGTTTGGTTGTGGTTTTGAACCCATGATTGATTAAGTTCATTACTGATTGTTTGTAATTTTTCCCAAAACCTAATTTTTTGTTTTCTGGTAGTTTGATGGCTGTAACGGGGTCTGTGGCAGTGCTGTTGTTTGTTATCAAGGTGATGTGGCGTCTAGCTCTAGTTAGCGCCGAGTAAATATATTCTTTATTTTTATGGGTGTCAGGTTGTCTACCTCCTTGTGGTACGTGTTGATGAGAACATAACACTACTGTTACTTTGTCGGTTTGTCTTCCTTGGTATCTGTGTATGGTTTCCACGTTGCATTTAAGTCTGTTCAAATCATTTTTCTGATAGTTGTAGGCCACAAGAATAATATCATTACCTTCTGCTTCGTGTTTTGCTTTGATTATGGCTGGATTGAAATTTGCAGTGGGTATTACTGTTATCGTGGTTTCAGTACCTTCTTTTGTACCATCAACTAGAGACTTTCCAAGTGCTTGGTTTAACACGTTTATTAAGGGGTTTCCAAATCTGTAAGTTGTGTTTTTTACCTCTGTTTTTCCACAATAATGTCCTACATTTTTTATTTTGTAAAACCCAGGCAGATCACCGGATCTAGTTTGCGTTATTTGGTCAGATCCCCCGTAACATTGTAAATTGTTGACAGTGTTTTTGTTGATGCCAGCTATATGCATGTCTAATGGTAGTATAAGTGTTGCTTCATCTAAATATAGAGTGTTGCACCTTGGTAATGTGGCTTTTCTGGAGATTAAAGATTCAAGCGTGAAAGAAACTATCGTTTTACCAGCTTTTTCAGCTGCATCAGCTAACGCTTTGCCTGCCCCGGTAGTGGCAAATACTACCACGTCTCCTTGTGACAATTTTTCTATGATCGTAGTTGTTTTTCCCCCGCCTGGCGCGTAATCATGCATTGTGGCTTGTTCTATTAGTGACCGTGTTTCCTGACCATCTAGAGATGATGAGCATAAACCTGTCAGGCGCATCCATGTACTTGCACATGACTGTTTATCAACGTAAATTGTTTCATTGATCGAGAGATTCGCCGTGTTGATGGATCCGGTAGTAATGATTGTTCTTTCTCTATCGATATCAGGGAAAGCAGATATGATAGTGGTTTGCTGTCTTCTTTTACCAATTAACAATTGGTCTCCTGGTTTGAGTATGACAATTTGCGGTACTGTTATAGTTGTCACTTTGTGACTAGTCGATATTGTACATTTGTAGTGTGGTGTGTAATCATTTGTGTCTGTTGCGGTTTGATAAATTCTATTCAAATGTTTCAGTTGTTGTATAATGTCGTAATGGATTAGGTTTTCAAATGATTGTGTTAGATCAGTTGATATGTTCACAATAGGGTTGAAAACCGATTCGAGATGATGCCCTGTTAAATCCACGAGGACTGTGGAACAAATGGCATTGTACTTGGTAGGCACTTTAATTGAAAACAAACCTTGTTTTGGGATATGTTTTGTTTTCACATTATTCGATAGAACGTTATTTTTGTAATTCCAATCTAATCTAGGGTTCTGGAATAACAAGGTATCTACTTGACTATGAATTATTTGTTCGCATAAGATCTTGACTTTGACGGTGTCCTGTTCATCTATTTTGGTTTTAAGGTTTTCTAATTGCTCTACGTTTTGATTGGAGCAGGTCATTATTAAATGGCTGGAGCTATTCAGTTTGATTTGTGCTACGTCCCAATGGTAATTTTCGAGCCACACACAATAGAAACTGTTGTTTGGTTCATTGCAGATAATCTCTATGTGGTCTCCTACTATCCATGCAACGTTTGCATTCACTCTTGGATCACAAGCCCACTTTCTTAAGTCTTCTGCAGTGTGTCCATTTACTTTTTCTGTTATATCCACAAACAGCGACTGTCTTATTGGTTTTTGCCAATTCAATGCTAGTATTAAACAATTTGAGACTGCATCTATTTCATTAAGTGCTTTGACGGTAAAGTCGGTAATTGGTAATCTTTGGTGTCCTCTTGCTGTTAGTTGGAAACTCCACATAGCTGTTGATTCAGATGCATTTGTTTGGTCCATGGTTGAAGCATAAGTGGGGTTCCTATAATTTGCTACTAAGTCCATGTTGCATCCTGTGGATTCTAAATTGTCTAACATTTCAGCTAAGGATTTGGTTTGATTGTGATCGTAATTTTCAACATTACTATCGCAAATAGGACAATCATCTTCGATGAAATCGTGAATCAGTTGTGAGGGGTGATTGACAGCGGTGTATTCTGTATTGCATCTCTCGCAAACTACAATGTGGCCGACTTTGCCTTTTCTACATTTCATAGTTTTGTCCAAAGTGTCCAAGTCTCTTGCTGGTTCTCCGTCCAAGGGCTTGCTCTCCATGTTGCCTTCACAGTGCGGACAATGTCCCACAAATTCTGGGTGATTTGTGCCATGATGAGGGTGGACGTGAGAATACCATTTGGAACAAAGTGAACACTTATGGGCATGTTCATTGCCTTCAAGGTTAATTGACCCAGAAGCGTTTCTGACCCATCTATTGTATTTTTTGTGGAAATATGAATCATCCGGCTTAGTTGATTGTCTGGCTGGCGCGTTTCTTTCTTGTACCTTCATTATTAATTCAAGGTCAAAAGGATCGTCATCAAATTCCTCTCTGGAAAATTCTGCACACCAATCACAAAGTTGTAGGTCATTGTCTGTAGATAAAGTTTTGCAACAAGCACATAAATGCAATTTATCATGGTTATGATTCGAATGGCATTTGTGCGCGCATGCGTGTTCTTGTTGTTTCCTTGACAAAAGACAGCATTGACACAAATTTTCTGATTCATCACAACTGGCCCCACATTGATTACATGCTCGCGGCCCTTGGTGTCCTGTACAAGTTGGGCCATGTTTTGGAAGTATGTTTCTTGGTGAAGAATTCAAATTGTAGACACTCCAGGGTTTAACATCGTCCTGGTATAACCAATTGTCTATTTCTCCGTACATGCTATCGTATTCTACATTGACCATTTGATTACTAAAAAGTCCGATGGCTGTTTTAAGGCCTTGTTGTATTTGAACGAATTGTGGTGATTGCTCCAAGGCTGTCTGTATGGCTATGTTACCGGCTATAGCGGCATACTTTCCAAGATTCCTGAACCATTTTGGCTCAGCCATCCAATTGACAATTGCTGTTCTTTTGATATAAGAAAGTCTGCTATAAACAGCGGCAACATATGCCGTATCTCGCATCACTTCTAGGGAAATATCTCTGGTTCGTTCACTATCGTATCTGCCATATTGTGTTAATGCATATCCCATAGCTCTTGTCAACATAGTCTGGTATGTCATTTCTCCGTTATGTAAATTCATCGCTATTAAAACTCTGAGTAGACCTTTATTTATTTTGGTTTTCTTTCTATATAGCGTTGTCATTATGTCTCCCATAAGACCTTCAGTGGTAGGAAGTGTTAATGTCATTTCCATTTCTTGATTCGAACTAACAGAATACATTTTGTTGCTTAAATCATAATTTTCTCCACTCCTGTTCAGTACTATGGTTGTGTAAGATTTACCAACAATTTGATGCATTATTATGTATACAACGCCGTTAATGTTAAATAACATGTGGTTTTTGCAGGCATCTATTATTCCATGTTCCCAAGTATAGACTTTGGTTGAATTGTTTGGGATTACCACAATGTCATCGCCTATCCTGCGCCAAGTGGATTCTTTGTTTAGCTCGCCAATCCAAGCTGTTGTGTTGATGTTGGGTATCATAAAACTAATAGATTCTTTACCTCTTTTTTCTAGCACAGTTTCGAAGTTAATTGAACCGACAGGTAAATAAGAACACAATACTGTTTCGTCATCATCTATTTTAAGAGTGTCAGCGTGCTCATTGGTTATGTAAGTTGCTGGTGATTCACAACTTAATGTCTCTGGATAAATTTTGGATAACTGGTGGATAGAAGCTATCTCGTGTGCAATCATCGTGCAGTTATTACTGGGTATGATTGTTGTGGGTATCCATTGTATGTATTCCAAATCTTCCATTTTGTTGAGTTCTTGTTCACAACATGGGATGGGCAAATGGGGCACTTTGCTTCTGGCAATTTTATGGGCAATGTCTGTAGTGTCTATTGCTTGTATAATTTCGTCCATTTTGTTAGTCATTTTCGGTTCGTTGCTTTCTATTAGGTTTTTTGATATGGCATTTAGGTATACGCCAAGTCTGGCTTCTGAATTTTGTTTCAATATTTGTCCGATTTTGTCCTTAAGTTCCTGCATGGTGATTCCGACTCTGAAGGATGGTGAAGGTTCTAAGTGATAGTACCCGTCGCGTTGATGAGTGAATACAACTTTGCATCTGGCTCTAACTTCTATGTATTCATACAACTCCGCCAATGGCACGTCTGGATTACCTCTTTTGTATTTATTGGTTCTCCTATCTCTCATTTCGTCTGCGCTCATTCCAGGACTAAAGAAAATAGCCATCATGTTAACGGCTTCTCCAAAGCCACGGAAATACCCTCTTGTTCCTTTAAATTCTGCTGGTACTTTTTCTTTTTCGAAAATCCATTTACCATAATCAATGGTGAGTGGCAATTCTGTCCAACAGTAACTATCTGCTCCGACTTTCGGTTCAAGAGTGTCGACGCTCCAAGGTTTAAATTTGGGTACCCTTTGTTTGAATGGGATTTCTTCAATTTCAGCGATTTCTCTATAAACTTGTTTTTCGGTTTTGATCCGTTCTTCTTCCCACCAGGAAGTTGTTCCATAATACACGTCACCAAAGCGAACTATTAATTTGTGTTTTTGGAACATTTGTTCAGTGGTGAATCCGTAATTAATTGCTAAATAAGCTGGATCAATGATTGTCCACTCTGGTTGGTCTAGACTGTCTAAGAGAGAGTATTCTTCGATGCAAGTGCCTTGATTGAATTGCCAAGGTGAACTAAAGTACCTTTCATCCGCTTCAAATCTGAAACCTAGCAAAATTAACCGTTCATGGATTTCTTGCATTATGTTGCCTTTCGTTGATGAAGTGCATAGATGTTTTGAATTTTCTATCATTTTTGTTTTTTTTGATGAATTTTTTCCTATATGGTGTGCGCTCTCGGTCAAGTCTTGTTTTTTTCCACCAATTGAATTTTTTCTTTATAGATTTGTAATTTGCTTTTGACATGTTCATGGCCGATATTTTCTCGTTTATTTTGACACTTCCTATTATTTTAGCTTTTGTAGGTACAATAACAGTAATGCTATGGTGTGTTTTCCCTTTCTTGAATGCTACAAT
>Ga0184649_1307112_pt1 | contig 18090 bp, 2 predicted proteins | sample PLM4_65_FD_146311 | JGI IMG/M metagenome (GOLD analysis project Ga0184649, IMG submission 146311) | Metatranscriptome of groundwater sediment microbial communities from an aquifer in East River, Colorado, USA - PLM4_65 (Metagenome... | ecosystem: Environmental > Terrestrial > Soil > Riparian zone... | reverse complement strand
CTAAAATCTAGTGATCAGAATGACCACCAAATCTCAACCACCAAAAGCCACCACAACCACAGGCACACCTTTACTACACACAACAACAATGGTAGAATTGACGACACCTACCATTGTTTGTAACAAAGTCGTCAAACAAACAAAACAAAAGAAAATAACCGAGTATTTCAATGTCGTTGCACATATCAAGCAACAGACCATCAAGCATGCAGAAATGAAGTACACACCACCCAGAAACATAAGAGGACCTAAACACCACAATCACACACCACCACCGAGGTGGTGGAAACAAAGTCAAATCAAAAGCCACTATCAAAGAGAGAGGAAAAGAATGACAAAGTTGAAGCCAACAATCAAACGTAGAAAGCCCACTAAACAAATCAAGTTGGAGCAATGCGGCTTCAAAAAACAAGCTATGCCTTCGCATTTAACTCAAGGCAAGTCTAGAGCGACTAGCACGGGCATCCTAAAAACAGCAGGACTCACCATAAGAGTGTGTATGAAAAATGCACACTGGAGAGCCCTAAAGAAAAATCAAAGGAGAATCAAGAACCAGCCACTGCATGACAGACTGCGTTCTCTGGAAAGAGAAAGAAGGCCATACGAGCATAAACCAGAGACCATCAACAAAGAAAATGGAATAATGACCATCTACCAACGGCCTCACTCCCCACAAGCAGCCTTACTGTCTATAGTGGTAGCCCTGGCCTCAGAAGCATACAGAAATTTCCAAAACAAGATCAAAGCCAGGTTGGCTGCTAAAGCCAAGAACAAAGACCCCCTCATCGGAAACAGCCCGACCAGCAAAGACTGTTGGAAATGCCTCCCATTAGCTCCTGCCGCTTTGCCTGGATTTGGCGGCATAGATCACCTAGCTATCAGGAGAGGGTTGGCGGCAGGAGTTGACAGAAGAACCCTCAATCATGCAGGCGGCAACAGTGAAAATGAAACCAGGAAAGCATCAGAATTGATAGTGCAACTAGAAAGGGCACAAAGAATGTTCTTCCTTGACAAAAGGAGGCACGGTTGTTTAGACGAGTCCCTATTCATCAAAGAAGACAAATTCATGTACAAGCTTCAACCACAAAAGGACGGTACATACCATTTGGAAGCAGAAGACAAATCTAAAGCAAAAGGGAAAAACTGGCGGAACATAGAACAACTTATCAAACAGCTCAAGCAATTGTTACAAGCCAAAGCAACTATTGCACAAACATCAGATCAAGGGAAATCCTCCAACGATATTGACGTTGGTGTCATTTTCAATGCCATCACTCAAACATTGGCAGAAGGGAATGAAGCAAAGCTGACAGAAAAAATGAGATCAGTGATTGAGGCACGTGACACCACTGACATTGTCCATCAACTCTCCAGAGCCAATATACAACATGTCACGGTGCCAGTGACCGAGCGTACAATCAAACAAATTGCCGCCCAATTCCCCACAACGCAACTAATAAGCACAAGTGACGTGGACCCATCAACACCAAAGTATACAACGATGATGAACGTGTCAGCAGCTAGAATGACACACACGCACGGGAAAGCATGGACCTTCGAGACCTATCATGACAGCTGGACCCCCGACCACGTGCCAGAAGGAATACAACCAACGCACATGCAACCACTTGGCAATGTGCTACTGTCAATCTTTGACATGAACGGGGCAGATTTGCCCGGCAATTGCTCTAGGTATTACATAGTATGCCCAGTAGACAACTTCACAAAAAACGCAAGAGGATCCGTTGCACAAGGGGAGTTCATGTACACAAAAGACCCCGGGTATTACAGGTTTTACACAGACAAAGCTAGTATGGTCCATAACGTCGACATAAACCTGGCAGATGCTATATACAACAATTCGTTTATCATGAGCAAAAACGAGTTATATGTCAAATACGAGATGTACAAGAACCACGACTACAAAACGATTGTGTTAACTAACATCAAAGCGGACATCACAATATTTGAAAATTATTGCACTTTCATAGACACAGAAGAAAAATATGTGAATGTCACTTTACCAGTGACAAAAGGAGTTTTCAGCGACTTCACGAACACTTTTACTAGGAAACAGGTAAGGCTACACAAAGGGCTGTTGCGGGCCCTGGTCGGCATGAACATGCATGCCGGCGACATGACATTTAGAGAGTTGATGGTGAGAGGGTTAGGGTACGCTATGAGTAAATTTGGAGTGTACACTTCGGCACGCAATGCTGACATTGACCTCGAAACCTTGCGTGACAATGCCATGTTGGCTACGTTATATAGCAGATGGAGCTATATAAAGAGAAACCAACTTGTGGACATGCTGGAGAAACCCGGTTGGTACAAAACATTAAGCAAGTTAGGAGCTTCTATCGGCAACGTTGTGTTGCAATGCTTAACAGAAGCGAACCCAGAATTCGGATCCATGCAAAAAGGATTGAAATACATCTCAGCAGAGCTAACAGAAATGACCTCAACAAGCAACTTCGAAGGGTTATTCGGGGAATTAGATACGTGGCTGTATGACGATAACCTTCAACAATTCAAAGTTGCTACACTAGGTGCTGGCATTGCAAGAGTGTTCAGTGACCATGGTGATGGATGCGACGGCCATGATGGAACTCACAGGTGCAACAGATGCGGTGTCCCTGTCCCATCCCTGAACGTGTTATGCATGTGCTGCCTTAGGCACAGCTGTTATAAAACCCACGATTGTAGCCATGATTGCACAGAACAACACAAGTTGAAGGGCGCTAGGAAATGTTCTTGCTGTGGGGTGGCTTGCCTAGACATAGCGAGCACAATGTGTGACAGCTGCAAACCTGTATCACAAATAGAAATGAACCAGGACGTAGAAGACACAGAGTTCCTTGCCAAAACCACTGTCGAGGCGAGAATCAACACACCGCAAGTGAAGGAAGTAATAGAGAAAGGCGGACAGGAAACAAAGGGCAAAAAACGATCAACCGCCACCACCAAAGGTAGATGCACGATTATAGGTGATTGGCACCACGTCAAATGTAATGAGTGCGGAATGCCCTATCGAGCAAAACATGGCATTAATTCAACAGATCACGCCATGCCAAAGGAGGAATGCCCATGGTGCTTTGACGAGACAGATAGCGAAAAAATCACCATCACAGAGACTGACATGACAGAAAAGTTGACGCAAAACCTGTTGGAGGTGGGATGTCCAATAGAGCTAATAAACACATACACAGACCCAACTACATACGCTAGCCTCAACTCGACCACGGACGTGGGTGTGCATTTGCCCTACATGCCACTTGGCACGAATAACAAAACATCCACACTGAACATGGCCTATAAGATACTATACAGCCCAAAAGAAATAACTGATTGTGCCTATTCGTCCATCACTAAATTCTACAACGTAAACAAAAACTCTTGGGGCCTTTACACAGGGTCTGTAGGCAATCAAAACAGTAGCCAAATCGTAAGATGGGCTGAATTGAGTGGAAACAATGTTATTGTAATTGAGGACGGAAAAATGCTAATCCACACAGCCAAACAGAACAAACCCTATGCAGCCATACTGGCAGAAACACAAAACCACTGGTGTGCTGCTGAAGTTCACTTCAGTAGACCACCGTGCGTGCTCACTAGCTCAGTACAGACCATAGAAAACATTGAACCAATGGCCAGAGGCTGGAATAAAACCAGCCCACCGGAACTATGGACGGATGAAAATGATAAAAAGAAACTAGAACTGCAACTGCTATTACTTCAACAAGCAACAATGGCAAAATTACATTTTGATGGAGAACGAGTGTCCAATAATCCAGTGCACGAGCACGATAATAGAACCAAATTCTCCGTCCACTTGCCCAGTAACGTCCAAGAAGCAATGGTAGGATTCTACAGCAAACAACCAGAGTACAGCAAATTGAAAATGTCGCAGATGCAATTCTCAGGTATGATGACATTAGCCACGCCATTGGATGAGCTGAGACGAACATACATGTGTGGGGGAATTAAAAATCTGATAGACAGCTATAACCCAACAGAGGACAACATGAAGACTTACACGATGGAAGTATGTAAAGTGAGGCATGCAACGTCACATTCCATAGCAGTGCTTAGAAACATGCAACTAAAGAACGGTGACCTAATCTACGTGGGAGAAGGGGGCGCCAGGATGAGCCTCGTAGTGCATTTAACAAAACATTCCGAACAATTCGCAATCTACTTACCCCGTGTCAACTCTGACATCTCTGAAATTAAGTTGTACAAGCCAAACATGTCAATAGCAAGTGTCTGGAAATCCGTGAAAACTTGGTCTAAAGCCACAGAGGACAACCACAGCAAGGCAATTCAACTCACCAAGACAATGAAATTGTTTAAAGGACCACCTGGAGCAGGAAAGACGTACAAAATCATGAATGAGATACAAGAGGGAGAGACAGCCATTTACTCGACCACTGGTTGCAGGCAAGAAATGGTAAAACAATCCGCAGGAAGAAACATTAATGTGTTGAGCATGGAAGCCGTGACCAGTGGGAATTATAGGCCTAAAGGTACACTGTGGATTGATGAAGCTACCTTGGTCCAGCAAGCCACCATATGCACAATAGAATTGCAGGAAGTAGACAACATTCAATGTTTTGGAGATACATCACAAATCGACACAGTGTTTGACCCTGGTTTACCAGGGATTAGAGTATACTCAAACCTCTTAGAAGTGGAGAGTGATAACATTACAACCAGCACGTCCATTTATAGGTTTGGGGGAGAAATACTAGAGCTAGTCAATGACTACATGGGCAGTGAGTTAAAACTGGCCGAAGAAACCCAAGATGACCCGAGAAACAAAGCGGAAGTCACGTACTATAAGCTTGACAACATAACTGAAACCGAGATAGCTAATATAGCAAGAAAAGAAAAACCGGACCTGGCACTTGTCGCATACAACAGTCAATTGAGAGCAATAGAGGGGAAAGCCAACAAATGCACCACCTTCCACAGAGCACAGGGGCTGTCCGAAAACACTGTGATGGTGGTTATAGGGCCCCATCCTGGCAGCGAGACTGCTAACCAGCATCGTGAAAAGAAATACATCTACAGTGCCATAACTCGTGCCAGGAGCAAGTTAATCCTCGTCATGGCTGGAGTAAAAGCCGCTTCACCTCTTGAGGCTTTGTTAGAAAATGAAGGCAGGATCCTGCAAGGCCAAAAGAGGGCTGGTATAAACAAATATTTCCAAGTGATGGGAGTGGACACAAGCCCTATAGAGAATGTTACCTACAAACATCTGGACCCAGTAGCTTTTGCCGAAACAAAAAAATTCTACGAGAAACAATTCAACGCTAAAGTGAGTATGGAACCAATAGATAACACTGACGTCATAACAATAAAAGCATTTGTTAACATAACAATAATCAGAAGTGTAGAAGGTTACAAATATGAGGGCATGGCCACAACAATGCTCACCAAACAAATGAAGAAAGAAATAGAAGCGGGTCTGGAGAAACTCACGAAGCCGGCACAGCTGCCCGAGTCCAGGGTGCTAATAGGGCCAAACACCAACGCCGTGCTGAATTTCATAACAAAAATGTGCTTCAGCATGGCTGACTGTAAAGCAAAATTATCCCAGGTGCTCAACAGTTACACAACTGCAATGACAAACACACCACTGCTGGAACTCGAATGGGAACTGGACGGAACATTGAAAGCATGGAACAACGGAAGAGTAGTGTTAGACATACTCATACCAAACTTAGAAGACCTGTACGTAGATGTAAAGGTCGACGTCATCAACGTGTTTGATTTGTTCGAGAATGAAAACATTTGGAAAACGTTCACAGCTGCCACACCGCACGCTGACACATGGACACTTTATCAAGGCATTTCTAACAAAGCATGTGAGCTAGGTATAAAAGCACATGCACTATTGGAAAAATTGAAACTAACAGCCATCAGCCCAGAATCCCACGCAATCTCACAATACAACAAAAGAGTGTTAGAAGCATCTAGACACCCTGACATGTTGGGATGGGAAGCTGAAGAGTACAGTCCAACGCAGCAAAACTCACCCATAAAGTTCACAAAGAAAGGATCAGTGAAATTCTGTTTGAAATGGCACAACACATGGATTTACAGCACAGACAAGCAAGCCAATTGGAATAACCTTGTCAACCAATATGTATGGACCATGTATGAGTCGGACTGGTTGTACAACGTCATATATCAACTCAAGCTGTTCACCACCATAGTAAACCCAGGTGGTATGCGTGGCATAGATTGGCACATGGAGATGAATAGCAAAGCAGCTTTAGCCCTAAGTAACCATATGAATGTCTTGGAAGTCCTTGCAGAAGCGAAACGGCCAGACAAGCTATACCTTGCAGCATCTGTGATCCCTCAGTGGAGGAACATGATAAAGGCACAGAGTGAGGTGGATGTAGCCAACGAAGGCATAGAGTATGAACAATTTGCAAACAACGGGGAATTTGACACTCTATTAGTGCATTGCCTACCACACATGGAGCAACCAACCTACCATGTGAGCAACAGGGCCTGGGTGACAATGAGGCTTTCCAAGTGGTACAGCCAATGTGTCTCACCACCAACTGATGTGGGAAAAGTGTTGTACAAATCCAGCACGTCTGGAGCAGCAACTCTATGTCAAAAACTCGCTACCGTAGGTGTTGAAAGTGAAACGAAGAAGGCAAATCTACCGGAACGGGTCAAGGCAACTTTGTCCATGATACACCAAATAGGAGAGAATGGATGGAAGAAAAACAGCAACCAATGTTACCACCCCGAGGCAGACGTATGGAAAATTAAACACGCCGCTGGGCCAATTAGCTGGGGATTCGACGCTTGGCACAAAGTGAAGCAACAGGACATATATCAGATACTAGTAACGAGAGCAAGCTCGATAACCACATGGATACCCCTGGGTGATCCCAACGGTACCAACCATCAAATGACAATCAAAAGGAAAGCAGGAGAGGTGCACTGTAGGTTGCGTGATTTTGACGTACACGCTAGCTATCCAGAATGGTTGTGGGACGCCACAGAAGAAAGCAAACCAATAATGATTGGTAGCAAGATGTTATTACTCGAAACAACCAATGTACTGTTCCAAATGAGGCAAGTAAGAATAAGATTGGTAGAGGAACAATCATTCACTAGCAGCCCACTTGAGAAATCAAACGTGGGCACCTTAATCAACATAGCCGTTCCGGTGCTCAACAATAGTTTGATAGATGCCGTAGCGCAAGGAGAGATGTACACAATGAGGCACTTAAAAGTGTCTAGCAAGCTTTACAGAATACTCAGTCTGCGCATGGCAAAAATAGCCAGCTATGATCAACTGCTGTTTGCTGCCAGGACTGCTCTGCACGGGTCATACGTGACGTACACTTCAGAGCCAGATGTGTACGCTGAAATGCCCAGCTACGTCCTAGACACTGCAACGGCTGTCTGGATCAACTATCACTTCGACATAGAAGGAGTGTCGAAAATGTTTGACAACCCTCAAATGCCAAACCTTCTAACAGGAACATGGGAACACCTAAAATCCTTGGCTAGAGGTGGCATGGGCGTGTTGGCAGACCTGCTCGGATTGTCAGATGATACAGGAGAGTTGATGGACATGCTACCAACCATTGAAACCCAGAAAGTTGCTATGGCATGCATCAAAGAGTTCATAACCAACATGTCTGCTTTCAAAGTGACCATAGGCTGTGAAACCAGACAACTGTACACTTATAAGACGGATGGTAGCAGAGTGCACATGATCCTCCCATCAAACCCTCTGCACACAAACAAAGCAATAACACGATTCTGCTATAGAACTCTGCTAGCGCTCATCCCGGAAGTGGAACGCCACCCAACACAAGTGATACCCACCCTAACTGTCGCACAGTTAAGCCCAATAGAAGAAATCAAAGGAGAGTTGCAAGGATTGTCGCTAGAAGGCAACATGTTGACAATCAAAAACCAGTTGCTGAAGGGACAATTGCCGGGGCTCGCTTTGGAACTGAGCTCAATAAGGCCCATCACCAAAGCAGGCTTTGAAATGACATGCAATAGAATGTGGACGGCTGAGGACCCAAAAATAAGATGGCTCACCTGGGCGAAAGCGCAATCAAAGCATGAAGACGGGAAAGTGTTGGGAGACTTGCTCATCATGTTACTGCAACTGGATGCCGACATGTCATCAATGTACAACGAAGTGCGCAATCCAATCGAAATGTCGCCCAACGAGACAGAGTGGGTGATGCAATTTGTTAACAGGAAAGCAGCAGAACTCAAGCTACACATCAGCAAGTCAAGGGTCATACCAGCCAAAGCCAATATACTGATAGGCCTCATAGGAGCTAACGGAGATATGAGACCAGGTAATAATCTCGCCCTAGCCCTAGCAGAAGCAGGCCACAACGTCCAAGTAATTTGTCCTGACTGGATGAAAGCAAGACACCACGGAGTCACCTACATAACAGGTAAATACAACATTGACGGGTTGTTGGAGAAGTGGAGTAGGCTATCAGAAGCGGGCATCACAGCAATGAACGAAATAATGACAGACCCACTAAACCCCAACTGGATAGAACTGCACGCTAGTGACTACGATAAGATTAGAGTGCCACACGTCGTCATAGGCACCACAGTGAGCCCCCAATTCCTTGGCATCGCCTACCACTTCAGCCTGCCTTATGTCAATTTCATCCCGCAACCATCGGCTTCTGGCATACTAAAGAAAGTGATGGGTGACGGGGCTATCAACTTACACATGGATGCATTGCAGTTGCAATCCCAAACACTTTGTGGCAGGAAACTGGATGAAACAGCAATCAGGAGATACAGGCAGGAAACTGTGCAGCCAATAGACTTTGGTCTAGATGATGGTGGGTTGCGTGGATCATATTTCGGATACAACAACAAAACAGAACAACCAACAATAGCTGATGCTACCAACAAAGTGGTCATCCATTTTGGATCGATCAAGAATATGACCGCATTTGAGCAAGCAGTACAAGCATGCCGCAAAGCAAACAAAACCTGGGTCATACTGTGCACACCTAGCCACCCAGCTGCATCAAGATGGCCCGACAACACCAACACAGGATTCTTTAACCTAGGAGAGACCAAAGGTGCCACTGCCTTCATACACCACGGGGGGGCAGGCACAACGCACGAGCTCGCCAGGGCCGGGATATTCCAAATAATAATACCACATTTCTTTGACCAAGAACATTGGGCAGACACTATCACAAGTATGCGCTTGGGAATGAAAGTCACGCTAGGTGATGTTGACGCACTAACAAAGAGCCTGGATCAAATTAGAGGGGTCCAATCAATCGAACATGATCCCTCTATGGATTACAAAAACAATGTAAAGGCTATAAAGAAAGCATTAACGCATCTGGGCTTCACTTGGTTGTATGAACCAACAGGCAACCCCTTGCTGAAACCATTGGACGACGTCACCAATGCCGAGGGTGCGGATAAATTAGAGAGGGGACAAGCCACGTTGCACGGCACAATACAAGACATCTACGACCCTGACTCAGACCAAAAAAGAATGCGATTGGACGAGGCATGTCTGCCAATGTGCATAAATAGGGCGGCTGGCAACAAAACCAACGAATTGGAACTCATAAAGTTGACTGGGAGAACTCTGACGAGCCTGAAAACTGATGCAATGTCCATACATGACGCAATCAGTGCAGCACGTTCTGAGGGCATGAAACTCGACATTTTCACATTAAACAACCAATACCTGTCCGAAATATCCATACCAAAGACTAAAGTCAACTTGAAAGGAGAAGGCCATAAATTGCATGGAACAAGGGTGTCCGCCGGCACAATAATAATCGGGCCCATTAGTCAGGCTGAGCCGATAATACACGCCATACTTGTGACAGGGCTGCAGATGACCATGGAACCCACTTCCATCTTACCCAACTTAAACCAGATCAAAGCACAAGAAGCTGTGAAACTCAACTCACTGCTCAAGAGAGAGGAAGAATTCAACAGTTTAGAGAGAATAATAGACCTGGTGGACTTGCTAGACAATGATATGCCGACCAAAGGGAAAAACAACCTAATAAGACTAAGAGTGAAATCCCAACACCAAACACACAAACACATAACCATAGAGCCGCGATGGTTGTCATTCGGAGCTCAATTATCAACAAACAACGTGCTCACCACAAACATTATGCAATCATGGAAGGTGGGTGACATCGTTTTTAGCCCCACACTAACTGGTTACAAACACGGAGTGGTTGTCGACACTGCACCAACCACTGTGCTTTTCAATACCGAACCACGCCTCCCAATAGTCAAAGCGGGATACAACATACTGACAAGGACGCATGGTGGTGGCGCACTCGTCCCAGAAGCTGCTATAAATAAAAACACTTCTAAACTAAGAGGGATACAAGCAGTGCAGAACGGAAGCATAAAACGAGCAGAGAAGCTCATTGTTGACTACTTCGATGGGAGGCCGCACCATCTGTCGGATGAAACCCAAGCAGTAAGCCTCTACAGCATGGAAGAAACCTACTTCAACGGGAACAATGATGAAGACCTGTACAGAGATGCCATAGACTACGGGCCTGTGCGACTGCACTTGGAAAACGGGCTAGTGACGTACAGAATTCATTTCAACCCAAGACAAGATGCCACCATGCACGCTCATGGGCAAGCTTGCACCCCCAACATGATCGAATTTGAGTCGAAATATGAAGCTATGTTATTCCTCAACGATCATTCATATTCCGTAGACAATGGTACATTCAAGTGGCACTCGCTAGTGACCATAAATGAGTTTGAGGCCAACGGAGAAGCAACGTGGGAAGAATTTAAACATCAATACCACGTGTCAGCAGATAGGGACATCGGTTGGCAAGGGACCAAACAATACACTTGCCTCAGCGGACCGTGGAACGTGTGCAATGGCTCGCACGCCATGTGCATGGTTGTCAACACGAAGCAGTCTATACATTGCTGTCCTGTCACCTGCCATTGTGCAGCAGACCTACATGAGAGCACACCCCAAACTCAATCACAACATTATCTCACTACTTCCAAACCCATCGACAATTTCAACGCTCTGCCTAAAGGTGTATGGTATGATGGCCAACAGTTGGGCGATAAAACGTACCTAACTGTCCGTGAAAACAAATTGGTTGTCATGGTGCAACAAGGCAACATGGCAGTTGACATGTCATACAGTTCTGGAGCTGTGAAAGCAGCCAAGAAACTTGCGTCACAATACATGGAGCTTGAGGCCCAGGGATGTTCAATAAGTGAAACCACTAATGAAACATGGCCTCTTGGAATACCAACCTGGGCCCCACTCCAAATGGTAGTAAACAAAGGACCAATGGCAGCTCCCACCAGCATACCATCTGAAGCAAATGAGTTCTTATATAGGTCTGAAGAAACAAACAAGTTTAGGGGAGCCCATTTCAAAGACATACACAACAATGACAGATCCATGCTAAAAGCTATGTCCAATGGAAACCCTAATTTCTTAAAGATAGCAAGCATGATAGAAAAGAGGCTAAAGAAGCAAGAGTACGTGCTAGTTACGTCTGAAAACCAACATCAACGACCCCACACCACCATCAACTTCGTAATGCATGAAAATGACATAGTAGAATTTGACAACCAAATCAACGTGGTGTGGAGCACAGGAATGCGTGACGTTAGGACCATGGGCAGGATGATCAGGCAATTTATGTGGGTGTACGGGACCTGGACGACAACATACCATTGCATTGGAGGAAGAAAGCCAGAGACTCCAGAACCACCATCAGCGGAACCACCACCGGGATTCACCATGTGCAGAAACGACCAACAAGGGCTGTACATGGATGACATGTGGGCGCGTGGAGGTGCGTGGAGGAAATACACAGGAAACTGGTTAGGGGTCTTGGAAAACTTTGGATGGGTATATGGAACAGACGAATTGTTCGCTGCTAGCAAACCAGCAATCAACACGACCGCCGTCAATGTGAAACCCATGTGGAATGGTTGGCCAATATTAAAATGGCAAAGTCAACCTAACAAAGCTGACATAGACAACGTGCCCACCCTATGCACACAAGTAGCAATCAACCCAACTGAGCTAGCTCAACTGTGCTGTGAAAAGAAGGAAAAAGAATCTACAAAAGATTATGAATCTCGATTAGACAAGTTTACAATGGAGAATTATCACCTTCTTCAATGGGCATCTTGCACGGCTCTTTCTGACACAGCTTTCAACCCAGACCAAGGCAGAATAGTGAACCGGAATCAAAACCAAGTGCACATAGAATGCTTTAAAACTGGTAATGCCCAAACCAGCAGGAAGTTCGTTGCCTGGCCAAGCTGGAATGCTCTAGACCTCAATTTCAACAATCCGTATGAGAGCAACAATAAAGTGACAGCATGCACCACCGACCCAGGAATGGCTACGGAAACATGCCCATATATACATGAAAAAGGCAAGCCGTGGCCCGAGCACGTGAAACACGTAGATACGTCAAACCACCACCAATCGTTCAACTCGATGCTGCTTGTCACAACGTACAGAAACAATAAGTTCATGACCAGTTCCAACCCCGACCTCTACGAAATAGCGAGAATCAATGGTGTGGATGCTTACGGGCACCATTGGAGAGTCCAAGGGTTTAACGGTGAACACTTAGAGAGGTCAGGAGTGCTAACACAACATGCATGCTGGAACGTCCTACCAAAGCACAAGCTAACCAGACAAGCACTCAAAGACTGGTACTCCGGCAAACTGTTGGAGGCAGCTGCGAATCCGCAGATAGAGCGTCACCTGTTCTTGAGAGAATGTGAACTGTTCCTTTATCAAGATTTCTACGAAGTGTGTTGGGCCAAGCCAGCAACACAGCACACTCGACCAACACCAGGTTTGGAATCGCATTGGAACCCCTACAGTCAACATCTCACAGGAAACAGAATTAACCTCAAAACCGCCGGCCAATACCTACATACCTTCATTCCCGGCCCGAGCCCAGGCACATTCTTGACCTTCAAAGGTCACAACAGTGGGAAAATCATAAGCCACCTCACCCATCACGGTGAGGTGATACAAGATGTTTCCAACCTATACAGTGAAAAAGAGGCCAGGGAATATGGTTACTGGTTCAAGACCAAGCCAACACATTCCTGGAAGTTCCAAGTCGAAGAAGGTTCACAGCGCCAATATGCCGTGGGTATACCAGTGGGAGAGGGGAAAAGCCACCTAGCCAACCGACACCCAGAAATATTCACAGACCACGACAACTTGCTTGACCAATCCGTACATGCCAAGCTACAAACCAATCAAGAAGCTTTGAAGGGTTACCAGAAGTCAGTAAAACACAAAAAACCATGGCTGTTAACATGGGGTTCAGATAGCACGCCAAAGAACCACACATTCATAGGGTATTGCTTACTAAAAACACCACCACAAGACACACCAGATCACAAAAGAAATGAACTACAGATACAAAATAGGCAGGGGGCATTGGAAGATACGGAAGCTCCCATCTACTGGTTCAACACAAGAGAGCAAAGGAATGACTGGTTGCTAAAGCTAACACAGAAACCATACCCCCAGACAGACAAGGGGGCTGAGCTGCTTACCATAAACAGCAACCACCAAGCGGTAGTAAGTGCACTATCCATAGCAGAGGAGGACTACATATACATGCCATACATAGAACCAGTGGGCAGTGCTGAACTCAATTTCAAAGGGGAAGAACAACCAGTGATTCCTATTGAAAAATACCATTTCTGGGAAGAAGACACATTGCCAATTGTAAGGAAGGGAAAGCCTACAAACTACATGACAGGCAAACCAATGAAAACTTGGGAACTGCCCTGTGGTGTGATAAAACAAAAGAAGAAAACCATGGAACCATACCCAGCGAAGGCTTACCCCGTACTGACTAGAATGGTCTATGCAGAACAACACGCTGTGGCCAATGTCCTATGTAGTGCCACCGTGTATAGGAAAGTCAAATTGGATCCCAAGATAGAGTGTCGTAAATTTGCCCAAGCGTACTTCAGCGAAAATTGGTCCATAAAGTGCCAGCAGTACCGTAATAATGCACTGACATTCGATGAGAACAAGATCACTGAATGGCTGTCAAAAAGAACAGGGATCAAGAAAATTGATCAAGAAATAGACACGATTCTGAGTGAAGGAATGTACCTGCACCCGCCCAACAAAGTTAATGTACATGTGAAACTGGAATCATTACTAAAGTCAAGCACCATCAATTCATTCACTCAACAAGCGGCAAGAATTATAGTGTGGCAACAAAAAGGTCTTGCTGCATTATTTGCCAGTATATTTCTCGAAGCCAAACAAAGACTAAAAACATTATTGAACCACAGAGTGGTGTACGCTGATGGCCTAGACCCAATGGATCTAAGTGCCAGAGTGAGGGCCATCCAAGAAACAGCAGAACTAAAAATCATAGAAGACGACCTCACGAAGCAGGACAGACAGACAGACTGGCAAACCTTAGATGTGGAGATGGAAATTTACAGACAACTGCTCGGAGTGCATCCAGAAGTGGTGCAGCTGTGGAGGATAGCACACAAAAACTGGTACTTAAAAGGTGGCTACATAAAAGGAACTTTAGATGGCATGCGGCTAACAGGGCAGGTTACCACTGCCCTGGGAAATGCCATTGTGAATATGCTGGTACATAGAAGGCTGGCCGAAAGATTGGGTAAAGATTTACAATTAATGTTAGTTCTTGGTGATGACAACTTGATCATCACGCCACGCACAATCAATGCTAGAACGATGAGAAAAGAAATAAGAGATCTATGGAACATGGAAAGCAAAATGGAGCAATATGACGACACGGGTATATTTTTACGCTGGATGTGCCATAAAGACATGCATGGGAAACTCAACTTCGGGCCTGACATCTGTAGACTGAGGCACAGGTTCTCCGTAACCAACAACGACAAAGAAACAGATATGGAGCATTTGCATGCAAGAAACATGTCATATTGTATGATGCTGGGTGATTGCAGGATGACACGCAGAATTTGTTCTAAACACAATTATGATCTCAACCTGCCGACCTTTTATGATGAACTAGGATTGCTAAATGCCACAGCTAAACATTACAAAACGAACACGGCAGACATAGAAGAACAGTGGCACCAGCTCGAAAAAATGATGACAGAACTCAAGGTCCATGAATACGAATTTGAAATATTCACGGGACCAAAGTTTGGGGGAAAGCGCTAAAGTCAAACCACAGGGGGGCAGGGTTACATTCCCTGCCAGAGCAACCAACCAAGAGATATCAGAGAGTTTGCGACAAATAATTGGCAACTTAGTGTACCACAGCCCGGACCCTACACTTTATCAGACAATTCCAATTGTATTCCCTAGTCCCACACAGCATAGCACCTCCCAGAATGAATATAAAAGGATGCTTGTCAAAAGAAAGAAAATCAAATTGTTGGAAAGTGACCCAGCCAGCACACTTGCCGGATGCCAAGAAGGCAGCAGCAAAACACTGGCAACCCAAACGACTCCACCACCCCCGCCACCACCGCCACCTCCACCTCCAGTCAGACAATGGATATCCACCAACATACAAGATGAGAACAACAAGTCAAGTGGTGACGGTCTACCGCCGGGTTTGAGCAAACCAAAGAAAATCGACTACAAACTCAACCAATTTGGTGTCGACAGGAAAGACATCACGACACGGCTGGGTAATCTGCGAAAGACAGGAGTGAAACTGGACTTTGGAAACAAAGAAGTAGCAGAGAACAAGACACAATCAGAACTCACACCACTAAGACCGAGCTGTATCACCCAGTTAGAGGGGCAACCCAAAGGAAAGGCGGACCACGTGCACAGCTACGTACATAATGATGATGAAACAGGATGGACCTGCGGATGTTGTCATAAGGACGATTTCAAAGAATGGTCAATCGAGGAATTATGTGGACAAAGGAAAACCACATTGGCACCCTTCCGCAAGGCTTCCAAGATAGAAGCAGAATTGGTAGTGGAGATGGCCAACATCGTGAAAGATTCAGGCAGCGCTCAACATAATCAAGTGTATTTCCCGAACGGCTACAAATCGATAAACTTAGCGGGGCATAAGGATGATCAGTCACTCAACAGGACGCCATATAATACTGGATTGTATTTCGTGGACCACCACGCAGCAACACCGGATCCAACCAAGCTGATAACAATCAGCCCAGCTGAAATCATGCTAGCTTTGGGAAAACTGAACAAGGCTATCCAACCAGGCACCATACTCGTGATAACAGCCAACTCTGCGTACCCTTTCACTTATGACAAAACTAAGTACACAGCCATAGATATAGGCGAACACACCCAAGAGGGATGGGAAAAGTTAACATTGTTTGGGGGGAGTGGCAGGAAAATGGCATACCTCAGGTTGTTGGGCTGGTATTGTGACGTAGACTACTGTTGGGTTGTAAACGGGAGGTACAACAACTGTCAATTAACTTATATGCGACCACCAATTGTGACAGGGAAATACACATCCTTGAACAGCACAGGCCAGCCAGCATTCAACAACACCATAGGGCCAGGAAGGAGGTCGGATCTGCATAACTTCCTTAACAAACTGGATTACTCTGGAGAGTTCGGTTGGGATGAAATCATTGCCATGGACTGGCCCCACGTAGTCATCACCGCCAAAACTCACAGGTTCACGAACGTCGGAAGGGGAGATGGGCACGTTGATTTCTTCCTCAATTATTTGCCCCTAGGAGAAGAATACACGGACGTAACAGTCGTAACCAAACATACTGTGCAACAGGGGCGCTTGTCCAGGAAAGAATTCCCTTCAATGTCCTGCAAAATGGTGGGCGGCAAAGTGGAAATGAGTTGCTGCACGAACAAGCAATATGCATTACTGGAGAAAATGGTCGTAAAAGGTGAGTTGTGGTACAAAGTGCTTGACAAAAAGACCACCCTACTCATACCAGCCATCCATGGAATCCCTGACACCACATTCCCTTTTATAACAAGCAATGCACACCCGATGCACTCCACAGGGCACTTGATCAAAGAAATAGTGTGTGAGGCCACCACAAACTTCACCATGTTACAGCAGCCCAATGAATCATTAATAATAAATGAAAACTGGCTCACAGACAACGAGTATAGTGATAAACATGGAACGTGTGGCTGTGGCAACATTGGCACGACCATCCGCGGCGCTTGTATTGAATGTGACGGGTTTTTCGCTTACCCCCAAGTGCCAGCCAACATGAGAGAAACAAACCTTCCAATTTTCAAGCAAATGCAGAGAGTTTTAAGCAGAAATACAGACCCCCACTACATGAGGAACGTCAGAACAAGATGGGACGGCCTCAACACACCAGTAATAAGGATGTTCGACAACGGAGGAAAAACACTACTCACCAAAATGAACATGGGCTTGGTGCACCCGACAAAGATCACAAATGTCTACAACAATGATCCAAGATACGAGACTAGAAGTGCATGGAGCAATTACGAGATAATGTACTCATTGGACCTTAATGAAGTCAGAGCATTCCTAATCAGCCCTTTTGAGGCATTGTACCACCCAATTTGCATAATCACAGGACAGATGGGCCTCACCATTCCACCCAAGCAGACCATGCACCCAGTGAATGTTGGCTTGCAGGTGGAATTGATGAAAAAAGATGGACCCGTGTACGGAGTGGCTAAGTTGGAGCACTTGCTCTATACAGCCCTGGCACTATGTCACTCCAACACTGTAGTCACACACAAAGCTATCCAATGCAACAACTGCAAGTACACGCACGCGCACACGAATGGACTGCTGGCAAACCAACTCATGTCCTGCCCAAAATGTAAACTCCCATACGGCACCACTATAGTACCGGAACGCGCTTACTCAGACCCTGCCTCCTCAGCTTGTATTGAAGAGACAAGTGAAAACTGTCAAATTTTGAACGTAGAAAAACGCCTGACAATCACAAACTTACCAACGACGTTTGTAGACGCCAACTACATTGAAGGCCTGACGGATCAAACAAACAATCACGACACCTCAGGGTGTATCTATGTATAAGTTACTGTTGTGTGTTGTAAAAGGG
>Ga0184649_1003995_pt1 | contig 19219 bp, 1 predicted proteins | sample PLM4_65_FD_146311 | JGI IMG/M metagenome (GOLD analysis project Ga0184649, IMG submission 146311) | Metatranscriptome of groundwater sediment microbial communities from an aquifer in East River, Colorado, USA - PLM4_65 (Metagenome... | ecosystem: Environmental > Terrestrial > Soil > Riparian zone... | reverse complement strand
CTCATAAATAAAAATGATTAAAAAATTAAATAAGTTTTATAGTATTTTATTATTATATTTAATTCTACAATTCAAATTATTAAAACTAATATCAGGCCATATAAGGCCAACTAATAATCTCAATCAATGTTTATTGGTTGTATTTATCATAATTCTAAACGCACCTATCAGTAAACCTGATTTGATACCATTGTGCAATGGACTTCAAAAACAAGTATTTTTATCTTTTAATTCTTCAGAAGATTATAATATAGATTTCATGGAAGATTCAATTTTTTCAAGAAACTGTCTTTGCAGAACTTATGGTTATAATACTGTAGAAAAAGTCATGGTTTTTGACTTATTAATTACAGATGAGCTGTGTTTTAGAACAAGAGAAAATGTGGAAACACCAACCACTAAATATATAACAGTTTATCAAACTGATAAAGGATACTCTACAACAATTACCATTTTAGAAACTGATACTACTGGTGGTTCTTATATAAATGAAAATGGTGGAATCAATAACATAGCTGATTATACAGCAATTAGCATTTTAACATCCTTATTGTTGATTGTGAGTTTATCTTCAATGTTGCTGATAAAAAAGAAGAATGCAACAATCAAAGATCTGAATTTTGAATTAGGTAATGAACTTAGTCAAACACTGGCTGGTGGTAGTATGGATTGGGCTAAAATTGTAAATGATGATACTAATGTAACATGGGTTCCAGTTTCACTTAATGATATAACTATAAACCTTGTCCCTACTGATGGAACCTGTGCCTTCCATGCTATAAATTTCTATTTACCTATTAAAATGGAAATCGATGATTTTTGCAAAAATTATGGATATGTTTCTTCTAAAAATGTTGTTAATGCAATAAGAAAATTGAAACTTAAAGTTTCAGTTATAGTTTGCAGAGATATTGAAAAAGATAGAAATGTTTTAAGGTCTTATCACCTTAATTCAAAAGATAGATATAATAACATTATATATTTCATAGATGGACATTGTTACCCAGCTGTTGCTAAGTATGAAGTTGTGTCATCAATAAAAAGATCTATTGTTAAAATTTCGGGTCAAAAAATGTTTAAATTATTTTACAATGATGTTCCATGCAATTACTTCAAATATAACAAACCTGAAACTGTAATTTATAAATGTGTGGATTCTCCGAAACTAAAATGTAATAATGACAATTGTGATTTGAGTGATAAGAAAATCACTATAAATGTTCAATTAAATCTCATAACTGTGCACCCTGGCATGTCAAATGAAACTTTTTATATAAAAATAGGAGGAGTTATTATTGAAGGAAGTTTAGATAAAACAATAAAGGAGTGTATAGAAGACAATAAATCTATTAAAGTTAATTTGAATGTTAAAAGCAGAATTGGAAAATTATTAAAAAAGGATGATTTGGATTCATTTTATAAATTGGTTAAAAAATATTCTGTATTGCATTATTATGGATCTGAAACAATTTTGCAAGCTGAGCCTAACGATAATATATTTTTTTACTGTCTCAATTGTTTAAAATTAAATGTAGTGTATAAATTGCAATGTTACGGTTCTACTGAATTTAATAGATTTATAGATTTGGATTCAATGGTAATAACAAATCACTGCAATATTAAACCTATCAATTTACAATGTCCTATGTTTGTTTATTCTAAACACATCGTAAAAAATGGGTGTGAATGTTGTGGTGTTGAGATGGAATTGTTTGATTTGAATGTTTGTAAGTCTTGCATTGAATATTGTTACAAAAGTCCAACAAGGGCCTTTTGTAGTGTTAAAGAATGTTGTTCTGTCCATAAAGAACCCAACTCTATGGTAAAAATAGGTGGAGTACTTAAATGTTTAACATGTCATAGGACACTTTTTAATACAGAAAAAGATAAAGAGTTTAACAAATATAATATGGGCAATTTGGAACTTAAAAAATACTTTGATTCAATGTGGAGTGGAATAAACACAGGATTGGATCCTAGACTTAACATAAGCATGTTTGCAAACAAAAAAATTGAATATGACAATTTTTGTTTATGTGTTGAAAATAATTTGCCTTATAGACTCACTGTTAACAATAAAACTTTTGAACATTGTGGAGAGAGCTACAGCCAGGTTAATGAAAATCAAATCTTTAAACAATTGATTAAAATGGCTAAAAATATGAAAATTTGCACCAAATGTGACCAATTTGAACATGAGGGTTTTTGCATAAAAACAAAACTTAATAACAATTTTGATTGTTACTTTAAAAGTATATTGTTGGCTGCAAAATGCACAGAATCAGATTTAATGCAAAGATTTAATAATTTGTTATGTAAATATACTGGAAATACCTTTTTAGAATTAAATGATTTTAATGATATGCCTTTACAACTTGTTGCTTTAACTTTAAATTCATACAATTTAAACACTATATTTTATGGTTTATTTAATGCTACTTATGATTTTAAAGAAGGCAATTCAGCAGTATTTGAAGTATCTCTAAATAATAAAACCATACACTTAAGATTTTTCCAAATTTTGGAAGATTCATTTTCACAGAGTTTTGTTTCTTTTGATGGTGTGGTAATAGATGCAATAGAATCTTTAAAAATGAATAATGTAAATTTATCATGTAAAAATTGCAATGATAAATTTAAAACTGACAACCCTCTTATTAAAGGTGACTTTTTCCGATTTAATCAAGCAATAGAAAGTAATTCTGTTAAAAACCATGAATGTAACAAATTTGTAAAGGCCTATCATTGTACTAGAGGCAGGAAGCCACAAATCCAAAGTTTTGATTTACATAATATATATTTCCACACCTCACTTGACCAATATAATAGAAAAATAAAAGGTGAAAGTAGAACTGAATGGGAAAGGTTTGGAAACCCCGATGGAGTTATTCTAGAATTTAAATTTAGACTCAATGATTTGTCAATTGAAAAGTACAAATTTGATGCTGGAAATAATGACATATATAAAATGCCTTTTAATAAACTAGATTTTAATATCATTAGCGGTGCATTTATCAAATTGAGAAACAATATATTTAAACCTATAAACATTAATACTGGAATTGACATTTTTAACAGAAGTCTAAATGAAAATATATTAAAAACTCAAGAAGAGTTTGATCTGGAAAAATCAAAAAGAAATTTAGAACAACTCAAACTAATAGAATTACTTAAAAAAGAAAAAGAAGAAAGGGATGTTAAAATAAAGGAATCTGAATTACAACATATTTCTGAAATTAAAAACAACATTGACAAAAACAGATTCAAAACAGTGTCTGTTAGTAGTATTAGCCAAGGTAGTATTCAACCAATTGAAGAAGGTGAAATTAATCAAGACGGTAAAAAGAACAGACAATCATTTGAGGACAACAATCAAACTGGTGATGAAAGTGTTGGAGGGGCAAATACAGATGTTTTAATTAGTACAGATACAAATGAATCTATTGCAACCTTTCCATTGGAAAAAGAAACTTGTAAAAAGAATCATGGCAAATGTATAAAATGTGGTATTAATTTTGGTTATGTCAAACTAATAATAACAAACCATAATTTGGCTGAATTCAACAGAAGTGAATGTAAACAAGATTGCATTGAATTAACAGAAGAATGCTTAAGAACAGTAGAGATTAATGATTTTGAAAAAGCAATTTTATCTACCGTTAAATTTTTAAGGAAAAATAGACCTTTGCCATACTGTTCAGAGTGTGGTTCTTTTGAACTTCTGGAGCATAAACATTTTAAAATAGATGTGCCACACTATCAAAGTATGTGCGGTTTTAATGCTATATATGCTATATTAAATTCTTTAAATAAACCAATAAATTGGAGTTTAATAAGTCAAAATACATCTTATGATGCACTGCAGAGGGGATATTTATTAGAAGATATACTAAATATACTTTATTATCATAAGGTTACTACTATTATATTTAGCTCTACAATGTATAGCATAAGTTTTAACAAAAATTCAAAATATATGTTTTATATAAGGTTAGAGCATTTCCATTATAATGTGATGTATTTCAATGAACAAATTGGCCATTATACTGAATATTTGCCTCGTCCAGAACACAACAATTTGTATGATTTAGCTTTAAAGAGAGGGGCTGAAGGAGATCAGCTAAGCAAACCTTTATTCAACTTTTCAAATTTATCCAACTTTGAATTTGAAGCATTGAAAATGTCACTTTTAGAAAACTTAAGATCAAATCCATATAACAGAGATTCGAAATTTGAAGTTGCTGAAATTATGGGGAGATTTAATGCTTTGAATTATACTTTGCCTGATGAAAAACAAGAAATCATATCATTATTATCAAAATATTTAAGAAGAAATGGTTTTTGTGATAACATTAGGTGCTTTAATGACTTGTTTACAAAAGACTGTCAACATCTTCAAGAAGATATTTCATGTATTTGTATTGAGAAACACAATATTGAATGTGTTTGTAATATTGCCAAATGTAAAAATTGCAGGAATAGAATAAATGAAACTGTAATTTGTGATCATAATGAATTTTGCAGCCTAGTCAAACATGTAAGATGTAAGCATGGGTTTGATGTTTGTGAACTTCATTGTGACCTTGATGTGCATGACAATTTTGAAATTTATAACTGTGAGAGACACTCTTATGGATTAACCAGAGCAAGTTCTAAATACACTATTAACAAGAATGGAACTAAATGTATAATTAGCAATTCTTATGAACATCCAGTAGTTTTTGAAAATCTTTCGAGTAAATATGTTTTAGAAGGAGTGATTAACATTAATTACCATTGTAATACACACAGTGAAATAATGACTGGTATGGCAGAATTTTACAGAGTGCTATTTAATCATGGTGGAATAGATTATAGCAGTTATATATGCAATTCTATCAAATGTTATAAAAAAGAAAAGGAATTATTCAAATGTAATATAAAAATTGACAATGGGATTGCATTAAAAATTGGTAATTGTGACAATTATTCAAATTCAGAAACATGCAATTATTGTTTGAATAAGATAAAAATTCTAATTGGGGATTCACTTGACAGTGAAGGTTTTTATCACTTTGATCGTAATACATTAATGTTTTCAAATGGTCATTTGTTTATTAGCAAGTTGCATGATTGCAATCAATGTTTAATAGGAGGGAACTTGATGTATTCAATCCACCATTCTCGCCATGATAATTCATTTAGTAGTTTTATTTTAGGAGACAGGACCAACCACTGCCATTATGAACAGATATCTATTAGGACTATGTCTGAATTCAGATATTTGATTAAGTATATTTTGAATTTTGGAGATACAATGCAATTTGTTTCAGATTATGATGATAAGTTTATTATTACAATTTCAAAAGATGCTAAAATAATTCCTAAAGGGTTTATTGTAAAAAACATTGTTAGCTATTTAGGAAATTATGTTAGGCTAAGAGTAATTTTTGATTTAGATATAGATCCTTCTGAGATTTATATCCAGGGAATGTTTGAATCAATAATGTTTCAAGAAGATAAAGTCAAACCTGAAAAATTAGGGGTTTTAATTAATTGTTCTGCTAAATTTGACAAATTTGCAACCTTAACTGTAGAGCTTAAAAGACAATATCTTGAGTTTTTCGGTGTGGATTTCAAGGTTGAAGAATATGAACAAAATGTTACTAAATCTACATATTTACATCATGATGGAACCATTTGCACTAATATGGAACCTACTATTAATTATTTACACACTATTAAATATACAAATAAAAAATCTAACATTAATAATGAAACATTAGTTGCTAATATATTATATTATATTAGTAAAAATATTCATAAAACAACTTGTAATTTGTGTGACTGTGGTTCTAAAGTTGAAACTGTAACCCTTTTAAAAAATAGATTTACCCCTGAAATTGATATTGTGTTATGTCAATATTGTATTTCTAGTTTAAAGGCAGGAATTCATGAATTTTCATTAGGAGAACTGAATAAAAATCTAGAATCTTTATTTAAGAAACCAGCATTGCATGAACTTCATGTTTGCTATAAAAATGGTTGTAGAAACTGCACTGAACCAAATGATGATTTTTGTGATTTAAGTTATGATTGTCATGAATGTGAACTTCTCCACTATGATGATGACACTAAATGTCATGCTCCAAAAGAATTGTTAAAATGGCACATTCTATCAACCTCTGAGACTTTCAATACTGAATTGATGAACTCTTTTTTAAGCAAGTCAATCATCAAATCTGATAAATGTTATTTCTGTGAAGAAATTGGTGGTTCTTATTACAAATTTGTTTTTGGTGATACAGAATGTGAAAATTTTATGGTGTGCAATTATTGTTTGAAGCCACTTAAAAAATGCTGCGAAGAACTTGAAAAAGTTGACACTGTAAAAGAAAAGTCATTTTTCAATTTCTATTGTAGGAGACAGAATTATTGTTCTTGCGGTGAAAATTGTGAAGAAGGTGTAGGTATTTCTATTAGAAAATCAGTTTTAACTGGAAACATTCATTCAAACAGTTGTTATTATAAAGCTATAAAATCTTTTTTGAAAAATTGTTTAAATGTTGAAGTTACCTGGAACAGTATAAGAAAATTCCATGATGGCCTTCAAAAGGATGCACATGAATTCCTGGGCAGTCTATCATTACCTACTACTGTTGGATATTACAATGTTTTTGAATGTAAATGTGGAATAAAAACAATTAAAATAGAATATGATTTGGTATGTTACAATAACTCATGGTTTGATGAGTGTGAAGTTGAATTTGATTGTAGATGTGGTGCTGTTTACCAAAACAAAAAATGTTGGACATTTTCAAAAGAAAAAATGAATATAGTTTATTATACAGATTATGGATATGATACTAAAACCAAAACTTTAAAACTCAAAACCAGAAAAAGAACACCTAAAAGTCCAAATTTTGTCAGCTACTCTGGTGATGGCAGCTTTGGTCATTATGAATATAATATAGATATAGGTTTATGTGTTTTAGAGCATCTACCAACACCTCAAATTCCATCTTTTGAAGAATTATCTTTAACACATAATAAAAAATTCTTGTATGATTACAAATCTGTGAAATTCTCAAAAAGCTTGGGTTCAATAGTATTTAATAATTCTGTTATTCATTTAGAACAACCTTTGTATATTCATTCTAATGAAATGTTATTTAAAGTTAGAGTTAGGTTATTGGAAGATATAAGAAAATTAAAAAATGATTTAAAGAACAAATTTATCAATTCTGTGAAAAAAATAATTTTTAAATTGAGGGTTGATAAAACGATCAGAATTTTTAAAATGACAAATTTAATGTCAAAAATTTTAAAAAAGACTTCAAAATTCCATCTTTATAAATGTAACATTTGCAATTTACCTAAAATTGGAATTTGCTTGCATTGTAATTGTATAATGCATGGTCAATCTTGGTGCATTGAATGTTTTAAAAGAAATAACCATATTATACATTTATGTGATGTTTTAGGATGCTCTCTTTGCAACTTAAGTATAAACGACAAACATGAAAATAATAGGTTTTGCAGTCACTGTTTTAAGATAGAACAAGAATTAATAGAAGATTTAAAAACTCCCTCTACAAATAAATTGTCAATGGGAGATGACTGGACAAATGTTCCAAAAAATAATGAATCACTTGAACATAATAAAGAAATTCACAATAATGAAATCCCACAACCTGAGGAAAACATTGACTGGTCAGATGACTTACCAAAAAATGACAGTTTCTTTGAAGAAGATAATAATATTGAAGAATCTAGAAGTGGTTCTTCAGAAGAATCTGGAACTAAATATTATAAAATAACCCCTTTAGAAATGTTAGAGGATCCGGATGAACCTTATGTTATATTTTTAAACAAAAATTCATTATGTGTTAAAGTCGGTGATGAAATTGGTAACATAAATTATCAAGAATGGATTTACCAATGTAAATTTGAAATAGTAGACAACTTCGAACAAAATAAAGGAATAGGTGAAGCTTTTTGTAATTTTGCTTTTAATGAGGGGTATGACCTGTTGGATCATGATGTTTTTGAAGAATATGGTTTAGATGGTCCTCCAGAAGAAGAAGATGATACATTTTATTATTATTTGAAAGGTTGTTTTGTTAAAATTAAGAAAATTATCTCACAAGATTACTGTAATGGAATATACTTCACTAAAGATAATAATGAATTTTTAAAATCCCCTTCCAAATTGACTGGAATAATATGTACTGATTCTGACTACTCAAACTTCTTTTTATTAGATGTTAATGAGAGTGACTGGGTTGAAGAAGAAGTAAGTTTTACCACTTCAGACTCGGCAGTTTTCGAGAATACATATATTAATTCAATGACTTCATTATCTTTATCATTGAGAATCATATCACCTGATTTACCTAGAATTAGTTTGATTGAAATAATCAGACTCAAAAACTTTAAAACAAAATATGTAATTTACAATGAAGATTCTATATTGTTCACAGAGCAATCTGAAGAATCAATGCTGAAATTCTTTAAGAGTAATACGGTAAAATCTTTCAAAATGCCACCTTATTCTTGGTCAGATTTAGTTGATCTTCCATTAGATGAAAATGAAATGTCACTTGAATTTGCAAAAACATTAGTTGAAACAGAGGAACCATACCTTTACATTAAAGGAGTAGGATATAATTACAGTACAATTTCTATGGGTGTTGAAGATGAAAATGGAAGGTTTTATGCACTTGACACCAATGGGACTAATATATTGACTTATGAATTGGATGGTAAAATTGAAAAGAGTAATGTTTTACTTGACAGCATTGAATTTGATCCTTCTGAAGTAATAAAGTTTGGACAGACTTTGTGGGCATCCCAGTCTAAATTGTCTTTTAAAAAATTTGAGTCAAAAGCTTTTTATATGAGATCTGAACTAGCAAATATGAGAAAGGACGGTATTGATAGAAGATTACCATCAAAAGAAGACACGAAAATATACACAGATAAAGTGCTTTCTGGATCTCTTACGGGGCCAAGAAAGGTAAAATTCATAAGCCTACTTAAAATTGAAGATGATTACCATTATATTATAAAACCTGTCAAAATAGTTGAAAAGGCTCCCCTTTTAGATTTGAAGCTTAATTTTATAGTATTGAAAGCTGGAGAATCAAAAACAGACATAATCAGATACCAGAAATTGTGTTTTGAATGTGAGTTTTCTGTTTCTAACAAATTTGAAAATAATGTTGGAATTGCTTACAACATGGTTCTTTTGGCTCAATCTTTGAATATTGAAATAATGGAGCATGATGATTATGAAGAGTATGGTTCTGAAGGATATGTTTCTGAAAATATATCAATTATAAGCCAATCAGAATTCAATGAATCAGAGCATGATATCCCAACCCAAAATGACAAAAAAACAACTGTAGAAGATGGATCAGAGAGTGATTTTAGTTTAATAAGTGGAGAGGGATCTAACAAATCATTTAAAAATAATGAAAATGATGAAGGGCAAGATAAAAACAAGGACCATTCAAAAAAAGATGATGGATCAGTGTTAGATGAAACTGAGGAATTAAAAATAGAAACAATAGAATTACTTGATTTGAACTCTCTTTGTGATTTGATTTGCAAATATTACTGTTTAAATGAAAGAAAAAATAAAGATTATATGGATAAGGCAACATTTATTACCTATATCAGGGATAAATTAAACGATTATGAATGTCCTTGTCCAGATGAAGAAAGTGATGATGATGAAGGGAGTGTCCATGATGATAAAAATGAAGAGACATGGGAAAGGCTTAGAACTGCTGACTATGGTCCAGAAAGTATGATTGGTGTGCCACTAGAAATCCCCAAATTATTAGATCCAATTATATCAGCTCCTATTAAAGTTGAATTTCAAGCTTTTGAAAGTTACCATGAAAATTTGAAGCATGTAGATGAGTGTTGTGTAGCAATTGAAGAATGTAATGACATTGAAGGATATTATAGAGTAATAGCCAGCCTTTTATTTGAAAGTATGGTAACTTTTAAAATACCATGTATAAACAACAACTATATAAGTTTCACCAATCTATTAAAACTTTCTGTACATCAAAATGTGAATATAAGTTATCAAAATGAAATGGTAGACCTTTACTTTAAATTAAGACATGATATATTTGCTTCTGTTGTTATGAATGCTTTAGGAGAAGAATTCACAGGTTCTGATTTTAATATAAAAGATAAATACAAAATAAACACAATACAAACTCCTGACCATATAATTGAAAGTGATAGCACTATATATGTTTTAGAATTTTCAGTGACTGGCTCATATGAAAGAGGTATAATATCAAAAGGTGAAAAAGGGATGGTGGTGAAAGGAAAATATGATGACTTATTGAAACATTTAAGATCCAAAACAAATAAAAAAGTTAAATACTTACCTTTAGTATATGGATTGGATTCACCTGAAGAATATATTAATAAAATACCAAAAAATCTAATGAAGAAACCAGAAATTTTAAATTCAATGGCACAATTCCATGATTTATTTAAAGACACTATAAAATTTGTTAAGAGGGCTATGCCTTTAAGTTTGGAGTATCACATATCAAAAGTAAAAATTGAAGGTAAAAAATACAAAAATTATCTTCCTATAAATAACAAAGAATCAAAACCTTTTAATTTTGAATTTAGCTCTAGGCCAGAACATATTAAAGCATTAACAATACTGAAACAAAAATTAAAATCTTTAAATCAAAGATTAACAAAATTAAATAAAGAAACAAAATATGAACTGATTATTGACATTGGGCTTAGGTCATTAGACATACAAGAAAGCACAGAAGGATTGACTCCAGATGCTTTTGATAAATTATCTAAAGATAAGAACCATTCAGCAATGCTTGAAAAGACCATATTGTTAAAGAACAAGAATACAATGAACCTTGTAAGGTCAAGCAAGTTTAATATAAGCATAAGTAAAACCAGGCTTTATGATAAAGAAAAAAATCCTACAACTAGAAGTTCCTTTATGTTGCATGGAGGTACTATTAAAAACTTGATAAATGTAAGCACTGACAAGAAAAACTTATTAGAGTCCAATTATGATGAATTTCTTAAACAAATGGAATATAAAGATCCGAATGACTTTACAGAAAGAATTGAAAATTCAATAGTAAAACTTGACAATTCTGTAAACTTAGACACTGGAGTAAATGTTAAGAATTTAATAGCCACTAAAAAAATAAATATGGAAGAAGTTGAAAAACAATTATTAAGATTTTGTAAGAAAACAAACATCTTGAATACATTCTCTGACACTTCAAGAATTTTTAGAGCTAAAAATCCCTTTGTTTATCCTGTAGCCAATTATCATTCTGGAGACTTTAATGAGAAGTATGAAAACAATTATCCTGGATTTTGTTCTGATTTATTACAATTCCTTGGTTCAAGTCCATACACTAGTGAAGTTTTACTGAGAATAATAAATAAAACAGAAAATCAAAAAAATGAAAAAATAACAGAAGAAAAGGTAGCTTACATGGTAAAACAAAAAGATTTAATGTTGGCACATGTGAAACTTAGAACAGAAATGAATAGACTCAAAATAAGTAAAATGAATGACATATCAAAAATTGATGATCAATCATTGTTGTCAGCATTTGAAGATTACAATAACCTGAAAGATAAGTTAGAGAAAGACTATTATAGAAAAATAAATGCTGTTTTAGATCCTGGGAATTTTGACACAGAAAATCCTTATTTGACAAAGAAAAAGAGAAAAAATGAAACAGGATTTGATATTGAAATGCAAGGTTTTAATAAAAATAAAGAAGAAGTTTACTCTTATAGAGAAATAGAATCAGAAATGCACGGAATGATGGATTACCTAACTAAAAATTTAGAAGTAAAACAGTGCCAATTATATGATGAAGATAGAAATAATCCAGATGGACAAACAAATAGTGCATTAAAAGATGACATGTTAACTAATGCTGAAGAAATAAAAAACAGAGTTGAAAAAAGCAGATTGGCTTCTGTTTGTAGGTTTATTCAAGAGTTTTGCTATACATTAAGTTATTATTCAACCAACAATGTTAGTAGTAGACATGTGATGTTTGATTGTTTAGGTTATAATAACTGTTTAATGCTTTGTAGAGGTGGAAAATTATCACAAAACAAGCAATCATCAAAGATGTTTAAACTGTTCTATGAAATAGATCCAATTGTTGCCAGTTTCATTACAAGCAATTATAGTGAATTTAGTTCCTTTAAAATTAACAAGATAGGAGAAAAATGTTACTGCTTTACCCCTTGGATGGAATTGAATAACACTTTAATGATGGATGGATTCAGCTCTGTTTCAAAAGTTCTTGGAGGACATGTTTTAACTTATCTAGAACAAATAGACAAAAAGGATATTGAGCAATTTATGGATAGTCAAGCAATGAGGTCAATATTATTTTTACATAACAAAAGATTAACAGAATCCACCCTTCATAATTTAAGATACATAACAATGAGTCTTTTAGGTGAATATAGTGGTGCATTAGAGATGTTAGAAGGGTTTGGATTAAGATGTATTGATAAAATTCAAGCATATTTGTGTATGTCAATAGAAAATAACTATAAAGATTTTTATTCTTGCTTGGAAAAAATAAAAGATTTAGGAAGGCATGGGACTATCAAAGCGTCTTATAAGTCTAAGTTTCATATTATTGACATGTTCAACTCTAAAAATTATTACACAAATCTCCAAGATTTTACTGAAATAATTTACTATAAATACATGATGTCAAAAGCTCCTATTGTCAGTCTTAATGAACAAATAAGCAATGCTGGACCAGTATTAGAAGCAGTTAAACAATGGAAGTTGAACCATGGACAGGGTGATTTTTACAGTATATTGGAAAGTACTGGTGTCCCTTTGAAGGATAATTTAAATGACATGTATGATGACCTTTGGAAATCCAACCACATGTACTGCCCAGAGCTAGTATATAATATAGGTAAATTTACAGGTGACATGCTTAAGGGAGTTACAAATCAATCTACAATAACGTCCAAATATAATGAAATATTCAATCAAACTATAACCACCTTGGCTAGCAGTAAAGGAATGAGAACTGACAAAATAGACAAAGATTTCTTTGGATCGACAGGGTATGAAGTAGTTTATGATCATGTATTTGAAAAAGCTGACAATGAATTTTACAATTTAATTGAAGAATTATTAAAATTGAATGTGAGTGATGTGAAATTTGGCAAAGCTATAGATGCCAAAGATATGACTAGATCTAATGAAATAAAAAAACTGATACAGGAAAACTGGGGTGAAGTTTATTTCCATGTTGTACCCAAAATACAATGGGGTGGAAAAAGAGAAATATATGTCATGAATTACCAATCTAAACTATTTACAAGCACAATGGAATCCTTTTACAAGTATTTATGTCAATTTTTGCCTAATGAACAAATATCAGTGCCCAGCAATAAAAGATTTAAAGTTATACACCAAAAAATTGTTGAGAATAATGAATTGAAAGATTCTAAAAAATATTTTATAACAATGGATTGTAGAAGGTGGGGTCCAGAAGCTAATTTGACAAAATATGTTATGTACATGTTTGGGATGAGGGAGATACTGCCCCCAGAATTCCTTGAAACATTCACATTTTTCTTTAGCAAATACTTCAATAAAAAATATGTATTCAGATCTGAAGTTATTGATGGACTCAGGAATAATGAAAAGTATTATGAAGACGGGAAATTTATTTATGACTTTATGGATACTGAATATGAAGAAGAGAGAGATATTGATTATTATTATTACAATGATAAAATAGTCTTACAGAATAGTGGATTAAGTAAATATTTAACAGAAGAGGATAAAGAAAAAATGAAAACACAGTATGAATCACAAGGAAAATCTTCAATATATTCTGATGGTAAATATTATGGTTATTTAAATTATGATTTAAAACCAGTGATAAGCAATAAGTGGAGGTTTTTAAAAGAAACAGTGGAATATCAAAATGAATTTAAATTAAAACTTACTATAGGATATAGCAAATATAAAATAAGTAATAGAAAATCTAGTTGTGAATCAGTAACGGTTCCATTTGGATTTGTCATGGGCATGTTCAATTATATGTCTTCAATGTTGCATGCTTCTTCACAACTTTATTTCAAATACTTAATTGAAAAGATTTATAAAAATGAAGTAAAATTCCATCCCGCTGCTCATAGTGATGACTCTGGGGCAAAAATAGAATGTTATAGAGACTCAATTGCAAGGAAAGTGTTTTATATTTATGAAATATTCCAGAAAGCTTGTGGTCATATATTGTCACCTAAAAAAACTGTTTTTAGCAGAATATATTTTGAATTTGTTAGCATACTTTACATAGGGTCTATATGCCTTCCTGCTTCACAAAAAAGACTTTGGCAAATTAAATATAACCCTTCAGCAGAAGGATATTACAAAGATGCAATAAATTCTACAAGCATTCAAATAGACTTATTATCAAATGGATGCTCACATACAACCGCCTATATTGCAAGTTTGATATACCAACAGCTAGTTGATAGATTTTATGCTCCATTACTTAAAGTCATAAAAGGGGTAAGAGTTGGATTGCCTGTTGAACTTTTCGGTAAAATGAATGAGCTTCCAATGTATTCATTACTAATGGGAACTCAAGCAAATAGCATGAGAATTGTTAAATATTCTGACATGGAAAGGGTTGTAACGTTTGGATATTTCCTCTCAAACCCTTTCATAACAGATTCTAACATAGGCATATTTAAAGCTCCTAAAATAGTTCCAGTCAGACAAAGTGATAAAATTAAAAAATTAATTGAGAAATGGGAGAACAATTTATCTGAAAAATATAAAGACACCTGGACAATGAAAAACTGTAAATTTGACAAGGCACCTCTAGATGGATACTGGTTTTACAACACATTAAAAAATCCTAGCTTTTATGCTTCAATTATGGCAGATAGTGAAATAAAGAGATGGAGGAGAAGTTTTACAAGTGTAAGACACAGGAAATGGAAAACTGCTTATGGAACAGTCAGTGATGCTAGAACAATATTGGAACTTAGCACTTCACTTGCTTTAGCCTACCAAGAATATAAGAGCACTGGTGATGTAACTCTGTCAATTAACAACCTAATTGTCACTAGGAAAGATATTGTTGTAATCCAGGAAGTGATCAATAAGAATACTAAAATGTATGACACAGTATTGAAAAACCATGAAATACTTTATGCAGAATGCTACAAATTAGATGAAGCTTTCAATATGAATTTACTTAACATGGATTCTGAATCAGCCTTATACAGTATCAAACCTGTAAAACTGTCCTTGTCTGCACTTTTAATGAAAATGTCCCTTCAAGGTAAACCTGAGCATTTCACTTCAATGGTTGTGGACAGAGATTTACAAAGATTGATTCTAAGTCAAAATAGAAGTGATTTTGTAACAAATTATAAAGCATTTTACACTTATTTAGGAAATAAAGTTGATTTTGCCACTCCTGATGAAATATACACATTAGCAACTTTACTAACCAATAAAGAATATAGAAGTTTTTACAGTTATGCAATGGCCCCTGATACAAAAGGGATAAACAGTTACAATAAATATTCTTCTTACTTGGCCAATAATATACTAACAGGCAAATATTACAAGAGTTTAGACATTAATTTGACAATCAGAAGCACCCAGCTTACAAGGCATGAAATGTCCTCTAATATGATACACAGAAGTATAAATACTGAATTATGTTATTTAAATTCAGATTTAAATGAAAATGATAAAATAATGAGTTTTAGAGCAGATTATAGATCTACTATGGCAAATGTGTTTACCGAATCAAACACAACTTGGGATAATCACTGCAATTACATGACGGACATAACTGACTTTAGCTTGCATTTATCAAAATCATATTTATATTTGATGTACATGAAAAAAATGGGGAAAGATATAACAAATGAAGACTTAAAAGTGTCAACTTATTATTATTATGAAAAGGAACAAAAGCAATTGGATAATGTATTTTATGATGAAGGGGTCATTAAAGGCTCAAACATGGGGCAAAAATTCCAGATAAATGTTTATGATTATGATGCAGTTGAATTAGATGTAACTAATACAAACAATAAGTACATATTAAGTTCCACATTGTTTTTGATAAATTATATATTAGCTGAAGCAGGATTTAATAGGATATACCAGAGTACATCACCTATTGACCAAGACACTGATGAATTAAAAGTAGGTTATTCAGTTGACTCAGACTCAGTCTGCATAAACAAATTGTCTAAACTGTTTTGGTATCACGATAAAATCAATATAGTGGAAGATATAGATGTTATATCAGATGGATTCATGCATTTTATGGACAACTCTAGAATTAATAGGTTAAGTGTTAAAGGACTGGAGAGTGAAATTAGGATGCTTCCTGAAATTATAATTGAAAAAAGGTATACACCTAGTGAGTTTTCAGAATCTGACTATGTTGATAAGAAAGTCAAAATAGCAAATAATTTAATAAATTTATATGTGAATGAAAAAATGTTTGTGGATCAACCTGAATCATCTATACTCTATAAATCTCTATATGAATATGCTAAAGAACTTGAAGGAGATCCCATGGAAGAATTAAATAATAGAGTAGAAAAAAACAAATTCATTTTAGATAATGATGAAAAATTCACAATCTATAAGGCCTTGAGTAAGTTTTGTTCAACACCAGAAGGTAGCAAAATTGATGTTGTATTTGGAAGTGCTTTCCATAAGAGGAATGAAGGATTTATAAAAACAAACCCTACAAGCATCAATTATACAGACCCTGAAACTAGAAAAAAATTAGCAGAAATGTTTTATAAAGATGACATGAATTCTATTAAAGCTAAGATTGTTAAAGCTTTCACTGCATTTAAAAATGCTGAAGACACCTCACAATTTAAAAGTTTACTAGAAGTGTATGGGCTTATCCCTGTACAATGGGCCTTAACTTTATATGATAAAGACCCCATAGAAAAAGAAATACAATTGCTTTTACATGATAATGGATCAATCATATCCACCAAATTTGGAGCTGCTTTACATTCAGGATTTTTGGAATTAGCTACTTATCTGAGGAGGAATGAAAACAGTAATCTTTTCCCTAAAGGGTATTTAGATGATGCTAAATTAAAGCTTGTTGATAACAACTTATCGGCAGATATATTAGCATATACAGATCTTAAAAGGAATACACTATATAGGATAAGTAAATCAGATGTAGAATTTGGAATATTTAAAGCAGGATTCATTAAAAGGTATCCAGAATTTAGTCAAATGACTATAGAAAATATAGATGATTTGATAGATATAAGTTTTTTTAGTGGCGGGATTTCTTATTACCTTGATAGCAAATTGTCTGAATATTTAGAATCTTGCAAAGTTTTACCAGCAAAACTTGTATTGTTCGGAAAGTGGATTAATATGATAGAAAGATCTTCAACTCAGAAAATGGCATTTAGAAATTATGATATACATGATTATAATACAACTCAATTGCGTGATGTAGGAGCATTAGGAGAAGGGTCCATAATACAGCCAGAATTCAAGAAAAAACCAAAAAATTGCTATGTAGAGTTTACTGGTTTTGACACACGATTTACTGACAAAATAGGAAAAGACGACTATTCAAGTGCAGTGAATATCACAATAGGTAGTAGAATTGTAAAAAATCTTTACACACCATTCTTTAAATATATGAAACATTATTATTTTTCATATACCACCAGCTCAGCAACGGCAGTGTCTAGACCAAATAAAGCACCCATGGTTTTTGTAACAGTATATTATAATAGTGAAGATGAAAGAGTACATATAGAGAAATCAATGGGTCTAGCAGAAATTGGTGGATTTTATGTCCCAGAAATAAAAACTTACAACGAAGCTTCAAAAAGGAAATATAAAATAAAAGAAACTAAAAAAGTAGAAGAAGAAGTAGTTGCAAAAAAACCTTCAGAAGCTATGGAGTATGTTCAAAACAAATTAATCAGTATGGGCTGGTCTGGTGAGTCTATACAGAAATGGTCATCACAAATTAGATTAGCATTTGACAAACAATCCAACTATATTCCTAAAAAAATTGAACGAGCAGATAAGATAAAAAAACAAAAAGTCAAAGATGTAGAAAGACTTAAAAAATATAATTTAGATATGTCAACACAAATTGTCAGATCCAAATCTAACATAGTAATATATGAGAGAGGAAGATTAACAGAGAAAAACATAAGGCTCATAAATGATGAAAAGAAATTTATTGAACTCACAGAATTGAAAATATTAGAAAATTCTAGTAAAATAAAATTGATAAATGATGAAATAAATTCATTCACCAAAGATATAGATAGACCTTGGGAGGAAATTGTGAATGAAGCTTTGAACACCATAAACATAAAGGAATCAATAGATGATTATTTAACAGAAAATTTGTCTGTAAATAAAATGACTGATAGCCTCCAGACAGTCCTTCAAAATGAGTCCTTTGATGTTCCAATAGAAACAGTGTACACATTAGGGTCCAAAGTCTTAGGATTTAATAATAAAATACCTTGGTATAGGAAAATGTTAAGAGATACAAGATTAAGATCAGAATTGAAATATTTTGTAGATGAAGAATTAATTGACATGATAACTTCTGGAGTTAGTATGTTATCAGTTAACACTGCAGTAAGAGTACGCAATGACATTTCATTAAGATTAGATAAGTGTAAGGAAACAGATAACCACAAATCAATTGCAATTTTATGGTTATTGTCTGCACTTATCAATTCAATGAACTTCAGAAGTGATGTATCGGATCCAATATTAATTGAAAACATAGACAAAATTTTTGTAGCAGTTGACAAAACTTTAAAAATAACAAAACACATACCTAGTAAAATGTTACCCATGCCAATCAAGGCACCTGAAGGGTATTATAACTTTAAATGATTGTTTTTTTAACTCAAACTAATGTTTCAACATGAAAAAAGTGATGTCCAAAACCAAGATCGAAACAAGCAAAAAAACCATCAATAAAAGAACAAATTCATATTTGATGCTGAATTGCATGGTAGTTTTAGATTTAATCTTCTTAGTAACCACATTTGGAATTATAACAGTATCTCCTAATCCGTTCATTTTTCTGTTTTGTATTTTTTATTTGTTTTTTATTTTTTGTTTTTTATTTTTTCTTTTTTGTTATAATTTGAG